>Ga0302325_10018076_pt1 | contig 14875 bp, 19 predicted proteins | sample Palsa_T0_2_FD_201948 | JGI IMG/M metagenome (GOLD analysis project Ga0302325, IMG submission 201948) | Peat permafrost microbial communities from Stordalen Mire near Abisko, Sweden - Palsa_T0_2 | ecosystem: Environmental > Terrestrial > Soil > Palsa > Peat permafrost | place: Sweden: Abisko... | reverse complement strand
CTTCTGTGGAGCGTCTGCTCGACCTCGCACGGCTATTTCGTCGCCGCGTGATCGCGTCTCGCATTCCGGAAATCGTGCGTACGCCGGATTCATGGCTCGGCAACCGCACCATTCTTGAAACGCTCCGCGTGGATGGGGTCGATCCGATCTATGCATATCTCGGGCGACTCTTCAACTACGGCGGCATGTGAATGGTACAGCGAATTCTCCGTCGCGGCGGCCCTTACCATCGTGTCGTCGCACCAGAGTGGATTGACCCAGCCGACACGGCGTTCTCTAAGCAACGCGGCCGCCGGTGGAACCCCGCCGGCGAATTTGGTGCTCTCTACCTGAATGCCACGATCCAGGTGGCCGCAGCGAATGCGCGCGCGCAACACTCTGGGCGTGCCATCAAGCTTTTTGACTTGTTGCCGCAAGCGCGTCCGGAGCTCGTCACGTTCGAAGTACCGATGGTCGCTGTCCTCGACGCGTGCACTCCAGAGGGGATCGCGGCCCTTGGCTTTGCTGAGAATTTTTCGTACGGCGTTACCTGGCCACCGTGCCAAATGATCGGGCGCGAAGCGCACGCGAATGCCCTGGCCGGCGTCGCGGCGCGATCCAACGCCGAGGCAACCGAAACCGCGTCGGCCGGCGAAGAACTCGCGTTGTTCGAGGAGGTTGTTGTCGCTCCGTCACGCGCACGGCGCCGATTCGACGAGTGGTATCCCGACCCGATCCCCGGATAGACGCCCGGGAACTCGGGGGACTCACTCGAACTCGGGTCGAACTCGGCGGGTCGAACTCGGTCGAACTCGGGACAACACACTCAGACACCAAATCCGCAGCCGCGCTCGGCCATTGGTACTCCTCGGCGCACACCGCCCAGCGCGCGAACGGATTTGGCCCTACATAGGCTTTGGCCCACCGGGAGGTTTTGTCTAGAAAACTGTGGTCTTCCGAGTCTCGAAAGTCACTCTCAAAAGCCACCTGAAGTCGGCTAGGGTGAGAACCACCCTTTCTAACTCCGAACATTCGGGCGGACCGTTACGGGTGCATTCCGAATGCCTTAAGGAAATCTTCCGGGTCAGGCGATGGTAGCCGCTTCTCAACATGGAGCAAATAACGCGACGAGTCAGGCCCCCAGTCAAAATACAATCCTGCCCCGGGTTCTTTTAGTGATGCTGCTATCTCGCGCGAAATATCCAACTCTTGGGAAAAGAGGCGCACGAGCTTTTCGTCACCGAGCAGATGGGCGAAAACATCCAGCCGATAGTGACCTTCCGTGAAATGAAAGGAGCTTCCATCTTTAGGCGTTAGAAAATGATGATTTGCCACAACGCCTGTTTCTCCAACAAACAGGCCACTACCACGCGCTAGCTTTTCGTGTTCGCCGTACACCCAGACATTAAAGTTCTGGTGGGTCTCGTTTCGCGACAGTGCGACATGCATGCTCTCAATCACGCGCCCGCGCTTCGATGTCGAGAACAACAATGTGCGGAGATACACTTTCGGCAACGCAACTTGGTCGCGTGCGCGGGGAGTGTCCGGCCCGAAAAAAATGACGGTCGGTTGCGTCATCTTGACTGTTCCCCGGCGGAATAGTGTCAGCCATGCCGTCACGGAGGAGACACTGAGTGCCAGTGCGGAAATGGTAATCGTTAGGGGGCCGGCCATACGATCTTTTATGACATAAACCTTGTGGCTGGCCAAAGGTGGCTGTTAGTGCTTGCCCCACACCTGAAACGCGAGAACAAGAACATTGAGCAATCCCACGACAACAAGAAAGAAGGTAAGTATATTAAGCTTCGAGGCAGTTTTCTGCTGCTCCTTTGCTAGCAAATACTGAAGTCTTTGCTCTGCGTTGCGCCTTGCCTCTGGATCGCCAAAACCGCTACCATCCTCAAACATTTTGAGCAGGTTCGTTAGTTCTTTCTGTGGCATACGTTTTTCATCGCGCTTCCTGAATTTGGATAGGTGAGGCGTTTAGGTTCTTAGAAGCTTCGTCCCAAAGCTTACGCGCTGTTTCCGTCGAAGATTGGGGAATGCCCCAACTATCAATTTGATCAAGGACCAAATCTCCTTCGATTGCAATTTCGGCAAGGGGGCAAAGATAGGGCGGCGAAAAGTCCCTGCAGTTCCGCGTCATCCGTCAAGTCGTCAAGGTGGTCTATGTCTTTGGTCTTTTCGGCGTCGGCAAAGATTTCGTCCAGCTTTTTCAAAACGTCATCGCGTAGTGTTTCATCGAAACTTTCATCATCACCGTGTTGACGTTGGACCATTCGTTCGACGAATAGCCGCTCACCAGTGATGCTTGAGAGGGCTCCACGGCGGCACCCGTCAAGCGCCACACCATGCAAGCCGGGTATCCATGACCACCATTTACCCATTACCTTTTACTCGTACGGAATTTCCACTTCAACAAAACTGCCGGGGGTCGCCGCGTTCACCGCTGCGATAACTCTATCAATGTAACGGTGTACTGCTGGCCGTTGTGGGTTGCCAAGTATCACGATTGCAATGCGGCGACCTTTAAGGTTTTGCTGATACTGGATGTTTTTGTCAATCGATAGCAGAAGATCAAACCCGGCTTCTTCTGCCGCTTTCATCAACGCGCCGTTGCTCAAACTGTCCCAGCCTCTTTCAATCGCCTCTATAACGGTGTGACCCTGAAGCCAGCGAGCAATGCTGCGGGGCGTGCCATGGTCAAATAGAATGAGCATCGGCGGGCGCTGCATGCACTGGGGGCGGAACGGGCGTACCCAAGCTCTGCGCCGCGAAATGCAATACAGCGTTGATTTGTTCGCGCGTGACGGAGAATTCTTCCATGACTTCTTCCACGGTCAAGCCAGCTTCCAAATTCTCGAACACGGTGGCAACCGGCATCCGGGTATCTTTAAACACCCATGCGCCGCTGACTTTGCCGGGGATGCTCTCCACGGCAGGACATTGGGACCAATCAAGAGTTGAAGTCATTGTCATAACCCTCCTTTATCGTAGCGTTTACCAGGGTTCGGCAGCCGTCACGCAGGGGGTGAGTCCCGAAACTTCACCTTTTTTTGGGGACTCCGGCACCGTCCACCTGCCCGTACAACGCGCATATCGTCGAAATGGTTCACGTTGACGGCAGCACGCTATTTTTATGCGATCCGCGAGGCACTCCCCTCAACCCGCGCTCGACCTCAATTCCTCGCGAATGATGCGCCGTAACGTCTCTTCAAACTTCGGCGCCTGCCCAGCCAGATACTCTTGCAACGCCGAGTTAATCAATGTCTCATAGCTCGCAACGCCGCCTGACCTCTCGGCCATTTCAAAAAACCGATCCACGACCTCGCGGTCCAGTCGGACGGTCAGTTGCGTCTTTCCCTCAAGCTCGGCTCAACTGGAAGAACGCGCCCGCGCTTGCCCTTACTGAAATCGTATTCTTCCTTCATCCTTGTCCCTCATACTCCTCGCGCTCATGCGGCTCCGGCCGCACGTGCCGAGATGATGCGGATATTGTCGCCCAGGTAAGTGTGGACGACCACCAGCAACCGGCCCATTGCATCTACGCCAATCGTAATAAAATGCCTCTCAGCGTGATCGGATTCGTCATCCGTCAGACTGATTGCATAGGGATCGTCAAACACGGGAATTGCTTCAGCCATAGGATCGCCGTCATTCCGAAAATCCAACCCGGCCTTGCCGCCCCGCTTCCAGCCCCTAGATTCTTCGTACCGGGCGCACCTTGACCTGATCAGCTTGTCACCGCAGATCTACCCACAGCCCCTCGCATAAATGTGCGCCCGTCGTGATCGTAACCTCTTCCGCAACCTCGGGCGCGAAATCGGCCTAAAGCAGCTCAACGAACGCCCTGAGTTCAGCCGCTGTCGCCACCAAGCCCTGACGCGTCAGGGTATCGAGATATTTATCGGCCGTGTAAGGCGGATTCTTAAGCCTCAGACGAACCTTATGCACCGCGCTGCAAAACAACCCCTGTGCCAGGCTCAAATGCCTGCAAAGAAACTCATCGGGATGCTGAACATCGATCCCGTAGGGCGCGAGGGCCGCATCTGGAAAATGTTTAAGATTCTGCGTCACGATGACATCGCAGCGCCCAATAATCGCCGCCGCCAGAACATGACGATCATCCGGATCGGGAAGTTGAAGCGAAGGAATTAAGCTCTCGTAGCCGCTCACCAGGCAATCGCGCGTTGCCTATCCATCAAACCGCGCGTCCGCTCAAGTACGTCCCGATTCGCGGTGCGGCTCGTTGCGAAGCAAAGCCCCGATCCACTCGCGGTGAATGTCGGCCGTCCACTTCGCTCTGAATAAATCGGCAACCGCAAGTTGCAGAAGCAAATCGCGTAACGGTGCCGGGTAAAGCACGTTCGCATCAAGCGGGGCGACATCATGGCTCATTGCTGGGCATAGCCCATATCGGTCTCCTGTGCCTGCGCCGCAAGCTCATCGAGTACAGCTTCGCGCTCGCCATCAATCCGGCTCTTGTAGGCCATGACATCTTCCATCCGAATGCGGCGGTGCTTGCCGACCTTGCGATGCGGAAGGGCGCCCTCAGTCAACAGCTTGATCAGATAAGGGCGCGACACATGCAAAACCTCGGCCGCCTCCACAGTTGTCAATTCAGCATGTTCGGCAATAAGCGAAATCCCTCGCCCGGCCGCCATTGCCTCCAAAATATCCACCAGCAACGCAACCGCGCCCGCTGGCAGTTCTAGCGTCTCATCCTGCTCCGCACCCACAAAGCGAATGCGCAAGGGCCGCTTCAACCCCGCATAGCGCGCCAGGCGCTGGCCCGCATCACTCGCTAAAGGAGACTCTTGTGCCGTGGGTGGCAATCGACGGTGCGGATAAGCAAGAACGGCCATCGGATAACTCCACCGCAATTCTATCGCTAAGTGCAGCGAATGAAACAAGTGAATTAAATGAAGAATTAGCGGTCAAACCATTTCAGCTCCTGGATTCGAAATTCCAGCCTCCTCATTTCCCCAGTCACAACTTTTCAAAATTTTCCAAAAAATCTCTAACCCCAACTCCTCAATGTTTTGCCGCCAATATCTCAAGTTCTTTCGACCCCCATCCGAAAACCCCACCCCCTAACCTGGACCTGTGCGGACTCGTCGTCCGCCTCTCAGAAAGGAAGCTCTTCATGACAACACATCTCACCCACCAAACCTTCACCCCCGCACGCCACAAAACCGCCCACCCACCCTCGCGGGAAAAACTCCTCCCACTCACCCCCAAAAAACCGCTCATTTCCCGCCGCCCGGCACTATATTTTATACGCGGGATCGAAACGCCTCCGAACGTGCCTTATTTCCCGTCCATTCCGCCCTCTCTTCGCCCTCACCCGTCTGCTATGCTAAACCTTTCAACGTTTTCCCCCGCCTCTTCTGCTAGCAGCCTGTGGCAAGAAAACTGGGAAGGCAGGCTGACCGCTTTCCCCTACCAGGCAGCTCAAAAGTTTGCGAAGCAGGTGGGGCAGGCATTCAGCCTGCCGGGATTTTTGCCACAGGCAACTCGCCAATTCCAGTCGAGCCGTCGAGGCCTTTCAAGCGAAATCATGGACGTTTTTCAACTCACCCGGACCCTTATCGATATCGAATCGGTAACGCCGAACGAACGTGAAATCGGCCAATTTCTCTTCGATTATCTGAACGATCTCGCCAAACGTTTCAACGGAAAAGCGGAACGCCTGCCCGTCGAACAACATCGCGACAATGTCTTCGTGCGCTTCGGCGCTCCCATCGTCACGCTCTCCACTCACATGGATACCGTGCCGCCGTTCATCGCATCAAGCGACGATGGCACGCAAATTTGGGGCCGCGGCGCTTGCGATACCAAAGGCATCATCGCCGCCATGCTCAAGGCTGCGGAACATCTTCTCTCAGCCGGCAAACGAAATTTCGGTCTGCTCTTCGTCGTAGGCGAGGAACGCAATAGCGCTGGCGCACTCGCCGCTGCTAACACGCCGCGTGGCAGCAAATTCATCATCAACGGCGAACCCACTGAAAATAAGCTGGCCCTCGGCTCAAAAGGCGCTCTCCGTTTTGAAATCGTCGCCACTGGCCGCATGGCCCACTCCGCTTACCCGGAGTTAGGTGACTCTGCTATTGAAAAGCTTCTTAACGCGTTGCAGCGCATTCGCAAAATGCCTCTGCCCGTCGACGACACGCTCGGTCCCAGTACGCTCAACATCGGAATTCTGCGCGGCGGCCGCGCGCCCAACGTCATCGCCGATGAAGCCGTGGCTGAAATTTTTATCCGCGTTGTCGGAGATGTCACAGAACTTCGCAAGCAAATCAAAGCCGCCGCCGCGCCCGATGCCGAAGCCAACGAAGTTCTCTTTATCCCCGCCGTTCATCTGGGTTCGTTGCCGGGCTTTCCCACCACCATTGTGGCTTACACCACCGATATCCCGGCGTTCGGCAACACCTGGGGCCAGCCGTTTCTAGTCGGCCCCGGCACCATTCACGTCGCCCATACCAATGACGAGCGCATCGCGAAATCCGACCTCACGGCTGCGGTCGAAATCTATGCCAAATTGGTAGAAAGGCTCTCACAGTAATGAAGAGTATCGACGTAGGTATTCTGGGCGGCACCGGAATGGTGGGCCAGCACTTCATTCGTTTCTTGCAAGGCCATCCATGGTTCAATCTCACTTGGCTGGGTGCCAGTGACCGTTCGGCCGGCAAGAAATTGAAGGATGCCACATCATGGCGTCTCGATGGCGACCTCCCATCCGCTGCGGCCGAGATCGTTGTCTCCGACTCTAAACCCTCCGCCACCTCTCCGCGACTCATGTTCTCCGCCATGGACGCCTCCGTAGCCACCGAGATTGAACGCGCCTTCGCGCAAGCCGGCCACATTGTCGTTTCCAATTCGCGCAATCATCGCATGGATGCCGACGTGCCGCTCATCGTTTCCGAGGTGAATCCCGGCCATTTGGCTCTGCTCCACTCACAACAAAAAACCCGTGGCTGGAAGGGCATGATTGTCACCAATCCCAACTGCTCTACCATCGTGCTCACCATGGCGCTCGCACCGCTCACTCACTTCGGAATTCAGAAAGTGATTGCGGCCACTCTCCAAGCGGTGTCGGGCGCCGGCTATCCGGGTGTCGCCTCCATGGACATCCTCGCCAACGTCGTTCCGTTCATCGGTGCCGAAGAAGAGAAGATGCAGCAGGAGACGCAAAAAATTCTCGGTACTCTCTCCAACGGCGCCATCGTTCCCTTGCCCGCGCGCGTCAGCGCGCATTGCAATCGCGTCGCTGTCACCGACGGTCACGTCGTCACCACTTCCATTGAATTCTCGAAGAAACCCTCTGTAGCCGAAGTACAGGCCGCCATTGAAAACTTTCAAAGCGTGCCGCAGCATCGTAAATTACCAAGCGCTCCGCTAAAGCCCCTGACCTACTTGCCGCAGGCCGACCGTCCGCAACCGCGTCGCGATGCCATGCGCGAAAATGGCATGGGCGTCACCGTCGGCCGCATTCGCGAGTGTCCCGTTCTCGATATCAAACTCGTTGCTTGCGGCCACAACACCATTCGTGGCGCCGCCGGCGCCGCCGTCCTCAATGCCGAACTCATGGCCTCCGAAGGATTCCTCGATTAATCCAATGCCGAACCATCTCACACCCACTAACTCCGCCGTCCTTTTCGCCGCCCTCCAAGCACACTCCACCGAAACTGAGCCGGAAGCGTTGGCGCCCCCAGTTCGGCAACTGAGTCTCTAACCCATGATCGTCATGAAGTTCGGTGGCACCTCGGTCGAATCCCGCGATGCCATCTCCCGCGTCGCGTCCATCGTCAAAAAATACCAACCCCGCCACCCCATCGTCGTCGTCTCCGCCATGGGCAAAACCACCAACCAGCTCCTCGCCGCCGCCCGCGAAGCCGCCGCTGGCCGCCGCGATCAAGCCCTTGGCATCGTCGACGAACTCCGCAGCCATCACCTCACGCACGGCCTCGCCGTCGCCGGTTCCGCTGCTGCCGATCTCGACCGTTTCATCCGCACTCACTTCGATTGGCTCGATGAACTCGTCAAAGGCCTCTCCGTCGTCGGCGAACTCTCCGCGCGCTCCATGGATGCCATCGCCAGCGTTGGCGAGCGTCTCTCCAGTCTCGTCGTCAGCTTCGCTTTTTGCGCCGCCGGCATGCCCACGCAGCACATCGACGCCCGCCGCGTCATCATCACTGACGATCGCTTCACGCAAGCCCAGCCGCTTTTCGAAGAAACCTACGCCCAACTCGCCGAAAACGTCAAACCTGTCGCCGAACACTCCGTCGTTGTCATGGGCGGATTCATCGGCGCCACCAAAGACGGCGTCACCACCACGCTCGGCCGCGGCGGTTCCGATTATTCAGCCGCCATTGTCGGCGCAGGCGTCAATGCCGAAGAGATTCAGATCTGGACCGATGTCGATGGCATGCTCACCGCCGATCCGCGCATCGTGCCCGGCGGCCATCGCGTCAAAAGCATTTCCTTCGCCGAAGCCGCGGAGATGGCCTTCTTCGGTGCAAAAGTGCTCCACCCGGCCACCGTCTTACCCGCCGTGGAAATGAATATTCCGGTTCTCATTCTCAATTCCAAGCGCCCTGACGTGGAAGGAACGCGCATCACGTCGGAAGCCGTGCCTTGCGCCAACCCGGTCAAATCCATCTCTTGCAAGCGCGATATCACGATTCTGAACATCCGTTCTACTCGCATGCTCATGGCGCATGGCTTTCTGCGGCGCATCTTCGAAATCTTCGACCGCTACGGGACCAGCGTCGATATGCTCTCCACTTCGGAGGTCAGCCTATCGCTGACGTTAGATAATACGGAGAACCTCGCTTCCATCAAGGAAGAGGTTCGCCAGTTTGCAGAGGTAACCGTGGAAGAAAAACAAGCCATCGTCTGTCTGGTCGGCGAAAACATCCGGCATACGCCTGGAATTGCCGGCCGTGCTTTTCAAGTACTGGCCGACAAAAACATCCGCATGATTTCGCAAGGAGCTTCTTTATTGAATCTCGGTTTCGTGATCGCCGATAGCGATCTGCCCGGCGCGGTTTCCGCGCTGCACAAAGAATTCTTCTCCACTCTCGATCCTGCGGTGTTTGCCTAATGTCTAAGAATCAAAAGCTGGCGATTGTCGGCTACGGCAAAATGGGCCATCTTGTGGAACAACTGGCGCCCGAATACAACTTCGATGTCGTTCTGCATCTCAATCGATCGAACCTCATCACCGCGGAAGCGCTCCATGGCGTGGACGTGGCCGTGGAGTTCTCCACGCCCGAAGCTGCGCCGGAAAACTTGCAGCGCCTCGCCTTACTGAAGATCCCAACCGTGACGGGCACCACCGGTTGGATCGATCACCTTGCGGCCGTCAAAGCTGCCGTCGCACGGGGCGGCGCCGGTTTGGTTTGGAGTCCAAATTTCTCAGCAGGGGTTGCCGTCTTCCGCAAGCTTGCCGCCTTCTCCGCGCAACTGCTGCGCGACGAAAACGAATACGGCGCCTGGGCGTGGGAGATTCATCACGACGCTAAAAAAGACGCCCCCTCCGGCACTCTCATGCTCTTGGTGCAAGCCATGAAAGACGCCGGTTACCGGCGCCACATCGATACCAGTTCCAGCCGTGCCGGCAAACATCCGGGAACGCACGAAATCGGTTTTGATTCCGCCGCCGATACCATCACGCTGCGCCATTCCGCCCGCAGCCGCGAGGGTTTCGCGCGTGGCGCTCTGAAATCCGCCCGCTGGATTTTATCCCACAAAGGCGTCTACACTTTTGAAGAAGTATTGTTTGGTAAGGAGTAAATTATGTTCACCGGCTGCGGCACCGCTCTTGTCACCCCATTCCGCATGGATGGCTCGCTCGATGAGCCCTCGCTGCGCGCGCTCGTGGAACGTCAAATCGCCGCAGGCATCAACTTCCTTTGCCCCTGTGGCACCACCGGCGAAAGCCCGACACTTTCTCATGCCGAGCATCTGCGCGTGGTCGAGATCACAGTCGAGCAAGCGCGCGGACGAGTACCGGTTTTAGCGGGAGCCGGCGGTTACGATACCAGCCACGTCATCAAGCTGATTTCCGATCTTCACAAGCTCGGTGTCTCGGGCATTCTCTCCGTCACGCCTTACTACAACAAACCAACGCAGGAAGGTCTGTACCAGCATTACCGCGCGCTGGCCAATTCCACGCCGCTCCCTCTTATTGTTTACAGCGTGCAGTCCCGCACCTCCGTAAACGTCGAGCCGGCCACTCTGCTCAGGCTGTCCGAGGTCAAGAACATCGTCGGTGTGAAAGAGGCCTCCGGCAGCATTTCTCAAATGGCGAATCTGCTCGCGCACGTGCCTGAATCGTTCATTGTTCTCTCCGGTGACGACGCCATCGCTTTGCCGCTCATCGCACTCGGCGGGCAGGGCGTAATCTCAGTGGTCTCGAACGAAATTCCAGGCGAGTTCACCGCTCTCACGCAAGCTGCTTTGCAAGGCGACTTCGTCAAAGCCCGTAAGCTGCAGAGGAAATATCACGCTTTGATGGAAATCAATTTTGTCGAGACCAACCCCGGGCCTGTAAAATTCGCTCTGTCGCGCATGGGTTTGTGCGAACCCTCTTGGCGGCTGCCCATGGTTCCTCCGTCCAAGGCATCACAGGAGAAAATCGAGGCTGTCCTCGAAGCTCTCGGTTTGTTGGCGGGAGTGCGCGCTTGAGCGATTCATTTCCCCGAGCCATAGAAGAACTGTTCGAACAGAAACCACCACAGTACAACGAGGAACACCGAAAGTTATTTGCCGAATTGATCGGGCTCTTGAATCGCGGCGCTGTCCGCGCTGCCGAACCTGACCCGCATGAATCAACGGGCTGGCGCGTCAACGCATGGGTGAAGAAAGGCATCTTGCTGGGCTTTCGCATGGGCGGAATTGTCGAGATGTCCGGCCAGTTTTTCGACAAGTCTACCTATCCGCTCAAGCACCTCAGCGCTGAAGATGGCGTGCGCGTGGTTCCCGGCGGCTCCAGCATTCGCGATGGCTGTTACCTCGGCCGCGGTGTCACCTGCATGCCTCCCATGTACATCAACGCCGGAGCCTATGTAGATGATGGAACCATGGTTGATTCACACGCGCTCGTGGGCAGTTGCGCGCAGATTGGCAAGGCTTGCCACATCTCGGCGGCCTCGCAAATCGGTGGTGTTCTGGAACCCGTCGGCGCCATCCCCGTCATCGTCGAAGACGACGTTCTGATTGGCGGCAATTGCGGAGTCTATGAAGGTACGGTGATTAAGAAGCGCGCCGTGCTCGGCAGCGGCACGATTTTGAACCGCTCGACGCCGGTTTACGATCTGGTTCGTGAAACGGTGCATCGCGCCACCGCTGACTCGCCGCTGGTCATTCCGGAAGAAGCCGTTGTCGTGGCCGGTTCGCGCGCCGTAAAATCGGGTCCCGGCAAGGAATGGGGCATCTCCCTTTACACCCCGGTTATCGTTAAATATCGCGATGCCGGTACTGAAGCAAAAATTCAGCTCGAAGATTTTCTGCGCTAATTCAATTTTCTTCCGCCGTGCTCGCTTCGAACAGCTTTGGCCCGGAAGGCTTATCGTACTTTCCGTCACTCGGTTCTTCGGTCACCAGCACGCCCGTGACGTTGGTCAGAAGCGCCGCTTCGTGAAAGTCGGCCACGCACGAGCCGTCTGCCAACGGCGTGAAAACTCCGGCGCTCACCGTGCTCACTTCCGTTGGCGATTCCTTCCGCAGAATCCAAAGTTGATAGGTATGATCGGCCGGTGGTTTTGGAATGCTCGAACCGACGAATACCAGCTTCCACTTCTCCGCCAAGACCGCGTACCCGAGCCCTTTGCCCACGGCCTCCGCTGCTTTCATCGGAAGTAAGCGCGCTCCGCTGTGGGCCAATGCATCAAGCAGACTCTTCGTCTGCTCGTATCGCGCGAGCTCGGTTTTTTGTTGTTCGATGAGCGCCTGAGCCTTCGTTAATGCGTCTTCCGCTTTTTTGACCTGCGCACTCGCAGTTGCGGAGCCCGCTGAATCCAACTGAGTTTTGAGCTGGCGTCGCTTCTCAATCTCTTCATCCAGCTTGAGCTGGTTGCTAGCTACTTCATGCGCCAAACGTTCAAGTTCGGCCGGCGGGACTTTCCCTTCCATTCGGCTGGAAGAACGCGCGGCGTACCAGGTGGCTACTAACAACACCGACATCACCCCGCAAATGATCACCAGTGTCGATATGGGCACCGCGGTCCGTTCGCGCACCGCCGAATTTTTGGGAAAGGTCAAAACCTTTCGGCTGAGTTCGGCGATCCGCACGATCCGGCCGCGAAAGTCTTCGGAGGGCTCGGCGTTTTCAAGCGTTTCCGCAAACACTAGCCATAGATTCATGCTGCGCTGCACGCCCGTCAAACAAGCCGGGCACTGCTCCTGAATCTGCGCTTCTACTTGCGAACGGTCTGGCTCATCCAGCAGTCCGAGCACATAGCGGTCGTAGGTATCGGAGGTGAATCCAGCGCAATGCATCGTGCTCAGCGTTTAACCAACCCTGCCGCTCCCCAATCGTTGGGCACCGTAACGCGCCCCTGGCCATACGGCGGCGGCAACTCCTTTATCTCAAAGTTGACATTGTCTCCGCGAACCTTTGCCAGTGTGTGCTCAAAAAACCAGCCACGTTCGTACGACTTGTTTTCCCGCAAATGGCCGCCGGAACTTGCCATCGATAAATATGTTACGCCATCAAGTTCAAAGTGCAACATCTGGTGAATATGGCCGGCAATCACATACTTAACGCCATAGCGCAGGGCGAGTTGGTGCAAAGGGAAGGCGGGGTTGCCCAGAACCACTTGCAAGATCCAAGCGGGGCGATGCGAAAAGATGAATTTGACCGGCTGTTTTTCGTGAGCCGCCAAATCCTTTTCAAGGAACGCCAGTTCTTCCGCCGGGATCTGATCGCTTTCACTGTCGTTCAGCACCGTGAAGTGCGCTTGCTGGTAGTCGAAACCGTAATGCAGAGGGTGCTTCGTGTGCTCGACATAAGCTTGCGCCGAGGCCGCCGACCATACGTCGTGATTACCGGGCGTAAAGAAAATCTTGTAATGGCGGTAAGGCGCCAGGACCGCTTCCGCTTCTTCCCACTCCGTCTCCACTGTGCGGTCGTTGAGGCCCTGAATCGTGTCGCCGACAGTCACCACAAACGCCGGATGGTCGAGATTCGTTTCGCGCCAAGCTTCTTCCCAAACACCCTCCACCGCTTCGCCGGTGTGGTCGCCAAGAATGGCAAAATCAAAATTGCCGTTGGCGTTGAACGCGGCTGCTCCGCCGCCAAGAAAGATTAGTACCAGCACTGGGGCGCCGAACGCGCCCATTCGAATCCGCATTTCCCACCACGATGGTAGCAGCGAGCGGGTATCTTAGAATTAAGCGTGTTCCATGCGAGCGGCCATACCGCGCATACTTACCGGCTTCTCTTATTGACTCTTTTGCTCAGGCCTTTCGGCAATCTATCGCTGGCTTTTGGCATGCACCATTTCCCACGACTGCTCAGGTGGGAACCGCTCGCTTATCTGGAAGCCTTGCTGAATCCGTTTGTGGCGTTGGGGATTGGTATGCTGATTTTGGCGCTGCTGACGCGGATGGCACTTTTGAGTGTTGCCGACCTGAGTTTCGTGCTGCCTTTGACGGCAACCGGGTATATCATATCGGCGATGCTGGGCAAAGTTTTCCTCGGCGAAGATGTCGGTTCAAATCGCTGGCTGGGAACCTGTATGATCTTCGCGGGCGTCGTGCTGGTTGGTTCAACCCCAGAGCGTTCAGTGGCTGCCGAGATGGTAAAATCGCGTTACACGGGTGAAAATTGCCTCAAACAATGAAGATTAGCGTGTTGGGTGGAGATGGCTATTGCGGTTGGGCAACGGCCCTTTATTTAAGTTCGCGCGGCCATACGGTTTCAATCGTAGATAATTTTGCGCGCCGCCAATGGGATCACGAATTGGGGGTTCAAACCCTTACACCGATTCGGCCTCTTGCCGAGCGCTTGAGAATCTGGCAGGAACTCACCGGACATTCGATTGATTTGCAGGTAGGCGATTGCACCGACTACGATTTTCTGGGCTCTTACGTGAAATCGTTTGAGCCGGAAGCCGTGATTCACTTTGCCGAGCAACGGGCCGCGCCCTATTCGATGATCGACCGCAAGCACGCGGTTTTCACGCAAGTGAATAACGTCGTGGGAACGTTGAACCTGCTATTCGCGCTACGCGAGTTTCAACCCGACTGCCATCTGGTCAAGCTCGGCACAATGGGCGAATACGGCACGCCCAATATCGATATTGAAGAAGGCTACATCGCCATTGAACACAATGGGCGGAAAGATGTCCTGCCTTTTCCGAAACAACCCGGCTCTTTCTATCACTTGTCGAAAGTCCATGACAGCCACAACATGATGTTTGCGTGCAAAATTTGGAAGCTGCGCGCGACCGACTTGAATCAAGGCGTGGTGTATGGCACCATCACCGACGAAACCGCGCTGGACGAAGGTCTGATTAACCGCTTCGATTACGACGAAGTGTTCGGAACCGTGCTGAACCGCTTTTGCGTGCAAGCCGCGGTCGGGCATCCGTTAACGGTTTACGGAAAGGGCGGCCAAACGCGTGGTTTTCTGGACATTCGCGACACCGTTCGCTGTGTTGAACTGGCGTGCCTAAACCCCGCCGCCCCCGGCGAGTGCCGGGTCTTCAATCAATTCACCGAACAGTTTTCCGTGCTCGAAATTTCCAAGCTCGTGCAGAAGGCGGCCCGGAAAATGGGCATCAAGGCAAGCGTTGACCAGTTGCCGGATCCACGCGTGGAATCGGAAGAGCATTACTATAACGCCAAGCATTCTAAACTCATCGACCTGGGTCTCCAGCCGCATTTC
>Ga0302325_10018075_pt1 | contig 14875 bp, 11 predicted proteins | sample Palsa_T0_2_FD_201948 | JGI IMG/M metagenome (GOLD analysis project Ga0302325, IMG submission 201948) | Peat permafrost microbial communities from Stordalen Mire near Abisko, Sweden - Palsa_T0_2 | ecosystem: Environmental > Terrestrial > Soil > Palsa > Peat permafrost | place: Sweden: Abisko... | reverse complement strand
TGGCCAGTCTTCGGAAACTAGAGAAGATCGACGCCGAAACAAACTTTCGGCTGGCATCGTTGACGAAGCAATTCACTGCCATGGCGGTGATGCTGCTGGTTCACGATGGCAAGCTGCATTACGAAGACACTCTCAGCGATATTTTTCCGGACTTCCCCGCTTATGGCAAAACAATCACGATCCGCGAGATTTTGAATCACACCTCTGGACTCGTCGACTACGAAGACATCATGGCGAAACAGTATCCCGGTATCGCCGATGACAAGATCCCACAGATTAAAGATGCCGGCGTGCTCGATTTGCTGAAACACGAGACCGGCACAAAGTTCACGCCTGGCACGCGCTGGGCGTACAGCAATTCGGGTTATGTATTACTGGCCACGGTGGTAGAGAAACGATCGGGAATGAGATTTGGGGACTTTCTGCAGGCGCGAATTTTTACTCCGCTCGAAATGACAGGGACGATCGCTTACGAAAAAGGCAGGAACGAAGTCGCGCATCGCGCGTATGGGAACACCAAGAGTGGGGACGGCTGGAGCGAAACGGACCAGAGTTCAACTTCGGCGACCCTGGGCGACGGCGGCGTGTATACGTCGCTCGATGACCTTGAGAAATGGGACCGCGCGCTATCCGCTCATACGCTGCTCAGCGCGAAAGAAATGGAGCCGGCGTTAAACCCGCCCGCCGCCAACGGCGCTCCTCTGCTGCAACCGGACGGCAGCGTCGCGCCGCTCTATGGCTTTGGCTGGTTCCTCGATCCTTATCGCGGGCATCGCCGCTACGCCCATTATGGCGAGACGGTGGGATTCCGCAACGCCATCGACCGGTTTCCCGATGACCATCTTACGGTGATTGTCCTGTCGAATCGTGCCGAGCTCGATGCCCCGGCGCTGGCCGAAAGTGTGGCTGCCTTGTACATCCCCAAACCCTAGGGTGCCGTCTTGGGCGTGAGGAGCGTGAACCTGGTGCTGGAGCGACCAAGGTGACGGCAGCGAATCGCGGAACAGATTGCTGTCGAGCTGCGCTCGACGGGACGGACGAATGCGTCCGTCCCTACGTGTTCGGTCAGGCTGATTCGTCCCTCGTGATGAACCGGAAAATGAAGCTCGGCAAAATCCGTCCTGAGCACAGCGCGACGCACCCGCCGAGTGGACAACACCCTTCGGTAACCTGTCGTAACACATCCTTTTCGTGACATCCTTTTCTCGCGATTAGATGCGCATCGACTGTGATCGCGGAGCCAACTCTCGCTGCGATTGCGGATCTCAAGTGAGGTTATTCATGTTGCAGTCTCCGGAACCCAAGTTTTCGCCAAACGCGGCCCCCACCAATAGCTACACTCCGGTCAAGCCGGCCACCTCACCCGTAGATCAGGCGACCATCGGGCGCTCTCTTCTCATCAAGGGTGAAGTGAGTGGAGCGGAAGCGCTCTTCATCGATGGACGCGTCGAAGGCTCCATTAATTTTCCCGACAATCGCGTTACGATCGGCCGCAACGGCAACGTCGCGGCGAACATCACCGCCAAAGAAGTCGTCATCATGGGCAAGGTGCAGGGCAACGTCGAGTGCGCCGACCGGCTGGACCTCCGCAGCGAAGGCGTACTGTCGGGCGAGGTGATCACGCATCGCATCAGCGTCGAAGAAGGCGCGATACTCAAGGGCGGCGTCGAAGTGCGTAACCCGGAAAAGAAAGATCAGAAAGCGCACCCGCACGATCACAACAAGCAGGAAGCAGCGAAGGCGACGCCCGCCGTCGCGACCGCGGCTAACGCATAGCTCGACATAAGTCAGGTCGACATAAGTCTGGAGTATCTGTAAACGATGGAGGGACGGTGAACACCCGTCCAGCCGGGCGATTACGCCTGGAGCTCCATCGTTATTCTTTGTGCGATTTATTACTTCGTCGTCTTTAATTATTACTTCTTCGGCTTGAAGTCCAGGGATGCCGAGTTCATGCAGTAGCGCAGCCCGGTTGGTCCGGGGCCATCCGGAAACACGTGTCCAAGATGCGCATCGCAGCCGGCACAGCGCGCCTCGGTTCGTTTCATTCCGTAGCTGGTGTCGGTGTGTTCGGCGATGTTGGCATGGTCGGCGGCGGCAAAAAAGCTTGGCCATCCCGTTCCTGAATCAAATTTTGTATCCGAGCCAAAAAGCAGCACACCACAGCAGACGCAGTGGTAGGTGCCATCGTCGTGCTTGTTCCAGTACTGGCCGGTGAAAGCGGGCTCGGTGCCGCAGGCACGGGCCACCTGGTACTGCTCCGGAGTAAGTTGCTGTTTCCACTCGGCATCGGTCTTGGTGATCTTGGTTGTGGTTTTTGGATCTGTGAGGTTTTCGGTCATGGTGGGGTTCTCCATGAATAAGATGTCGAAAAACGGGGAAAGTTGCAATGACAGGCCCGCAGGCGAGGCGAAACCTCGGGGCTCTGGGATGGGGGCGATGAAATCCTGGACCACCAAGGGCACGAAGGATCACGAAGGCTTTTGGCTTCAGATATTTTCTTTAGTGGTGCGGCTTCACGATGGAGGCGATGAAAATCTTGAACCACCAAGGGCACGAAGGACCACGAAGGCTTTTGGCTGCAGATATTTCCTTTAGTGGTGCAGTTTCACGATGGAAGCGAGGAAATCCTGAACCACCAAGGGCACGAAGGACCACGAAGGCTTTTGGCTTCAGATATTTCCTTTGGTGATGCAGTTTCACGATGGAGGCGATGAAATCCTGGACCACCAAGGGCACGAAGGATCACGAAGGCTTTGGCTGCAGATATTTCCGTGTAGCTTGGCGTCTCGGTGGTTGCCGATTTCGCAATTGTGCCACTATCCGGAGTCTTGGCTTAGTGCGTCAGAGGCTGATTCGGGCCGAGCACGAGGCCGATGCCGGCGCGTTTCTGCAACTCTGACAGCAGGGCTCTCGCGGCGTTCAGGTAGGTGCCGTTGGGATCGGATGTGTCCGCCCATACCGCTTCATAGACAATTTTTGCCGCTTCTCTTACGTCCATGTGGAAGGCGGCTTCCAGACGGTCGGCGTGCTGGCGAGCGTCGCCATAGCAGGTATGGCAGACCGCGGCCGGTTCGGCAGCGCCGGTGTGCTGGTGTTCGAGAACGCAACGGAACGTGGTTGCCGCGCTGATCTGGGTGTGCGAAGCAAAGGCCTGAGACTTGAGTTCTTTCAGGAAGCGCTCGCGATCGTCGTCAATTTGCGCGCCGATCACGGGCGCGGGGGGCTCGGGCGCAACCATGCAATGCGCCACCGGCGTGTTGGGCAACACACGCTCGGGCGACTCGCAGATCGGACAGGCATTCATGTCGGAGGGATAGTAGGCGTGACATCGCGCACAAGGCAGGCCGTAGCCAATCGCTTTGATCTGAAGCGGTGACGAAGCCAGGCGCGAGGGCGTATGCGGCACAGGGCGCTCTGGAGTGGATAGTGCAGCGGGGGGGGCTAACTTCTCCCGGGCTAGTTTGGCAGCGCTGGTTTCCATATCGATGATGCCTCGTGATGATTGCCTGGTTGTGATCGTCGCGAATGATCTTCGCTTATGATCGCCGCAAAATGATCGTCGCGAATCGCACTGGCGGCGCCGTGTGCACCGCGCGTTTCCTTACAAACATTCTAGGTCGGCTGATGTCGCCAGGCGACGCACTTCAGTACATACCTGAAGGTAACTTCCCAATACGGCACTTTGCTGCGACCTACTTCACCACGAGCTACTTCGGCGTTGTAATCAGCCGGACGACCTCCTGCATACGGGCCCGGTAAAGGTTCTGGCTGGGATCCATGCGGGAAGCGATTTCGAGTTCTCCGAGAGCCTCTTCGTAATGGTTGAGAGCCATCAGGCAAGCGGCGAGAGAATAGTGATTGTCGGCGCTGGGCTTGAGGCGGAGGGCTTCGCGAAATTCTTTCTCCGCTTCGGGCAGTTGCTGCGTATTCACGAGCGCGGTGCCGAGATAGTGGTGGCCCAGGCCAGATTCGGGATTGAGCGAGACTGCCTGGCGCAGCACCTCGACGGCTTCCTCGTCCTTTCCTGAAAGCAGAAGAGCCTGCCCGAGGACGCGATGTTCGGCCGCTCCGGTGGGATTGGCGGCGATGGCGGCGCGTAACTCGCGAATGGCGGATGGGTAGTCTTGTTTGGACATATAGGCGCGGGCCAGGCAGTTGTGACCGCCGTCCCACTCCGGATTCTGACGATAAAGATCCATGAATTCCGCGATGGCGCCGTTGAAGTCGCCCTTGTCGCAGAGAGTATTTCCGAGGTTGTTGCGGACGCTGGCTTCGTCCGGGGTGAGGCGCTTGGCGGTGCGATACTCGGCGATCGATTCATCCAGCTTGCCCTGATCGTGCAGGACGACGCCGAGATTGCTGTGCGCCTGCCAGAAGTCGGGTCGCAAGCTGAGTGCATGGTGATAGGCGATAGCGGCGCGGCGCAAGTCTCCCTGATCGCGGTGCGTGATTCCGATGTCGAAGTAGACGTCGGCGTTCACCACAGAAGCCTCGGGCTCGCGCGCCAGCGCCTCCTCGAAAACATGCAGGGCGTCGTCGTAGTGGCCATCGGCGTAGAGCGCGAGTCCGAGATAGCGATAGGCCTCGGCGTTCGCGGGATCGATGCTGAGGGCAGTGCGCGCTTCGGCTAGCGCGTCATCGGCATCGTCTGTCCGGTAAAAGAGGTAGGAAAGCTGGCTGTGCGTTTCGGGGAAACCCGGCATCAGGCGCGAAGATTCAGTAAACTCGTCGAGCGCTTCATCGAACCGGCCCTCTTCACGCATAACGGTTCCCAGGACAAAATGAAGTAGGGCGTTGTTTGGAGAAGCTTTGTTCGGTGAAACAGTGTCCGCATCGCGAAGGAGCTTTCGGATCTTGTCTTCGGCGACGCTGAAATTCTTGTCGTGGACCAGGGCGGCAACCTCTGCCGCCGCACTGGAGCAGGCACACGCGGTGCCTGCCGCAGACTTTCCCTGAGTTCGCTCAGAACTTCGTTCCGAAGTATGATCGCCGGTCTGACGGGCCAGGCTCTGAATCAGGCTCGAGTCAGCGCCGGCCTTCTGCAGGGCGCGGGTGCATTGTGTAGTGGCGTGGCATGAAGGGTTTGGCGTCTGGTTCAGGCGCTGGATCCGGGCGCTTGAAATGCCCCCCGCCAGCCACAGGAAAATGGTGTCAGAAGCAAAAGTGGATGAGCCTTGTTGAGCCTGCAAGGAGCCTGCCGCCAAAAGAGGCAATAGCCATCTCAGGACACTGCGTTTCACGAAGTCCTCCAGCGGTCTTGACGCGAGAATCGCCCTGTGGTCAAAATAGTCCGGCGCCCGCGACGCTGATAGGTCACGGAAGTAATTTCGAAGGACATGGCCCATTAGTGCGTGCAGGAGAGGTGTTTATGGGCGATCTGATAGGAGGAAGCGCTCCGGCGTCCGGCCCTGCCAGTTTGTGGAAATCTCCTGCGAAAAAGAGAGTGTTCGGTGACGCACTTAACGTTGGACGACCAACTGGTACACTCCAACTCCGATCCCCATGCCTGAATCAATTTTGAGTTGCGCCATCTGCGGGAAGCCTGTCGCGCTCGCCGAGGCAAAGACGGCCGCGGACGGCAAGGCTGTGCATGAAGAGTGCTTACTTCCTGAACATGTTGCCATCAGCCCCATGACCCTGGTCTGTCCTCGGTGCAGCGCGCAGCCCGGTCGAGTGTGTGAATTGTTCGACGGCGAGGTTGAACTTGTTCACGTCGAAAGAATCAAAATGGCGGCGGCAAGGGATGTTGCAGCGAATAAAGCTCGGGGTAAGTGACTGCTGCATCCAACGCGTCCCGTTTTTGGCGAGAACTGCTTCTGAGAACCGGGGACTACGGTAGTGGTGCAATTTGCGAAATCGTTGACCACCAAGGCCACTAAGGTACACGAAGGAAATATCAAATCGTTAACCACCAAGGCCACCAAGGTACATGAAGGAAATATCTGAAGCCAAAAGCCTTCGTGGCCTTGGTGGTTCAGGATTTCATCGGCTCCATCGCGAAACTGCATTACTACGAGAACTGCCTTACCCGCGACTGGCGGCTACCGGTTGAGTTACACTACACAAGTGCCGGCTGTCCGGTGTTTTCGGCCGCCCTGTCCGGTTCGGAGGCGTTATGTTTGAAGGTTTGTTTCAACCCATGCACCTGCTCATAATCTTCTTCATTGCGCTGCTGGTGTTTGGTCCCAAGAAACTGCCGGAGTTGGGCAAGGGGCTGGGCGATGGCATTCGCGCCCTGAAAGAGGGCATGAAGGATCATGATACGAAGGCTGAGGCCAAGCCGGAGATCAAGCCCGAAGTAAAGCAGGAAGATAAACCTGAAAATAAAGCCTGAGTCCCGCGGCGACATTCTCGTTGCCGGCGTGCCGAACTGCGTGCCGAACTATCGCTAGTTCGATATAATTCCCGCATCCAGATTAAAAAGATTGGCGTGGTGGCGAAGTTCTGTGCTTAATTGCTCACCGTTGTATGGCGTCGTGTTCCCAACTTGTGTCGCAAGCCAGGATCAGAAATCTCATAAATTCCCGAATTCCCAGGAGGATTCTTATGCTTAAGAAATTTACGGCAGGTCTTTTTCTGTTTCTTTTACTGGCGATTCCGGCGGTGGCCGACCAGATCGTCCTGAAGAATGGCGATCGGTTGACGGGTACGATAACGAAATCCGATGGCAAGGTACTGGTGATCAAGACCGATTACGCGGGCGACGTGACGGTGAAGTTTGACGTAATTCAAAGCATCACGTCCACGGGGGACCTGAACATTACACTCGGCAGCAAGACGGTGGTTGGTCCGGTGACCACGAACGGCGACGATGTGGTGGTCGCGACCAAAGCGGCGGGATCGGTGGAAGCGCCGAAGGCTTCCGTGACCATGCTGCGCAATCCGGCCGAGGAGGCGGCTTATGAGAAGACCCTGCACCCCGGCCTTCTGGGAGGCTGGAACGGGGGCCTGAATCTGGGTTTTGCCGTGACCACGGGTAACAGCGAGACCAAGAGTCTTAACATCGCGTTTAATGCCGCACGCACGGGACTGCACGACAAGCTGATGCTTTACACCAACTCGATTTACGCCATTAACGACAACACTTCGCCGGCCACAACTACGGCGAACTCGATCGGCGGCGGAGCCCGCTACGACCACGATTTTGCTGGGCGTTCATTCGGGTTCGTGAACGGCGATTTCTTTTCCAATTCTTTGCAGGAACTGACCCTGCGATCCACCCTGGGCGGAGGCATTGGCGCGCACGTAATCAAGAACGCCGGCACCACCTTCGATTTGCTGCTCGGACTGAACTATACGCATGAAAGCTACGCATCGTTCATGGTTCCGGTCGTGCCGGCAACTACGCCCCCCACGACCACGCTCTACCCGTCTGTGACCCACAGCCTGGCGGCCTTGACCCTGGGCGAAAACCTCACGCACAAGTTCGGGAAGAGCACCGTCCTTACGCAGAGCTGGTTCCTATTCCCGGACCTCAGTGAGACGGGAGAAGTCCGCAGCGTATTCGCCATGGGTACGGTCACCAAGCTCAATAAATGGTTGGCCTGGCAGAATACTTTCGGGGATACTTATGTCACCAACCCACCGCCTACCAAACTAAGGAACGATCTGCAGCTTGCGACCGGCGTGAGTTTTACTTTTGTCCACTAGAGGCGCGTCCACTAGAGGCAGCTTCAGTTCGCGCAGGGGCGGACGCATTCGTCCGCCCGGCGGGGCAAAGTTGCGCTTGTGGTCTGGTATATTGGCCTCTCTCGGAGGTGCCCATGTCTCGAAACGTGCGCTGCGGTCTGATTCAGGCAAGCAATGCGCTCAACAGCCGCTCGCTGCCACAAGTCAAGAAAGCCATGATCGACAAGCACCTCAAGCTGATCGAGCAGGCGGCAAAAAAGAAAGTCAAGATACTCTGCCTGCAGGAACTTTTTTACGGTCCTTATTTCTGCGCTGAGCAGGATATTCGCTGGTACGACCTTACCGAGCGCGTTCCCGACGGACCCACCACCCAGTTGATGCAGAAGATTGCTGCCAAGCACGGCATGGCGATCGTGGTCCCGGTATATGAGGAGCAGATGCCCGGCCTTTATTTCAATACGGCCGCGGTGATTGATGCCGACGGCAAATATCTGGGCAAATATCGCAAGCACCACATTCCTCACGTGCATCCCGGATTCTGGGAGAAATTTTATTTCACCCCGGGAGACCTGGGTTATCCCGTGTTTGAGACAAAGTTTGCTCGGGTTGGCGTTTATATCTGCTATGACCGTCATTTTCCCGAAGGCGCGCGCGTGCTCGGACTGAACGGCGCGGAAATTGTTTTTAATCCGTCAGCCACGGTCGCGGGACTCTCGGAATATTTGTGGGAGCTCGAGCAGCCCGCTCACGCCGCGGCCAACGGATACTTCGTCGGCGCCATCAACCGTGTTGGCCGGGAAAAGCCATGGAACATCGGCGAGTTCTATGGCAAGAGTTATTTCTGCAATCCGCGCGGGAAGATCATTGCGCAGGCCAGCCGCGATAAAGATGAAGTGCTGGTCGCCGATCTCGATCTCGACATGATCCAGGAAGTGAGAAGGGTCTGGCAGTTTTATCGCGACCGGCGGCCGGAGACGTATGGAGCGCTGACGACGCAATCGGGACAGACGACCGCTGCGGATTAGGCGTGGGCGAGAAAGTGGCGCCCTGAGCTCTAAGTCTGTGAAGATGCCGGCGAGACGCCGGCGCTACTTTGCGCTCAGGATGGCAATTCATATGAGATGTGAACCGAGAACTTGATCCGCATGTCTCCGCCCTCGCGCATCGAATCCAGTCCGCTCTACAACAAAGACCTCGCGCCTGCGACCGCCGCGCAGCGTACCTGGGGCACCTACAGTTTCGCGGCGCTGTGGGTATCGATGTCGGTCAATATTCTGACTTACATGCTGGCCGCCGGCCTGATCCAGGGAGGAATGAACTGGAAACAGGCGGTCGCGACCGTGTTTATCGGCAACACGATTGTCCTCATTCCGATGCTGTTGAATTCGCATCCGGGAGCACGCTACGGAATTCCGTTTCCAGTGCTGGCGCGCGCTTCGTTCGGAGTGCTGGGCGCGAACTTCGCCGCGGTTTTGCGGGCGCTTGTGGCCTGCGGATGGTTCGGCATCCAAACCTGGATCGGCGGTGAGGCGATCAACACGCTGATCACGACACTTGCGCCGGGCTGGAGCCAAGTCGCGCACGGCGCTGCGATTTGTTTCATGGCGTTCTGGCTCATCAATCTTCTCGTCATTCTCAAAGGCATCGAGTACATACGATTTCTGCAGGGAATCAGCGCGCCGATTCTGCTGGCCGTCGGACTGCTGCTGCTGGCGTGGGCCTACAAAGCGGCAGGCGGATTCGGTCCGATGCTGTCGGCACCGTCACGCTTTGTGAGTTTTCCGGATTTTCTGAAATTTCTCATTCCTGCGCTGAATGGCACGGTGGGTTTCTGGGCCACTGTGTCGCTGAACATCCCAGACTTTACGCGCTTTGCGAAAAGTCAGCGGCAACAGGTGATTGGGCAAGCGCTCGCCCTGCCCGCAACCATGACGCTCTATTCGCTGATTGGAATCCTGGTGACGTCGGCGACGGTGGTGATTTACGGCACTGCGATCTGGAATCCGGTGCAATTGCTGAGCCGTTTTCATTCTCCCGTGGCGGTGGTGATTTCGCTGCTGGCGATTCTGCTGGCGACGCTGAATGTGAATATTGGGGCTAATGTGGTTTCTCCGGCGAATGATTTTTCTAATTTGTGGCCGCGGAAAATCAACTTTCGCACTGGCGGCGTCATCACTTGCTTCATGGGAATTGCGCTGATGCCGTGGAAGCTGCTGTCCAGTTACAGCACCTTCATCTTCGGATGGCTCGGCGGATACGCGGCATTTCTGGGACCGGTGGCGGGGATTATGATCTGCGACTATTTTGTGATTCGCCGGCGCGTGCTTGTGGTGGACGATCTCTACCTGCGCGATGGCATCTACGAGTATTCACGCGGCTTCAACTGGCTGGCGGTGATAGCACTGGCGTTGGGAGCGGGGACGGCGCTGGTGGGATTGGTCGTTTCTCCGCTGCGGATTTTGTATGCCTATTCGTGGTTCGTGGGATTTGCTGTGTCGTTCGTTGCTTACTATCTGTTGATGAAGGCTCGTGTGGGGACGGGGCTCCGCGCCGTCTAGTACGCGGAGTACGTGGTGGCCACTTCTCGAAAAGCGCGAGAAATGGCGCACCCCCTACTTCCTACGGCTTCTGAATGGGCTGTTCTACGCTTGTTTTTCCGTACTTTCGATAGAACTCGTTTTGAAAAAGTTCCTGCGGATCGTAATGCCTTTTCAAGTTGAAGAACTCATCAGCTTGAGGATACGCACGATGAAACTGCGCTGCGGCCGGATGCAAGCGGTAAGGCAGGTAGTATCGGCCGCCAGCCTCCAGGACCGCGTCTACCAGTTCTTGTGTCATCGTCTGCATTTCGGCGTCCCCGGCAGGTGTGCGTGCCTGGCTGAAAAACATTACGAAGGCAAGCATGTCCTGATCGGCATAGCGGAGAAAGGTGTCATTGTCGGTTTTTACGTCGCGAACAGTTACGTTCAACAGGTCCGCATTGTGCTTACGGATGATCTTTTTTGCCGCTGCCAGGAACTCGCCGGCGTGGTCCCGGCCCACGAAATATTCGTGCAGAATGTCAGTTGTCTCCTGCGAATGATCGAGGTACCACTCAGCGTCGTCGTTCATCAACTGATTGCGAGAGAAAACTTTGCCAGCTAGTTCCGGCTGCATTTTGGTTTCGGCTGACCAGCGCATTTCTTTGCCGTAGGTGCTGGCTGCCGAACCACGAAACACAAGACGCGGCAACCAATGGGAACCCGCCGCGGTGAGATGCGGAATTGGCCCCTTCTCCCGATAAAACACATTCACCAGGACTTCATCGAACATTTCTTGTGGAGTGATGTTCATCCTCGCATACACCATCTGCACATCCGGATTCTTCTGAAGACTGCGAGAGAATGATTGCATGGCCCCGCCAAGAGGAACGACTCTTTGCTCGATGCGCAATCTTTCATTGGGCACAACTCGCAGGTCGGCATCCAGAATGACTCCGAAAAGTCCGTAGCCTCCGAGGGCCAGCGAAAAGAGTTCCCGATTCTCAGTACGGCTGCACGCTATGACCGATCCATCGGCCTTCATCAGGTGGAACGACTCGACGGTCGAGGCAATCGGCGGCCGGTCGTACTGCCACCCGTGGCAATTCACACTCAGCGATCCGCCCACCGTGAACGAATTATCCGATTGCATCACGGCGACCGAACGCCCGTACTGATCGAGGTAGGGAATGATATCGGCCCACTTTGCCCCCGCTTGGACGTGAAGCAGATTCTTATCTTCATCAAGCTTCATGCCCTTGAAAGGCAGCATGTTAATCGCGATGCCTCCGGGGTAGATGGTCTGTCCGCCCATGCTGTGGCGAGCACCGGCGATCGAAACGCGCAAGTGGGCAGCTTGCGCCTTCAGGAGCAACTCACGGAGTTCATCCTCGCCCTTTCGAGGATCGCTGGGGATATCCCAGATTTCAGCAACTTGTGTCTTGTCCAGCCGACTGACGTCGTCTGCAAATCCGGCGGGAAGTTTTTCAACCACGCTCCGATCCCGGTAGGCTGTCCTGACCAAGTGGAAGATCGGCGGGAGTGAAACGAGCAATGCGACAGTTCCCACTGCGAGCGCGAGGAGCCACGTTTTTCTGCGACGCGACATTCGGGAACCTCAAATCGATGGTACCCAGCAATCCCTAAGACAGTGAGTCCGAAGTCCCTGCAATGCCAGTTAGGAAGCCTTCCGAAAAACCGGCAAAACTTCTTGCTGGTAAGCTTCCAGGGTATCTTCCTCATCCCCGCACATAAGGTAGATATTGAACTGAGTAGCTCCCGCGCGGGCGAGGGCGCGAATTTTTTCAATGTGCGCCTCGGCGGGACCGAGCAGACAGAAGCGGTCGGTCACTTCATCCGACACGAAGTTGCGGTTGCTGCTGTCGACTTCGCAATGGTGAAGATAATCGTACTGTCCGCGGTCGCGTATATAAGAGGTTAGAGCGGGCGGAAGTTCCTCGGGCTTGTAACGCGAAACCAGATCGACGACGTGATTCGACACCAGGGCAGGGAACCAGCGCACGCGTTCGCGGCCGACCCTCACATCGTCGGAGACCCAGACCGGTGCGGCTGCCATGATCTCGATTTTGCGTGGGTCTCTTCCTACAGCTTCGGCGCCTTTCTTGACGAAGCTTACGCACCACTCGATCAAGTCTGGGTCGGCGAACTGTAAAATGACGCCGTCGCCGACTCGGCCGGCGAGTTCGAGAACTTTTGGGCCGTAGCCCGCAACCCAGACGGGAGGAACGCCACCGTCTGCCCAGGTGAGACGAGCTTTTCCGCCTTCGTAGTCGATTTCTTTGGCGCTGGTGAGATTTCGAAAGTCATTTATGGATTCTTCCAACTGCGCAACTGTCACCGGCTTTTTCCCCAGCACGCGGCGCGAACTGTCGCCGCGACCGATGCCGAGTTGCATGCGTCCACCGGAAATCAGATTCAGGGTTGCGAAGAGGCTTGCCGTTACCGTGATATCGCGTGTTGCCGGATTCGTAACGCACGTGCCCAGGCGCATCTTCTTCGTGTTGGCCGCCATGAGCGTGAGCATGGGATACGGCTCGAGCCAGAGAACGTGGGAGTCGAAGATCCAGCCATACTCAAAGCCCGACGCCTCCGCCTGGCGGGTGAGTCGGACGATGCGCTCCACCGGCATGTCGGGCTTGATGGTGATGCCGAACTGCATGTTGTCTCCTGATCCCAGGGTCTTGTCATCCCGAGCGAAGCGAGGGATCCGCATTGTGCGGCGAACTGCAGATCCCTCGCTTCGCTCGGGATGACAAACTTAATTACTGCAGATCTCTAGCTTCTCGGGATTACAACTCGATATTCCGGGCTAAAATCAGCCCTCGTAAGTTGGCGAGTTTAGCATAAAATCTGTGCTTCGCCGCTGGAGGAGAAGATACTGCCATGGGCTTTGACACCATCATCATTAACGGCCGCGTCGTCACGGCAACGGACACTTACACGAGCGACGTCGCGATCAACGATGGAAGAATCTCGGCTGTCGGGCAAAGCCTGCCACGCGAGAATGCGGGAAAAATTATCGATGCGGCGGGTAAGTACGTTTTTCCCGGCGGAATCGACGTGCATACCCACCTCGATATGCCCTTCGGAGGAACCACGAGCGCGGATGATTTCGAAACGGGGACGCGCGCCGCGGCTTTTGGCGGAACCACGACGTTGATCGATTTCGCCATCCAGTACAAAGGTCAGACGCTGCGGACGGCCTTCGATACCTGGATGAAGAAAGCGTCGGGCAGAGCGGTTTGCGATTACGCGTTTCACTGCATCATTACCGATCTCGCGGACGCGCAGCTCGACGAAATGAATGCCCTGGTGCGCGAAGGTGTTACCAGTTTCAAGTTGTTTATGGCATATCCCGGCGTGTTCATGCTCGACGATGCGAGCATTTTTAAAACTCTACGCGCGACTGCGAAGAATGGCGGACTGGTCTGCATGCATGCCGAAAACGGCGGCGCCATTGACGTGATCGTGCAGCAGGCGCTGGCGGAAGGAAAAACGGCACCGAAGTATCACGCCCTGACCCGTCCTACGACGGCGGAAGCGGAAGCTGTTTCGCGAGCCATCGCGCTTGCCGAGATGGCGGGAGCGCCGCTCTACATCGTCCATTTGAGTTGCAACGAGGCGCTGGAGAAAGTGCGCGAAGCCCGCGACCGCGGCCTGCCTGTTTATGCCGAGACTTGTCCGCAGTATCTGTATCTCTCACTGGATAACTTTGACGCGCCTGGGTTTGAGGGGGCCAAGTATGTCTTTACGCCGCCGCTGCGGGAGAAGTGGCATCAGGAAAAATTATGGAACGGATTGAAGCGCGATCATTTGCAGGTGGTTTCGACCGATCATTGCCCTTTCTGTTTCAAAGAGCAGAAGGAACTGGGGCGTGACGATTTCACCAAGATTCCGAATGGCGGCCCCGGGGTCGAGCACCGCATGAGCCTTATCTATTCTGGTGGCGTTGCCGGTGGACGATTCAGCGTGAACCGTTTCGTGGAGATGGTTTCGACAACGCCGGCGAAGCTTTTTGGTTTGTATCCGCGCAAGGGCACGATCGCCGTCGGCAGTGACGCGGATCTGGTGATCTTCGATCCAGAGCGCAAGCACACGATCAGCGCGAAGACTCACCACATGCGCGTCGATTACTCGATGTTCGAAGGAATTCAAGTTACCGGCATGCCCGACACAGTTCTGTCGCGTGGGCGCGTGGTCGTGGAACGAGATCAATTCATGGGACGCGCGGGCGCGGGAGACTTTCTGAAGCGGGCGCTGTACACGCAGCCTTAGCGGCAGCGCTTGGGGGGAAGCGGGGCTACGCCGCGCTTGGACGGGGCAGAGCCCCGTCGCCACACGGGCAAAGCCTGGTCACCACACGGGGCAGAGCCCCGTCACCACACTGGATTTGGGCTAGTGTTTGTCTCCCTGCTCTACGAAGAATTTCCCGGTTTCTCCGACTGAAAAATAACGCGACGTGATGGTCTTCTTGCGAGTAAAGAATTCGACGGCATCCCAGCCGTGGACGTGCAGATCGCCAAAGAACGAATCCTTCCATCCGGAAAACGGGAAATAGGCGGGCGATGCGGCTACGCCGATATTGACGCCTACCATGCCGACCTCGATGCGACGACTGTATTCCCGCACGGCCGCGCCGTTTTCCGTGAAGATCGAAGTGCCATTGCCACGCGGGTCGTTATTCACCAGCGTGATCGCCTGCT
>Ga0302325_10018070_pt1 | contig 14877 bp, 10 predicted proteins | sample Palsa_T0_2_FD_201948 | JGI IMG/M metagenome (GOLD analysis project Ga0302325, IMG submission 201948) | Peat permafrost microbial communities from Stordalen Mire near Abisko, Sweden - Palsa_T0_2 | ecosystem: Environmental > Terrestrial > Soil > Palsa > Peat permafrost | place: Sweden: Abisko... | reverse complement strand
ATGGCGGTTCCCGTTCGACAAAATCAAAATCGACCGAAGCTTCTTGACGGGGCTCGACGGCTCTGGGCGAAATGCTGAAACGGTGGTGAAGGCGATCATCGCGCTCGGACGCGAACTAAACATGCGCGTCACCGTCGAAGGCATCGAGACCGCCAAGCAAGCGGATTTTGTCAGAGAGGCCGAGGGCGATCAGGCCCAAGGTTACTTCTTTGGCCGGCCGGTTCCGGCAACCGAGGTCGCCGCCACAATCCTCGCGGACTTTCAGCGTGCAAAGCAAAGGCCGGCCGCGGCAACGGAAACCGATGGCCCATTGCGCGTAGTCAAGTAAACCAACAACAGGTTCGCCGCCCGCGGCCGCCGCATGCTCTCGTCTTCCGCCGAAAGTCGGATCCGCGCGTCAGCCGTCGGCGGCGTTCGCTGCCGCCAGCGATGGCGATGCCGGCGCGAGACTGCGCCCGAACCAGAGATCGTGCACCACCGTGCCGACCGCCATGGCAATCACGAAAATGATCACCGGCGACGTCAATGTCGCCAGGTTTGCAATCGCTGGTCCCGGACACAGTCCAACCAGACCCCAACCGACGCCGAATAACACCGAGCCGGCAATGAGCGGGCGGTCGATCGCGGTCTGCGCCGGCCATTGGTTTTGCGTCTCGAAAGCCGGCGGGCGCCGACGGGCCAATGCGTACCCGATCCCGGTCACGACAAGCGCGGCCGCCATCACCACAGCGAGGCTCGGATCCCAATTGCCGCTCGGAATGGCGAAGACGTCGAGAAAGCCCAGCACCTTGTCGGGCCGCATCATGCCGGAGATGAAAAGTCCCCAGCCGAACACGAAACCGCAAAGAAGGCTTGCGAGTGCGCGCATGGTTTCAGCCTCCGAAAACGTGGCGTGTCAGGGCGACCACGACAATCGCTGCGCCCATGAATACTGCCGTTGCCGTGATCGAACGCGGCGACAGTCGCGCAATGCCGCAGACGCCGTGGCCGGACGTGCAGCCATTGCTCAGCCGCGTACCGAACCCGACAAGAAGACCCGCCGCGATTACAACAAGAAGGCTGGTCGGCATCTGTGGAACAGGAAGCGTATAGCCGACGAGCACGGCGGAGAGCGGCGCGGCGATCAGGCCGGCGATGAATGTCGCGCGCCAGCCGCGATCGGTGCCGAGCGGATCGATAAGCCCGGCGAAAATTCCTGTCACTCCGGCGATGCGGCCGTTGAGCAGCATCAGGAGTACGGCAGAAAGCCCGATCAGCGCGCCGCCGATGGCGGCGGAGACCGGCGTGAAATTGGCCATGACGTGCCTCATCTGCGAATGTGGGAACGCTGCGACGTATTCGTCTCGGTCGTGCGGCAAAACAAAGAATAGGTCGCCGTGTTGGATACCGCAATGACGGACGCCGTATGGCGTGAAACACCGAAGAATCTCATGTACGTAGATGTGCTTTAATCGAGTAGAATGTACTGCGGTTCGAGTCCTATCCAGAAGATTTTTCCGGGGACAAATTAATTCCGCCACATTGGGCGGAGTCCAATCGAGGAACGCGGCGGGAACTCATGAGAAATGATGGGGATGGTGCGGCTGGCGACACGCATGAGGCCGTTCTGGCGCGGATCCGCGCGCTGACGGCAGGCATCCGCGACGGCGCCGCGGCGGCGGAAGAAGCGCGAACGGTACCCCGAGAAACGATCGATAAGCTGCTCGCCGCCGGGATCACCCGCATTCTCATCCCGCCGCAATACGGCGGCTATGGGCTCAGCCTCGACACCTGGTTCGAGGTTGTGCGCGAGATCGGCAAGGCAGATGCGTCGCACGGCTGGTGCGCGAGCTTGATGATCCACCACCCGCACTATGTCAGCCAGTTCACCGAGGCCGCCCAGAAGGCCGTCTGGGCCTACGGTATCGATGTCCCTATCGCTGCGTCGATCATTCCGTCGGCCCGCGTTACGCCCGTGGAGGGTGGATATCGCATCTCGGGTCAGTTCCCCTTCGCCAGCGGGATCAACCACAGCCGATGGCTCATCGTCGGCGGAATGGTCGAGACTGGGGGGCATCCGGAATGGACGTTCTTCCTGATCGGGCCCAAAGACTTCAAGATTGTCGACACCTGGTTTACGGGCGCAATGCGGGCGACCGGCAGCAACACGGCGGTGTGCGACGAGGTCCTCGTGCCAGCGAGCCACATCATCGCGCTGTCGGATCTTCGCGAGGGCAACGGCCCGGGTGGAAAGCTCCATGCCAACCCGATCTATCGCGCACCTTTCATCGCTTACGCGCCGCTGACTTTCGCCACGCCGATGCTGGGTGCCGCCCAAGGCGCCTATGAGTTATTTCGCGATTGGACCAAGACTCGGCACTCCGGCCGAGGCGGTTTCGCGATCGCCGAGGCCACCAGCGTGCAAGTGCGGCTGGCGCGTGCTGCCGCCGACCTCGATGCCGCCGAACTGCTGCTGCGCCGGGCGATCGATGTCGCCCGGGCGGAGACGCCGCCGTCGTTGGCCTTGCGCGCCCGCTCCATGCGCGATTGCTCGCGCGCGGCCGAGTTGTGCGTCGGCGTCAGCGACACACTGATCGCCATGAGCGGCACCGCTGCTTTCGCCGCGTCGCATCCCATTCAGCGCGCCTGGCGCGACATTCATTTCGCCGCCGCTCATGTGAGCCTCAACCCGGAGCAGAACTTCTCCCACTTCGGCCGCACCGAGTTCGGATTGCCACGAGAACCGCATCTGCCGTTCTTCTGATTGCCCAGGCTTAGGGGTCACGATCATAGCGGTGCTATAGTCTCGGCCCTTTGACACTTGCGACATCCTACCCGCCGGGAGGTTGCGCGATGAAATTCTACGACTGCACCACCGCCCCGAGCCCGCGGCGGGTTCGCATTTTTCTCGCCGAGAAGGGCATCACGGTGCCGACCGTGCAGGTCGACCTGCGCAACAACGAGCAGCTCACGCCGGAATTTCGCGCCATCAATCCCTACGCGACGGTGCCGTCGCTTGATCTCGATGACGGCACGCGCATCAACGATGCGATCGGCATCTGTGTCTACTTCGAAGCAATCCACCCGCAGCCGCCACTGATGGGCGGCAGCGCCGAGGAAAAGGCACTCGTCACCGCGTGGCAGCGCGAAGTGGAGCGCAACGGCTTCTACGCGGTGATGGAAGCCTTTCGTAATTCGACGCCTGGCCTCAAGGGAAGAGCGCTTCCTGGACCGCACGACTATGAGCAAATTCCAGCGCTGGCCGAGCGCGGCCGCCTTCGTGTGGCGCATTTTTTCGAGCAGATGCACGCTCGCCTCGGACAAAGCGAGTTCGTGGCCGGCGCGGGCTATACGATCGCCGATATCACCGCGCTAGTGACGATCGATTTCGCGGCGCGGGCCAGATTGCCGATTCCGGAAACGTGCGGGCATCTGCGCCGTTGGCATTCGCGGATTTCCGCCCGCCCGAGTGCGAAAGCCTGAGAGTCCGAGGCGTCCGATGAACGATATTCGCCAGGTCGTCGAATGGCTCGCGGGCGGGGCGCTATCCGGCCCCAATTCCGAGGATGTTCTTGCGCAATTGTGTCAGCGGATGGTCGCATGCGGCATCCCGCTGTTGCGCGTCGCGGTATTTGTCACGACGCTTCATCCGGATGTTATGGGCCGGCGGTTCCTGTGGCAGGCCGAGTCCGGCGTGACGACATCGAATGCGTTGTTTGAAATCATGGAAACGGACGATTATCGGAAGAGCCCGTTCACGACCGTCTATGCGACCCGCCAGCCGCTCCGGCGTCGCCTCGCCGACGCCGATTGCCCGACTGACTTTGCGATTTTGCAGGATCTCCGCGCGGAAGGTGGCACGGACTACGCCGCGTTCCCGCTAACGTTCACCGATGGCACGATCCACGTCTCGACGTGGTCGACGAAAGAGCCGGGCGGCTTCACCGCCAAACAGTTCTCCGATCTCGAATCGATCATCGCTCCTCTGGCACGGGTTGCGGAAATTCGTGCGCTGCGGCGTACGGCCGGAAACCTGATCGACACCTACGTCGGACACCAGACCGGCGAACGGATACTGGCCGGAAAAATCCGCCGCGGGCATGTCGAGGCGATCCGCGCCGCGGTCTGGCTTTCGGACATGCGCGGGTTTACGTCGCTGTCGGAGCGATTACCACCTCAGGATTTGATCGATCTTCTCAATTGCTATTTCGGTTGCCAGGTTCCGGCGATCCTTGAGCACGGCGGCGAAGTGCTCAAGTTCATGGGCGACGGCTTGCTCGCGATTTTTCCGATTCCCGGCGACGGCGACGCAAGCGAGGTCTGCCATCGAACGCTCTTGTGTGCGCGGGAATTCCGGACGCGCGTTGCGGAACTGCCGCCTGCCAGCGATACCGGGGCCGTTATCCGCTTCGGGCTCGCGCTTCACCTCGGTGACGTGATGTACGGCAATATCGGTGGCGGCAACCGGCTCGATTTCACCTGCATCGGACCGGCGGTGAATCTCGCCGCGCGCCTGGAAAAGGTTGCCGCCAAACTCGGCGAAGCGATCGTGGCATCGACCGAGTTTGCCGCCTACTGCGAGGGCGATTTCCGGCAACTCGGCGAGCATTCGGTGGCCGGTTTTGCGGCGCCGCAATTGGTGTTCGGCCTGGCCAGTTGAGGCGCGGCTGCGGCATTGTTCCGAAGCCCACCAAACCCTATGTCACCATAATACTCGCCCTCTGGCAGAATCGAAACCGAGAGGGCAAACTGCCTCCCTGTACGAGTGGAAGGCTGGCCCCCGATGGCGCTACGCGACGTCAATCTCAACGATAAATACGATCTCGGCCACAGCAACGTCTTCACCACTGGCTTCCAGGCGCTGGTGCGGCTTTGCCTGATGCAAAAGGAGCTGGACCGACGCAACGGCCTTAGCACCGCGGGCTATGTCAGCGGCTATCGCGGCTCGCCACTCGGCGGTCTCGACAGCCAATTCCAGCGGGCCGCGCCGTTCCTGACCAAGAATGACATCCGCTTTCAGGGCGGCATTAACGAGGACCTTGCTGCGACGGCGATATGGGGTACGCAACAGGCGGAATTGCGCGGCGAGGGCAAATACGATGGCGTCTTTGCCATGTGGTACGGCAAAGGGCCCGGCGTCGATCGCACCGGCGACGTTTTCCGCCACGCCAATCTGGCCGGCACCGCTGGAAAAGGTGGTGTGCTGGCGCTGATGGGCGACGACCACACGGCCGAATCCTCGACCACGGCGCACCAATCTGAATACCACTTCATCGACGTGATGATTCCGATCCTCAATCCCGCCGGCGTGCAGGAGGTTCTCGACTACGGCCTCTACGGCTGGGCGATGTCGCGCTTCACCGGCTCCTGGGTCGCGCTGAAGACAATGCACGAGACGATCGAGTCGACGGCGGCCATCGATGCAAGTCTCGACCGGATCAAAATCGTCATCCCGACCGATTTCCAGATGCCCGATGGCGGTCTGAATATCCGGCTCAACGATCCTATTTTGGCGCAAGAAGCGCGGCTGCACGACTTCAAGCGCGACGCCATGCTGGCGTTCCTACGCGCCAACAAGATCAATCACACCATTACCTCGGGCGGCCGCGCCCCGAAAATCGGCATCATTACGACTGGCAAAAGCTATCTCGACGTTCGCCAGGCATTCGACGAGCTCGGCATCGACGAGGTCAAATGCAACGAACTTGGTATTCGCCTCTACAAAGTAGGCTGCCCGTGGCCGATCAGCCGTCGCGAGCTTGCGGAATTCGCCGCCGGCCTCGATCTCATCATCGTCGTCGAGGAAAAGCGTTCGCTCATCGAAGTGCAGGTGCGCGAAGAGCTCTACGGCACCGCCAATCAGCCGGTTTGCATCGGCAAGCGCGACGAGCAAGGCAACTGGCTGTTTCCCGTCAAAGGCGCGCTCGATCCCAACGACGTCGCGATCTGCATCGGCGAACGGCTCCTGAAGTATCATCGCAATGATGACGTCGCGCAGCGCCTGGCGCGTTTGAAGGAGTCTCAGCGAATCTCCGGGGAAACGCGCGACATCGCCCAGCGCATTCCCTATTTCTGCTCCGGCTGTCCGCACAACTCATCGACCGTGGTTCCCGAAGGCATGCGCGCTTACGCCGGCATTGGCTGCCATTTCATGGCGCAGTGGATGGACCGTTCGACGCTCGGCTACACGCAAATGGGCGGCGAGGGCGCCAACTGGATCGGCGAGGCGCCGTTCTCCACGCGCAATCACGTTTTTCAGAATCTCGGCGACGGCACCTACAATCATTCCGGCTACATGGCGATCCGCGCCGCGATCGCGTCCAAGACCAACATCACCTACAAGATTCTGTTCAACGACGCAGTTGCGATGACCGGCGGTCAGGCCAATGACGGCGGCCTGACCGTGCCGCAAGTCGCTCGCCAGGTAGCTGCCGAGGGCGCCAAGCGCGTGGTCGTGGTGACCGACGAGCCCGACAAATATCCGAGTGACACCGCGTGGCCGGCCGGCGTCACCGTCCATCATCGTGACGATTTGATCGACGTCCAAAAAGACCTCGCGGCAATTCCCGGCGTCACGGTCATGATCTACGATCAGACCTGCGCCGCAGAAAAGCGCCGCCGCCGCAAGCGCCACACCTATCCCGATCCCGACAAGCGCGTCATCATCAACGAACTGGTTTGCGAGGGCTGCGGCGATTGCGGCGTCAAATCGAACTGCGTGTCGGTGCAGCCGCTCGATACCGAGTGGGGCCGCAAACGCACGATCGATCAGTCGAGTTGCAACAAGGATTTTTCCTGCGTCAAAGGCTTCTGTCCTTCGTTCGTCACCGTACAGGGCGCCAGGCTGAAGATGGGTACCGGCGTTGCCGCCGATCTCGACCTGCCGGTGTTGCCGGATCCGGCGCTGCCGGCGATCCGGCAAACCTACAACATTATCGTCACCGGCGTCGGCGGCACGGGCATCGTCACCATCGGCGGCATATTGGGCATGGCCGCGCATCTCGAAGGCCGCGGCGTCGGGGTGCTCGACATGGCCGGTCTCGCGCAGAAGGGCGGTGCGGTGTTCAGCTACATACGCTTCGCCGAAAAGACCGAAGACATCCACGCCATCCGCGTTTCAGCCGGGCGCGCCGATCTCGTGCTCGGCGGCGACATCGTGGTAGCGGGCTCACGCAAGATCCTCGCGTCGGTCAAGCCCGGCGCTACCCAGGTGGTTGTCAACACGGCCGAGTTTCTGCCCGGTGAGTTCACCCGTAACGCAGATTTCTCGCTGCCGACCGAGCGGCTCAAGCGAACCATCACGGCCAATGCCGGCCGTGATAAAACCCATTTCGTCGACGCCACCCGCCTGACGACGGCGCTGTTCGGGCAGTCGCTCGGCACCAACATGTTCCTGGTCGGCTATGCCTATCAGCTCGGCGCTGTTCCGCTGTCGTCCGCCGCCATCGAGCGTGCGATCGAGCTCAACGGCGAGGCGGTGGCGATGAACAAGGCCGCCTTTCACTGGGGCCGTCGCACAGCGGTCGATCGTGCGCAAGTCGAAGCGCTGGTGGAACCGGCATCTGCGAAAGCCAGCGACGCGCTGCACCTGTCCGAATCCTTCGATGAGACAGTCGAACGGCGGGTTAAATTCCTCACCGGTTTTCAGAATGCGGCCTATGCGGCGCGCTACCGGGATTCGGTAGCGAAAGTCAAAGCGGCGGAAGCTGCGCGCGCCCCAGGCAAAATCGGCCTGGCCGACGCGGTCGCGCGCTATCTGTTCAAACTGATGGCCTATAAGGACGAATACGAAGTCGCGCGGCTCTACACCGATGGTGCGTTCCTCGATCAGGTTGCCGGCGCGTTCGAGGGTGAAAATTTACGCTTCGAATTCCATCTCGCGCCGCCGCTGCTGGCACGCCGCGACAAGACCACCGGTTTGCCGCGCAAGATGAGCTTCGGTTCGTGGCTCCTTCCGGCCTTTCGGTTGTTGGCGAAGTTAAAATTCCTACGGGGCACGCCGCTCGATCCGTTTGGCCGCTCGCAGGAGCGGCGCACCGAGCGCAAGCTGATCGAGGATTACGAGGCGATGCTCGACGAGGTGCTCAGCAAACTCACGCCCGAGAACCACCATCTTGCGGTCGGCCTGGCCGCGATCCCGGAAAAGATTCGCGGTTTCGGGCACGTCAAGCAGCGGCATCTCACCGCTGCCAACGCCGACCAGGCCGTTTTGCTTGAGCAGTTTCGCGCAGGGGCGCCTGCGCTACTCGACGCGGCGGAATAACAATCGTCATTCCGGGCTCGCGCTTGCGGCGAGCCGCCGGGGGGGACGGCCGCGCGTCGTTTGCGCGCATGCACGTCTGTGCGTAATCGAGTATGCTGAATGGATGAGCGACCTGCTGCCTCCGCCGCAAGCGCCGGCCGATTCGACGATCGCTATCGAGGCTTCGGTGGTCCCGATCGATCCGCCACCGGGCGTCGAAGCGCCCGTTAGGACGAAGGACGCGCCGGCGCCTACATTTCCCGCGGCCGCTGCGCGCGTGCAGCCGGCTGCGGATGCCGGCGCGACAAGCGAGGTGATGCCCGCCACATCCGCGATCGGCGTCCTCCTCGTCAATCTCGGCACGCCGGACGCCGCCGAGCCGAAGGCGGTACGCCGCTATCTCAAGGAGTTCCTCACTGATCCTCGCGTGATCGAGCAAAACTCGTTGTTCTGGAAATTCCTGCTTAACGGCCTCATCCTGCCGATCCGCTCACGGCGCAAAGCGCATGACTATCGGAAAATCTGGAACAACGAGAAAAACGAGTCGCCGCTCAAGACCGTCACGCGCTCGCAGGCGGAAAAACTTGCCGGCATTCTCGAGCCGCTCGGCAAGCATGTCATCGTCGATTGGGCGATGCGCTACGCCAATCCCTCGATCGCCTCGCGGCTCGACGCTCTGCTCGCCCGTGGCTGCGACCGCATTCTGGTCATGCCGCTCTATCCGCAATATGCAGCGCCGACGACTGCAACGGTCGGCGACGAGGTGTTCCGCTTCCTGATGAAACAACGCCGGCAGCCCGCGTTGCGCATCATGCCCGCCTATTTCGACGACCCCTACTACATCGAGGTGCTTACATCCTCGCTCACGGCTGAGCTGAAGGCGCTGCCGTTCCAACCCGACGTCATTGTCGCTTCCTATCACGGCATGCCGCAGGACTATGTCGACAGGGGCGATCCTTATGAGAGTCAGTGCGAAAGGACGACGCAGCTCATGCGCGAGCGGCTCAAGCTCGACGAAACCAAGCTGATGCTGACCTACCAGTCCCGCTTCGGCCGCGCGCGCTGGCTGCAGCCCTATACGATCAAGACTGTGAAAACACTCGCCAAGAAGGGTGTGAAGAATCTCGTCGTGATCACGCCGGGCTTCTCCGCCGATTGCCTGGAAACGCTGGAAGAGATCGCAGTCGAAAACGCGCAGGTGTTCAAGCGCTACGGCGGCGAGAACTTCGTCACCATCCCCTGCCTCAACGACAGCGAGGCCGGCATGCTGATGATCTGGCAACTCGCTATGCGCGAGCTCAAGGGCTGGGTGTAGCTGCTGGCTGCCGTATGCTGGCGCCCCGGAATGGCGGCCTTAAAGCGCCAAAAGCAACCTCTCGTTAACCATATCCGTTCTAACTCCGTTAACCATCGGGGCCCCACTCGGCGGGCCGTGTCGGTCAATCGCGCGGTTGCCGCACGGGAAGAAGTCGCACGCCGGCGCAGCTCCTTGACGGTGGTTTGCTTTGGCAGCTTCCAAAGTGACGCGGACGTTGGCGGCGGTGCGGGCTTTGGGTGCGAGAGAGTCGCCCTTGAGGCGCCGTTGCCGCGCGCCGAAACTCATCGGCGTTGCCTGGGTGGCCGCGATCGGATTGGCGCCGCTGCCGGGTGTGGCGCAGACGCCGGCGCCGCCGGCGAATGCCGTGACATCCGCAAGCGATCTGTTGCAGCCATCGCTCGAAGGCAATCCGTTGACGCCGCCCCGCTTTCGCCGGCCCGGGCAAGCGGCGCAGGCCGCAGCGGATCAACCGCCGTCACCCAACAGGTTCACCACGCCCAGCCGGATCGGGGCGACACCGAACTATGGCAGTCCGAACGGCTTTGGCGCTGGCGACACCGGCTACGATTCGCTGAACACGCCGCGCAAGAAAAAGAGGAAGGCGGCAAAACTGCCGCCGCCGACCTCCGTTCCGGGCACCCTGATCGCTCAGCAACCCGAAACGACTTTCGCGCCGGTGCCGACATTCAAAGCCGCCGCGCCGGCCGCGCCAGCGGCGCCGGTAAAGCCGCCACCGCCCGAGATCTATCCGAAGCGGGCAGCAACCCGGCCGGGCGCGTTTCTGCCGCCGCCGCCCGAGGAACTCCCGGTCAGCAATCCGCCGCCCGAAATCTATCCGCTGTCGGCGGCGAAGCGGCAAGGCGCGGTCGTGGCGATTCCGCCGGCGGAATTGTTCGACTATTCCGCAAGCACGCCGCCGCCGACGCTGCAGCAACCCAACACCTTCGTGCTGGGAACGCTGCCGCAACGGACGCTGCCGATGGCCGAGAGCGATCCTTACGCGGCGCTCGGCATTCGCGCGGGCTCGTTCCTGCTGCTGCCGTCGCTCGATCTGTCGGGTGGCTACAGTACCAATCCCGAGCACGTGTCCGGCGGACCGCCTTCTTTCTACGCGGTCGCCGCGCCGGAGCTGCAAGTCCGGTCCGATTGGAGCAATCACTCGCTTACCGCCGACATTGTCGGCTCGTATACGCAATACGGCGCCGACCTGGTGCCGTCGCTCAACGTTCCCTATCTCAATTCCAAGATCGACGGCCGCATCGATGTAACGCGCGACACCCAGATCAATCTGGAGCTGCGCGGCCTCGTCAATACCGACAACCCCGGCAGCCCGAACCTGCAGGCGGCGGTCGCCAAGCTGCCGCTCAACTTCGACTTCGGCGACACCATCGGCGTGGCGCACGAGTTCAACCGCTTGTCGGTATCCTTCAAGGGCACCTTCGACCGCGCCACCTACGACAACTCGCAGCTCACCAACGGCACGACGGCCAGCAACGGCGACCGCAACTTCGACCAATATGCCGGCATCACGCGCATCGGCTATGAGATCGATCCCGGCATGAAGCCGTTCGTCGAAGTGGAGGCCGACCAGCGCATCCACGACGAGCAGTTCGACCGCAACGGCCTGGGGCGCGACTCGGTCGGGGTCAGCGCGTTGCTCGGCACCGCCGTCAATTTGTTCGGCACGCTCACCGGCGAAATGGCGGCCGGCTATGTCGATCGCAAGTACCAGGATCCGACGCTGCCGAACGTCACCGGCGTGATCGCCAATGGCGCACTGATCTGGCAGCCCACCGGATTGACGACCGCCAAGCTCGCCACAACTTCACAGGTTTACGAAACCGTACTGGACGGCGCTTCCGGTGAACTCAGCCGCGACGTCAGCCTGGAGGTCGATCACGCGTTTCGCACCTGGCTGATCGGCATCGCCAGGGGCGGCTACGGCAACGACAACTATGTCGGCATACCGACCTTCGACAATCGCTGGTTCGCATCGGCCGGGATCGTCTACAAATTCACCCGCGAGATGCAGATGAACGCTCTCGTCCGCCAGGACTGGCAGAACGGCAGTCCCGGGTCCGGCCTGTCCTACACCGCGACGTCATTTCTCCTCGGATTGCGCCTGCAGCGCTGACATTCAAAGCTCTTTGGGTTCGGCGTCGAGGCGCACGATCCAGTCTTCCAAACCGGGTTTTGCGGCGGGATAGCGCCCGAGCACCAGCGGGTCATGTCCCGGCACGACGTGAAACGGCGAGGCCGCGAGCCTTTTCAAGGTCGCATAGCCTTCCACCACCTCACCGATGTTGTAAGTGATCGGGAAGACCCGGCCGCTGTCGATGTGGGCGTAAAGGTGCGTGGCATCGCTGGCGAGCACCACGTGGCCGCGCCGAGTCTTGACCCGCACGCATTGCAGGCCCTGCGAGTGGCCGCCGATCAGGTGCACGCTGATGCCCGGCACGATTTCGTCGTCGCCGTCGTGGAAGGCGGCGCGGCCGGTGAACACTTTGCGCACCATCGCCGCGACATCGTCGACCTCGAACGGCAGGCGCAAGGCGGGATGGCACATGCAGCGCCCGGTCGCATACGCCATCTCGCGATCCTGCAGGTGGTAACGGGCGTGCGGAAACAGGTCGTGATTGCCGCAATGATCGTAGTGGAGGTGGCTGACAATGACGTCCGTAACCGCCTCCGGTGCGACACCAAGCGCGGCGAGACCGTCGCGCACCGGCCTGACGATCTCGCGCTGCCGGCGACGGCTCATCGCCTCGTCGAAACCGGTATCGACGACGATCGCGCCAGCCGGTCCGACGATCGCCCACACGAAGAAATCAAGCGGCTGCAACACGTCGTGCGGATCGCCGCCGATGAAATTTTCCGGCGACCGCCGCGCATGTTGCCCGTAGCGGATCGCGTAAACCTCGTGCACGTCCCCGGTCATGGTGGCCCAGGTCACGCGGGCCTAGCCGCCATTGATCTCGCCGAGGATTTTCTTGATCTCGGCGCGAAAACCGGGCGCGATATCGTCGCGCGCCAGCGCGTAGGACACGTTGGCGGCAAGGAAACCGATCTTCGAGCCGCAGTCGAAGCTGCGGCCGTCGAATTTCAAGCCGTAGAACGGCTGGGTCTTCGCCAGCGAGATCATGGCGTCGGTCAGCTGAATCTCGCCGCCGGCACCGCGATCCTGCTTGGCCAGGAGATCGAGAATCTCAGGCTGCAGGATATACCGGCCGGTGAGGATCAGGTTGGACGGCGCTTTGTCGCGCGACGGTTTTTCCACCATGCTGGTGATGGAGAAGACCCGGCCCTTGGGCGCGCCGACACCGACGACGCCATATTGGTCGACGCGCTCGTGCGGTACTTCCTCGACGGCGACGATGTTGGCCCGCTCGCCGATTTCGCGCGCGGCATCGATCATCTGGGCGAGGCAGCCGCGCTCGTGCTGCACCAGCACGTCCGGCAGGAGCAGCGCGAACGGCTCGTTGCCGATGAGCTCGCGGGCGCACCACACCGCATGACCGAGCCCGAGCGGCTCCTGCTGGCGCGTGAAGCTGGTCGACCCGGGCTCCGGCAGATCGCGCCGCAGCACATCGAGCGTGTGCTGTTTCTGGCGCTCCAACAGCGTCGATTCAAGTTCGAACTGCCGGTCGAAATGATCTTCGATAACGCCCTTGTTGCGCCCGGTGACGAAAATGAAGTGCTCGATGCCGGCCTCGCGCGCCTCGTCGACGACGTGCTGGATCAGCGGCCGGTCGACCACCGGCAGCATTTCTTTCGGCATGGCCTTGGTCGCTGGCAAAAACCGGGTGCCGAGCCCGGCCACGGGGAAGACAGCTTTGCGGATCGGTTTCATTGCGGTGCCGTTGGGCGAGGGGAGGGAGGACTGGCGCGAGACGCGTTGTTGCCTAAATCTTGTTCAAGTGAGGACGCCGGATAAATGGACGCATAATCGGGATCGCCTGATGCTAATTACCTTGATCGCGTTTCCGCTCGATGAACGCAATGCCGGACGGATAAGCGCGGGCTTCATTTGGCCGCAGGAAGCTGGCCGGGCTTTAACGGTTCGATAACATAGCAGTTGCCCCTTCGGGCGGCCACCGACAGGGACGCGGGCAAGCAATCGGGATCGTCTTTTTTCGAGAACACCATCATGACAATTCCAACGCCCATCCTTCGTCTTGCTGCGGCTTTGCTCGTCGCCGCCAATCTAGCCGATGTCGCGCTGGCACAGGACAAGCCCGACAACTGGCTGACACGGATGTTTCAACCGGCGGCTAACCCGGCGGTTCTCGCGCCTGCGCCAGCCGGTGGCACGCGCGAATGGAGCGGGCAGCCGGGCGCGTCCGGCAATCCGCTGATGACCGCGGACGCGATCCGCGCCGCCGCCGCCGATTTCGGCAATTGCCTCGCGGCGTTGTGGCCGCAGGCCGAGCGGCGCGGTGTCAGCCGCGCCACGTTCGAGCGCAGCACCGCAGGCCTGACGCCCGACCTGAGCATCATGGACCTGCTCGACGCCCAGCCGGAATTCACCAAATCGCCGTGGGACTATCTCGACGCGCTGGTGAGCGACGAACGCATCGCCCGCGGACGCGAGCTCCTGACGCAATATGCTGCAGCCTTCGACGCGGAAGAGCGCAGTTACGGCGTCAGCCGCTATATCATTGCCGCGATCTGGGGCGTCGAATCGAATTACGGCACCAAGGGCGGCGACCGCTCCGTTGTCCGCTCGACCGCGACGCTCGCCTGCGTCGGCCGCCGCCGCGATTATTTCCGCGAGGAATTTCTCTCTACGCTCGAAATCCTGCAACGCGGCGACGTCAAGCCCGACCGGCTGATCGGCTCGTGGGCCGGCGCGTTCGGTCCGACGCAATTCATGCCGACAACCTTCAAGCGTTTTGCCGTCGATTTCGACGGCGACGGGCGGCGCGACATCGTCGACTCCGTTCCCGACGTCATCGCGTCGACCGCGAACAATCTGAAAACCGACGGCTGGGTCAGCGGGGCGGGCTGGGGTTACGAGGTCGTGCTGCCGCCGAGCTTCAATTACCTCCTGGCCGATCGTTCGAAGCAGATGACGATCGGTCAATGGCAGGCGCTTGGCATCAAGCGAGTAGGCGAGGCCGCGTTCCCGCATCCGACCGACCCGGCCTATCTGCTGTTGCCGGCGGGTGCGCGCGGGCCCGGCTTTCTGATGCTGCAGAATTTCCGCGTCATCATGAAATACAACCCTGCGGAAGCCTACGCGCTTGCCATCGGCCATCTCGCCGACCGGCTGCGCGGCGGCGTGCCGTTTGTGCAGTCCTGGCCGCGCGACGAGCGCGCCCTCACCATGCCCGAGCGC
>Ga0302325_10018069_pt1 | contig 14878 bp, 10 predicted proteins | sample Palsa_T0_2_FD_201948 | JGI IMG/M metagenome (GOLD analysis project Ga0302325, IMG submission 201948) | Peat permafrost microbial communities from Stordalen Mire near Abisko, Sweden - Palsa_T0_2 | ecosystem: Environmental > Terrestrial > Soil > Palsa > Peat permafrost | place: Sweden: Abisko... | reverse complement strand
GCCCCGCCAGAGCCGGCCGGCCCGCCCGGGCCGCCCGGGACTCCCGACTCGCCCGGCGCACCCGGAGACACCGGCGAACCAGAAGACGCCGACGAACCAGAAGAAGAGCCAGGGGAACCAACAGCAGCGGAAGCGGGCGAAGCTGAGGCTCCGGAGCCGGGATGACCTGGACGACCGGAAGAACCCGGAGATCCGGGATCCCCGGCGGGGCTGATAGGGCCAGAGGGGTAAGGGGGCGCGGAAGGAACCGAGGGACCGGAGTCTCCTGAGGGTTCTGAGGGTTCTGAGGGTTCTGAGGGTTCTGAGGGTGCCGGGGAGCCGAGGTCCCCGGTGAGGCCGAACGGCTCCGGGCGCGGGTCGGGGTCGTCGCCGGGTCCGGTGTTACGGTCTGGCTGCGGTCCCATCGGGGCTTCCCCTTCCCGTTCGATCTGATAGCTGCTATTTTATCTGCTACTCGAATTCTACCTCGATTTCTTGATCTTTGCTGTGTCTGGAGGCTTACCGAAGGGATACATTTATCTGCCCCGCAAAACCGGCAGATCGGAAATATCGGGCGCGAGAACCAACGCAAATGGGCGAGTAGGGCGACCCGGGTAGCCCGGATCGCCCAAGGGTCAGATCATGACGAACGCCTGGGTCCAGCAACGACTACAGGGCTGACGCCGCACACCGAACCTGGCCCGCGAGCCGTTTACGCAGCGATGGCCCACCGGCAACAGCGGGCAATCGAAGCCGGGCACCGCCAGGCACCCGATTGCCGTCAATGTCAGGCGGAATGGGGATTGCCCGGCTAGCTTGGGCCGGTGATCATCTGGCTGAACGGCGGGTTCGGAGCGGGCAAGACCACTCTGGCGGAGGAACTGCACCGGCGGCTCCCTGACGCGATCGTGTATAACCCGGAGGACGTTGGTCTCATGCTGTGGAAGTGGATGCCGCCCAACGGCGATTTCCAGCACCTGCCGAGCTGGCGGGAACTGGTCGTCGCAACGACCCTGTCGCTGCGCAGGCACCACGCGGAGACGCTCATCGTCCCGATGTCGCTGATCCGCGACGCCTACCGGGCCGAGATCCTCGGCGGCCTGGCCGACGCGGGCGAGGAGGTCCTGCACGTCTTCCTCGAGCTGGACGCCGACGTGCTCCGGGAGCGGCTTAACGCCCGCGTTACTCACCCAGACCGGGACTGGGACCGCGCAGCCCGCAAGCTGGGCATGACCGGCGTGGATGAGATGGTTGCTGCCGCTGCCCACCAGCCGGTCGGGACGCTCATGCTGCGCTCGGACAGGCTCACTCCCACCGAACTGGCCGACAAAGTGCTGGCCCGGTCACAGGGCTGACTCTGGCCCAGTCTGCGAGCTTGTTGTCTGACTGCCTGCGAGCTTGTTGTCTGACTGCCTGCGAGCTTGTTGTCTGATTGGCTACCCGGCGGGCTGGGCGTTGCGGTGGGCCCAGGACTCGATGTCGCCGCCTTCGATCGCGAGGGCGAGCAGGTCGGGGAAAGCGTCCGGCGTACAGGCGAACGCCGGGATGCCGAGTGCGGCGAGGGCGGCTGCGTTGGCGGCGTCGAAGGACGGGGCGCCCTCGTCGGACAGCGCCAGCAGGGCCACCACCTGGACGCCCGCCGCGTGCAGGGCACCCATCCGGGCCAGCATCTCCTCCTGAATGCCGCCCTCGTACAGGTCGGAGATCAGCACGAAGATCGACTCGCGCGGCCGGGTGATCAGGCCCTGGCAGTAGGCGATCGCCTGGTTGATGTCGGTGCCACCGCCAAGCTGGACACCGAACAGCACGTCGATGGGGTCGGAAAGCTGCGACGTGAGGTCGACGACGGCCGTGTCGAAGGCCACCAGGGACGTCCGCAGCGAACGGATCGAGGCCAGCACCGCGCCGAAGACAGACGCGTACACCACCGAGGACGCCATCGACCCGGACTGGTCGATGGCCAGCACCATGTCCCGGGCCATGACCTGCTGTCGCCGCCCGTAGCCAACCAGGCGCTCCGGGATAACCGTGCGGTGCGCGGGCTGGTATCGGGAGAGGTTCGCGGCGATCGTCCGGTTCCAGTCGATGTCGCGCGGTCGGGGGCGGCGAGTCCGCGCCGCTCGGTTAAGCGCACCGGAAACGGCGGCTCGGGTGCGGTTCGCGATCCGCCGCTCGATCTCCGCGACAACACGGGCCACTACCTGGCGGGCCGTCGCCTTCGTCGTCTCCGGCATGAGGTGATTCAGGCTCAGTAGGGTGCCGACTAGGTGCACGTCCGGCTCGACCGCGTCGAGCATCTCCGGCTCTAGCAGCAGCTGGCGCAGGTTAAGCCGGTCGATCGCGTCCCGCTGCATCACCTGCACGACCGTGGACGGGAAGTACGTACGGATATCGCCGAGCCACCGCGCCACCTTCGGGGCGGACGCGCCAAGCCCTGCGGACCGCCGGACGCGCCCATCGGCTGAACCGCGACCGCCTCGGCCCCCTGGCCGTCCGCCGCCGACGTCCCCGTCCCCGTCCCCGTCCCCGTCGTAAAGCGCGCCAAGCGCAGCATCGATGGCCTGATCCGATGCGGACAAGCGGGGGCCGTCCGGGCCGGCGGGTGAGCCGAGCAACAGCCGCCAGCGCCGCAGCCGCTCCTGGTCATCCGCTGGCGTCACCGGGTTCTGCGCGGTCACCGGATCATGCGGGAATTCCGGATCTCGTGAGGAGGCTGGGTCCTGCGAGGAGGCTGGGTCGCACACGGTCATCGAGCCGCCTCCAACGTTCCCGCGAGGATCAGGGCAACGGTCCGCAGTGCTCCGGCCGCCCGCTCGGCATCGATCTCGTCGGCGCCGGCAGCATCACCGCTGTGCGAGTCGGCGCTGCCGTGACCGTGACCGTGGCTGCCGTCGCCGGACAGGTGTCGGACGGCCCGTCCGATGCTGGACCGCTCGGGCTCTGCGAACTCGCCGAAGGTCCGCCGCAGCAGCGGCAGCACGTCCAGGAATTGCTCCGCCGACAGGGAGGCCACCCAGCCGTCCAGGATGGCGAGCAGATCCCGGTCGTGGGCGAGCAGCAGGCCGCTGCCGGACAGGAATCCCTGCGCCCAGTGTGCCTTGTCCGCCGCCTGAACGCCGACGGAGAGTGCGGCGGCGAACCGGCGGGCCGCCTCCGGCGGCGCGAGCACGCCGCAGTCGGCGAGCAGCCGCACGATCCGCCCGGCGACCAAGCCGTGCACGTCACGCCGCCCGTCGAGCGCGGACAGCGCCGCCATCCACCGGTCCCGCGCTTGCCCGCCGAGCGCCCCGTGGGCGTGCAAGACGAGCGCGGCGTGCATGCCATCGAGCGCTTCCCGCAGCGCGGCGGCGGCGTCGTCGGCCAGGCTGCCAGCGGCGGCGGGCAGTCCGGCGCAGACGCGAATGGTGAGCGCGTCCACCACGGCCGACAGCGCGGCGGTGTCGGTGCCGCGCACGTCGCCGTACCGGATGGCGCGCACCAGGGCGGGGACGGCGGCCATCAGGCGGGTGACATCGGACTCCGTCGCGGCCGAAGCGTCCAGCGCGCGCAGCACGGGCTCCAGCGCCTCGGACAGCTCGGCCAGCAGCACGCGCTCGACCGCTCTGGTGACATCGGCCAGCTCGGCGCCCTGCGATGCGGCGGAAACGATCTTCGCGGTGGCGGCCGACTCCACCGTGGTGCCCCAGCTGGCGGCGTCGATGATCGCCACCGCCAGCTCGGGCCGCCAGCACAGCGTCCAAGTCTCGTGAAAGGTGCCGGTGCCACGGACTAGGTCCGCGGTGACCTCGCCCCAGCCGATGCCGAGCACGCCAAGTCGGTGCAGGAGCACCGAACGGCCTCGGTCAGTCTCCTTGCGCAGGTCGAGCGCTAGCGTCCGCGTCAGGGGCTCGATCTTCAGCTTGAGCGCCCTCGCCCGGGCGCGCAGATCCGCGTCGAGCGGCACTGGCGGCGCGCTGTCGGGAACCGCACCGAGCGCCTCGCCTACCACCAGGTCACGGGTGACGAACGCGGCGGCGAAATCGTCCCCGTCGCACATGACCGACTTGGTAGCCTCGCTGACCTCGGCCAGGCCGGCCAGCGGCCGGCCCCGGATGACGGCCAGGGCTTCGGCCAGCCTGACTGCCTCGATGATGTGCGCCGAGGAGACCGGCAGATCATTGCTTCGCAGTACCCCGGCCACTCGCGTGAGCCAGCGGACGATGGTCTGCTCAGGCACGGCGAACAGGTGCTGGTACCAGCCCGGCGACGTTATCCCGGCACCGTACCCGGACGCGGCCGCCAGCCGCGAGTGCGTCCACGGCACCCACGCGAGCGCCGCCTTCCGCTTCGGGACGCCGCGCAGCAGCGCGGCGTCCTTCGACGCCGACGGCAGCGGCGCGGTCAGGGCGGGGACGTGCCAGGCGCCGCAGACGACGGCGACGGCGCCCTCGGTCTCCTTGAGCGTCGCACGCAGCACCTGCCGCATATGCGCCTCGCGGCGCTGCTCGAGCGCACTCCCCCGGCGGTCCGCCCGCAGCTCGGCCATCGCTTCAGCGAGCGCGGCGAACACTCCGTGGGCGCCATCTGACCGGGCCTCGATTACGTCGTCCCACCAGCGCTCCGGGTCGTCGTAGCCGGCCGCCGCCGCGAGCTGCCCGATCGGGTCGGGCTCCTCATCCGGGCGAACGCCCCGCTCCTGTTCGGACGCCATCTCTTCAGCCCTGTCCCGGACCTCAGCCCTGTCCCGGACCTCAGCCCTGTCCTGGACCTCAGCTCTCTCCCCGCCCCCGCCGCCCCCGCCGTCGCCGCTGTCTCCGCCGTCGCCGCCGCCCCCGCCGTCGCCGCCGTCGCCGCCGTCTTCACTGTCTTCGTCTTGGTGCTGCCCGGCCAGCACCATCCCGGCGGGCAGATCGCAGAATCGCGCCGGCACCCCGTTCGCAGCTGCCCAGGCAAGCGCCTGCCACTCCGGTGAGAACACCGCGAACGGCCAGAACGCCGACACCCTCGGCTCGTCCGGCGCGTACGCGAGCAGCGCCACCGGGGGCACCATGGCCGGGTCGGCGGTCAGCGCGAGCAGCGGATCGGCGTCGGTCGGCCCTTCGATCAGGATGATCGCAGGCTGGAGTCGGTCAAGCTCGGCCACTACCGACCGCGCCGAGCCCGGCCCGTGATGCCTGATTCCCAGCACCGAGACACGCTCCGGTGCGCCGCCGCGCGCTTCGGCTCGCGCGTCACCCCGATGGCTGGCGGGGGAATCGGTCATCCGCTTACCTCGCGGCAGGCGCGGTAGAAGTCGCCCCACCCCGGCCGCTCGCGGACGACGGCCTCCAGGTACTCGGACCAGACCGCCCCGTCGGTGACCGGGTCCTTGATCACGGCGCCGACGATCCCGGCGGCCACGTCGCCGGGGCGCAGCACCCCGTCGCCGAAGTGCACCGCCAGCGCGATGCCGCTGGTGATAACCGAGATCGCCTCGGCCGGTGACATGGTCCCGGTCGGCGACTTGAGCCTGGTCCGCTGGTCGGCCGTCAGGCCGGATCGCAGCTCGCGGAAGATCGTGACCACCCGCCGGATCTCCTCAAGCGCCGACGGCACCTCGGGCAACGCCAGCGTCCGGCCGAGCTCCTCGACGCGGCGGGCGACGATGGCGACCTCCTCGTCCTCGGTGGCCGGCAGCGGCAGCACCACGGTGTTGAACCGGCGGCGCAGGGCCGATGACAGGTCGTTTACGCCGCGGTCGCGGTCGTTGGCGGTCGCGATGACCGAGAACCCCTGCACCGCCTGTACCTCGAGGCCCAGTTCGGGCACCGGCAATGCCTTCTCCGACAAGATCGTGATCAGCGCGTCCTGCACGTCGGACGGAATCCGGGTCAGCTCCTCCACCCGCGCGATCCGCCCCTCGGCCATCGCGGTCATCACCGGGGACGGCACCATCGCGGCCCGCGACGGCCCCTCCGCGAGCAGCCGCGCGTAGTTCCAGCCGTACCTGATTGCTTCCTCAGCGGTGCCCGAGGTGCCCTGCACCAGCAGCGTGGAGTCGCCGGAGACCGCCGCCGCCAGGTGCTCGGATACCCACGTCTTGGCGGTGCCTGGCACGCCAAGCAGCAACAACGCCCGGTCGGTAGCCAGCGTTGCCACCGCGACCTCGATCAGGCGGCGCGGGCCGACGTACTTCGGCGTGATCACGGTGCCGTCGCCGAGCTCGCCACCGAGCAGGTAGGTGACCACCGCGTGCGGCGACAGCAGCCAGGACGGCGGTCGGGGCCGGTCGTCGGCGGCGGCGAGCGCGGACAACTCGCTCGCGTAGGTCTGCTCGGCATGCGGGCGCAGCAACTGCGCGCCGGTGGGGGCAGCCTTGTCGGTGGCAGCCTTGTCGGCGGCAGCCGTGTCGGTGGCAGCCTTTTCGGTGACGTCGGCGATCAACGGATCTCCTCGAGAAAAGCACGGCGGAGCAGGATGGTTTCTGCGGTCTTGCGCAGCAGCGGTGTCCACGTCTGCGGGTAAGCGTCCGCCAGCCGGTCCAACTCGGCGGCGTAGTCTCGCCCGCCGGTGGCGGGCAGGCCCCTGGCCGCCAGGTCGAGCAGGCCCCTGGGCAGGCCGGGCAACACGGCCCGCGGTGCCGCTCGGCCGAGCACGGTGACCACGGCGTCGGCCAGGACGGCGGCCCACGGAACGGGACCGCCGCCGACCTCGGCGATCGCGCGGTTGACGGCCGCCGATCCGGGGTTCAGGCCAGTGCTCGCCAGCAACGCGGCCAGTCGCGCCGTGCGCCGCTCCGGCGGCAGGACCGCCGCGAGCCGCTCGTCGGCTACCCAGGCGGCTGGCGGCCGGTTCCCACCGCCGTCCGGATCGCCGGCTGCGAGCAACGCCTCGGCCCACTGGCCGCTGCCCTGGGTGACGGCGGCCAGCCGCCAGCCTGCGTGCACGTCCAGCCCGAGGTTCCCCTCGACTGGGAGCGCCACGATCTCGTCGGGCAGCAGGCCGAACAGCGCGCTCCAGCCGGCCAGCGGGGCGGCGGCGATGATCTGGGTCAGCAGCCACGCGTCGGCGCCGACGGCGGGCGAAGGCCGCCGGGCGTCTATCCCGTCCCTGACCGCAGCGGCGTCGAGATCCAGGCTGCTCACCACCAGCTTCCAGCGTGTACCGGACCGGTCCAGCCGAAGCGCGGCCATCGCCCGGTCGGTCGCACGCTGGCTGAACTGCGAGCCGGGCAGCCGAGTGAGCAGCCGCCGCGCGACCGCGCGGACAGCGGGCACCCGGTCGTCGAGCGCGGCGTCGAGGAACTCTTCGTCCTGCGCCGACAGACCGCGGGCGAGCACGGCGAGCAGGGTGGCCCGCTCATCGCCGGTCGGCTGCGCCCAGTCCGCCGCCAGCAGCTCGCGCCCCGCCCTCGGGTCGCGCTCGCGGTGGGCGGTCAGGTACGCATGGCGTTCGCTGCGGCTGCCCGTGCGCCAGAGCTCCGGGTCATCGAGCGGCACCGTCACCGCCGTCTCGCGCGCCGCGTCCACGACCCGCTGCCAGTCGGGCCGGTGCCCAGCGAGCCACCGGCCACGGGCACCGAGCAGCGCGACCACGGCCGGCCTGAGCGCGGTGGAGCGGACGGCCGCGTCAAGCAGGTCGGGCAGCAGCGGCGCCGATGCCACGTACCCAGCGGCGCTCGCCGCAGTGAGCAGATCGGCCAGCAGTTCTCTGTCGCCGGCGGCGAACCCGGGCGCCAGCTGGGCGCCGCCGATTTGCCGCAGTGCCCGCTCCGCACGCAGGGACAGCTCTGGAGCGGTGTCCATGCGTACCGCAGTGTCCTCGCGTGCCGTGCCGCTGCGTTGGGCGTCCGACGGCTCCTTGGATTCGGCGACCATAGTGGCTTCGGCCGCGACGTCCTCCGGCGCGGTTTCCGCGGGTGATGCCGATGCGGTTGGTGTCGTATTGATGCGCGCCGGGCGGAACCCAGCCCGACGAGCAACCGTCAGCAGGGCCGCTCCCTCCAGCAGGGCGGCGGCCGGGTCGGCGCTATCGAGCACGCCGGCGTGCTCGCCGGCAGGGCTGTCTAGGTCGCCGATGACAACCGGCCTGCGGGACACGCCGACCGTCGCCGCCGTCGCCAGGTCCTCGAATGAGAAGCTCACCGCACCACCATTCACAGCGCCACCATTCACAGCGCCACCATTCACAGCGCCACCGCCCGGTCGCCGTGCCAGACCGTCAGCGGCAGCAGGCCGTCCGGCTGCCACTCGCCCGCGACCGTGACCGGGCGGCCGCCGGACACCGACAGCAGTGTCCAGAGCGACTCCCGCTCCGCCACCGGCAGCGCGACGCCGGCCTGGTCGATCAGGTGCCACCGGTCGCCGCGGCCGGGCGCGACCGGGGTGCCGGCCAGCAGGGCGGGCCACAGGGTCAGCCAGGGGTCCTGCGCCAGCCCGGCGGCGTACCCGGCCAGCAGGGCGTCGACGTCCCCGGCCGGAACCGGGCGGTTGGCCGGGGCCGGCTGGGCGTGCCGCTCCCCCATGGCCGCCCGCAGCGACGGCTGGCCGGGGTAGTAGTGCAGGGTCGCGTGCAGCTCGGTTCCCGGCCGCAGCCGCGCGGTGTCCGGATCCTGCCAGCCGCCGGCCCCACCGAAACCGTTGGGCGCGGCGAACGTCAGCAGCATCGCCCACTGCCCGCTGTCGCGCCCGCGCAGCCAGACCCGGCGTCCGGGGACATTCCCTTCCACCAGGTCGCGGAGGCCGAGCACCGCCCAGTGGTCGGTGACGGCGGGCCGGGTGAGCACGTCCGCCCGGCTAGTCGGGTACCCGACCCGAGACCGGACCGTGGCGGCCAGCTCGGGTGGCAGCGAGTCCAGCCGCTCGTGCGCCCTGACCAGCAGGTGCAGTTGCGCGTACTCGCCAAGCAACCTGCCCGGCCATCCCTCGCCTGACACCGGAACCGCCGACAGCCCGCGCAGCACGCCTGCGACGCCGGGCGCTTGCGCGTCGACCATCCGCGCCGCGATCTCGTTCGCGTGACCGTGCGCCGGCGTGGCCGACAGGCCGACCCGGACCTGGTCCCTGAGCCACGACTGGAGCTCGGCCAAGCCGCTCGCGACCCGCTGGGCGCGCTGCTGCGCCCGGCGTGAGGCGGCGGCTTCGTCCTTGACGGGGCCGGAATCGGTGGGCAGCGGAGAGTCGGCCGGGACCGTTCGAGCGAAGGGCTTTTCTGCTTTTTCCGCTCTGGCCCGGCGGTCATCAAGCCACGCCCGGGCGAAGTCGGCGGGCGCGCCCGCTTCCGGCACGCTGCCATTGGCCCAGTTCAGCAGCAGCCCTAGCGCGTGCTTGCAGGGGAACTTCCGGGACGGGCACGAGCACCGGTAGGCGGGTCCGGCCAGGTCGACGACGGTCTGGTACGGGTTCTTGCCCGAGCCCGCGCACAGCCCCCACAGCACGTCGCCCGCGACCCCTGTGCCGGTCCACGGCGCGGGCCGGCCGAGCCCCGCCGCCGACCGGCGCGAGGATTCATCAGGGGCGAGGTCGAGGACGCTCTCGGCGCTCCACCGTGCTGGCATGCCGATCAAGCTAGCCGAGCCCACCGACATTCGCCGCCAGCAGGTCGGCGCGTCAGTGCGGCGCCTCGGTTATCGCCGTCGGGACTGCCGCCGGGGTCGCCGGCGCCGGCCACCGAGTCGACCGTCTGTTCCCACAGGTAGATCGCCCGGTGGCCGACCGCGAACCGCCGTCACACCCGCGCAGCGAGCGCCGGCCAATGGGCCAGGTCGGTGGTGCCGGACAGGCCGAGCAGATGCCCCGCAGGCGGCGCCGGAACGCCCTCGCGGAGCATCCAGTGGTCCATGTAGACGCCGATGGGCAGCCAGAAATCGTCGGCCGACAGGTTCCGCCTGATGACGACGCAGCCGTGTCCCTGGCTGGCGCGGTGGGTGTTCTGCGAGGGTACCCAGAACGTTTTGCCCGGTGCCCGCGCGACGACCGGGGCCAGGTCGACCAACTCACCCCGGTCGATGTACTCCCAAAGTCGCCCGTCGTCCAGCGGGCTCACGGTGAACTCGGGCCAGTGCAACGGGTCGCTGCCGACCATCGGCAGCGCCCTGATCTGCGGCCCCGCCGACCCCTGCGGCAGCGCCGCCCCGCCTGGCTGTCCGTGGTACACGGAGAACAGGACGGTCGCCTGCCGGTCGCTGACCCAGCCGAGCAGCGCGCCGTCGCGCGGGACCGGCATGCCCTCGGCTATCACCCGGTGGACGGCCGCGGGCACCGGCTCGACCGGGCGGATCTCCTGGTAAGCGCCAAGGCAGGACTCGCCGGACCCGCCCGGATCCCAGGGCCGCAGCACGAAATGATCGGCCTGGTCCTGGCTCAGGATGAAGAAGTCACTCGCCCCGCGTGCGCGGTTGTTTTCCGCGCGGTTGTTTTCCGCGCGGTTGTTTTCCGCGCGGTTGTTTCCCGTGCGGTTGTCTTCGACGCCGGGGTGCCGCAGCACGATCGACCGGTGCCGACCACCCCCTGACCACGGCGAGACTGCAAGCGGGTATGAGCGAAATAGTCGCAAGGCTGCGGCGAACGACGCTGCCCCGGACAGGGCGTGAACGAACACTGGCTGCTCCTCGTGCCCCCAGGACCGCGCCCGCCGCACGTGGCGAGGCCTGAGGTGTTACCGGTGGGGAATTGACTAGCGCTTATTGGCTGCCAAAGGTTGCTGCGAGTTGCGTCATCAGACATCGGTCAGTTGACGCATATGGATGCGACGGCAGCACGCGGGTGAGGTCTAAGGGTGCCGCCGCAGGGGCTCGGTTCCCAGCACCGCGCGGATCTGGGACTGTCGCCGCAAGCGCCCACCGATGCCGACATAGAGTCATAAATCCGGCGCGTTATATTCCGGCGCGTTAATGCCGCGCGGGCCGCGGCCACGGCCCGCGCGGCTGGAGAGCCGCCGGGAAAGTCCCCGGGCGGTGACCGGGCTGCCGGCGAGCGGAGGAGGAGACGCTCTCAGGGCGCCGCGCGGTCACATCGCACATGCTGCCGTCACGAGCGCCCCCAGACATCGGACAGCTGACCGACTTCGGTGACAGCGGGGCGAAAGGTCACCGGTGAAACACGAGACCTATGACCGCCTCTGCCTGCCTTACCGGTCTCCCTGCGTTACCTGTCTCGGAGCGCAGCGCGGATGAGGACGCCGGAGCGGCGCAGCCGGCGCAGCGAGGAGGACGCCCGGGGACGCCGATCCGGATCAGCGGCGTCCGTCAGGGCGAAGACGAGGGGCCTGCCCAGGGCGGACGTCTCCGCCATCAGGGCGGGCAGCAGCTCACTGGGCCAGTCGGCGCTCTCGCCGTCGCCGCCGGCCGCGCCGACCGACGTCACCGCCGCAGTCCCGGCCGGGCCGGTCAACTCGGCCGTGGGCTCGACCAACTCGGCGATGAAACGCGCGATGTCGACGGCGGCGCCAGGACGGCCTGCCCGCGCCGACGCGTCCCGCATCGCAGCGAGGGCGACCGGGTCGTGACGGAGCCGGCCGATCTCGGCCGCGAGCTGTCGCGGCCGGGGCGCGTACACCCCTGCACCGGACTCGGCGACGAACTCGGCGTTGCCCTTTTCCTGGCCGGGCACGAACGAGGTGAGCACCAGCGGGGCACCGCAGCAGGTTGCCTCGGCGATGGTGCCCGGGCCCGCCTTGCCGACCACGATGTCCGCGCAGCGCAGCCAGTCGGCCATGTTGCCGACGAAGCCCTGCGCGCTCAGCCGGCCGTCCCCCCGCCGCTCGGCCAGCCGACCGACCCGCCGCCGCAGCGAGCGGTTGCGACCGCAGATGACCACCACGTCCACGTCCGCCACCTGTCGCAAGATCGCGGCGGCGCCCTGGCGAAGCCGACCGGACCCTTCGGCGCCGCCGGTGAGCACGACAAGGAACTCCCCGCGCAGCCCCAGTTGGCGCTTGAGCTCCCGCCGCTGCGCCTGGTCAAGCGGCGGCCGGCAGAACTCGGCCGCGACTGGCAGCCCGAGCGGCACGTAGCGGCCCGCGGGCGTGCCGTCCTTGGCGCACTGCTCCGCGACCGCCTCCGACGGCACCACCAGCCGATCGACCGCCGCGTCGACCCAGGACAGGTGCGCGGTGACCAGGTCGGTGACGACGGTGATGACCGGCGCCTGGGCGCCGGTCATCTTCCGCGCCCGGACGGCCGGGTCGGCCGTCATCGGGTGGAACGCCACAATCAGCGCGGGGCTGCAGGCCTCGACCGCGCGCTCGACGCTGCCGTAGACGGGGGCCATGATCGTGCGGCGGAGCGCGCGCAGCCCGAGGGGCGAGTTGCTCGTCCGCCAGAACGACCACCACAGCCAGGGCGTGAGCCGGATGCAGAGGCCGTAGAGCCCGGCGAACCAGCGCAGCAGCCCGGGCACGTCGGGGCCGCGGAGCGGATCCCAGGTGACCGGGGCGAACCGGTCGGGCAGTTCGCGCTCCAGTGCCTGCTGCACCGCGACCGCAGCGCTGCGATGCCCGCCACCGGTATCACCGATGAGGAAGAGCAATGGCAGGGGTGGCTGTTCAGGGCTGGCCATCGCTCACCTTTGCCTGTCCGTCTCTGCTGCTGTTGTATCGCGTGCTGCAAGTGCGCGGTAAATAGATTCCCACCGGGCCAGCAGCCGATGCTGGTCGTGCTCGGCGATGATCCGCAGGCCCGACTTCGACATCCGGGCCCGCAGGCCGGCGTCGCGGCAGAGCAGGTCAAGGGAGCCGGCCACGTCGCCGACGACGGCAGCGCCGCCGCGCCCCGCAGAGGCCAGGAAGCCGTTCTCCCCCGCGTGCACGAGCTCGGGCAGCGCCCCGGCGTTGACGGCGACCACCGGCAGCCCGCTCGCCATCGCCTCCATCGTAACCAGTGACTGCAGCTCGGCCTCGGACGCGATCGCGAACACGTCCGCCAGCCGGTACAGGCCGGGCAGGTCGGTGCCGGGGATGAAGCCGAGGAAGCGGACCCGATCGGACACCCCCAGCCGGGCCGTCAGCGCCCGCAGCCGTTCCTCATCAGGCCCCGAGCCGGCCAGCGCCAGCACCGCGTCCCTGGCCTCCTGGGCGGCCACCGCCTCGATCAGCACGTCCGCGCGCTTCTCGGGGCTGAGCCTGCCCACGGACAGGATCAGCGGCTGCCCGGCGGGCAGCGCGTACCGGCGGCGCAACGACTCGTCGGCCTGGCCGGGCGAGAAGACGTCCAGGTCGATGCCGTTCGACATGACCTGGGAGGGCGCGCGGAGCCCGTGCTCGCGCAGCAGCAACAGCGCGGTCGCGGTCGGCGCGGTGACCCGGTCGCACCGGTTGGCGAACCCGGTCAGGTAGCCGTAGAAGCCGACGTCGAAGAGGGCGCCCGCCGCCGCCGAGACCGTGGAGCTCCGCTGCTCGGCGGTGGCGGTGGGATGGACGTTCGCGGGCAGGTAGTGGTTGGTGTACACGACCGGGACGCGCCGCCGTCGGGCGGCCGACCGCGCCGCCGCCCCGAGCGTCAGCGGCGAGTGCACATGCACCACGTCCGGCCCGAAGCCGGTGATCAGCTCACGGGCGGCGCCGGGCCGCAGCAGGCCGAGCCGCTGGTCCTGGTACCAGGGCCAGCGCAGCGAGCGCTGGGAGGCGATGGTCAGCTGCCCGGCGGCATCGTCCAGCCGACGGCCGGCCGTCCCGCTCCGTCCGCCGGCGGACGGGGCGAGCACCTGCACCGCGTGGCCGCGCTCGGCCAGGCCCCGCGCCAGTTCCCTGGTGACGGTGGGCACGCCACCGATCATGGGCTCGTACTGGTCGGTGACGATCAAGACGCGCAGCTGGCCGGCCCGCGCGCCGCCACTCAACGCTGGTTCCCGCGAGTATGGCTGTGCCCGCTCACAACGATGCCATCCATGGTCATCGCAATGATGCCAGCGTTGAGGTTGTCACGGTAGTTGCCATCGCCCGGCAGGATCGCCGATCGGGACAAAGCGCTGGTAAACGGAGCGACAATGCCCGGCGGCCACCGAGTGACGTTCAGTTCCAGTACCCTTGCCTGCTCCACAACAGGTGCATGACTCACAACAGGTGCATGACTCACAACAGGCCCATGACTCACAACAGGCGCAGCCAGCTGTCGTGCAACGGCCAGGTCACCCGGAGCGTCCCGCCGACCGGCAGCCCCGCCCATTCCCGGTAGAGCCGCTGCACACCGACGCCGGCCACCCGGATCGCCTCGTCGTCCAGCCGCGCGGCCAGGTCGGCCGCGTCGGGCCCGTGCGCGCGCAGCCGCGCCCGTACCCCGGCCGGGGTGTTCGGGCCGTCGCCCCAGCGGTTGAGCACCGCGTTGACCGCCGCCTTGGCGACGGTGTGGGCGGGCCAGTTCCGGACCGCGATCTCATCCGGGGCAGTGTCGGTGACCAGCCGGATCCGGGCGTTGCGACGGGTGACGGCGCGGCTGGCGGGCGCGTAGCCGCCGGCCGCCAGCGTCCCCCAGAGGCCGCCGTCGAGGTCGAAGACCGACTCCACCACCAGGTGCGGCAGGTCATGGCTGACATGCACCACGGCGCGGCGCGCGGTCCCGTCGGGGAACGACAGCCAGGTCCGGTCGGAGGCCGGCGTCTCCCCCTTCACAATCGCGACATCCGCCACCACGCTGAACGCCGGCGCCTCGGTCACGAAATGACACGATAGCGGTGCGACGGCCGCGACACGGGGATTTTCTCCGGCGTGTCCCGGTGTAACACCGCCCGGCGGCGGCCCCCGGCTGGGGTCGCGCGGGGGCGGTCGGCGGCGGAGCAACGGCCCGTTCACAATGAAAGATCTTCAAATCCCCAGCCCGAACGGTCCCGTGGTGCCAGCAGGCGGCCCGCTGCGCCCGGCAGCCGGCCGACCAGATTGGTAAATGAAAACTTATCAGTTACGCTTGAGCATATGAACACAACCGGGTCCGTTCCCAACGCCGACGAGG
>Ga0302325_10018067_pt1 | contig 14878 bp, 10 predicted proteins | sample Palsa_T0_2_FD_201948 | JGI IMG/M metagenome (GOLD analysis project Ga0302325, IMG submission 201948) | Peat permafrost microbial communities from Stordalen Mire near Abisko, Sweden - Palsa_T0_2 | ecosystem: Environmental > Terrestrial > Soil > Palsa > Peat permafrost | place: Sweden: Abisko... | reverse complement strand
CCGACGCGCTGATTGTTATCGCGTTGGCGGTCGCCACGGGATGGGCCCTCCTTCGCCCCACCAAGTGGGGCTTCGGCGGGCAAGCCCTCGGCTTCGCCGGGGCTTGGTTTTTCGCCATCCTGGCGCCGACCTCGCTGGTGCCGGGCACGCTGCAGATGATCGTCGAGCACCGGATGTACCTGCCGCTCGCGGCGGTGACGGTCGCGGTGGCCGCCGCGGTTTGGGCATGGCTGGGCACCCGCGGGGGCGCGATCCTGGCACTCGCACTCGCGGCGGCCCTCGGCGCCGCCACGTTCCGGCGCAACGAGGATTACCACACGGAACTGCGCTTGTGGAGCGATACGGTGGCGAAACGCCCGGACAATCCCTACGCGCAGTATGGGCTCGGCGTCGCCCTGGCCCGGGAGGGCCGCGCGCCGGAGGCGATGGCGCACTACTCGACGGCCATCCGGCTCAAGCCCAACTATCCCGACGCGCGCCTGAACCTGGGCAACCTGCTTTTCGCGGCGGGATGGGTCCGGGAGGCCATCGCCCAGTTCGAGGCCGCGATCCGGCTGCGGCCGGGCTCCCCGCAGGAGCACAACAACTACGCCAACGCGCTCGCGGCGGCGGGCCGGCCGGCCGAGGCCATCGCCGAGTTCCAGCATGCGCTTTGGCTGCGGGCCAACTATCCCGAGGCGGAATACAACCTCGGCAACATCCTCGCCGGCAGCGGCCGGCTGGATGAGGCCATAGCACACTATCAGAATGCGCTGCGGCTCAATCCCGCCTATGCCGAGGCGCACGCCAACCTGGGCGTGGCCCTCGCCCGGAGCGACCGCCTGGACGAGGCGATCGGTCAATTCCGCGAGGCCCTGCGGCTCAAGCCCGATTATCCCGAAGAGCTCAACAACCTCGGAAACGCGATGGCGCAGGCGGGCCGCCTGGTGGATGCGCTCGCGGCGTACGAGGGGGCCGTGCGGCTCCGCCCCGGCTACGCCGAAGCCCACAACGGCTTGGGCAGCGTGCTGATGCAGGCGGGCCGCAACCCGGAGGCCGAGGTCGAGTTTGAAGAGGCGCTGCACGCCCGGCCCGACTATGCGAAGGCCCGCGAAAACCTGGCCCGGGTGCGGGCCCAGCTCTCCGCCGCGGCGGGAAAGTGATCCCCGAAGCCCCGGCCGCCGGACATTCAGGTTTGACCGATCCCCCGAGGCCGGGCATTCATTCCCGTTCCTCAGTCTCCGGAGAGGTGACAGAGTGGTCGAATGTGCATGATTGGAAATCATGTGTACCCGCAAGGGTACCGGGGGTTCGAATCCCTCCCTCTCCGCCAATTTCAAATTCGTCCCAAGTTGGGACAGCGTTAGCCAAGTCGTTCCCTTCCACCACGAAGCTCGTTGACACTGCTAATCAGTCAGACAATCTGATTGGGATGGAAACGACCCTTACAGGCTTTCAGCGGAATTTCAGCGCGGCCCGCGCCGCCGCCGACCGGGGCGAAACGATCAAGGTAAAATCAGCGGGAACGGTGTATCTGTTCGCCCGCGTCACTGAGCAGCCGGCCCGGCCCTTCGCTGACCTAGAACACCTGTTCGGCGTCGTGCGCCAACCCCAACGCACCGAATCTCCGCATGACCTCATCCGCCATCGCCTTAAGACGCGTCGTATGGGTTGACACCGGCCCGCTCGTGGCGGCGATCGATGCGGGCGATCCGCACCACCGTTGGGCAAAATCCACACTGCCCAAGCTGACGGGGAGATTATTCACCTGCGAAGCGGTGGCCGCCGAGGCGGCGCACCTGCTCGACAACGACCTTGCGGCGATGAATTCGCTGCATGGCTTCTTGAAGCGCATGGAGATCGTGCCGGTCCTCCGAGACGAACTCGACGGGGTATTTGCGCGGCAGAAGCGTTATGCGCCCCGGATGGATTTAGCGGATGGCTGTCTCGTGGCCCTTGCGGCGCGGGACGCAGACTCCGTGGTGCTCACGACCGACACACGAGACTTTGCGACCTACCGGATTCCCTTCGCATCTCCAGAGGGTTTGTTTGCGGAAACATGAAAAAGGATGCGCGACGGCTTCGGCCCAGGTGGACTTAACCTCACCTCACGCCGGGAACCCAGGCCAAAAGTGCCGGAGACTCGCTCACAACAGGTCCGCTCGGTCGTCGAGCTCGACCGTCAGGACCGAATTTAGTCCGCCATACGGATTGGCGGCGCTCCGCGCGGCCTGCGGATCGTCGGTCCAGACACCGTCCACGACGAAACGATATTGATACTGCCCCGGCCTGAGCAGCAATCGGGCGAGCCATTCTCCCGATTCCGCATGCTCCAGGGGATTGGCCTCCGGTCTCCAGTCGTTGAAGCCTCCCGCGACCTGCACGACCCGGGCCCCGGGAGCGTAAAAGGATAGCGCGACCTCCCGTTCCTCCAGGGCGGGAAATCGGTCGGCAATCGGTTGGATGGGCTGCGACAACTTCATCTCAACCTTGTTTTCGGCCGCAGCGCGCCTGACCTTCCTGCCTGCCGGTGTGACGGGATTTCGCGCCTGGAGGCATCGTATTGGCCAGTAGCGGCATGGCCCATACCCTATCAATTCCTGCTTCCGCCTGAAATGGGGTGTAGTGCGTAGGGAACGATCGGTCCGGCACATGGGGCTGGCCGCGGACATTCAGGTTTGACCGATCCGCGGGGCCGGGCATTCATTCCCGTTCCCCAGTCTCCGGAGAGGTGACAGCATGGGTGAGGAGAACCTATCGTGAAAACCATCGCCCAATGGGGCAGAATCCATCCCTGCTTGACCGCAAGGAAGTTGGGCGTCGCGATCTCGCTGGGCTTCCTCGGCCAGGCCTTGTCGGCGCAACCGGTCGTCAACCCGCATGCCGGGGAAAAGATCGGCACGGTGGAGCAGGTCTACGACGGTGCGCTTCTGCCGGATGTTCAAATCAACACCTTTCGCAACATCGACCGGCTTTTCCCGACCCGCGCCGTCAGGCACGGGAGGGTCGTTTACCCGCTGCGGGTCAGCGACCACCAATTGCAGAACGTCCGGTTCAAGTCCGGCGGGAAGGATTACGACCTTTACGATTACGTTTCGCTGAACCGGGTGACCGGCCTGCTCGTAATCAAGAACGCCGGGATTGCCTTCGAGAATTACCAGTCGGGCAACAGCGAGCAAACCCGCTGGATGTCGATGTCGGTGGCAAAATCGATCACGGGCACCCTGATCGGGGCCGCCATCAAGGACGGCCATATCAAGAGTATCGATGATCCCATCACGAACTACCTGCCGCGGTTGGCCGGAAGCGCCTACGACGGCGTGACCGTGCGGCAGCTCCTGCAGATGGTTTCGGGAGTGAAGTGGAACGAATCCTATACCGATCCGCACTCCGACCGCCGGCGCCTGCTCGAGATTCAGAATGAACAGAAGGCCGGCGCGGCGCTTGGGCTAATGGCTCAGCTGCCGCGGGCGGCGGCGCCAGGCAGCCGGTGGAACTACAGCACCGGTGAAACCCAGGTGGCGGCCGCCTTGCTGCGGGCCGCGGTCGGCCAGCCGCTGTCCGAATATCTGTCCGAGCGGATCTGGGCTAGATTCGGGATGGAATCCGATGCGACGTGGTGGCTGGAGTCGGCGGATGGCCTTGAAATCGGTGGCAGCGGGCTGTCCGCCACCCTGCGCGACTACGGCCGTTTCGGCCTTTTTCTTCTGGGAGGCGGTCAGGCCGGCGGCGAACGCATCCTGCCCGATGGGTGGGTGGAAGAGGCCGGGAGCGCCAAACTCATCGGCGGCAAATCGGTTGACTACGGCTATATGCTCTGGCCGATCCCGAACGCTCACGGCACGATCCATGAGGGGGCTTTCGAGGCCCACGGCATTTTTGGCCAGCACCTTTACATGAATCCGAGGGAAAACCTGGTGATCGTCGCCTGGGGCGCCCTGCCCAAGCCGAGCGGCAAGGCGGTCGTAAGGGACTACGACTTCTTCGGCGCCGTCGCGCGGGCCTTGCACTGAATCCTTTGGGGGCGCACGAGTCCGGGCTCGGTGAGCCGAGGCGAAGTCCTCTCGGTCACCGTTTTATGGCCGCTTGGTCGGTGGTGGCGTTCGCCTCCGGCCCGAGGTAGCGGTCGAACCAGGACAGCTCCTCAAAAACCACGTGCTCGAGGGATTCCTGGGCGCGATAGCCATGGGCTTCCGCGGGCAGCATGACCAGGCGCACGATGCCGCCGTTGCCGCGGATCGCAGCGTACATCCGCTCGGATTGGATCGGGTAGGTCCCCGTGTTGTCATCGGCTTGCCCGTGAATCAGGAGGATGGGAGTCTTGATCTGGTCCGCGAACCAGAAGGGGGACATCTTGGTGTACACTTCGGGCGCCTGCCAAAAGGTCCTGCGCTCGGCCTGGAATCCGAAGGGGGTCAGCGTGCGGTTATAGGCGCCGCTCTCCGCGACGGCCGCGCGAAAAATATCCGAGTGAGCGACCAGATTCGCCGTCATGAAGGCTCCATAGCTGTGGCCGAACACGCCGACCCGCGCCCGATCCGTCACTCCCAGCTCCACCGCCTTGTCGACCGCGGCCTTCGCATCCATCAGGAGCTGGTCGACATAGGTGTTGTTCACCGTATCGGGGTCCCCGATGATGGGCATCGCCGCATTGTCCAGCAGGGCGTAGCCGTGGAGCACCGCCAGTTGGTGGTAGTTGAGCTCGGGAAAGCTCCGGTCGGAATGTCCGGTCACCTGGCCGGCGGTGCCGGCGTCGCTGAACTCATAGGGGTAGGCCCAAACCAGCGTGGGCAGCCGGGTGCCCGGCTTGTAGTCGGGCGGCAGGTAGAGCGTGAAGGAGAGCGGCACTCCGTCGGCCCGCTGGAACTTCACGAGAAATTTCTTGATGCCCAGCAGGCTCGGAGAGGGAGCGGAAGCGCTCAGGATGACCTTCACGTCCGCTCCCGTGCGAAGACGAAAGGAGGGCGGCTCGGTCGGGCTCTCATACCGGGTCAGGAGAGCGGCTCCGGACTTGTCCAGGACCGCGAGGGGAGCCTCGAAGCCCTCGAGCTTCGATTGGAAGAGCCGGGCCGCCTTGCCGGCGGCCAAGTCGTAGGCATCGACGAAGGGCCGGTCGCCATCCGCCGTGGCGCCGGCGCCGATGAGCACGACCGCCCCGTCGATCTCCTGGATGAAACGACGTCCGTCCGGGGCGGTGGCGATCGCGGGCGCTCCCGGATCCCCGTAGGCATCGCGCTCGTTGCGGCTGAAGATGACCCGGGCCGCCGTCCCCGGCTGATCGAGGCGGACCTCGAGGGTGCGCACGATCCTTTTCACCCGCTCGTAATCCTCCACGAGCGCCCGGCCATCCGACAGAAACTCCAGCCCCGGAAGCGATTTTCCACCTTGAACACCTCAAGCGGCGGCGCGAGAAACGGCGCCGCAGCTGTCAGCAGGCGGTCGCGATGGGCGATCTGCAGCTTCGGATTGCCGCCGTCGAGCGCCTCGGCCCAGACCAGCGTGGCCGGGTGAGCCGGATTCCAGCCGTATCCGCGCGGGCCCGTGCGAACGCCGGCGAGGGGAACCTGGCCGGCCAGGGGCAGGTCGGCCAACCGATATTCCGGCTGCCCGCGGCGATCCCAGATTTCGACGATCTCCGGAAAATCCACGGCGGGCAACTGATAGGAGTAAGGCCGGTGGAGCCACCGGACCAGCAGATGCCTTTGATCGGGCGAGGGGTCGATCAGGGTGTAGATCCTCGGCTCGCCCAGGACGGTGACGGCGTTGGTCGCGGCATCGACGTAGGCGAGTTGGGACGTGGCGTAATAGTCGAAGAGGGCTTCATCCTGCGGACTGGCCAGCAGGTCTTCATAGGTCGGCGCCGGGCCGCTGTTTCCCAGGCTCTCCTGCACGGCCGGCCCCGTCGGAATTTTCGGAGCCTCGGGCCTCGGTCCGCGGTTGGATGGAACGGTGCGGACCAGCAGAGTCCGATTGTCGCCGAGCCACGCGACGGCATGGTCCTCGGGTCCGAACGTGACGCCGTTGATCCGGACCCCGGCGATCCGGCGGGTGCGGCCGGAAGCGGCGTCCGCGATCCATAGTTCAATGCCGCGGGAGGTGCTGTTCGTGAACGCGATCTTTGAGCCGTCCGGGCTCCAGCCGGGCGCTCCGAGCCTGGCGTGCGGAGGAAGCTGCAGCGGCACGTCCCGTCCATCGGGAAGGCGTTTCAGCGCATAGGAGATGAAGCTGGGGGAGAGGGGCCCCAAGTGCAGCCCGTTGGTCAGCTCATCGATCCGGATCCCGGCGAGCCGCTGCATCGGCTGGGCGATTTCGGCAATGGGAGGATAGCGGAGCTCCTGGATGAAGAGCACCGCGTCCGATTGGGGACTGACGGAGGCCTGCGGCGGCGGGAGGGCGTTGAGCTGTTCGCGCACCTCCGCCGGGGCGGCATGATAGGGGAAATCGTCGGCGAAAGCGGCCGAAGCGAAGGCGAGGAGGAGGCAAGCTCCGGACAGATGACGGAGGGCGGGAGACCGGGGCATTGGCGATGTTCCCCGTGAAGCAGGAGAGGTCCTCGTTTAGGGCTCCCCCGCCAGCGGCCCGAAGTCGGGCGGCGGGTGACGCAGTTTCGTGGCGTGCTCGTAGGCCCCGGCGATCTTAAGCAGCGTCGGCTCGGAGAACGGACGACCAAGGAAATCCACGCCTACGGGCAGCACCGCGGGCACCGGCCCCACGAGCACTGTCGGCACGTTGTTGTTGAACCCCCCGGCCTCGCCCGTGGCCGCACCCGCCGGCGCGCTCGGGTCGACCTGCCGGTCGTACACTTCTGTCGTGAAGCCCGCCGGCACGGTGATCGCCGGGAATCCCTGCTGCCCCAGAAACACCCAGCCCTGGCTCTGCCGTCCGTTGACCTGCGGCTCCTGCGGCTGCCCCAGCTTCGCCGCCGGGATATTGCTGGTCGGATACACGACCGCGTCGAGATTCATGTCCGCAAACGCGTGCAGGATGATTTCCTGCGTCGCGAAACGGCGCAGCATCCGCTCGGCCATGTCGTAGGTCATCGCCTTGGCCTGGGTTTCGAGCTGCGGCTTGCGGCTCGGATAGGCGGGATCCACGTCGAAGTTCGCCTTCGTCACCAGGTCCGAGAAGGTCTTGATGTTCGCATCGCCGCGCTCGCGCAGGTAGAGCTCCAGCGTAAACCGGCTCTCGCCCACCGCCCCGCCGCCCAGCGCCGCCGCCGCCGCGGCGCCACCGGCTCCGCCGGCGCCACCCGCCCCGCGGCGTCCGCCGCCGCCAAAGCCGCCGCCGCCGAGGTCGCGCAGCGTGAATTTCCCCGGCGCCTTGGAGGGATCCATCGCATAATCCACCAGCGTCGTGATCTGATCGGTCGTCGGCTTCTTGTCCGCATCCACCGGAAACTGCTCCGGATGCTGGCGCGCAAACACGGCGTTCAGCAGCTGCGGCTCCAGCGCCTGGATGTACTTCGTAAACAGCTCCCCGTGCTCGCCGGGATCGATCACCGTCGCACCCAGCTTCTTCAGCACCTCCACGGCGGCATCCACCCGGTCGATCGACTGCTCATCCGCCTTCGTAAAAAGCGCCTTGTCCATGTATTCCCGCACCACGCCGATCCGCAGGCCCGCGAGGCTCGTCGCATGCGTGAAGGTCTCATAGGGCTGGGCCGGCTTGCGCCCGGATCCAAACGCCGTCAGGGGATCCCTCGGGTCGTAGCCGGAGATCACCGAAAGCACCCTCGCCGCATCCTCCACGGTGCGCGCGATCGGACCGATGCGCGTGTTGATCCCCATCTGGATCATGCCGCTGCGGGGCACGAGCTCCTGCGTGCCGGCGATGCCCACCGTCGCATGCACCCGCGCGGGCCCGCGGATCGAGGAAGTGGTCTCCTCCGCGATCGCGCACGTCACCAGATTCGCCGCCACCGACGATCCCGACCCCGAGCTCGAGCCGCTCGGGCTGCGCTCGGTGTCGTAGGGATTCACGAAGGCCCCGCCAAAGGAGCTGCGCGGCGTCCCGGTCGCGTACTCGCCCAGGTTCGCCTTCGCCAGGATGATCGCCCCGGCGGCGCGCAGCCGCTTCACAAAGGTCGCATCCTGCGGCGGCCGGTCGTTCGCATAGGCCGCGTCGGCGCCCGAAGTCGAGCGCATGTCGAAGGTGTCGTACTGGTCCTTGATCGCAAAGACCACACCGTGGAGGGGCCCGACCAGCTTCCCCGTCCGGGCAAACTCCGCGTCGAGCTTGGCCGCCACCTCGAGCGCGTCCGGCATGTTCGGGTCGTCGTCGACCTTGTCCGTCATGCTGCGCGCATGATGGTCATCGAAACCGTACTGCTTCAGCGCCGCCGGCCGCAGATTGAGCGTGGAAAGCGCGTTGATGCCCTTGGCATGCGCGATGAACGTCGTGGGTCCGAGCGGTCCCTGGGGCTCATTGGTCCCCGGCCCATTGTAAGCCTTGATGCGCGCCAGGTAGAGCTGCACCAGCTGGGTCGCCGTGAGCTGCTTGGACATGATCGCCGCCTGGATGTCCGAGATCGTCGCCTCCTCGAGGTGAAACTTCTTCTCGGCCGCGGAGAGCGAAGCCGGGGCCAGCAGGACGCCGGACGCGAGCACGGCGACCGCCAGGCAGCGGGAGAGGGCGTCCCGGATTCGGCGACGCGGCATTGGATTGATACCAGGGAACGAGGCGAGGGTCATGGGCATATCGATTCGGAGGGGTGCGGTTGAATCTGGTTGGAACGACAAAGACCGGGCACAGCAAAACCAACGGGCACTCATTTGGGAAGCGCGGAATGGACGGTCAGTACGAGAACGCATCGCCCGGCAGCGCCGGGGTGAACTTCGGCAGCACGCGGGCGTGGGCCGCCTGCTCGAAATCGTAGCCGTAGCCGAGCAGCTTCGGCTCGCTCCAAGCCACGCCGAAGAAGGAGATCGTGACGGGCAGGCCGCCGCTCGTCATGCCCGCGGGCACGATCAAGTCGGGGAAGCCGGTCTCGTTCGCGAAGCTCGTGGCGGAGGCCGCGCCGCCGCCGCCGCCGGGCGTGGCGTTGATCAAGGTGGCCGGAGTTGGGGAGGTGGGATACACGATCGCGTCGAGTTTGTATTGATCGAAGAGGGCGAGGATGCCGGCCTTGATCATGGCGAGGCCCTCGTTCTTCGCCGCGAGATACCGCGGATCGTCGAGACTCAGGGCGACGGAGGCCTGATACTTGAATCCGAAGGCCTTGCCGGGACTGCGATAACCGAAGGCCGGATCATTGGATTTGGCCACGAGGTCGTCGAACGAATGGGGGAAGCCGGGCTTGAGGGTGCTGAGGTAATCGGTGACCTGAGCCTTGAATTCGGCGTTCATGATGATCATCGAAATCGGCTGCTTCGCCACGAGGAGATATTCCGGATAGCGCACCGGATCGATCACTTCGGCCCCGAGGTCCTTCAGGGTCTGGATCGCCTTTTCCATGACGGCGTCGGTTCCCGCGTCCTGGCCCATGAAGTCGCGGGCCACGCCGATCCGCGCGCCCTTGAGGGATCCGGTCTTAAGATAGGGGGTGTAATCCTTCTCAAAATGCCCCGCGCTCATCTGCGTGGCCGGATCGTTCGGATCCAAACCGGTCATGACTCCGAGCGAGACGGCGATATCGTAGACACTGCGCGCGATCGGACCACCGGTGTCAAAGGAGAGGGCGAGGGGCACAATGCCCGCCCGTGACACCAGCCCGCGGGTCGGCTTGAGCCCGGCGAGGCCGTTGGCGGAAGAGGGGCCCCGGATCGATCCTCCGGTGTCGGTGCCCAGCCCGAATTGGGCGAACGCCGCGGCGATCGAGGCTCCGGTCCCGCCGCTCGATCCGGATGGGCCGCGGGTGAGGTCGTGCGGGTTGTGGGTCTGAAGTCCCATCGAGCTGAACCCGTTGGGCACCCGGCCGGCGGCGATGATCTTGGGGTCCTTGGCGCCGGCGACGCTGCCGCCCCCGGCCGCCCATTCGCTCAGATTAACCTTGGCGAGAATGATCACGCCGGCGTCCCGCAATTGCTTGACCATGAACGCGTCCGCAGGAGGGATCGAACCCTCCAACATCTGGGAGCCCGCCGTCGTCGGGAGGTCGAAGGTGTTGTAGTTGTCCTTGAGCACGATGGGGATTCCGTGCAGCGGGCCGCGAATCTTGCCCGCCGCCCGTTCGGCATCGAGCGCCTTGGCCTCGGCCAGCGCGTTCGGGTTGAGCGTGATGACCGCGTTGATCGCCGGACCCGTCTTGTCGTAGGCGGCGATGCGCGCGAGGTAGATTTCCGTCAGCTTTTCGGCGGTCAGCGTGCCTTTCGCAAAGGCTGCCTGCAGATCGGCGATGGTGGCGTCCTCGACTTTGAGCTCCATGGCGCGCGCGCCCGGGCAGAAGCAGAGGGCGGCAAGGAACAGCACGGCGGCGGACAGGGAGGGCTTCATGATGCGGGGAGTTGAAGTGGAGCGGAGCGGGAGGACGACCCAGCAGCAACTTCCGGGCCGGATCACCCGCCGCGGCCGTCGCGCCGGGCGGACTTCAGAGGAGGACGGACCCAACTGCGGGTTGGGACAACCCGCGCTACCTCGGCCCCGGCGCAGGATTCTCGGCCCCGGCGTCGGCTTCATGCACGGTCACCAGGGCTGGCGCGCGGCGGATGCGAGCTCTCCGGAAAATGCGGGCATGACCCTCGGCAGGATAAACAGTTGGTCCTTCCCCACGACGACCGTGCTCGGCGCCACGTCCGGAAATTTCCCGCGCAGGCTCCAGAGGAGCGCGCCGTCGACCCGGACCTGCAGCGTAGCCTTGGCCTCCACGCGTGCCGCCTCGGGAATCCGCGCCGGCCAGAGGCTGCTCGCGACCGGCGGGAGCAGGGAGCCGATGGCTACGTCCACCCGGTGAAGTTGCCGGGGAGGCGATTCGCTCCAGGTGAAGGGTTGGCTCCACTCCTGATGCAGGTCGCTGTCGATCCAGCCGAAGCGGGCTTCTTCTGTCGAGAGGCGCTCGAGGACGATGATGCCACCCTGGTGGCGATGCCCGAATGAAACGATCGGCTCGGAGATACCCAGGGGCAGGGGCACGAGCCCCAGGCGCAGCGAAAGCGGCCCGTAGGCCGCGGTCTGCCAGCGCGATGGCGAGGGGAAGACCGGCAGCAGGGGCCGCTCCACCTTGATGATCTGGCCGGTGAATTTCGCCCCGTAGGCTCCGCTGAAGGGACTTTCTCCAATAAAAAACTGGCCGTGAGGCGGATTGAAATCCGCCCAACCGTCCAGGACCGGCTTGTCGTCGAGGAGGACGGTGATCATCCGCCGGGCCAATTGGCGATCGGCGGGGGCCAGGTTTCGCACCAGCGGGTGATCGTCGGGAGGCAGAAAGCTACCGTAATCCAACTCGAAGGTGTGGGGCTGGCTGAAATCCGCATCCGCAAACCCGGATTCCGGGCCGCCATGACCCGCCGATTGGAGGCCGACCTGGATCAGCTTGGGCGTGATATAGCGCACATAGAGAAAATCCTGGCGTCCTTCGGGACCGGTCACGACGAGGGGCTCCACCTGATCGAGCCGGCCGGCGGGAAAGCGCACCGTCAGCCGCAGGCCGCGGGGTCCGCCGCCCGCGGCCCTCTCGAAGAGATAGACCAGGGCGTTGAACGGACGGGCGACCGTGCGGAAATCCTCCGGGCGGCTGGCGCTGAAGGAATAGTAATGCTCGGAGATCGAGATCGTCTGGCAGAGCGCGGCGGCGGCGCTCCATCCGAGCAGCGGGAGGAAGAGGAGGATGGCTCCGCGCCGGAGGAGCCCGGGTCGGAGCGAGCCCGCGCTGAGAAGGCCCACGGATGCGACGAGGGCCCATGGGCCGAGGAAATCGATCGGATAGCGGTAGCAGCCGTTGCCGAAGGCCGAGAGGAGGAGGAGGTTGCCAAGGGCCGCGAGCGCCAGGACCGCGCACAGACGCCAGATGATCCGCGGTCCCGCCTCGCGCCGGCGGCAAAGGATGAAGCCCGCGAACAGGGCGACTGGGTAGAGCCAGAGGCAGCCATAGACTTCGTCGGTGAGCTCCAGGTGCGTCGCGGGGAGGCGGATGGGACCGGGAACCTCGCCATCGATGAAGGGAAAATATCCGCTGAGCCGGGGACGGCCCAGCAGGTACCGATGGAGGTTATAGGGGAGATTCTGCAGGTGGAGAAGCGCGGAGGCCCTCCGATCCGAATTTCCGACCTGGTAGCGAAAGCCGAACTCGGTGGGGCTGCCGAAGCGATGGAAGTTCAGCGCCGCCAAAAAGATCGCGACGATGACGAGCGGCAGGAGCGCGCCGCCCATGCGCCGGAACCCGGTGCGGGGGCCTTCGCCGCCCGACCAGGCGCGCCAGGCCACCCAGGCCACCAGAATTGCGACCGCGGGCGCATAATTAGGACGGCAGCCGATCGCGAGGGCCGCGGCCAGGCAGGCGCCCGCCCTCCAGCGATTCGCCCTCGCGGGCGAGGTCTCGGCCGCCACAGCGCACGCCGCCGCCCAGGCGAAACACGCGTAGCCCGCGGCAGAGACGAGCTCGTAGACGTTCTGGCGCGCGAGCAGCGAACCGGCCCCGCTCGCGACTCCCAGCCCGAGCAGGGCGAGGCCAAACGTCCAGGGGGAAACCTCCGCGAACCACCTGCGCCAGGCCCGAAACAGGGCAAGCCCGTAGGCGATGTAGCCCGCGCCGCAAAATATCCAGATCGCGGCCGCATTCGACAGGAAGGCGCCGGTGAGCTTGAACCAGGGCACCAGCAGGAGCAGAAACGGCGTCACTCCGAAATAGAGGAAATAGCGGCCCCGATAATAGGAGACATCGAGCACATGGTACTGCGCCAGGGCGGGGGACCACGGATCAGCCACCTGCAGCAGGTGCGGGTCGGGCAGAATCTTCAGGGAGGCCTGCCCGGAGGCGAGGGCGTCGGTATATACTTCCGATAGTGTGTCCTGCGTGCGCAGGGCAAAGTCGCCCCGCGACAGGTGCACGATCCAGGCTCCCGCGCAGCTAAACCCGCACAACACCAGGACGAAGATGGCGCGGCCCCAGCCTGCCTTCATCGCGCGCTCCGGCGCAGGCGGGGGAATCATGATTTTGCGGCCGGAGCGAGCGCGGCCGGATCGGCCGCCAGCGGCAGATGCAGGATGAACAGCGCCCCGCCGCCGGGCGCATCCTCCACCGCGACGGCGCCCCGATGGGCCTCGACGATCGCCTTGACCACGCTGAGGCCGAGCCCGAAGCCGCGCAGCGAGCGGCTGGCGTCACCGCGGTAGAGACGGCGCCAGATTTTATCCCGCTCGGCGGCCGGCACGCCGGGGCCGCTGTCGCTCACGCGGATAGCGCCCTGGCCCTCCTCGCGGCGCGCCGCCAGGCGGACCCAGCCGCCGGCGGGGGTGTATTTGATCGCGTTGTCGAGCAGGTTGGCCACGGCCTGGCCCAGGCGCAGGGCATCGGCCTCGACCAGGACGGGATCCGGGGCATCGATCTCGACGCGGATATTTTTCTCCTCCGCCACTTCGCGGTAGAGGCTGGCCGCGCCGGCGAGGATGGGGCGGAGGTCGACGGCCGCGCGCCGCAGGGGCAGGACGCCCGACTCGGCGGCCGAGACATCGAGCAGCGTCTCGAGGAGGAGGAGCACGCGCTCCGACTCCTCCATGCAGTCGGCCAGGGCCTCGCGAACCGCCGCCGGATCGGCCTGCCTCTGCAGGGCGAAATCGGCGGTGCCGCGCAGGCGGGCGAGGGGCGTCCGCAGGTCGTGGGCGAGGTTGTCCAGCGTCTCGCGCATCGCGCCGATCAGGGCGGCGTTCTTGGCCAGGACGGCGTTGAGCTGGCGCACGAGGTCGGCGAGTTCCCCGCCGCCGGCGGGAACGGGCACCCGGGCGGTCAGGTCTCCGGTCGCGACGATGCGCCGGGTGGTCGCGTCCACCTCGCGGATGGGCCGGGTGACCCGCCAGACGAGGACGCCGCCGGCGAAGGCGGCGATCAGGGTCGCTCCGGCTCCGATCGTGAAGAAATTGCGCAGGAGCGGCGCCAGCAGGACCGCGCGGGTGTCGGTGGTGCGCGCCACCTGCAGGAGCTGGTCGTTGCCCAGGGGACGATTGGCCACGGTGAGGTCCTTTTGCGCATCGTGCGGGATCTCGACGGTGTGCACCTCCTGCGCCCGCCATCCGCCCCAGCCGTCCGGCACGATGATCTGCTGGGCCTGGGTCTGCACCCAGTCGGGCGGAACGCGCATGAACGAGGTCTCGCCGTCGCGGCTGACGATGCGCACGAAGAGAGAATTGAAATCCGGATTGGCGGACTCCTCGGCGATCAGGGTGCGCAGGTCCGCGGGGCCTCCCTGCTCGTAAATCCGGGCAAATTCCTGCGCCTTGCCCTCGACCTCGGCGAGGGAACGCGCCTTCAGCGCATCCGCCAGGGCCCAATACAGCAAGGTGAAGACCGTGGCGGCGCCCACGGCGAAAAGCAGGGCATAGAGAACGCCGAGCCGCAGGGCCAGGGAGTGGCGGATGCGCTCAAGCATGGCCGCGCCAGACGTAGCCGACCCCGCGCAGGGTTTCGAGCCGGGTCTTTTCCGGATCGATCTTCGCGCGCAGCCGGTGCACGACCACGTCGACGACGTTGGTCTGCGGGTCGAAGCTGTAGTCCCAGACGTGCTCGAGGATCATCGTCTTCGTGACCGCCCGGCCCGCATGGCGCAGGAGGAAGGCGAGCAGGGCGAATTCGCGCGGCTGCAGCTCCACGCGCTGGCCGCCGCGCGTCACCTCGCGCGTCGTCAGGTCGATGGCCACATCGCCGGACGCGAGGCGCATGGCCTCGGGCGCCCGCGAGGCCCGCCGGATCAGCGCCTGCACCCGGGCGAGCAGTTCGGAGAAGGCGAAGGGCTTGGTCAGGTAGTCGTCGCCG
>Ga0302325_10018066_pt1 | contig 14878 bp, 13 predicted proteins | sample Palsa_T0_2_FD_201948 | JGI IMG/M metagenome (GOLD analysis project Ga0302325, IMG submission 201948) | Peat permafrost microbial communities from Stordalen Mire near Abisko, Sweden - Palsa_T0_2 | ecosystem: Environmental > Terrestrial > Soil > Palsa > Peat permafrost | place: Sweden: Abisko... | reverse complement strand
CGTGGCGACACCGATCGCGTCGAGCGCGCGCCACAGCTCCGGAAGATCGCGCTGGGCGACGTGCGGCAGGACCAGGTTCTGCTCGTGACCGACGCGAATTTCGCCGAACGAGTAGCGATCGGCGAGGTCGGCGATCGCGTCCATCTGCTCCGCGGTAGCGTCGCCGGGCGTGCCGCCTTCCGGCTTGAGCGAAAGCGTCACGATGGCGTAACCCGGGACTTTGTGATTGGTGACCGAATTGTCCATCCAGGCATCGAAGCAGTGATCGGCGCGGCGCGCCTCGCCGACCGCGGGTGGGTCGTCGCCAAGCCGCTCGTAAGCGGGATAGACGAAGCGGCTGGCGACATCAGCAAACGCGGCCGGATCGAGCGCGAGCGCGCCGTCTTTGACATTTTGCCACTCCGCCTCGACTTCCCTGGCGAATGCCTCCGCGCCGAGTTCGTGTACGAGTATCTTGATGCGCGCTTTGTAGATGTTGTCGCGGCGGCCGAATTCGTTGTAGGTGCGCAAAATCGCCTCGACGTAGCTCAGGACGTCGCGTTTGTGCAGGAACGGCTTGATCGTCTTGGCGAGGAAGGGCGTCCGGCCAAGGCCGCCGCCGACCATGACCTCGAATCCGATCTCGCCGGCGCCGTTGCGGTGCAGCCGCAACGCCAGGTCGTGGATAGCCAAGGCGGCGCGGTCGTGGCCCGAAGTGCCGACCGCGATTTTGAACTTGCGGGGCAGGAACGAAAATTCCGGATGCAGCGTCACATGCTGGCGAACGAGCTCGGCCCAGACGCGCGGATCCTCGATCTCGTCGGGCGCCACGCCCGCCCACTGGTCGGTCGTGATATTGCGGACGCAATTGCCGCTGGTTTGCATGCCGTGCATCCCGACGCTGGCAAAATCTGCCATGGCATCGGGCAGTTCTTCGAGTTTGATCCAGTGGTACTGAATGTTCTGCCGGGTGGTAAAATGCCCGTATCCACGATCGTAGCGGCGTGCCACATGTGCCAGCATGTGCATCTGTGCCGACGACAGCGTACCGTAGGGGATGGCGGTCCGCAGCATGTAGGCATGCAGCTGCAGATAGACCCCATTCATCAGCCGCAACGGTCTGAATTCGTCCTCGGTCAATTCGCCGGATAAGCGGCGCGCGACCTGATCGCGGAATTCCGCGACCCGTTCGTTGACCAAAGTCCGGTCGAGATCGTCGTAAATGTACATGCGCGCCAGCTTTTACGTTTGAACGCGATCTTACGCAAACCGGCGTCGGTCCTGAGCCATGGGCTAAATGCCGAATGTCACCGGCAGGTCGATCGTGGGACCGCTGAAGCGGATGAGCTCACGCAAGTTTCCCGGCCGCACTTCCCCGTCGCGTGTCAGCTTGACTGGCGCAACGTAAGGGTCGACGGCGCGCAGGCCGTCGGAGATCGCAGCCTGCACGAGTTCGCGGGCGGTTTCAGCGCTGGTGGTGACGGCCGCGCCGCCGAGAGCGGTCGTCCATCCGCCGTCAGCCCGCCAATACACGACCGCTCCATCGGCGACGCGGTTCGCGGTTACAACGACGGGGCCTGCGATTTTGATTTTTTGCTGGAGTGGTGAAGTCATGGATACCCTGGTTGGTTTGCCGCTGGCGAGCGCGGAAGCCGAGGAAAAGAGGCTCGCACGCCGGCTCGAAGGAATGATCTTCTATATAGAACCTCGTAAACATCGAAAAAAGAAGATTTTTCTACCAAATAGAGGTCACGTGGGAGCATGACCGCGTGGGTTATAGGGCCGGTACGAGAAAGTCCTTGTTTAGAGTGCCGCTAGACGCCCCTTGAAACCTCTTCGCGCGGATCGGGACGAGCAGCATGAACGGCAAAACTGGATTGGTGCCAAAAGCGACCGCAAGCGGCGCCGCGGAAGTTTTTGCCATCTTCCTCCGACTCGGACTCACGAGCTTCGGCGGCCCGATCGCGCATCTCGGCTATTTCCACGACGAATTCGTCGTGCGCCGCCGCTGGCTCGACGAAAAGACCTACCTCGACCTCGTCGCGCTCTCTCAGTTCCTGCCCGGTCCGGCGAGCACCAAGGTGGGCATTGCCATTGGCCTGTCGCGCGCGGGCTATACCGGCGCGCTGACGGCGTGGTGCGGCTTCACCCTGCCGTCGGCAATCGCACTCGTTGTGTTCGGCTATGGCGTCGCCTCGCTGGGTGGTGTCCTTCACAGCGGCTGGCTGCACGGACTGATGGTTGCCGCCGTGGCCGTTGTCGCTCAGGCGGTGCTCTCGATGATGCGCTCGCTCGCACCCGATCCCGCACGCGCGACACTGGCGGTCGCGGCGGCCGTGATGGTGCTGGCGCTGCCGTCGTCGTTTGGCCAGATCGGAGCCATCGCACTCGGCGGCGTGATCGGGTTCGTGGCGTTGCGGGGCGCGCCGCCTGCCGATCATGTCGGTCTGCCGCACCCGGTGAACCGGACCGCCGCAATCGCGGCCATCGTTTTGTTCTTTGCGATCCTGATCGGCCTGCCGCTTGTCGCCGCGGCCGTACCCAACCACGCGCTGCAATTATTCGATGCCTTCTATCGCGCCGGCTCGCTCGTGTTCGGAGGCGGGCACGTCGTGCTGCCGTTGTTACAAGCTGCCGTCGTGCCGCCGGGCTGGGTCAGCAATGATACTTTCCTCGCCGGTTATGGCGCGGCGCAGGCCGTGCCGGGGCCGCTCTTCACGTTCTCCGCCTATCTCGGCACCGTCATGGAACCGTGGCCGAACGGTTGGGCGGGAGCGATCCTCTGCCTTGCCGCAATGTTCCTGCCGGCATTTTTTCTGGTGGTCGGTCCGCTGCCATTCTGGGACGACCTGCGCCGGCGGACGTGGGCGCAGGCGATGCTGCGCGGCGTCAACGCAGCAGTTGTCGGACTTCTGCTCGCGGCGCTCTACCGACCGGTCTGGACATCTGCCATCAATAGCGCCGGCGATTTCGCTCTCGTCGCCGCCGCTTTTCTCTTGCTGTTCATGTGGCAATTGCCGCCGTGGCTCGTCGTCATATTCTGCGCGCTCGGCGGCGAAATGCTGACGCTGATTCCGTTCGTGCAGTGAATCACTCTTCCGGCACCGGGCCGCACCAGCCCGGCAGGTAACCGGCGTCGGTGCTCTTGGCCAGTTGCAGCGCCTGCTCGATCGCGCGATCGAAGTCGTCGTCGACAACCTTACGCTTCATGCGCCGGCGCAAAAAATCCGCCCACAGAAACTCGCTGAAGGGAGTCGTGTCCTTGGCGAAACCGCCAGCCCGCCGCAGCTCGCCGGCGAGCGAGCGAAACGGATCGTCGACGAGAGCCATCACCGATTTGGGAATGTCACGGTAATGGCGGCGGCGGCCTTCGGCGTCGAACGGATGCATCCAGCTGCGGTTGTCCAGCACCGTCCAGAACGCATCGCGATCAAGGCCGCTTAGATTGGCGACCACGGTCACGGCGACGTCTTTGACACCTTCATCGTGCAGGGCACGGGCGAGATGGTGATGATCGATGACGTAGTAGCGACGCTTAGGGCCGAGGATCACCGGCATCATGTGTTTGCCGAGAAACCTTCCGCCCTTCTTCGCGACGGTCTCGCGCCAGCGCTTGCGCTTGGCGAGGACCTCACGCATGCCGACCGTGATCTGGGTCGGTCGTAGATCGACAATAGCGACTGCTGTCAGTACCGGTTCGCGAATAGCCATATCAGTTCGCCGAAGCGTTGACCGCGCCGCTCAATTTATCGAACAGGCCAGCGATGTCCTTGCGAATCGTCGCCAATCTGGAAAACTGTTCGGTGAGATTCGACACCCGCTCTTCCAATTCCCGCTTGGTCTCGCTGAATTTCTTGACGCGCTCGGCCAGCCCGCCATCTTCATCTTCTTCGATCTGCCTGATCTTGGCAAACAACCGGTCGCGAATCTCCCGCAATTCCTCGACCAGCGTCACCACGCCGCCTTGATCGGCTTCCAGCGGCGCGAGCCGCGACTGCAAATCAGCGAACTTCGTCTTTAGCTGGCCGAACGCCCCGGCGCGGCGCTCGATCTCATCGAGGTGCGCCTGGGTCGCCTCAATGAAGGTCGCAAGCTCCTCAACGCGGACGTCGATATCAACCGCGCCACCCTCCACCTTGGGATCCGCGAGCGCGTCGAGGGCGTGGTCGAAATGCATGGCTAGCGAGTCGATGTCGCCGCGCAGAGTTGCCAGCTTGGAAAATTGCGCATCGAGCAGAGTCAGCCGATCGTCAAGTGCGTTTCTATCGTCGGCAAATTTTTGCACGCGGCCGGCAAGTGTGCCTTGCGGCGTCTGCTCAAGCGAGCCGATGTCCTGGGAGAGCCGGTCGCGCGTCGCGCTCAATTCCTTGACGCGCTTGACGATGCCGTCCTCAGCGGCCGCGAAGGGCGCAAGCCTGGTTTGCAGCTCGGCAAAGTCCTCGCGCAGGCCGGCCATCACTTTCGATGCGCGCTCGACGTCGTCGCACCGCTCGTGGCTCTGCCGGACGAATTCCATCATCTTTTTCAAGCTGACATCAAGGGCGATGGCATCGTTCCCGCCCGAGACCGCGGCAAGCGTGTGTTCGATATCGTTCTGCCGGCTGTCGAGCTCGGTGAAAAGCCGGTCGATCGAGCGCCTTTTCTCCAGGATCGGCGCGAGCCGCGCCTGCAAAGCCTGCTGCTGAGCTCGTATCTCCTCCACGCGGGAACCGAGATCGCCGATCTCATTGCGGCCAGTCTGGACTTGGGTGAAGCGCTCGGCCTCAGTAAGCCGCTGCTTCATGGCGCTGAGCGCATCTTCCGGATCGGTGCGGACCAGATGATGCACCGCCCCTTCGGCCTCGACCTGCGATCTCACCAGCGTCTTGACACCTTGCCGCACGCCGTCGAGCCGCGATTCGAGCGCTTGCGCCGCCTGACGCTGCCGCACCAGCGTCTCGCCCAGCCAGACGGCAGCGGGAACGAGGATGAGAGGCACGAGTAGGATGACGGCCCATGCAAGCTTGGATACCGACGACTGCGCCCGGAAGGCGGTCAACATTTGGCCGGCATCGTGACCTTCGGCCAGGACCAGGAAAGCCAGCGCCAGCACGAAAAGCGCGCCGCAAACAGCCACAACAATACGCACTGAAAAATACGTCACTTGACCGCACCCCGTGTGCCTTTTTGGTACGACAGGAGCGCGCCGCGCACAAGTCCGCGTCCGGCGAGTTCCGCCTTGGCGCGCGTCGCGCGGCGCTACGCGCACAGGGTGGCGGCGGCACGCAAAAGAACCGGACGAAGCTCGCTACGGGCGTCAGTAAGCCACTATAGTGTGGGCGTGCCCCGGGGGAACCGCGGATCGTGAGCCGGACATGAGCAAGCTCCTGCGTGCCGGAGCCGCTTGTTTCTCCTTTAGTATCGTCATGTGCGCAGCGTGGCATCCTGCGCGTAGCGAGGACCCGGCGCCGCACGCCGCCAAGGCCGCCTGCCAGCGTTCAGCCTTCCGCGTGGTGGTCGACGTCGGCCACACCGTCCATGTGCCGGGGGCGCTGAGCGCGCGCGGCGTTCCCGAATACACGTTCAATCTTCAGCTCGCCGACGCGGTCAAGCAAGCGCTCTTCGATGCCGGCTTCGACAAGACCGTCCGGCTTGTCACCGCCACGGCGCCGTGGCCGGGTCTGGTTGAGCGGGCGACGCGCGCCAACGATATGCACGCCGATCTCTTCATTTCCATCCATCACGATTCTGTGCCGGATTATCTGATCGAGGCTTGGCAATACGACGGACAAGAGAACCATTTCAGCGATCGATTTACCGGCTACGCCATTTTTATCTCGAACGACAACGCCGACCGCAAAGGCAGTCTTGCGTTCGGCCGGATTCTGGGCGAACGGCTCCAGGCGCGCGGCTTGCACTACACGCCCCATTACACGCTGCCGCTGATGGGCCGTTACCGTCACCAGCTTCTCGACGCCGGTGCCGGCGTTTACCGGTACGATCAGTTGATCGTGCTAAAGCAGACCCGTATGCCGGCGGTGCTTCTGGAAGCCGGATCGATCGTGAACCGGCAGGAAGAGGTGCAATTGGCCGGCTCCGAACGCCGCTTGCTCGTCAGCGAGGCCGTCGTCGCGGCCGTCGAAGATTTCTGCGCCGCGCGGACGCGGCCGAGCGCCGATCGGCCCGACAAGCGGCAGAGCTCATCTAAAACGCCCAGCCGCGCCAATCCCGTTCCTAACACGCGTTGAATTTTTTCTTTGTCCACCATCAAAGAAAATTTCACGGTGCAGGAATAATTCGCAGCATCCCCCGGTCTCATCCTCGGAAGCCGCCGCAGCATGACGGCGCTGACGTGGCAATGGCGCCACGATCACATCCGATGGAGACCAAAACGTTGACCATGGAACATAACGCCGCCGTGAATACCCGTTGGCGCAAGTCCGCCATCATTGCGATCGCGGGTGCCTCGCTCTCGCTGTCCGTAATGTCGGCGGCGCAGGCCCAGAGCGGCGAAAAAAGCCGATCCATGGGGCAATCTATAACACCACCCAGGATGCCTCGACGGTCAATCGTCCGACACCCCCGCTGGACGGGAGATTCCACATGGAATTCACATGGCCGGAGGGAAGCCCGGATTATCACGGCTTGAACGGCGGCTAAGCGGTTATCGAGGCCGGTAAAGTCTTGATCGGCGTGATGTCCCTCGCGCACCCCGCGCGGGGGACGCTCGCACCATGCTCGCGGTGTCGGTGCCCAGCTGGCGCCGAATTGCTGAGCAATATCCGTCACATCACAGAGTGCGCCACCGCGAGCCTCCTCCGTCCCAGGAGAAAGATAGTTGACTAACAGGAGACCTAAATCGCCCGCATCAAATTATTTCATTCGAGCGGGAATAAACGGCGAGCGGCGACGATCTCATTGGTAACGGAGACATTGCTCATGCCGTGTCTTCGCTCTCTACGCCAACTCGATTTGAGGAGAAGGTCAATGCTAAACGTTTCTCGCCGGGGTCTGCTGACATCCGCGGCCGTAGCCACAGCCTTTGGGCTGAACAAAAAGCTAACTTTCGTCGGTTCAGCGCATGCGGAAACACCACTCGAGCCGACCACCGGATTCTACAGATACAAGGTCGGGTCGATCGAGGTTACGGCCGTATACGACGGCATCTGGCGCAAACCGCACGATCCCACTTTTATCAAGAATGCCTCGGTCGAAGAGACCAAGGAGGCGCTCGCCAACGCGGGCCTGACCACGGACTTCATGCCGATCCCGCTGACGGTGATCGTGCTCAAGATCGGCGACAAGCATGTCATGATCGACGCCGGGTCGGGTGTTGGCCAGTGGCAGGCGAACGCAACGCACCTGCCGGCCAACATGAAGGCCGCCGGTATCGACCGCGATCAGATCAGCACGGTCCTGGTCTCGCACTTTCATCCCGATCATGTCTGGGGGTTGATGGAGAAAGGCACCAATGCGGCCGTCTTCCCCAATGCCGAATTGATCGTCAATGGCGCCGAATACAATTGGTGGACGGAACCCGGTCGGGTCGAGAAATTGGCGGAAGGCCGCAGGGCCGCCGGTAAGCGCATCGCCGACGTTTTTCCGACGTGGAAGAACTGGAAGCTCGTCGAGGATAAGGCCGAAGTTGCTCCCGGCGTCAGGATCCTCGCAGCGGTCGGCCATACCCCCGGTCACTCGGTCTTCCTGATTTCCTCGGGCAAAGATCAACTGATGGTGTCGAATGACACCATGTACGTCCCCGCTCTGCTGGCGCCGCATCCGGATTGGCAGGGTGTTTACGATCAGGACGGCCCCACGGCAGTTGCGACGCGCCGCAAGCTGGTCGACCGCGTCATCGCCGACAAGATGATGATCTGCGGCGCTCATTTCCCGTTCCCTGGCGCCGGCGTGTTCGCCAAGGACGGCAATGCCTACACCTTCACGCCAGTAGTCCAATCCTGATCAACACGAGTCCAACCCGGATCACGCATGGAGAATGTCACGTGAAAACGCTTCAATCGATCATGGCCAGCACAGCGCTGCTTGTTAGTCTCGGCCTCGCGCCGGCACTGGTGCCCGCTCCGGCCTTCGCGGTCGACGACATGGAGTCGACCGACGCGCCCGACCTCAGCTCGGTCCGCGCCAAGATCAAGGCCAACGACTACGCCGCCGCTCTGGCTGAACTGAGGGACTTGGCCGAAGAGACCCAACAGGCAGACGTCTATAATTTGCTCGGTTTCACCCTGCGCAAGACCGGCGACTTCAAAACCTCGCTGACCTATTACACCAAAGCGCTGGAGCTGCAGCCAGACCACAAGGCGGCCCGCGAGTACCTCGGCGAACTTTATGTCGAAACCGGCAACATGGCCAAAGCCAAAGAACAGCTCGCCATCCTGGCAAAACTCTGCCCTGGCGGCTGCGAGGAACGCGAAGACCTGCAGAAGGCAATCAGCGCTAAATCGGCGAGCAATTGAGGAGTGAAGCGGGCGATCACTCGCCCGCTTCTCCTTCCTGGCTAGGAGCAAATGGGAGTAGATCGATGGACAACGCGTTGGGAAAACGAAATACCATGCTCGACAACGTTGTGTTGCTCGCGGGCCGGCTATTGCTCGCGTGGATCTTTGTCCACGAGGGCGTGTTTCTGATCACGAACTTTGACGCCGCTTCAGCAGGCATGGCCAAACTCGGCGTTCCTGGGCTCGCTCTCATTCCCACAATCGCCTTACAGCTTCTTGCCGGCATCGCGATAGCGGTCGGGTGGCATGCGCGATTGGGGGCGGCAATGCTGGGACTGTTTTGTCTGGCGACCGCGGTACTGTTTCACACCAATTTCGCCAACCGGAATGAGCTGCTCCATTTCGAGAAGGACCTCGCCATCGCCGGCGGAATGTTTGTCTTGATGTTGGGTGGCGCTGGACGTTTTTCCGTCGACACGTGTGCCGGACACCGACGACGATTTTTTCGCTCACCTTCGTCAAGCCCGGGACTTATGAATACATTTGCTCGGTTCGTCCGCACATGACCGGCACGGTTGTGGTAGAAGCGGCAACTGGCGACACCGCGCACTGATGCTCGATCGGACGCAGCCAAAGGCTTTGTCGGCATCGGGGACAAACGAGCACGAGATCATGTCAGTTGAGGGCGACGCCGACCGGGCGAAGCGTTTTCGCGATGCGGCGCTGCCGCATCTCGACGATGTCTTCACGCTGGCGTGTTATCTCATGCGTAACACCGCCGACGCGGAGGACGCGGTCCAGGAATGCTATCTTCGCGCCTTGCGGCATTTCGACAGCTATCACGGCCCGGCGATGAAGCCGTGGTTGCTGACGATCCTGAGAAATGTTTGTAACGCCGAGTTCGCGCGGCGTAGCAAACAACCGGCGCCGGCCGAAAGCGCCGAGTCCGGCCCGAAGGAGGACGAGGCACTGATGTGGCAAGCGCCGCAGGCATCGCCGGAAGCCGTGTTGTTGCGCCAGCACGACGACGAAACGATCCGCCAACTCGTCGCCGCGCTGCCGCAGCCGTTCCGCGAGGCCATCGTGCTGCGGGAGATCAATGACCTGTCCTACGGCGAGATCGCAGATGTCGCCGGCGTGCCGGTTGGAACAGTGATGTCGCGGCTGGCACGCGCACGCTCCATGTTGCGCGCCGCGTGGAATGCCGAAGAGGGAACGCCGCGATGACTTGCGAAGAATCCGAAGTCCTGCTTCACGCGTTCATTGACGGCGAGCTCGACGCCGGCCATTCGCGCGAGGTCGAGGCCCACCTGGCAGGTTGCTCCGCTTGCAGCGAAAAGCTCGAAACATTCGGCGCCATGCGCGAAGCCATGGCCGCGGCGCACCTGAAAGAAGCCGCGCCGGCGCATCTGCGCCGCCGCGTCGAAGCGGCGATGCCGGTACCGGCGACGCGCGTGGCGGGTGTGAGCAAATCATGGCGCGAATCCTGGCGCGAATCCCTGGGAGCGTCGTGGCGCACGTTCTTCGGCGGCTTCACCATCGGCACGGCGCTTTCGGCGGCCGTGGCGGCAAGCCTTGTCATCGCCGTGTTTCGCGACGATCAGAACCAGCAGATCACCAGCGAAGTCGTGTCTGCACACCTGCGTTCGCTCCAGGCTAACCATCTGACCGATGTCGAAACCAGCGATCAGCACACGGTCAAGCCGTGGTTCAACGGCAAGCTCGACGTGGCGCCGCCGGTCATCGACCTCACGGCGCGGGGCTTTACGCTGATCGGTGGCCGTCTCGACGAGATCGACGGCGAGACAGTGGCGGCAATCGTCTATCGCCGCAACAACCACGTGATCAATCTATTCGTGGCGCGGCATTTGGGCACCGAGCATGCGGCCGTGGCCGGCGAAACCCGGCATGGGTTTAACGTCCGGCATTGGACGGAGGGAAGTCTCGACTTTTGGACGGTCAGCGATATCAACGCCCGCGAACTCGACGAGTTTTGCCGGCAATTCATGACCGCCCTGCGCCCCCCTCCCCCGCCTTCATGACTGGTTTCCGCGGTCGTTACCGGCTAAACCAAAGCTCGATTCGACGCATTGAACCCGCCGCCCGCGATAGGCAAGTGGAAACCCGTTGGGCGCGCCGGACGTTTATCCCAATATGGATCAGCGCACCGACAACGAACGCCGCCCGAACACCGCGCCCGGCCGTTTAGCAAGCCCCGTGATCGGCGAAGACCGGAAGCCTCGATCATGGCTGGACCGGATGCGCCAGCGGCGCCGCATGGTGCTGATCGTCACCGCCCTGATCATCGCCGCTATCGTCGCCGTCGTGGTCTATTGGCTCAATACCAGCGGCTATGAAACGACCGACGATGCCTTCATCGACGCGCGCACGGTGTCGATCAGCTCGCAGGTCAACGCCGCCATCGTTGACGTCCCGGTAACCGACAATCAGTTGGTGGAACCCGGCGCGGTGTTGGTCCGGCTCGATGACCGCGACTACAAGGCGCAAGCCGATCAAGCCATCGCCCAGATCGACCAGGGCAAGGCCAACATGGCGAATATCGATGCGCAGGTCGTCGCGCAACAGGCACGCATCGATCAGGCCGAGAAACAATCCGCGCAAGCTCAAGCGGCGCTTGCCTTCGCCCAGCAACAAGACCAGCGCTACGCGAGCCTGGTCAAGAGCGGCGCGGGCACCGTCGAGCAGGCGCAACAATACGCCTCCGGCCTTTTGCAAGCGCAGGCCAACTACGCCGCGGCGCAGGCCAACGCGATCGCCACGCAAAAACAGCTTCCAGTCCTTCAAGCGCAGCGCGAGGTCGCACAAGCGCAATGGGAGCAGGCGCGCGCCGCAAAGGAGCAGGCCGACGCCAATCTGTCGCGCACGCTCGTCACTGCGCCGGAAGCCGGCCGGGTGGCGAGACTGACCGCCGCCAAGGGCAATTACGCCGCCGTAGGCCAGGCGCTGATGATGTTCGTCCCGCGCAATGTCTGGGTCACGGCGAATTTCAAGGAAACGCAGCTGTTGACGGTGCGGCCCGGCGATACCGTTACGATCAAGATCGATACCTATCCCGACCGCAAGTTCAAAGGCCACGTCGACAGCATCCAGGCCGGCAGCGGCACCGCGTTCAGCCTGTTGCCGGCTGAGAATGCGACCGGCAATTTCGTCAAAATCGTCCAGCGCGTCCCCGTCAAGATCGTATTCGATGAACTGCCCGACGTGATGCTCGGTCCCGGCATGTCGGTCGTGCCGACCGTTCGGACAAGATGAGCGACCAGCGGCAGTATTCCGGCCCCGAAAGCCGCTCGGCTGCGGGCGATCGCAGCCCCTGGCTCATCGCCATCGTTGTTTCCATCGCCACATTCATGGTCGTGCTCGACACCGCGATCGCCAATGTGTCGCTGCGTTATATCGCCGGCAGTCTGGCGGTCAGCGTCGACGAAAGCACCTGGGTCGTTACGACGTATCTCATCGCCAACGCGGTGATCCTGCCGGTGAGCGGCTGGCTGTCCAACGTAGTCGGCCGCAAGCGTTTTTATATGATCTGCGTCGCGGTGTTTACGATCGCGTCGCTGTTGTGCGGGCTCGCGTCCAGTCTCAGCGCCTTGATCGTGTGCCGCATCTTGCAAGGCCTCGGCGGCGGCGGCATGCCGACCAGCGAGCAGGCGATGCTTGCCGATACCTTTCCGCCGCAAAAGCGTCCGCAAGCCTTCGCGATTTACGGCATCGCCGTCATCGTGGCGCCGACCGTCGGCCCGACCATCGGCGGCTGGATCACCGACAATTATTCCTGGCACTGGATCTTCTTCATCAACGTGCCATTCGGCATCATCTCGCTGGTACTGGTGCAGTGGCTGGTCGTCGAACCGGACGTGCTCGAGCGCGAGCGCCGCGAGCGCCTCGCCGGCGGGCTCAAAATCGATTGGGTCGGATTTGCGCTGATCGCGCTGACCTTCGGCAGCCTTGAGATCGTGCTCGACCGCGGTCAGATCGAGGACTGGTTTCACTCGACGACGATCGTAACCTTCGCGACGATCGCCGCCTGCTCCTTCATATTCTTCATCCCGTGGGAACTCACGCACGACGACCCAGTCGTGGACATCCGGCTGCTCTGCCAGCGACAGTTCGGGATGGCCTTCGTGGCGATGCTCGCCGTGGGCGCGATTCTGTTCGGCTCGAACCAGATCACGCCGCAGCTCATGCAGACGAACTTTCCCTACACTGCGATGCTTTCCGGGCTGGCGATGATGCCCGGCGGCCTGGCGATGCTACTGATGATGCCACTTATCGGTCAGATCGCCGGCCGCGCGCAGCCGAAATACTGGATCGCGATCGGTTTCACGATCATCGCGCTGGCAATGTGGTACTCAACCTCGCTTTCACCTGATGCGAGCTTCGGCTATTTCGCGACGGTGCGTGTCTTTCAGACGATCGGCATGCCGTTCTTGTTCATTCCGGTCAATTCCGTCGCCTATGCCGGCCTGCCGCAGCAAAAGACCAGCGAAGGCTCCGCCCTTATGAACGTCGCGCGGAATCTCGGAGGCAGCATCGGCGTTTCGCTCGCCAACACCGAACTGGTCCAACGGTCGCAATTCCATCAGGCGCGACTTGTCGAAAATTTGAATCCATCTTCGCCGGCATTTCAATCCACGCTCCACAATCTCACCCAATACTTCACGCAGTTTGGATCGCCGGCGAGCGCGCAAGGCCGGGCAATGGGCTACATGGGCCAGTTGGTGGCCGACCAGGCCGCGCTCCTGGGCTACATCGACATATTCTATAGTTGGTCGATTTTTGCCGCCGTGCTTGTTCCGGTCGTTCTCGTGCTGATAAGGCGCGTGGAGCCGGTGAGCGGCCAGACGGCCGTCGGCCACTGAAGGGTAACTGCCGCGCGTCTGCGCCTTCATCGTGGGCAAGCCGATGAAAAAATGCGCCCCGCGACGCGCTTTCGCCATCAAATGTCCATCGTGCATCGGCATCATTCTTGCTTGAAGTCGATATCGCTGGGTTCTGGGGGGTATGACAGCCCCGGACGACGACGCCGGGAAGAAAGGAGTCGCAAATGTGTGACTTTAGCCTCCAAAGCGTGCGGTCGCGATCCGCGAAAGTAGGCGACAAGCTTGTAACCCGTGACTTCGGCACAGGAACGCGTGGCTTCGCCGCCTCCGATGACCTCGGCATGGCGGTATGTTTGTTGCCAGGCACGGAACTGGCATTCGCGGGCGAGGTCGCTTGCCTGCCAGCCGGGCTCCTCGGCTGGAAGACCAAGACCATCAACCATCAGACCGCTATCTTTCGTCAGGTCAACAAGGAGAAGTTGGCCGCGCATCACGATGCGCTCGAGTTTCCCGACGGGCGCACCGTTTTGCTGACGCTGTTGTGCGAGGGTCAGGCGGCATCCGTGCTGCAGTTGCCGGCACAGCCGAAGACCGAGACCGAGGCGCGCGAACAGGAACGCGTCGGTTTCGTCGGTTGAAGCGTACCTGAAAGCTCGCGTTTGCCGCTGAGGCAGACCGCCAGGCCAGAAAGATGAACCGGCCGCCCGTCAAAGAGCGGCCGGTTTCTTTTTCCGGGAACGCGATGAGCGTACCGACGCAAACGTCGACATGTGGTCGCTATCCTGCGCCGTTGAAGCGGTGTACGGAACGTCCTCGCACCGCGTTCGCCGCCAGCACCGCGAACGTCTCCTCCGGCGAGAGTCAATTTTCGATCATTCGATGAACGACGATCTCACACCGGTCGAGACCGAAACACCCACCGCTGAGGCGGCGGACGGCTCGAAAAGAACTTCTTCACGATCGTTATTCTGGACGGTCTTTCCCTCGGTGATGCTGCCGATGTTCCTGGCGGTCGCCGACCAGACGATCGTCGCCACGGCGCTGCCTGCGATCGCCTCGGACCTTGGCGACATCGAGCGGGTCTCGTGGGTGGTGGTGTCGTATCTGATCGCCAACACGATCGCCGCGCCCGTCTACGGGCGGCTCGGCGACTCGTTCGGTCGCCGGCGGATCATGTTCGCGGCGCTTGCCTTGTTCATGGCCGGCTCGGCGCTTTGCGCGCTCGCTCCCAATATCGAACTCCTCACGGCCGCGCGGGTGCTGCAGGGATTCGGCGGCGGCGGACTCATGACGTTGTCGCAAGCGCTCGTTGGCGAGACCATTCCACCGCGCGAACGCGGCCGCTATCAGGGTTATCTCGCGGGAGTTTCGGTCACTTCGAGCACGTTCGGACCGGTCGCCGGCGGCTATCTCACCCAGGCTTTCGGCTGGCGGTCGATTTTCCTCGTCAACTTGCCGCTTGGGCTGGCCGCGGTCTTCCTTGTATTACGGCTCGCGACGCAGCCGAGCGATCGGCGCCGGACCACATTCGATGCGCCAGGCCTGGTCCTGTTCACGCTGTTCATCAGTCCGCTCATTCTGGCGCTCGAACAGGCGCAGCGGATGGAAGCACGCACGCTGCCG
>Ga0302325_10018061_pt1 | contig 14882 bp, 16 predicted proteins | sample Palsa_T0_2_FD_201948 | JGI IMG/M metagenome (GOLD analysis project Ga0302325, IMG submission 201948) | Peat permafrost microbial communities from Stordalen Mire near Abisko, Sweden - Palsa_T0_2 | ecosystem: Environmental > Terrestrial > Soil > Palsa > Peat permafrost | place: Sweden: Abisko... | reverse complement strand
TCGGGACTATGAGCGCCCGTAAATTCACCTCGCGAATTCACGATTGATTTGCGGGTCGCGATGAACCGACGTTAGGTGATTCGCGGGAGGTTTGTGCCGCTGCAACGGCACATTTACGGCACAATTCATCGACTGTGTCGGCGCGATATGCTCTCTAACCATTTGATTTGATTGGTAGCGGGGGCATGATTCGGAATTCTAGGAATATGAATTTCCACGAGATTTTCTTCGACTAGGAGCCTGGGGGCACCAGTCCTGTCAGCTGATTTCTTAACGCTGACTTTCGATGTCGGCAATTGTGCGATCGTACTAGACGCGCAACGCGTCGATGCGGAGAGAATTTTCTTTTACAGCAGTCGACCACCGCTGCGGTGCTGATCCGAGCGAGGATGGTGCGCGCGACGAGCGGCAGCTCGATGCGCAACAGCTGCCCCTGCCGCGGCAGCCCGAGCGATGCCGCCGAAGTGATGAGCTCCGCGCGCAGCGTGCTGAAACCTTTCTCGACACACGGGCCTGGGGGACACCAAATCCTTGACGGCAGCGCATGTTGCTTCTCCGGGAAGCGCGACCTGCCAAAGAAACAGATATATGATATTTCGGGAGACGGCGTCAGCTGATCCACGCCACCTGCAATAGCACACTGACCGGCCAAAGTGACCCCCACCAGCCCTCTTATGCCTCCCTGGAGCGACCACAAGGAGTATGTAGATGAAGTATAGGAAACTGGGGAATACCGGACTGATCGTGAGTGAAGTAGCGCTTGGCACGATGCAGTTCGGCGGCAAGATGAACATGGGCAACCTCGGTCAGGAGGACACGACGCAACTGGTGAAGCTAGCCCTGGACAGGGGCATCAACTTCATCGACACCGCGGATGTGTACAGTCTCGGGGAGAGCGAAACTCTGCTGGGCAATGCCTTGAAAGGCGTAAGGGCTGAGATCGTCCTGGCAACCAAAGTCCGACTACCCATGAGCGAGAATCTCAATAGGAGCGGCGCGACCCGAGTGAACATCATGCGCGAGGTGGAGGGCAGTCTCCAGCGGCTACAGACCGATTACATCGATCTTTATCAGGTGCACGGATGGGACAGCAACACGCCACTCGAGGAAACAATTCGGACGCTGGACGATGTTGTGCGTCAGGGAAAGGTCCGCTATATCGGCTTGTCCAACTACATGTCATGGCAAGCGGCGACTGCAATCATGCTGCAGGAGCGCCTGGGGTTGGAAAAATACGTAACTGCACAGATGTACTACAGCCTCGTCGGCCGAGGTCTCGAATACGAATTCCAGTCGTTCGCGGAATTCCACAACATCGGCATTCTGGTTTGGAGCCCGCTTGCGGGCGGCTTCCTCAGCGCCAAGTACAGCCGCGCCAACCCTGCTCCTGCCGGCACTCGCTTCGCGCAGGCGGGGTCGTTCGTGCCGTTTGACAAGGATATGGGTTACCGCGTCGTAGACGCGCTTAAGCAAGTGGCTGCTCGGCATAACGTAAGCGCGGCTCGTGCCGCGCTGTCGTGGGTGCTGGGCCGGCCTGCGGTCAGCAGTGTGATCGTGGCTGCCCGGAAGGCTGCGCAACTGGAGGACAACATCGGTGCCGTAGACCTTCGGCTCTCGGACGAAGATGTGCGGCTTTTGGACGCGGCGTCGGATCCGGGCGTTCCGTATCCGAAGTGGATGGTGCTCCAGCTCGATACCGCGGAAGACCCGCGCCCGAAGGCTCTGTATCCGGAGCGCTATGTCGATGGCGGTCCCTGGAAGGATCTTCGCGGGACGGACTGGTCCGGCTGAGCGCCCTCCACTGCCCGACGCGACGGGCTTTAACCTCGCTCTGCGCTCGCCGAAGGACAATTAGACATGACTGCAATCACATCAGCAAAAAGCAAACTCGGATTTATTGGCATCGGCTACATGGGTCGGCCGATCGCGCAGAGATTACTACAAGCCGGCTTCAGCCTGACCGCCTATGACCGGCACCCAACGAAGGCGCAAGAGCTGGTTCAATATGGCGGCACGGTCGCGAAAGACGTCGCGCAGCTTGCCTCCACTTGTGATGTCGTCTTGTCGTGCCTGGCAAGCGATGAAGCTGTCATGAGCATCTACAAAGGAGCAGAGGGAGTATTTGCCAACGCGCATCGCGGCTCGCTGGTTATCGACCTGAGTACAGTAAACCCGCAGACCTCGCAGGAACTTTCGAGGGTGGGCTCCGCGCTTGGCGTTAGCGTCCTCGACGTGACTATATCGGGCAGTACACCCGCCGCCGAGCAGGGGGCGCTGATCTTGTTCGGGGGCGGAGATCAGGGATGCTTCGCCGGCGCCGAGTCGATCTTTAAAGTGATCTCCAGAAAGTATTTTTATCTGGGGCCTGGCGGTTCTGGCGCGACCATGAAGTTGGTCGTCAACAGCCTGCTCGGAGTAGGGATGCAAGCAATTGCCGAGGCCGTTGCACTGGGTGAGAAGGCTGGTCTCGGGCGTAATCGATTGCTGAGCGTGCTTTCAGAGACTGCTGTAGTCGCTCCTGCACACGTGGGCAAACTGGACAGGGCGATGAAGAGTGACTACAGCCCACAATTTCCGCTTCGGCTCATGAACAAGGATTTTGGACTGATTCTCAACCTCGCGGCTGCGGTCGGTGCGCAGATGCCCGCCACACGAGCGGCTTTCGAGGTCAACGTGGCACAATCGGCTGAAGGACAGGAACAAGATTTTTCGGCGGTGATTCTGGAGATGGAAAAGCAAGCTCATTTGGGTTCCGCGGACTAAGAGGCTCGCTAGCGAATGACCGGTTTGCAGTGACGATTCTAGCCGGTCGTGTGCCCGGTTCTGGGCCGATAGCCGTCCTTCGTAATAAAAATAGGCTTGGTAGCGGGGGCATGATTCGGAATTCTAGGAATCTGAATTCCCACGAGATTTTCTTCGACTGAGGGCCCACGGGCCAAGCGTTGGGCGAAGAACACGCGCCCTACGCCGCCGCCCGTTTACTTCAATCTCAGCGTTTTCAGTGCGCCACCCCAGGCCATCAATTCATCCAGCATTGTGTCTAGCTCTTTTTCGTGACGAGGTTCCGGCTTGAACACCGAGAAATTCTCGAAATCAGTGAAAAGCGAGAGCATTACCTGCGCCCGTACGTCGGCGACCATGAGCTCGCCCATGACAAGGCGCAATTGTTCCACTGCGCGCGCACCGCCGATTCCACCGTAGCTCACGAATCCGGCCGCTTTGTTGTTCCACTCACGGAAGAGATAATCGATGGCGTTCTTAAGCGCGGCGGGGATGCCGTGGTTGTATTCAGGTGTTACGAACACGTACGCATCGAACGAGGCGATTTTCGCAGCCCAGACTTTCGCGTGCGGTCGGCTGTACCGGCCGAGAGTCGGTGGCAATGGCTCGTCAAGCAGAGGCAGATTGTACGTCGCGATATCGACGAACTCGAACTCGGCGTCACTGCGTTTCGTTGCAAGGTCGAATACCCAACGGGCGACCGCCTCGTTGTTGCGTCCGGGACGCGTGCTCCCCGTTAGAATCGCAACCTTAAGCATTTTAGATCAGTTAATGAATGGGCTGGAGCGACTAATGATCCAATGGCACTGCGATTGGCGGCGATCAGGGTTGGATCAGCGTCTTGAGGTACGCGATGACATCGACGCGATCCTCTGCCCGGGGTAACGCGATGGGCATGCTGGTCCCGGGAATCGCGTTGCTGGGCGCGGCCAGAAACGCGTCCAGCGTCGACTCATTCCAAACCGTACCCGAAGCGGCCATCGCTTTCGAATAACTAAACCCTGCAACCGTGCCTGCGGTGCGGCCGAAGACCCCGGCCAGATGAGGACCCACGTTGTCCTTAAGTGTGGTCGTATGACAGCCGCTGCATTGACTAAACACCGTCCTGCCGCGGACCGGATCACCATCAGCAAGCACCGGCGCAGACGATGTGGCCCACCACAGAGCCGTGATCGCGAGGAATGAGTAAGTTCGCATGCTAACTCTCCATAGATCCGGGATGCACAAATCAGAGAACGGATGGATCGGGAACACCCAACATCGATCCGAGCAGGATGATTCCGCTCGATAAGCCGCTTTACGCATGCTTAAGCTCCGCCGGATCAACCGGTAGCTTGCGCAGGCGCTTGCCGGTGGCGGCAAAGATCGCGTTCGTGACCGCCGGAACGATGGCGGAGGTTCCTGGCTCGCCCATCCCACCCGGAGGTTCGGTGTTTTGGATGAGGTGCACCTCAATCGTGGGTGCCTCGTTCATTCGCAGGACCTGGTAGGTATTGAAGTTGGTTTGCTCGACGCGCCCATCTTTCAAGGTAATTTCTCCATAAAGAGCGGCCGAGATCCCGAAGATCACAGCACCCTGTACCTGGGCCCGGACGGTGTCGGGATTCACGATGGAACCGCAATCGAGCGCGCAGACCACGCGCCGAACGCGGACTCCGCCCTCCTTCGACACCTCCACCTCGGCGACGTGAGCCATATACGTGCCAAAGACAAATTGAGTGGAGACGCCGCGGCCTGATCCCTGAGGAAGCGGCTGGCCCCAGTTCGCCTTCTCCGCCACAAGCTCGAGGACGGCCTTGGCGCGGGGCGCCTTTTCAAGGAGCACTCGCCGGTAATCGACCGGGTCCTTCTTTGCGATGGCTGCGAGCTCGTCCATAAAGCTCTCGACCACAAAGACATTGTGTGAGGGCCCGACGCTGCGCCAGAAAGCGGTGGGAATTCCCGGAGGTTCCATCCGCAGGTATTCAACGCGCACATTCGGGAGGTCGTACAGACGATGAATCGCCCCATCGGTCGTGTCGCCATCGAGGCCATTGTTGAAGGCCGGAGGCAGCCAACGGGCAAGGATCGAAGAGCCTGCGAAGCGATGGGTCCAGGCGACCGGCATGCCCGCCCGATCGAGACCGGCGGATATCCGATCAAAGAAATACGGCCGGTACATGTCATGCTGAATGTCTTCCTCGCGGGTCCATACCACTTTCACCGGACCCTCGACATGCATGGCGATCTGAACGGCGCGCGTGATACCGTCGATTTCGAGCCGGCGACCAAAGCCGCCGCCGATCAGATGATTGTGGACCACGACCTTATCCAACGGGAGGCCGGTGGTTTTGGCGGCGGTGGCCTGTGCCCGCGCGATGGCCTGGTTACCGACCCAGACTTCGCAACTATCTTTGCGAACCTCGACAGTGCAGTTCATGGGTTCCATGGTCGCGTGAGCGAGAAACGGAACCCGGTAGATCGAGTCCACCTTGCTGACGGCGGCTGCCATCGCTTTGACGACGTCCCCGACGTTCTGCGCGACCGCTCCGGGATGAAGTGTTCCCTTCTCAAGATCACGCGCAATATCATCGGTGCTGAGCGTCGCATTTGGCCCGTTGTCCCATTCAATGCTCAGCGCCGCGAGGCCTTTTTTCGCCGCCCCCATATGATCGGCTACCACGGCCACCGCATCGTCCAGCTGTACGATCTGACGCACGCCCTTGATAGCCTTGGCCGCCGTATCGTCGACGCTCTTTAACCGACCGCCGAAGACCGGTGATTGCGCCAACGTCGCAATTTTTACTCCCAGCGGACGGACGTCGATTCCGTAGACGGCTGTTCCGTTGACCTTTGACGGAGCGTCGAGGCGCTTGGCTGGCGTGCCGATCAGCTTGAATTCTTCCGGGCGTTTGAGCGCCACCTTCTCGGGAATTGGCAACCGCGCCGCAGCGCCGGCAAGATCACCATATTTGATCCTGCGCGCGCTCGCACTGTGAACGACTTTTCCGCGCTCCGCGTGGCATGAGGAGGGCTCCACCCTCCAGCGCTGCGCGGCCGCCGCGATCAACATCACCCGGGCCGTGGCACCCGCTTGTCGCAGCGGGCCCCAGGCTGCCCGTATCGCATTTGAATTGCCCGTCGCCTGGATGCCTCCCAATACGGGATTTCCGTATAGCTTCTCGTTGGGCGGGGCGTGCTCCAAGCGAACCTGACTCATGCCCACCTCAAGCTCCTCTGCGATGAGCATTGATATCGAGGTGTAGGCGCCCTGGCCCATCTCCACATAGGGCATGGTGAGTGTCACCGACCCGTCGGTACCAATGCGAATGAACGCGTTGGGTGAAAAGCTATCTGGCGCTTCCGCTGCGGCTTCGCCAAGGAGAGCAGGGAACCCAAACCCGAGCATGAGTCCGCCGGCCGCAGCGACACCGGTTTTGAGGAACACCCGACGGGACATTGCGCACGCCGTGTTGTCGCGGTCGGCGGCAATACCCCCAGGCCGATCGAAGAGCATGGTCAGGCCCCCTACCCTGTTGCCGCAGAAGACGTGGCTGCGTGTTTGATCGCTTCACGAATGCGAACATAGGTGCCGCAACGGCAAATGTTTCCGGACATCGCAGCATCAATGTCAGAGTCACTCGGATGGAGATTGGATGCCAGAAGCGCAACCGCGGACATGATCTGACCCGACTGGCAATAGCCACATTGCACCACCTCAAGATCGAGCCACGCTCGTTGGATTTCCCGGCCGCTGCTCGTCCTTCCGATGGCTTCGATGGTGGTGACTTCAGAGTTGCCGACGCTCTCCACCGGCGTCACGCAAGAGCGGGTCGCAACCCCATTCACGTGGACCGTGCATGCGCCGCACAGAGCCAAGCCGCAGCCGAACTTTGTCCCGGTCATGCCGAGCACATCGCGCAAGACCCACAGCAGCGGGGTATCGCCGTCGACGTCTACTTTGTGCTCCGCGCCGTTAACCTTAATCGTGATGTCCAATTGCGCTCCTATCCGGTGACGAGCCCGATGCGAATCCGTACGAGGACACGTTTCATCGCGCGATGCCTCAGCGCGCCGATCCGAGCGCCCGCAACTTATGGGTGCGCTGAGGGCTTGTGCGGATCGATTCTCTCGCCGCTCCTTGCGACGGGAACAATCCACAGGGGGAGCCCAGCCTCCGGATTGAGAATCGTCGTGTACGGCATATTCGTTGTCAGATCCTGATTGATGTCTCGGAGTGCTGACTTCTCAACCTCATCGGGAAGCACAATCATGATGTGCGGACCGGTATAGAACCACTGTTTGACCTGGCTTGGATCTTTGGTCGGGGAAACGTTTTGTCCCTCGCGCGCCTCGCCGAGGAGCATGTAAGACAATCCAACCTTGTCAATCTTGGGCTGCTTCCCCTCCATCAAACTCACCATAAACTTCATCATGGTCGCATCCACGCACATGGGGTCATGTTGCGGTCGCCCCGGCACGTCGGGCATACAGGTCCAGCCATTGGATCCTTTGCGAAGTGTCCTTCCCATGACGAGGTGACCCGTCACCTTCGGTTCGGCCCAATCAATGATGGTGGCGCTCTCGGAAATGAACGGCGGAGCGGCGCCTGATGCATTCCTGATCTTCCACTGATCCGAATGCTGCCATGTGGTAAACGTACCCGGCGCCAAAGGATCCGTGGCTGACGCGAGATCTTCACACCGAGCCGTGACCGAGAAAGTCAGCAGGCAGGCAAGAAGTGGGAGTTCGCACGACGCCATTTCAATCCTCGCACCTTTGAAGCTGATCGTCGGGAAGCCTGACATCCTCAGAGAGGACCGAATACCAAGCGCTCTAAGACGATAGTGCTCGGTCGGAGTCGAGCGATTGCAGGACCTTGCGGTCTATTGGCGTTTTCCGGCGCAGTCTCAAAAAGCCGGGTCGATGCCAAACAATCGGAGGCACGCCCTAAACCGTACCCGCGTCGGAATGGCAGACATCACAAGCTTCGACGTCGTCGGTTCGAGCATCCCAGGGCTGACCGCTTGAACGGCTAGACAGGTGGCTGCGGCACCGTGCGCAATGACGGCCCCGTCGGAGCTAGTGCAATTTGATATTCGAAAGATCGATCGACACGACCAGGGGATCACGATTGACGCTTCCGTCGGCCTGGCGCGCGAATATTCGTTGCACCGTGGGAAACTTGATCCCAGACACCTCGACGTAAGCGTCCATATAATGCGCAGCGGGCGTGTTGCCGGCGATCTCGACATCGTAGTCGTGGCGTCTCACGAACCCCGCCGCATCAATATAAAGAGTCTGCTTGGAGCTATGCGTAGCGATGTTGTCGGGAAAGTGGACTTCCAGGCGCCGCCAGGTTTCCGCACCCTCTTTCCACGGCGAAAGCTCCTCGCAGGCCACGTCGGGCCAAGCAAGTACGAAGGGAATGTTCAGATATGTCCACATTGCGCAACCAGCAAAATAGGCCAGTTGCAGATCGGTCCATGGCGTTTGCAGAGTATGGCCCGCGAAGGATAGGCGAGGATATCGAAGTTCTTCCAACGTTGTTCCATCGGCTGATTCAATCGCGACCCTATCGGGCTCAAACCTGGTTTTGCGAGTACTCGTCCCGAACGGCGAATGCGAAGCCCATTCGGTGCGCAATCCCACCGAGACGCTTGTCTTGTCCAGGACCCCGGCCTTGCCCTTGACCTGCCAAAGTACACCGCCCTGGGCGAGATCCGCCGACACGGTGTCGAATTTCTTCCAGCGACCCAACCCGCCCTGAGCCGCAATGGTAAGTGTCGCCAATGAATTCATGGGTAAGAAAACTCCGATGTCCCCTCGCCGAGACAGTAGTGCTCCAGCGCACCGGGTACTTGCAGGACCTTGCGGTCGATTGGCGCTTTTCGGCGCGACGGCCAGTGTCAGACTTACCCGAACGGCCCGATGGGCTCTTTCGGCACTCAGTGGATGGATTACTTCCCTCTCTAGCGCCGCCGTGCGCGCCGCCAAGCTCCCGGGCTTATTCCAACCATCCGCGCGAACACGCGGGTGAGGTGGCTTTGATCCGAAAAGCCGCATGCCTCGGCGATCTCTCCGAGTGACATCTGCGAATTCAACAGGAGGCCTTGAGCGGTTTCGATGCGCTGCTCCAGGAACCAGCGGTGCGGGGGTCGGCCAGTGGCCTTTCGGAACGCTCGGGCAAAGTGGCTGGTCGAAAGCCCGACTTCACTCGCCAACTGTGCGACGGAAATATCCTTGTCGAGGCTAGCGCTCATCACCTCCTTCACGCGCCGCTCCTGCCACGGCGACAAACCATACCGGTCCGTCGGGACCGCAATGACGCTAGTGGCGTATCTCTGCAGAAGATGGGCCTCAAGCGCCAATGCAACATGGTCAACGAACAGGGAGTTGGTGTGTTCGGCGCTTTCAAAAGCCGGGTGTAGGCACGCTAAGAGGTGGCGAATGATAGGGTCATGCGCCCCGGACGAGGGGGGTTGCAAGACTACCTGGCGTCGAGCTCCTGCTTCCCGCGCGAATTCCTGCAGCGCGAGCAGCGGGACATGAGATCTTATCGTGTGGAATGACGTCTCGAAAAAAATATCTGGCGGGGACTGAAGATCAAAAAAGCACAGACTCCCGGCCTTTGGGCGCTCCTGTCTACTCTTGTGCCCCTCCTCACGGAGGTCGAACAAGGTGTCGCGCAGATGCAAGTGAATAGAATACGCAGTCTCGGCGGGGATACTCCCGAGAGCGCGGCCAGCGAAATCAACGCGCAACTGGGAGAAGGTGATCGGACGGTCACTTGCCAGATGAGCGATGAGGGTTGGGGGGTCCTCCAAACCGAACCTTCTGTTCAGCAGCCCTCCGATTCCACTGGTTTGCATATCTAGCGCGCCCTCAGCGGGCGCCGGTCCCGGGACGAAAGCACGATTCCATTCGATCGGGACGCATAAAATTTCTCAGCCTGGTGGGCGAGAGTGTACCGGGCCCAAATGCGATCTCATCCCGGCTAGGCTTCGATATTAACACCAGCGGGTATTCTCTCGAAGGCGGAAACTTTGTCTTAGCCGCGGTGTGGCCCCCGCAACGAGTGCAGGCGTGGATTCGCTGGTTCGGTAAATGCTGCGTGTGCGCTTGCTGGCGTAAGGCTGTCAATCATCGACTCCCGTAGTGCGAACCCGACGAGCACGCGAGGACTTCTTGCTCAAACGGCGCTCAATGGCAGAGCGCTGCGGTTCCAGCCAGGGGGGCAGGCTTAGTGGCACGTCTGTGCCCAGATGTCTCCCCTCGATCGCGAATCCGGGTCCGTCAGTAGCGAGAGCGAAATTCAGTCCGCAGGGCGAGCGGAAATAGACCGCGCGAAAATAGGAACGATCCAGAGACGGGCTGATGTCCAGACCGCAATTCGCCAACATCTCGGCCATCCTGTTCAGAGCGTCGGCATCGCGAACCCGCCAGGCGATATGGTGTACGACGCCCGGGCCCGCACAGCCCGGCCGGTGATTCGGGGTGCACAGCAGATCGACGGCGATCGGCTGTCCGGGAGGTCCGTCGCAGAACCGGAAAACCGCGCCTTCATTTCCCACCGCCTTAAACCCGAGCATTTCAAGCAGGAAGCGGGAGGTATGTTGGTAACCCTCAATTTGGAACTCTATAGATCGAATTCGCCTTATCGTGCAGGACTGCCTACCGGAAGGGCGCGCAGCGGCACCGGAGACCACGTCATCGACATCCTCAATCAATGCCAGTTCCAGACCATCGGGGTCGGTAAAGCACAGAGATTCCTCGCCAAACGCCCAAGCGCGCCCGATCACTTCGACTTTTTGCTCCTGGAGGCGCTCGCGCCAATCGGGTAACGAGTGCGGCGGTACGGCGAGCACCACCGAACTAACTTGCCCGGTCCCACGCCGACCGCGGGCGACGCCCTCGTGGATAAAGAATGAAAGAAGAGTGCCGGGTGCCCCTCTGAAGTTCCCGCAATAAAAGTGTTGGACAGATGGCTCGTCAAAGTTAACCGTCCTCTTTACCAGGTGCAGACCAAGCGTCTCCGTGTAAAACCTAAGGGTTCGATCCAGATCGGTGCCGACGGACGTGACATGATGGATTCCGGCAATGTGGTTCACGTCCGCTTCCGGTTTTGTCAGGCTTCCGGACCTAGCGGTTGCCGCAGCGGCCGAGACGCTGCGCGGCCTACGAACTTCGGATTCGCTGGAATCATTCGTTCCCATTGCGCTTCTCTGTTGATCGGCAATTCTGCCCGAGATCGGCTCACGACTCCCGACATTCTAGTTCGCCGTGACGCGCCGCCATTGGCTCGGAGTCGCACCAGTCAGTTGCGAGAAAACGCGACTGAAATGCCCTTGGTCGGAAAATCCGCAGGCTAGAGCGACGTCGACCAGCGGCGTCTTGGTCGACCGCATCAAGTCTTTAGCGCGGTCGACGCGACGCTGCGTGAGCCAGCGATGCGGAGGAACGCCCGTGCTGCATGTGAAGGCTCTCGCGAAGTGGCTGATGGATAGCCCACAATCATGAGCCAGCCGCGCGAGGGATATCCCTGCGTCGAGGTGAGCGTTGATCGTGTCTCGGGCAAGGCGCAACTGCCAGGGCGTCAGACAGCCGCTGCCCGACGTTCGTGGAATTCGCATCCCGCCATATCGCTGAGCAAGATGCGTATGGAGCGCAATGCCCACATGCTCCACCAACACCGTGTTGGCCTCTTCGGGCCGCTCAATTGCGGGCAGCAGACACGGGCCAAGATTGGCCATGACAGGATCGTTGACTGCCACGCCAGGCTGTATGGCGAGAGCCTCGATTCGGCTCACTCCGAGCTCATCAGCCAACCGATCGAAGCTGTCCCGGTGAAGGTAAAAGCTGCAGAACTCGGTTGTCCCAACGGGACATGGTGAGGGATCGAGAGTGAGATTGACGAGACTCATCAGCCCCTTCGGAAAGGGAACCAGAAGAACTGGGCGCCCGCCGAGAAGAGGTTCGTGAGCCGAGCCATCTTGGCACCGCAAGCCTAGGATGTACGCCTCCACGCTAGGTGTCGGGGTCGCCAAGCGTCGATTGGGCTTGTCTGGTCTAACATAGCCAATCGCGAACTTGCTCCTGAGCAAAGCGCGGACCGCTGCCTGGACCGGGATGTTCAAATGGAAATAATGATGAAGGCCACGAGGATCTGTTCCCCCATACGGCTCGGCTACGCTCATGCCCATACTCGATCCTCGCAGCGTTGTTCAACACAGGACCGTGGGTCTTCGGTTTAACCACCAGGACTTCGATCAACCGTATCATTTATCGGAAAAAAACAAAGTCTTGTCTCTGCTGGCAGCGCGCGAAACGGGCGGTTTTTTAAAACAAATGATCGAATTGTTCAAAATCCGTGCGGCAACGGGGAGAGGAGCTTATCCGAAGCGTCGAAAGGCGACTCCGATACACAGGGTCCGGTGGAAGGATTGTCCGCATTTCTGGCACCACATCGTCGCGAAGTGTCGGTTGAAGCGATCTCCCAAACAGAAGCCCGTCGCGTGCAACGTTCAGATGCTTGATGGGAGGATGCCGAAGCTCACTTTGAGAAGCTCCGCCACCGCGCGTTGCAGGGCGCGCACTGAAAAAGGTCCAGAAAGCCCCTGCGTCACCCCGCCTACCAGCGCGGCGCTGCGTCCGCGAGCTGCAGCTCGCCACGCCCGAACGAGAAATTCTCGTTTGGCACCGGGACCAAGACGATGAAGATGTCGTCCGGCGACACGCCGAGCGCCTTGACTACCAGGCGATTGATTGCTGCCGTGACCTTGCGTTTGTCCTCCAGGGGGCGATGAGCCCCATACATCACGGTGATGATCATGGCGTCAGGTCCGCGATGGATATCCAAGAAGGTCGGGTGCAGGAACAACTCGTCCTTGCCGTGCTCACTGAGCATGATGAAGCGGTCCCCCTCAGGAATGCCGAGCCCCTGCACCAACGACTGGTTGAGGGCATCGGCGAGGCCGCGCTTCTGTTCCGAGGAGAAGCGACCGGCTGGAATGTGGGCGTTGAAAACAGGCATTCGCTGTCTCCCCGGGGTGAGCGATTAGTACTATGACAGGCTAAGCGCGGTCATGGCGGTCAGCGAGTCCATATAATCCCGCCATTGCACAATCTTGCGGTTCCCGATAGTAACGACCGAGATGAACCGGTTGTCGTACGTTGCGCCGGTTCTGAGAACCTTACCGTGCACGTCGTATTCGAGGATCACTACACGAGCATCTTTTGATTGATGCACGACGAGCGCGTCTGCGGCGTGCAGTACGATGTTATTGCCGTAACTCGCATAAAGTGCCATCAGTGCTTCGCGACCATTAACCTTCTGAGGCCACCCAGGGAAAATATATCGATACTCGAAGACCGCGTTGTCGGCAACGATATCGAAATAATGATCGCCATCGACATGCGCGGCCAAACCCCGCCGGACTATGTCGAAGAAAGGGTCGAGTGCTGCGAAGGCCTCGTACTTTGGATCGGTCATTTCGGATTCCCGCCTGTGGTCTGGCCGGACTCAAGCGGTGCAGTAGAAGAAAGATGTAGAAATTCCGTTCTGACTCAAATGCGAAAATTGGTGAGTCATTCGCCCAAAATCACCTAACGGCGCGAGTAAGTCATCGTCCAGACTCCTGTATCGCCGGGGTGATACTCATTTCCGTCCCAGGGGGAGCCGCAGATGTGTAGGTGCGCATAGGGCGTTCCGGCGAACATGACCAAAGTGCCTGCGTCGCGCATAACTGTCGGCAAACCCGCGACTCGGGCGTCGAACGGCCAGAGGACCATCCAGTGGGGGCCGATCGGAATGGCAGGGCTCGTCCGATCGAAAGGATCGGTGTAGCTCCGTTGCGTAGCCCCATTTAGCATATAGATGAGTCCGGGTGCGGTATTTGACGGTTTGGGCTTCTTCGCCAGCGCATCCATCATCCACTGCATCCCCATGGGATCCGCGCACATGTCTGCTTGTCCGATTATGTTTTGGTTGCCGGGGACACATATCCACTGATTCGTACCCGGACGCAACACCGTCAACTTACCTTCAGAATCCATCTCTGCCACCGTGGCTTCTCTCGTGACAGAGTTCGGCCCCGATAGGAGCGCTCGTCGAATCTTTTCCTTCGTGATTTCATCCGCCGAAATGTTCATTGGGTAATCTCCCGTCGGCTTACCATTCGTGGTGTCTTTGGCACTTTGCGGTTGGGTCTTTCCGAACGACTGCATTGAGATGCCGAAACTTGCGATGCCCGATCCGGCGAGCGCGGCAGTTTTCACAAATGCACGGCGCGAAGTCGGCGTTGATGGCCGAATGTCTCTCATCGAGTGGTCGCTCTCTTCGGCCACGCTCTTTGCTCCAATGAGAACAAACGCATAAGCAGCGCCGTGCGCCGACTTTCGAGTCCGTAGCCCGAGGTCGCTCGTGTCGGCCTGTCAATACTACGTTGACATTCGTAAGTCACATCGAGGCTAAAATCTGCGGCAGAGACGTTCTTGTCGAAATCGACTCGTTTTTGGTGTTCCTTGCCCTTTCCAATGGCGACCCTCATCCCATGATTGAGCGGTCAGCCGCTAACTCGGTGATGGTTGCGTCCCCTTGAGGAAGCCATTTTCGTCGAGCTGACTTGAATCCACTATTCTCATGGTCTCCGGCAGGTGAGTACCGCCGCGCGCCTTGATTGCTTCTAGCGTCGCCGGTCTCTTTGAGAGAACGTTATCTCCCTGCATCTGATCCCAGCCCGTAAAGTAGTACACCTCGACGTCGGACATGATTCCTCCGGCGGTTCGTTTGGGCAACGGTCACATACTCGCACCGCACGCGAACTGCTGACGGACATTGAGTGCGCTGAAGCGCGCGCATGTGTACTCGAGATGTTAGGCGGCCGTGTGACGGTTCGGCCGCGAGCCGACGGGAGCGCCGTACTAACTCTCGGTCTCGTTCATGATGCCGTGATTAAGTCTTATAAATCGAGGCTTTTGTGCTTTCGGGCACTAGGGTAAGGCGGTCTCAAGGGATCAGCGAAACACCTTTAGCTAATCTGTAGCTTAGGAGGTGTTTGCCATGGGACGTCGCTCGAGAGTGTCCGGTGCGCAACGTGTGGAGCTGTGGCGCCGATACCGAG
>Ga0302325_10018056_pt1 | contig 14883 bp, 18 predicted proteins | sample Palsa_T0_2_FD_201948 | JGI IMG/M metagenome (GOLD analysis project Ga0302325, IMG submission 201948) | Peat permafrost microbial communities from Stordalen Mire near Abisko, Sweden - Palsa_T0_2 | ecosystem: Environmental > Terrestrial > Soil > Palsa > Peat permafrost | place: Sweden: Abisko... | reverse complement strand
GAATCGCGTAAAGAGTGATAAGTGCAAAAAGTAAAGCTTAGTGGAGTGAAATCTTAGAGGTGAGGCCTGAATTAAGATATTTATGTTTTGGTTTTTGTGTGCTTAGTTACTTGGTATTTAATAAGCACTCCAGGCTCTATGATACTGACTGTGAGGTAGCTCAGGTAGAGAACATCTTATCCACAGGCCATTGCCACAGGAATGAGGATCTATTGAAGTCACGGACTCTGACACGATGAAAATGGCACTATTCGTAGCATCTCTCCCGAGATCTTGTTTTCAGCGCTCAAAATGGGTATTTCTAAACCTATATACTTCTCTCCACATTAATTACTTACTACTTTCGTGTCTTCCTCGCATGCTTCACTAGATTCTCAATCACACCCTCGAACGCCTCCCTATCCCCTAACTTCTCATCCGTCCTCTTGGTCCAATATTCCAATACCTCGTTTGCCGTTCCTTGCATCTCCTCCAGCTTCTTCACATGTTCTTTCAACTCCTCAATAGTGAGACCCTTTAATGCTTCGTCCGTAATTGTACAAAGCTGTCTGGCGAAAACCAGATCCAGTTGCGGTGCGGGCGGAGGTCCCTTCCTGCGCCTCGAATCAGACCGGGAGGGCTTGCCTTGGGAATCTACGGACGTAGAAGAGGCATTGCCGTCACTTTGCTTGAGGCGTGAGAGTCGGGAATCGGTGGAGTTGCGGGGAGATCCAGAGGCAGGGTTTAGGTTCATTGAGGGGAGGATGAGTTTCTTTTGTTTGGAGGCGGGGAGGATTTCGTCGAGGTCAACGGGAACACCGAGAGAGACGAGGAAGAGTCGCCGAATTCGAGAGCGGATCCAGTTTGGGGGTTGGAGAGGTGGTGGAGCTACGAGCTGGGACCAGAGAGAGGCGCTTCGGGGGGTGAGGAATATGGGATTCTCGGCCGCGAGGGGTGGGAAAACTGACGTGTCGATTGTGTCGGGTGGGAAGAGGGCATTCATGTAAGGTTCTGTTGCTGCTTGAATATCTTCTTGAGAATCAAGCTCTGAGAAGTCTAGGACAGGCTAGGATAGTGTGAGTACAGGGACGGCACGAGGGGTTGTATATGATGTGAATATTGTAGACTCGCTACTTACAAATGAGGGAACGACAGGTATAGATTGTGGTGGAGAGAAAGCTGGTGCCGCCTCCTGAAAATCATCACCAAAATCACCAAATTCAGCATCTTCTTCCCCTTCTTCAAAATCATCGAAATCATCTCCGAACCCGCCGTCCGACCCATCCTCAGCCTCGTTGTAGTCATCTGTAGCGGTAGTGCTCCCCTTCCTCCCAGCTGCAGAAGATTTCCGTCTCGTGTGGCTTACGACTGGGGACCTAGGAGCAGGCAACGTTGGCGACCCTGACTCGGTCAATCGCTCTGAAGCACGAGGTGCAGAAATCTCCTTACCTGCAGCGTCCGCAACTTCTTCCACCAAGTCAGGCTTGGCATCCTCTTTCCTCAGCTCGTAAGCCTTTGTGCCAGGGATCTCCCCATGTCTTGGCGCAGAATCGACTCTTTCGACCTTAGTGATGGGAATCGGAAGGTCACCAGGTGTGCTGCCAGCCCTGGACCGAGTAGTAGATGAACGGCTTCGTGATCCAGACCGCAGTACAAGATCCGGGACTGCATCTGCCACACGTGTCTCATGGGCGGGCGTTCCTGGGACTTCTCCATATCTTGGGGTTTCTGGGTCAATCTTCTCAACTACAGTCGTAGGTATTGGCTGACCTCCTGGCGTAGACGACTCGAGCAAAGAAGTGGATCTAGAATGCTTGCCTTCAGAGACAATTTCTATCTCATCCGGTACAGCATCTTGCTCTCGCATATGGTAGGCCTCGGTCTCGGGGTCTTCTCCATAGCTTGGCTCGTCGTCCACTTTCTCGACTCTAGTATGTGGTACCGGAGAGGTAACGGCTGAGGTCGGCTCGAGACCAGACTGGGCATCAGAGAAATGATCCTCGGAGTCCGATGATTCTAGAAATAATTAAATCAGCATCGAAAGTTACCATGCGCGTCCGTAGATACTGTAAATCATTACCTAGGTCGTGTGCTCCAGGGTCGTCGATGCTCTTTCCTGGAGGCTCCAGGTTTCCATGCTCGTCTTCTGCCATGATTGATTGTAGAAGAACGATTGACGAAAATCTGAATCACTCAACGGAGTCTGCGGATCAAAAAAAAATCAAGAACGGGGATTTTTGCGATCCCATGTCGGAGCTTATTAAGTTACTTGGTGACGACAGCCCATTTGAAGGGTGCCTTTCCAGACCGCGCTAAAATTATTCGCGAAAAGTAAACTGTCGCTGGGAGAACGCGACGACAAAGACAAGTTGACTTCACGCGCTGCGAATGCGCCGCATCAAGATCTTCAGTTCTGAGCTTCTAGTAGCTGAAAATTTATTCGGCCCTCAGATCTGAAATAATACCTCGTTCGTATTCCCCCCATACCTTGTGCAGGGAAGCTTTCTAACCAACTCATCTCAGTTCTTTAGGCCTACGTCCATCACAACCCAGAAACATGTCGAACACAAACCCGAACCCATTCAACTTTGGAGGTACGGGCGGTAGTGGGGGACAGAATGGAAACGGTGCTTCGAACCTGTTCGGATCATCATCTAATCAGGGTCAGCCAAGTACAACTGGTGGCCTCTTTGGATCTCCGCCTGGCACATCGTCACCCTTTGGTCAATCAACGCCAGCTACCTCACAACCTCCGACTGGCGGTCTCTTTGGCAATATTGGTGGTACATCAAGCACTGGCAACCCTCCTGCGCCATCACTCTTTGGAGGAGGAACTACGGGATCCAACCCAGGTTCGGGAACATCAACGCCTTCTATCTTTGGAAACAGTACGGGAAATCCTCCTGCTGGAGGTGGGTTTGGAAAGCCAGCTGGTACGACGGGCGGGTCAGGCTCACTGTTTGGTGGAACAACTCAGTCTACACCCTTTGGTGGCTTCACCTTTGGCGGTCAAAAGAAGGATGAAAGTGGAGCGACGACACCTGCAGCGAACCAAGAGAACAAGACAGGAGGAGCATCTACCCCGAGCTTATTCGGTGGTAAGCCAGCAGGACAGAATTTGTTTGGAGGAAGTACATCAAACAATGCTTTTACCTCTGCGCCAGCAGGATCAACAACTCCAGCTCCGAGCAAACCCTCCCTCAGCTTCGGTACTTCTACCACACCCGCCGGACCTCCTCCTACAGATAATAGTCAAGCATCAAAGCCTGCTGGAAGCAATCTCTTCGGCACTGCTGGCCAACAAACCCCATTGTTCGGAGCCCCAAAAGCTTCGGGCTCAGCGCAAACACCTGCAAGCAGTTCCACGTTGTTTCCCGGCACTTCTGCTACTTCTGGTGGACTTTTCGGCATGAAGCCTGGAGGGTCAAGCAACTTGTTTGGCAACCTGAATTCATCCACTCCAGCTAGTTCTGGCGCAGCAACGACGCCTACAACTGCCGCCAATGCCTCTGCGCCATCATTCAGCTTCCAGACCAGCACCCCAGTATCACAGCCCTCACAACCCTCATCATCCGCTCCAACTGCTGGCAGCAACCTCTTTGGTACGCCAAAGACATCTGCAGAATCTTCTACTCCAGCTACTGGCGGCTCCAATCTCTTTGGTGGTCTCAAGTCTGCAGCCTCTTCTACCCCTTCCTCAACGCCTGGTCTATTTGGTACCGCTTCTAGCAACACTACAACCGCAGCTCCAAGTGGGGCTGCTCCTGCAACCTCAACATCTGGACTCTTCGGCGGCTTAGGAGGAAATCCCCCTTCAAGCTCAGCATCCGCAACCTCTGCCCCTAGCACTACTGCATCCGCACCAAGTTTGTTTGGACCTAAGCCGGCAGCTAGTGGAAGTACGCAATCTGCCCCGGCTGCAACAGTGACAGATGCAACTGGTAATCCGCCGCCGTCGAGCTTCGGAGCTTCAACGTCTGGTCCCAACCCTCAATCAGCCCGGTTGAAGAATAAGACAATGGACGAGATTCTTAGTCGCTGGGCTAGTGATCTTTCAAAGTACCAAACAGACTTCAAGGAGCAGGCAGAGAAGGTTGCACAATGGGATAGATTGATGGTAGAAAATGGAGACAAGATCCAAAAACTCTACCTGAACACATTCCAAGCTGAGAAAGACAGCGCGGAAATTGAACGACAACTCGCAAACGTGGAGAGTCAACAAGACGAATTAGCTGCTTGGCTTGACCGATACGAGGCAGATGTTGATGAGATGTTTACACGCCAAGTTGGCCAGGGAGAGACGCTTCAAGGTCCAGATCAAGAGCGGGAGAGAACGTACAAGCTTGCTGAGAAATTAACGGATAAACTTGATACTTTGGGTAAGAATCTTACTAGCATGATCGAGGCGATCAATGAAGCATCGACCACCTTGAGCAAGACTAGCAAGACAGATGACCCCGTAAGTACTAACTGGCAATTACCTATGTGCAATTGCTAACCTATTTTCGCAGCTCTCACATATCGTCAGAGTCTTGAACAGTCACCTTACGCAACTGCAATGGATTGATGAGAATGCGATGGCTTTGCAGGCAAAGGTGGCCGAAGCTCAGAAGGTTGGACAAGGCATTGGATCTAATGGACATGGAGGACCGGAGAATGATGCTGCTGAGTCGTTCTATCGCTCGCTAACAGGCAGAAAATAAGTCCTCGTTACGCATGGTATTCCCGGGTCGGCGTTCAGCAGACTGTGGCATCTTGAATTCAAGAAAGGAAAGGGTAGCATATGTCCGTCACGAAGTCTTTCAAAAATCTGGAAAGCAGTAATCCGGATTCCCAGCATACACTAGAAGATTTGTATGCATTTGTACAGTAGCAAAATGGTAGAGACAAGCCATGCCGAAAATCCGCTCAGATATCATTCTCGTGAGCTGCAAAAGTTGTGTTGTGTAGTTGTATACAATAAACTGTCTCTCGTAACTCATCCCCTTTTCTCCATCAAGTCTTCCACGGGTCAACTGTGCGGGCAGTGACATTTAGCATTGCTCAGAGCAAGCCAGCCTTCCTCCACAGTCGAAATTATACTTACTTTTGCTCGCCACCTTGTGTTTTCGAGAGCTCATCACTGTAGAACAGTAAAAGTCAGTCCGAGCTCAATTGTGATTTCAATGGGGAGGAGAGAGGGTGGCGTGAGACTCACATGTGTTCCTCGAGCTTCTTGAGGTGCTCGTGCTGCTCTGCGAGCTTCTTCTTGAGCTCCAGGAGCTTCTCCTTCTCACGCATTCGGATGGCGTAGTCCTCGTTGGCCTTCTCACGCTTCGTGAAAGCATCACTATGCCAAAGCCAATTAGCACACCTCCTGGACGCTTGGGAACGAGAGAAGAAACCCACCCTGAAGCAGCACCCGTACTCCGTGGAGCTCCAGTGTCGCCTCCGGCCATGGCTCGAGTAGTGGTTGAGAAGGCAGCTCGGGATCGTAGGGCTGAACGAAGTGCTGGGCGGACAGCTTGGACAAATGATTGTCGATACATGATTGTTGATTGTGGGTGGTGTGCTATGAGGGGCGGGAGAGAACCTGGCTTTGTATCTTGAGGGGTCCGCTGGTGATGGAGGGTCGTCACTGGATGAGGTGACTTCTGCGGTTTCTACCGAAGCAAGCTCCCAATGCACAAACATCTGATCAGATAGCCGTTGACGATGACTTATGACCTCAGGCTGCACTTCGGCAGTCAGGCCACAACACTGTGCACGTGATCCGACCACAAGCAGGGCATTTGGCTACCGCGCCAGAGCAGGCCCCTCCCCTCCGTCGATTGCTCGGCCAATGCGGCGTCATTGTGCAATCGTGGTGTTTCATGCATATTCAATTCCAGTAGCAGGAGGCTCCGCAGTCAATTTTGCATTTTCCGGATACTGTTTTGTACTGTACTGTATCCAAAATCAAGGCAGTCTTCTTACCCACCCTGGCAGCACTGCCACAATCGACATCCGGCTACAGTACAGTGCAGTACCTTCGTAGAATCGTAGATCACCAAGCAAGTTTCACGCGCTGGCAAGAGGCCATCTCAGTCAGCAGCACGAACATGAGATTGGGGGCCTCCCGAATCGTGTTACAGTCATGCGATCAACCTGACCTGGCATCGCATCTCCAGAGCATCAACGCAAGGATCCTTCACTTCTGACTGCCAGGCTGTCAGCCCTGCAAAGCTCACACATGCGCAAAAAAGGGAGGATCCGTGAGACTGGGCGTCGACGCAAATATAGATATACAGTAGACACACTCGCCCAGTGAATGAGGTCCCAAGTGTCCATCTGCGACATCTTGTTTAAACATCTCCTTTATCTCCTCCAAAAGGAAGTACTCGCGCCTGGCCTTCCTTTGCAAATTCAATCAATAGAGAGTCTGTATCAATAGGCAAACCTCTCCCATCGCCCTGAAATTGCTGCGAACGACAGACATTCACGCCTCGTGCCTTCAGCTCCCAGCCCGTTCCCACAATTCACCTCGCCCTTTCCGCCGCCTAAATTGCAGGCAGGCTCGTCCGCGATCGTGTTTGGTGAGCAGGCGCACTCGCGCACCCAACTGCACTTAAATTGGCGCTAGCGAGCCCTTTCGGTCAACTTCTCCAGTCCCAATCCGCTTCCATTCAACCTCATCTCCTCATTCTTGAGACCATCAACGAACAACGTCTCAAAACACGTCGCATTAGCCATCCGTCGTCAGAACCGCCGTACACGAACCCTTCCCCCACCAGCACAATCCTCTTTTTGAGTCCGGTGAGAGCCCTTCCCGCTTCTATTTCGTCATCCCTTTTCCTTGCGCCTCCCCTGAAGATGACAGTAGTCCTGGCCATCGAGAGGGGACATCCTGCCATTGCGGATTACTGCTATTACAGCTGGTTTCTCTGCGAAGATGAAATCTCTCGGCCTTCATTCCCACCAATCTGTCCACGAGGCTCTTGCGACTGCCCCTCCAGCTGACTGAGGGGCACTTGCCAAATTCTGCCTTCAGCGGCATAGCATCCTCAACGCGCACACAATAGCATTGGAGTCAATTCCATATGAATCACTGGTATATCAAGGCCGGAAACGTCGCAAGAGAATTCCATGAATCTGATTCAGCTGGCTGTCATGCAGACACGACTCTTTCGTGTCGTTTCTACTCGCGATCTCTGCTTGGTGTTTCAATCTCGATTTATTAAGAACACTACCCAGGAACGTTTGCTAATAGATTTTTATTCAGATTCCTCCTAAACGCAATCATGGGTTACGAAGATTCCGTCTACCTCGCAAAGCTTGCTGAGCAGGCTGAGCGATATGAAGGTTAGCATCCTTGGAAGACATATAAAGTTTCTGTAGTTAACTCAAGGCGAATCCAGAAATGGTTGAGAACATGAAGTCCGTCGCCTCCGAGGACCAGGAACTTTCCGTCGAAGAGCGAAATCTCCTCTCTGTTGCCTACAAGAACGTTATTGGGGCCCGCCGTGCGTCGTGGAGAATTGTCACTTCGATTGAGCAGAAGGAGGAGTCCAAAGGAAACTCTGTTCAAGTTACTTTGATCAAGGAGTATCGTCAAAAGATCGAGGCTGAACTCGCCAAAATCTGCGAAGATATCCTCGAGGTTCTTGACAAGCACTTGATTCCTTCTGCCAAAAGCGGAGAATCAAAGGTTTTCTATCACAAGATGTTTGTGATCCATGTATTTGAGAAATTCGTTTTACTGACATTTATCACAGGAAGGGTGACTACCACCGTTACCTCGCAGAATTCGCCATTGGCGACAAGCGAAAGGAGTCTGCCGACAAGTCCCTCGAGGCTTACAAGAACGCCACCGAAGTTGCTCAGACCGACCTTGCACCAACTCACCCAATCCGTCTGGGTCTGGCCCTCAACTTCTCCGTTTTCTACTATGAAATCTTGAACTCACCCGATCAAGCTTGCCATCTTGCCAAGCAAGCCTTTGATGATGCCATCGCTGGTAAGCTCGCCGTTTCTGCAGGGAAGTAATCATTTACTGACACACGATTCTGCAGAACTCGATACTCTCAGCGAGGAAAGCTACAAGGACTCGACATTGATCATGCAGCTCTTGAGAGACAACTTGGTAAGTTCTCAAACTCGTACCACAACACATATCTCCAAGACCCCAGACTGACATTCTTACTTCCAGACCCTCTGGACTTCATCAGAGGCCGAGCCAGCTGCTACCGAGACCAGCGCCGCGCCTGCTACCGAGACCAAGGAGACTGAGGCTGCACCAACAGAGGCTAAGGCTGATGCTGAATAGAGGGACGGTTCTGGCGTTGATATACGGTACTCCGGGTACAAAGCGATAAGGGCTGGGATGGTTTATTGCATGTTTAGCAGAAGATGGGATGAAGACAGGGCAGGCATTCGAAGAGCTTTTTGGAGGTCTTGCCTTTTAGACTCTAATGCACTAGAGTGTATTTGCCCTTTTCTTGTCACTACTCCTCATGTTTGCACATTACCGGCATCTTTTCTTTTCTCCATCCAGACCTCCTCCTGTTATGATTGATGCGCTTCACACTGCCTTTCTCTGGCTTCCTTTTGCGCTGGCTCTCTCGATTAGACTACAAAAAAATAGCAAATTCACAAGATCCACAACCCTGGCTCTTCTTCTGAAAGCAATTTGAATTTTCATCCTTGGTCGCAGGGATAAGTAAATGTACCGTGTCCGGATAGAACCTTGGTGTTGAATGAGTACAACTATTCGTTCTAGGGACTAGTATGCAAAGAGAACCAATCACGGAGTTTGTATCACAAGCGCAGAAATCAATTGGTTTTGCTTTTTTATATTTTGATTTTCTGAAATGTTCGATTCTTCTTCCCCTCACCACCTGTATGCAATGCATGCTCATGATTCGTGATAACAAGTTACCTCCGTACAACAAGCCGAAAAGCAGTATCCACACCGTCATCGTCATCGTCAAGCCAAGCAACCAAGCCAACCATTGAACGCAACTACTCCATCAATCCAAGCAGCAACGAAAGCAAAAGGTGAACAGAAACACAGAAAAGCCAACCCGCAATCCAATTAAACTTGACAAGCAGGCCCCGGAAACTCAAACAAATACACAAGCAAGCAGAAAAACAAACGCCATTTCCCACCCCGCTCCGCCAGTTTCTCATATGCTTTCAGACAGACAGACAGACGCCAGATTTTATGCAAGCACGATAGTACAGCATGATTGAATCCTCCTCCTTCCAGTTGAGACTTCATTTACATCCCCGAGGCCTTGCGAGAGGTACTGACGCTGCCTACTCTTCCGCTCGTCTTTCGAATGCCGGCACTCTCCTTGCTGCCTCGCAAGCTGTCGCCGGAGCGCTTCGGGCTGCCGCGGACTTTGCCGAGTGTATTGGAACCGCTGCCTGACTTCATGGTGCCAGGAGTCTTGGGACGAGGACCTGCCCCGAGGTTTTCGATGTCGTTGCTGCTATCATTGTCGATGGAAGTGTAGATTGTAGTTGTAGTCTGGCTTATACTTCTGCCAGCTGGGGAACGTGACGACTTGCGGCTACTTCGCATACGAAATTGGATTTCTTCTTCTCCATCTGGGTCATCAAGTGAGGAGCGATGAATAGAGATCATCTCGGTTTCTCGTTGAAGCATTTGCTCATCTTCTGTTGTGGTGTACGAAGTGGAGGCGTTGCGACTGTATGGATGATGACGATCCACTGCTCGAGAGGTCTTTCGAGGTTGCCCTGGCGTTGGGGCTGGAAGACAATCCTCTTGGACGCCGAGACTGTTTCTTTGTTCATTGTCAACTTCACCAAGTGGTGACCGCCGGCTTCCATTCGGAGGAGTTGCAATTTGACCGTTGTTCACCAAGTATGGTTTTGTCGATAGTCTCGATGGTGTACTCGGTGCCATGCTAGCAAGCTTCTCCTTCATCTTTATTTCAAACTGCTCCTCCACCCACCATTCTCTGAAAGTCCCTTGATTGAGATGCAGCCAGTGCTGTTGAGGGCCAACAACCATTCCAGGTCGCATAAAGCGCATGAAAGCGATGATCTCATTGGCAGTGAACCCATAACGATAAATCAGGTACGCGCCTATCAAACATCCAGTACGTCCTAGGCCAGCTTTGCAGTGCACTGCAATTCCTCGTTGCTTCACTGTGATCATCTCGTGAGCTAAGGTAATGAATTTCCGGACGGTGTGCAGTGGTGGGCATGTCCCATCATCAAAGATCATGTCAAGATGCTCAATACCAAGAGCAGTAAAATACGATGGAGAGTATAGTTCCGAGTTTAGGCGGACCACTAGTCCGATATTTCGTTCTTTGAAATGCTTGAGGACGTTCTTGAATGGAGTAGGAAGTGTTGGGTGAGCATCAACAGCTGCCAGAGTCGAGGGTAAAGTGGCATAAAGTGGAGATGACGATGGTATAGGTGCAACGGGAGTATGCTGTGGGGACGCGAAGGCGAGAAAGTCTGGAGTTAACCAATTGAAGTCTCCCTGGTCAACACGCTCATATCTCTCGTACTCTTCTAGGTCGAATTGTGGCAGAGCACAGAACCCTTGCTCCTTCGCGCGCCAGACACCATATACCACATCCTGAACTGTGATGCCATAATCTGCTTGACTGTATCCGGCATCACGGAATGGCATAAGGGGTGGATCGACTTGCGCGATTGGCGCGAGAGCTAGATGCGGTGCCCAGGATTGGATCAGGACCATATATGAAGCCAGCAGGCAGGCAGCATTTGCTCGACCTATTTTCCATACGTTAGTCTTCCACTCAGGAATCATATTCACAAAAGTACTCACTCCGCGCATCAGCCTTACTCCAGAATACAACCGGTCGGTTCTTGTTTTCTGGCGCACCCAAAATATCATGGAATTGCACGGCAAAGCGGTACAAGTGTCCAATGTGCAATGGTCCAAAATCGTGGTGAAATGCATTGTATAGGAGGGAATCATCGATGGAGAAGTAGCATGGTGGGGTGCGGTCCCGGTCCGAAACGATAGATGGCCCTTCGACAGCCTTCACAGACCGCTTGCTCGGTGAACGACGAGAAGGAGGGTCGGGGAATGGGAAGAGAGTGTCTGCCGACGGCGGAGTTGTGTAAGATGCTAGGTACAATCGGTCTGTATATGTTAGCCATGCGAACGGGGCAACAGGCTCAGCACACGATGGGATATTCCCCATTTCGGAGCTTTCGTCTTGATTGTTTGCGCCAGACAGAGTTGCGAGGACGCCGTCAGGCATAACTTTGCAATCCATTCGCCGCACGATAACAATTGGTAAGGATGTTGAGCTGGCGATGCTCAATGCTTCGCGCAGCTCGTCGAGGGAGGTGTGGGATTCGAAAAAGCTTACCTGGGATAAATTCCGTTACCTGGCCATACTTAGTCATCTTGAGTTGTCGCACGCTATCGCACAAGACTCAAGACAGTCGTCGTTGCCAATTGTGACAGGAAGAGTTGAAAATATTGTTCGAGTCGAAGGTTTAGGGTTTGGGGCTTGGTAGAGGCAGTGACCGTTGACGTTGACGTTGCGATTGTTTTGTTTAGATGTACTTCTTCTATAAACAAAGCATACTCTTCAGATCTAATGCTCTCGCAATCTGGAAGTAGAAATAATCCTCGATATCGAAATTGTGCTTCAGCAGAAGAGAAGGTGAAGTGTTGCGTATTCTGGATCTGAAGAATGTTTGGTCTTCAAGCAAGAAGGTTGTGGTGCTGCATCTGGAAGGAGCTAGTGTGCTTGACTTTCCATTGCCATGGCAACCGCGTCGCCCTCGCGAAAACTTTTGTCCGATCCAAGCGATGTCAAAGCTGCGGCAGCGGTGCTGTGAGCCCCAGATAAACGCCAATCTCCGCATGTGAAATAATGAAATTGAACATTCATGCACGCATCTATTCTGGTGGAAAGATCAAAGAACAAAACAAGCATCATGACAGCCCAGACTGATCTCGAGTTTCCCTGCTCACTGTTTGTAACTTCCGGTTCTTCATCCTATTTTGGAAGACTGACAAGGCCTGCTAGGACCATTGATCTGCCCCTCCCGACCGCACGTCTGGCTTCTGCTGCCCTGCAAGCCTTGCGAGTCGATAAGGAACTTTCCCCTCTTGTGCGCAGATTATTCTCTACGATCTCGACCGCATCTTGCTATGATTCTGGACATGCAAGCGTTGTAAACTCTTCGGAGCAGACAATCCTAAGGACGGAATATAAGGCGACTACAAATCGCATGCTGAGGGTTGCTGTCAATGGGTTTATGGAAAGCTTGAGTGTAGTCTTGGGCATCATGGAGGAACTTGACGTCGATGTTCTGGACGTGGAACACCCCAAAGAGTAGAAAATTGTGGGGCATGACTGCATTCAATCGCATAGAATCTTCGTTTAAACCAGAGAATTTGTCTGGGCATTTCAATGGCATCAGAAAGCTCCATGCTGTGGCTGACTTTAGCTTGGGAAGGGCCATCTCGAGATTCCTTAGTGCGTGGGGGGGAGCTCATTTTGAGAAATCAATGGCACACGCGCAGAGTCTGGAACAAACTCCGGAAGTTGGTTGGAGTTCCTGCAGCAGAAATCAACATGACCCGCTAGGTTGCAGGAAAGCAAGCTGAGATCCTGGGTCGAGGTCACACGATCATTCATCTGATCCAAGCAACAGGGGAATCAAAATCTACAGAATTTGCTGCTCAAAGGGTTAAGCCTCGGAATACACATGTTTGATGAATACCCCAATTTTCACACTTGCCGATATTCCTTGGAGCAGGATCTTTGCCGTGGACATTAGAAGACTGCTCAAGTATAACAAATGCTTAACGTTGTAACAACATCAGACGACTCAGTCATCCGAATCATTTTGATTTTGTATTTGATTATATTATCGACAAAGCTGCATGGCGATACTCGCATAGCCCTTATTACGCGTCTTTCAAGATGTTGCCAGCGCTTGGAAACAATGCCTCCGCGTTAAAAACACAATTGCCGCCCCTAAATATCATGCTTGATCCAAAAATACAGAACGTAGAAATACGTATGCAGTGACCCCTTAAACGCCACCCACTAGTTTTCTAATCAGCCTCTCATCTTCAATCATAACGCGTGCTCAGGTATTAAAATGCTTCAAAACTCCAGCATGGGAGCATAACATAAACTCCATCCATCCTAGGCCTTTTCCATCAGCTGCTTTTCGGCTTGTTCAGCTCTTTTGTTCGCATCAGCGAGATCCTTCTTCAACTGCTTGATATACTCTATAGCCTGCTCAACGGTGCTGGCTTTACTATTCGCACTCTGAGAGCCTCCTTTGCCGTTTGAAGTGTCGTTGTTGTCACCGGCATCCCCACTTCCACTCTTCTCCCCGCCGCTATCCTTCGTCTGACCTCGTGGCAGAAGTGTTGCAATTTCTTGTAACGCAGAATTGATGCGATTTCGTCGGCCTTGCTCGGCAATTTTGTGAGACGTTCTCTTCGAAGTTAAATTCGTTGATAATTCTGTGGGATAAGAAACACCTGGCAAATGGGTTCCTTCGAGAATGTTCTGATAATTCGATTTGGATGCCAGGAGAAGAGAGGCCGTATCTTCTGCTACCTTTCCACCGGGAAGTAGGGGCTTTATACTCGGCGAGATCCGTGGTAGAAGCGCTGGAGATGCAAGAACCGAACTGCTAGACCTCTTCTTAGAACTGCGAGCTGCGGTCGAAGTCTTACGGCCTGCGCCATTCGTCCCGGATGACCCGTTCATTGCATCGATTTGAGGGCTTTGACTCGCAGAGACAGTCGACCTTGGCCGATTGAATGCTGGAGAAGGTAGAGGTTGGAAGCCTGGTGTCTTCGGACCCGTCGAGCTCAATGTTGGTGTGACTTGGCCATCTGATTGCGTCTCGATTCGAGAAAGCTGCGGCCTGCTGGTAGCAGCTTCCGGTAATGAGAATCCATCTACTTCTGGATCATCGAGATTCATGCTTTGATTGCTCACTTGCTGGTTGACTTGAGGTGATCCGGCTAATCTCATCAACGAAGCAGGTGTAGCAGGTGACCCTAGGAGTTGGAGCTGTTGGGTTCTTGCGCTAGCTTTCTGAGACTGGATATAGGGAGACCTCCCCGCAGATCCAGGAAGGGGAACAGGAGGTGGCGCCATATCTGACAAATGTTCCGGGGAGATCGATCCATTTTCTGAGTCCTCGGTGCTAGCTGTTGAATAGGAAGAACTGCTTGCTTTAGGATCTGTCGCTTGAGCGTGAGATGGCTCTATTATATCCCCAAGAACCTGCGTGGATATCGCCGCTCCAGATCCTTTCTTTCCCTTCTTTGGTTTAACAATGGGTGATTGTCGTACTCGACGAGTACTTCCTGGTTTTTGTAGCGACTTCTTGCTGGCCTTCCTTGGAAGGATAGTTGAGCTTACTGGTGCGGAGTGTGAATCTAAATTCACGTCAATTGGGGAGTTTGTCGCATCTGAATGCCGTTGATCGTAGACCGCTGCGTGACCATTCTGTGCATGCAGAGCAGGGGAACTCAAGGGACTGAAGTAGGCGCCAGGAACAGTATATTCGGGTATGGCGAAATGTGCCTCAAGAGGGGTAACCGCTGGTGACACTAGAGGCGTAAAGGCCATCTACTATCGTCAGTAAGATAAATGCAATGCTTCCATATATTCATTACTACTGACCTCCTGCTCCTTGACCTGCATTCGGATTCTCTCATACATGGCTTGTTGCTGTGGATCCGATTGTGGGTAAAATTGGGTATGATTTCCATGCATCTCTATGCTGTTCGGGGTCGGGGGTATCATTCGAGATTGGGAATAGAAATTCCGTTGCTGCTCCTGAATTTGTCTCTGTTGTTGTTGATGCCTTTGGTTCTGCAAATACTGTATTTGAGCGTCCAACTCTGACAAACTCTCGTTCGACGAATGGGCGTGAGCCAGA
>Ga0302325_10018055_pt1 | contig 14884 bp, 17 predicted proteins | sample Palsa_T0_2_FD_201948 | JGI IMG/M metagenome (GOLD analysis project Ga0302325, IMG submission 201948) | Peat permafrost microbial communities from Stordalen Mire near Abisko, Sweden - Palsa_T0_2 | ecosystem: Environmental > Terrestrial > Soil > Palsa > Peat permafrost | place: Sweden: Abisko... | reverse complement strand
TTGGTATTGTGCATCTGAGACCCTAGAGATCCATGCGGCGTGTACCCTAGCTCAATACATGATTAGTTACAGTATTGCGGAGTTTGGGACGCTGATCACCAGTGTCTTGCCATCTGCCGCTTTCTTGTGCGAGCATTGTTGCTGTATCACGCATGGAGGACGTCTCGTCAGACGATAATCCAGGCATGGAGGAGGCAGCCAATCTGCTGGAGAAGATAGCGCAGAATCCTTACGAGTACGACGCTCACATACAATATATCACCAAACTGCGTGAGCTAGGGGCCTCTGAAGAGCTTCGTCAGGGCCGTCAGCTTCTGCACTCTTTCTTTCCTTTATCAGAAGGTAATTGGATACACTAACAACTGCTTACCGTATCAGAACTCTGGGTTCAGTGGCTCGACGACGAGGAGCGGGTGGCAGAGTCTAACGAGGACCTCCAGGCAATACTGCATTTATATGATGTGGCCGTCGTCGACTACTTGTGTAAGGCACCTAATGTTTAGCTTATTGATGGAAGCAATAAAAATCTGGACCAGATACATTAGATTCGCTGAAATTCACGCTGAAGAACTTGCCAAAACTACTGATCTGGATGCGGAACAATTTTTAGACCTCTGCTACAAAAAAGCAATCGCAGCTACTCAGTATCACATTCCAGATGTACATTAACCTTCAAACGTCTTTGACAGTAATAGAGTCAGACAATTTGGAGTCTTGAGCGTGAACGGCAGATGAGCAGAGTTGAGAAGGAGTAGTGCCTTTAGACGTTCATCTCTAACCTTGGTAGTCCTTCCCGGGTTTCCAGCGTCACTAAAATGTACCGAGAACGGCTTAGCATCCCTCATGCTCGTACCTTTCTCTGTATTTCGTAAACTTATTTGAAGAGATGGAGGAGACCTTCTCGGATTTTTCGGCATTCGTAACCAAGTATAACAATGCCAGCTACGAGGCCGTGATGAGTTCCACTAGCAAAGGATATGGAAGAGCCCTAAAGGCACTCAGAGAACGAGAACTCTTTGAGTTGCAACTAACGCGGTCCAACGGCTCCTACGAGGTGTACTCGGCTTACATCGAGTTCGAGTTGTCTTCCGCTAAGGTCCAAATCCCTCGCTTGACACAGACAATGTTTGAACGCGTACTTGCCATCTTTTGGCAACAGCAACCCCTTTGGCAAGAATATGGCTTCTATGCAGTACGACCCATACAGACGAGTCAGTTACTGACTAATCTTAGGTGCAGAAAAAATTTGACGAGGACGAGATTGTATCCATCATGAATCGAGGTACCCGAAATTGCCCTTGGAGTGGGGAACAATGGGCGTCATACATGAGATATTTGGCTCAGGTTGATAGTTATCCTTTTGAGGATTTAGTTGCTCTGAAGGAAAAGGCAACATCGATTCCATGGCTTTCCGCACAATCCACAGAACTAGTTAAGTTCTATTTCGCTTGGATAACTATCTGTAAACTTCGGGTCTCAGATTGGGATGAACAGATTGAGGATGTAGGATTTCTTGAAACTGAGCTTGATGAGTGTTTGGATAAAACTGGCTCGGGTACTCCTCTCTGTGCAACTCAAATTAATCGCGTAGTTCTTGATTGTCCCGATGGCTATCTCCTAGGGAAGTTGGCTGTCCATGTAAAAACATTGGCGAATGATCCTGAACAAGCAAGGGAGATATGGGATACAATGTCTAAGTCGAATGGAACAAGGTGCGACTACTGGCTAGATCGAATGGCTTGGGAGAAGTAATCCGCCTCTAAGTCCTGCTGATGTTGTTAGAGAACAGGGTCACCCTGAGCTAAGCTATGAAATGTTCAAGAGAAATTTATTCAAAATTTCAGACGACCCCATTCGGTTCAGTTATGCCTATGCGTCCTTCTTGGCAGTAGATGGATCCCTTCATCAGTTGAATACTGGATTGTACGCTATCCGAAAGGTCTTGAAGAAATACGTATGCCACGAACTAGAACATGGTGCTGATATACTCAGAACGCTGCCGAAACCCATGCAACTACAAAAGAACTTGCTCTAGACCCTGAATTAGCTACAACTTCTGACACTTCTAACGACAGCAAGCGAAAGTTATCAGTGTCCGCAGCCGAGGATACCAGTCTTTCTAAGAAGGCTAAGTTGGAACATCCAGCAGTTCCCCTTCGGTATACTTTGACAGACTTTCCCTCGCTCACTATTTCTAGAGATCGTGAGCATTCAACAATTATTGCGTCCAACTTTCCGGAAAACACAACGGAAGAGCAAGTCCGTTACTTTTTCAAAGACGTTTCATCCCCTCAGGAATATCCTCTGATGGGTCAGTGTGGCACAATTAGAAATGTTCGCGACACAAGCAAGTCGGGAATTTCCTTTGTGATCGAGTTCGAGAAAGAGGTGTAACATTCTCTTCTCGCCGGCTGATTCTTTTTAGTCTGACGCAGCAGCAGCTCTAACACGTCATCTGAAGGCATTTAGAGGGTCGGAAATTGAAGTTGAGATTCATTCACGAGTTGTGATTTGGGTGACGAATTACCCAGCTACATATGATGAAGGAAAGCTCCGCGATCTATTCTCTGAGGTATGTGCTCCACTACACGAGGTGATTGACTTTACTAGTACGGAACGGTTACAGATATTCGACTACCCAGTCTAGCCTTCAATACAAACCGCAGATTTGCATATATCCAGTTTTCCATGCCGGTAATGAAGGAAGCTCATTTGGTATTGATCTAATAGGACGAAGCTCGATCCGCGTGCAAAGCTGACGGCCGAAAACTTGATAACGAACATACTTTACAAGTTAGGTTATCCGATCCAGGCAAGAAGAAGCCCCGAGAAAGCCCAGCGTACGTGTACTGCATTTTCAACCGTTGATCATATCTAGGGTCGAAGGAAGAGAGTTATTCATGCTCAACATAGACTTTGATGCCAAGGAGCCGGATGTTCGCAATCTACTTACAGAGGTAAAGGCTCCTACGAATAAATTATTTACATCAGTTTGGACAGCTGCAGAGTTTTAAGTTGCTTTCCAGGGCTGGGGAGCCCCGTCACAGCGGCCGGGGTTTCGCTGTTTTCGTCACAAAGGTACCCCACACGATGAATAGCTAACAGTTATGAAGGAGGCCGCTGATAGGGCCTTGTCGTTAAATGGTCAACAATTCATGGCCAGAGTATTAAAGGTCGAGCGCTCAGATCCTGAACGTGGTTCCAAGTCTAAAGAGTAAGTCCCCTTGTTCACTAGTCTCTTACCGGTTACCTCAGATCTAAAGAACATCGAATTTCTGCAGAACACAAACCTTCGGTCACGGCGTCCGTGACGCAACGGCATTCCGAGCGGACTTTGCCCGGGAAAGCAATCGGACTTGTGAATATTCCAGACACTGTAAACGAAGCTCGGATCCGAAGTCTGGTACCCGAAAACCTCGTCATTGCAAAGGTTGAGATGAGGCCCGACCACGGCGGGGTGATATTGGAATTTCATAAAGAAACAGTTTACACCTACTAGTATACAACCATCGCTGACCATGCTTAGGACGCTGGTGCTGCTGCAATGGCGATTGACGGAATGAAGTTGGCAGATAGCTTTGTCCGAGTTGTAACCGTGCGGGAATTAAAACAGCAAAAGCTTGCAACTGCGAATCCTGGCCAAGGTGCTGTCCAGACATTCACGCCGTCGTCAGTCAGGTTTGGGGCTAAAAAGAAAAGGGGTGGCAAGCATTGACAAGGAACGTGTAGTAGTACCCGTACTAGTAGTACCGTATTAACCACCGCTGATGTCGGTGGGAGAGCATAGCGGGGCCGGATGAATTCGCCTTCAAGTTTTTTAAAATCAATTCCCTTGCTCTGGCTGGATCGAAAAGTAGTCCAGAACTTCAAGTTGACGATTTGGAATGTTGTATTTCGTGATACTACTAGTAGTAGTGGTAGTAGTAGTAATAACTGCTTCAATTCTGCCAGGTTCAAGGGGTTTCAATTTGATTAATACTAGTATCTATAAGTTCCACTGGCAGTACTATTAGAGTAGTAGTAGTACTTTTACTAGTACTACTGACTGCCAGTGGTGCCAATAACTTCTCTGATTCCTTACTACTAGTAATACTACTAGTAGTAGTAGTACTCAGGCTACTGAAACCTCCGCCTGCTTCTGTGGTATTTGAAGTGACGTCTACTGGCACCAACTTGAACTTGAACTTGATGCCAGTGGCTAAAGATAACTTGAACTTAACTTCGAATAGAAGTTCAAACCTCAGGCTTGTAACTACTGGCATGCAGTTCAAGTTCAAGTTGAACTTGAAGTGATTCAAGGTCAAGTTTTGTAGTACCACTGGCAGTAGCACTGGCAGTACTACTACTAGTACTAGTACCACTAGTAGTACTGTGCTACTAGTAGTAGGATAAAGTGAATCTACTTGTAGTATTGCCAGCGATTCAAACCTTAGGGCCATTTAGTGGTGCCAGTGTCACATGCCAGTGGCCTGACTTAAAGAGCTGGGTGCGACCTTGCCTTTTGAGAATTAGTAGTAGTAGTACTACTACTACTACTACTAGGTAGTCGGAGTACGAAGCGAGCCGGGTGGCGATCTGAGCCGCTAAATTAAACCAGAGAAGACAATTTTCGCTTTGCACAAACAACGCCCGTCATGACAAGGCGCAAAAACGTTGAGGGGGTAGAACGGAACCGGCGGATTAAGGAAGGAATCGAAGGGGTTAAATCGGGACGCTATAAGTCATATACAGAGGCGGCCAAAGAGTTAAACATTCCGCATGCAACCATGACCCATCGCGCCGCTGGACGGAAAACACGACCTGAAGCACACGAAGATAAACAAATTCTCGCAGCTGAAGAGGAAACGGAACTAGTTCGATGGATTGGTCGACTTACAGCAAGCGGTTACCCCCCGAAGCCACATACACTTCGCAAAATGGCAGATACAATTCGAACGCGACGCGCGACTGGAATTAATGAACCGTCAGCTATTTATGTGTCATACGATACACTCGGGCAACAATGGCATAAACGCTTTCTCAACCGTCACGAAGAGCTTGAATCTATCATTCCCGAATCAATTGAAGCGGTGTGCATCAAAGAAACATCGGCAGCTGTGATTCAGAAATGGTTTGACAACGTAAATTACCTCATTCAAACTCACGACATTCAACCTCAAGATACTTATAACATGGACGAAACTGGATTCTCAATTGGTTCAATTAAAGCGACTCGAGTTATTATTGATAAGACACAACGGTCTCGGTATGCAGCTCAACCTGGTCGGCAGGAATGGGTGTCAGTTATTGAATGTATTTCGATGGACGGCACTGCAATGCCTTCTTTCATTATCTTCAAAGGCAAAACTCTTTCTGGCAAATTGATACCAGAAAATACTCCAACAGATTGGAGTTTTTCTTGCAACACACAAGGTTGGACAAGTAATGAACATTGTAAAAAATGGCTCACGCACAACTTTGAACCCAGCACTCGAGACAAAGCGGAAGGGTGACCTCAGTTGTTTATTTTTGACGGACACGGAAGTCATACCACGGCAGACATTATTCTTCATTGCATTCAAAACGGCATTCATCTCGCATTACTTCCACGGCATTCTTCTCATTTAACTCAGCCTCTCGACGTTGGCGTTTTCAGCTCGTTCAAAACCCATATGACTTATGAACTTGACCGATTCTTTCGAAATGGAATCTTGCGTATAGATAAGTCCGAATGGCTTCAGGCATTTATCAACGCTCGCGGCCCTACTTTTACTAGAAAGAATGTTCTCAGTGGGTGGGTCGGCACTGGATTACGTCCCTTTAACCTTCAGAAAGTTCTCGGACGCATTCCTATTCCTTCTCCACCTGAAGACATTGCTCTCCCTCAAGAATCAACTCCCGAATTTTCCTCTCCACTCCAGCATCCGAATCTCAATTCCTCACCACTCAAAACTCTACCTTTCCGAGCTGCCAGCTCTCATATTAAAAAGTGTGCTCTAGACCGAACTACTGCATTTGATACACCAACTCGCAATCAGGTGGTTCGAATGACCCGTACTCTTGATCGGAGCCTCGCTAAAAACCGCATACTTACTAAACAATTATCAGAGCTACAGAATATCGTTACGACACGGAAGCAAAGGCAGACTGGAAAGCACGCGATTTTACGAGGTCAAACCATTATTGCCACCCTCGCTAATTGGGAACGTATTCAAACAGCTGAGGCGGCAACAAAGTCGCGCACCTCCAAAAAGCAAAAAGTCAACCACACCGAGGCTCAGGCCCCCCAACCCACTGCTCCTCCAATTAATATCGAGCCTGAAGACTCTAATAGCGAGGACGATCTCGATAGTTAGGTTATTGTAGCGCGATCGTAGTCATAATTAGAGGTTTATGTCCCGTTCATGATTTCGACAGCTTGGATCGCCACCCGGCTCGCTTCGTACCCTTACTACCTAGTATAAAGATTTGTGTGCCATCACAACTGGCTCCACAACTTGCTTTCTGTCACACTGGCAGTGACTTCAGTTTTCATCTCAACATCACCGGATCTTCACGAAAATGTGGCCAATGAAAACAGTAGTAGTAGTACTATTGGAACCCTCAGCTCACTTTTGTAAACACTGGCACTGGCAACTTGAAGGAATTTGAACACAGCAGTACGGCATGACTACTAATAGCCCTTTGACATTATGATGTATTGAAATGCTATTATTGAGCACAGATAGGCGCCCTAATACTAGTAGTGTCTTGGGTGCTAAATTGCTCCAGTAGTACTGCTAGTAGCTGATCCTCCAGCGTACAAGTACTAGTACTTGTACTACTAGTAGTACTAGCCACCGCTGGTAGTAGTTGATACGGTCAAGTTGCCCAAGGTAGGCTTAGTTAGACACCAGGGACCATGAATGCACCGGTCTAGAGTAGTACTAGGCAGTACTAATTAATTGAGCCGGTCGCGGCAACGGTCACAGGTGTGGCGGCGAAATCTCAGGCTCATTGGCCTCCAGCGGCACAATAGCCTCACGCGCATGATCGGCAAACCGGTTTAGGCCCCTTTAATCTAGATCTGCCTTAGAAGCGGATTCTATTTTCAATCGAAGTAAAGTTCAGCCGCAATAAACCGGTATATAACACGCACGGACTGTGTGGTTCACTGCTAGCGCTGATATGCCATCACCAACCACTCTGCTTCCGTCTCGATTTACGCTTCAAGTTGGACGACGTGTATGGCGTATCGACCGGTCTATCACAAACCACGACGACCAGTCATCGAGCTTGAGCGTCTAGGCCCGGCGGATGGTTATTCGGTTATTTTCGACGAACATCAGAATGCCAAAGCGCCTTCCTCGTACTTTTCAGAAGCCACGTACTTCACAGAGTTATCCACAGCTAGACCGGGTCCTAAACGTACACGTCTTATCAACAGCGCAAACTTAGTCAGCTACATCTTACTTTTCCTCGCCATCTTATCGACTGTCGCGACGATAGTTATTTTTACGTTAACCCAGCACCGCGCCGGAGTGTCGAAGATGTATGAGCTGTATCCTCATTCACTCCCGATCTTGAAGGAGGCCTGCGACTCCCGAACGCTTCAAATACAAAACCTAATAGCGCATTTCTTAGTAAACTGCGTCGGAACCGTGATATTGGGCATGTCAAATTACATTCAGCAGCTTTGCTCGAGTCCGACAGAAGAAGATATTTCACGCGGTTTTCGAGCCCGAGGGGACACACGATTCGGCGCAAATTCTCCATCGTCAATTTTTGAGATGAGTTGCAAGAATCTTCGATTGATATGGATATCATTGCTCTTAACATCGCTTCCTCTTCATCTCATGTTAAATGGTATAACGGGATTCGCAGCGAAAGCTGTCCCGGCTGAAATATCTGCCATACCTATTTCCCTGGTCGGACAATTGAGTGCCACTCAACTATCCTGGACAAATACCACGGCGAACGACTGTGCCCATCTACTTTTGTCATCTCGCGCACACGTAACCAACTTTGCGAACCTCACTATAGTTCTCAAAGATGGACTTCCTCCTGACGCTATATCGTATTACAACGGTTCCGGAGAGTCATACTTTGCACAAGCGTCAGACATCGTCAATTGCTATGGGAATATGATTGCATCGGAATGTCAGCTTACCATTCGCTGGTTTCCCTTGATGTGCGCGACAGTGGCAATTGTCACCAAAGCAGCGATCGTGTTTTTGGTTATACGCCTTCACCCACACTTCAAGAAAGTTCAATATATCACGGTCGGCGACATGATCGCTCTGGCTTCTCGTCGACCTGAATTGCGTCGCAACCTTTCCGATGCGGGACCACCCCGTGGAGCTATATTCGAGGGCACATATCAAAGGCAGCGGATCCCGTGGCGCCGGGCCCTAGGGCGTTGGGATGTTGTGATAGCGATTTTTTGGTGGACAACAGTTATCTCAGTTACCGCGATAGGGATCGATGCCTGGTACAATGTGGTAGGCGGACTTGATTTGCCGGATCGAATTAAGCGTTTCGGACTTGGTACAGACGACCCTGCGACGACACTTGTTTCAGGGGCAACTGGTCAACCATTTCAACAAGGCCCGCCGTTCCCCGTTCAGGTTCTCGTTGCGAATTCACCACAAGTTTGGCTTTCAATCGGCTACCTTACTTGGAATAACCAAATTGGTCGTATATGGCTGGAGCGAGAATGGAGATCATATTACTGCGCACGACAACTCCCCCGAGTTTCGTACGGTAGCCAGGCGCGCGGAGTCCGGAATGCCCGCTGGTTGCAGCTTCCTTACTGGTTGACAGCGTCTATTATGTCAATTAGTGTCTTCCTTCATTGGTTCGTCTCCCAGACGCTGTTTGTAGTCGAGATTTACTTCTCGGATCCGCATATAGCCTCTGTGTTCCACATGCATTACTCTCCGTTGGCGATTATCGCAGCAGGAAGCGTGTCCACTGTCCTGGTCCTTGGAATAACGGTTTATTATTTCATACCTGTTATATGTTGGATGCCGCTCATGGCTGGATCGGCCAAGGTTGTCTTCAACTCATGTTCGCTCCTGCCGGCATCAGAGTTGCCTAGAAATGGGATAGCCTGGGGAGATATTTCTCTGCGCAATGAAAGGCTGGCAGGGTTTGGACAGGTCGTGGGAAAGATGGTCGAAGGTGTAAGATATCCAGGCTTGATAAGCGCCGAAACTACTTTACTAAACGACTATCCGGATATAAGCGATTTCGATACAGCGCCACTTGTCAAAAACAGAGCCTATTATTAAAGCGGTACAGTTACCAGTACTAGTACTAGTAGTAGTAGTTGTAGTACTAGTAGTCGTTGACAAAAATTACTAACACTCACAGCCACAGTGCATGTTGGCGCCGTACAAATAATGTACTAAGCCGTTGCCTCAGTTTCAACTTTCTAGTACTAGTGAGTTGAGACTCACTGTTACTACTAGTAAACCACTTAAATTTGAATTTGAAGCCACTGTGTTACGGGGCGAGTTCGGGGGTGCTCTCGGGGGATGCGGGAGACTAGACGGGAGGCTTGGAGAACTAGGAGGAGCACCGGGGAACTAGAACGAGGGTGTCAAGGACGAGGGTGTCAAGGACGAGGGTGTCAAGGATGAATTGTTGCAAGCTAAGGTACATGAAGAATCTCGGGGGTTTAAAAGCAGTCCCCGGGAAACCTAACCTAACTACTAGAATACTCTGTTCATGACATACTGTCAGATTATAAACTTGAATTCAAGTTGAGTAGTGTGGTGGTACTGCATTAAGTTGAAAAATTCCGGCCATAAAGGCAGTTTCAAGCCTTGATTATCTCCTATCTTGAACTTAAAGTCACAAGGTCCAACTAGAACCTTGGTTTGTGGAGGCTGTGTAGTCACACAAGAAAGCCACAGAGTCTTGGCAAAGATAAGGAATGTCTATATAACAGCCTAGAAAATCCCACGGTAGAAAGGCACCAAAATGAAGTGTAATAGCTGTTCTGCAATGAGACCTTTTTGATGTAGGCAAGGTCTTTGGTGACAGTCTTGTAGTGGACAGGCTGAGACTGCTCCTATTTCAAGTTGGAGTTGGAGTACTTGAAATAGGAGCAGTCTCATCCTGTCCACTAGTACAAGACTGTCACCAAAGACCTTTCAAGTTGCCTACATCAAAAAGGTCTCCTTTAGAACAGCTATTACACTTCAGTTGGCACCCCCAGTCTCCCCAACTTGATTGGCCATAACAAACTTTTCTGACACTAAATAATGTGTCCCAATCCTCTACCAGGCTCTATTCTATAACTTAGTAGTAGTGACTAGTACTAAAACTTGAGGTTGGTTTACTACCGGCAGTAAAATCTTAGTAAATAATTAATTTCATACTACTGCCAGTGCCACAATGTTCAAGTTCACTTGGAATCTATAGATGTGGACATCGTTCAGTCGGACTTCACATCAGGCGGATGTCAACATCTGTGGGACATATGCTAGGCTGCGCAAATATATTTCAAGCATCAAACACACAATTGGACATGTCTCCACATGATGTCCAAGAAAACATGGGATTTGACTACTACTAGTAGTACTAGTAGCAGTACTAGTAGTACCAGTTAGTAGTGGCTACAGATACATCTTCTGTGGTACAGCCATACTAGCGCTTGCAGTTGAAGTTCATGTTCCAACTTTCCACATGTCCATGTGCTTGTACTGCTCCTAACTTCAAGTTAAGGGTTTTGACTTCTGCTAGCGGTATGTGATTGTCAGCACTGGCATCACTGCTTCCATCTCGGATCCTGGTTGCGGGAAGAGTGGGATCCGGCTCCTCGCGATACAAGTATACTAGTAGTATTGCTTCCGACAGATACGTATACTAGTACTACTAGTACCCCCGCCAGATACGAAATACCGTAAATCCGAACAGTGTTCGAAAAACTGCTTTTAAGTTCTCTACCTACTACTACTACTAGTACTATAGCTACTACTAGTATGGTCAGTCACGGCAGACGGAATTGAAGGCCCAGATTGTACTAGTACTAGTATTCAACTCAATGATAGCATGACCGTCAATCTATTGACGGGGCGCGTCACTGCCAAGTGACATCATGCATTCAATGTACCTAATTCTAAAAATACAGCAGCCACAAACTCCAGGCATATGTGTTACCACAATAGAGATGCTAAATCGCCAAGGTGGAGCCCCTTCCATCGAGGTGAGTCCTCGCTTAATGCTCATGTCCGAATTACGGACCAAGGTTCTAACTTCTAAGAAAATGCACAGGGCAGCCATTGCCTATCCGAATCCAATCTCGAAAGCAGCGCCGATGAAAATTGCACAAACAGTCCGTCCGGGATATCCTCTCGCCAACCTGTGGATATTAGTCAAAATAACAAAGACGCCAGTAAAAACCTTAAACTCTTCAAAACAAATCACGCACTCTGCACCTATCAATGGACTTCCTTCTTGTAACCGGTACACTGAGTTCATCAGCGAATCAGGGAAAAATGAAGCTTAAGGTTCACATACCGAGATGGCGGGATCCACCGTTGAACGTCGGACTTGTAGAGTGACCTTCCAAGCACGTCGCCACATGTACTGCTTGCAAATCCTCATCACCGAACTGGCTGAGATCGGCCCGACATACAGGACACTCGACCAGATTTCTGTCGTCCATTTCAGTGAGATGAATACCTAAGGCTTGAGACACATCGACTGATGGTGGAATTATTATTGAATCGACCGAGCTTGTCAGAGGCCTGGGAGAGGATAGAGACGTGTTCAGTTCAAGTTGTTGTAAAACCGGGACGCAAGAGTCGCACACCCTATGGAGAGGCTCTTGAAGGTCGTCAAAAGTATGTTGATACGGATTCAAAACGATGCGGTTCGGGGGTATGGACTGTCGGGAACCGGAACACCTGTAACAAACAACTCTCCCACAAAACCTACGTCGCTATTAGCGTGGACAACTATTGTATCGTAGTACCTGCAATGGTGCCTTCGTAGAAACGCAGTGAACCGTCGATGACACAAACCACATGAATTGACGCTCTCATCCGGCTCCCACGAAGCACGAGTGCCACCTGGGTTCCCATCGCCATCATTGCTATCGTCTCCGCCAGATCTATTGACTTGAACAGAGCTGCGACGTTGTTGGCTGTCTCGTGTTTGCGTGGACTCACTATCCATATTACGACGGGGGTATCGAGTTGAGCTGGAACTACGAGCATGATGATTCCCATGAGAATGAAACTTGAATTGTCGCTCGTAGCTATTGCCTTCCAACTCAGAGATCAACTCATTTGTTGGTCGATCAAATCCCTCATAGACGGATGAAGCAGGAGTCGCGGTTGTCATGGTGAGACCGTATGCTGAAAATACATCGTCAACCTCACTCTCATCGACCAGTTCGGGCGTGCTTTCGTTTACATCTGATTCATTGAGATCTAAAATACAAGACGATTAACTAATGCCATCGAAAATCCCTGAATGGAGAGGAAATGTTACTTGCCTTTTACAGTTCCGGTAACTAGACCAACTAATCTCGCCCCCATTGAGTTTGACCTTACAGGTTGGGCTTGCGAGTTCAAGACGCTCCTGTCCACCGAGATTCTCGAAGTACCAGCAAGTGCCAGCGGGATCTCGGTTTCACTGACCTCATTCTCCGAAGTTTCAACTTCTCCTAAATTATCTTGACCCACAGAGCACTTTTTCATTATGCGAAACCAAGTCCTGCGTGCCACAAGTCCCGCCCTTGAAATAGGAGTAAGGCTTGTCGCATCACCAACCCAGTCACTTTCCGGGGCATCCCAGCGCTGTGCAAACTTCCAGCCGCCAGGGCACGAATCCGGGTCAGGTTCAAAGACTGTCCATTTAGATATCCAGACCCAATTCGTCGAAGAGGCATCACTCGTGCGAGGGAGAAAAATATCCTCCTTGCTAGCAGGGGTGAACTGAGGAGGATCAATATTGCTTGTGAGAATTCGTGGATCGGGTAAACGAGAACGGCTATTGACACGAGAATTCTCCGTGACAACGCATGGAATGATAGTATGTTGGATAATGGGATCAAACTCCACTGAGCACAAGGTTAGAAGACTTCCAAGCAAAACGCCAAGGGGTCTACCGCCGCGATGAGAGTGTGACCACTGATCACGTTCATAGGTTTCGATAACTCTACAAGTTGACAAGTCACCTTTGCCGGCTGCTACGTCGTACAAACATTCGTTTTGGCTATTTCGGATTGACAAATCAACAGCAGGCAAAGTGATAAGGAAATCGAGAACGCTGCGATGACCTCTGCTTGCAGCATTCACTCCCGAGTTAGCTTGTGGTATAAATGGGAACTACTTAGTGGACTGTAGCCAGTGGAGCGACTCTGTAGGTTGACGTCCGCTTTGCCGACAGCAATAAGAAGACGGACGATGTCAAGGTGACTAAGATTCAGCACACGGGCGCCAGGGTTATCTACCCTCTCGCCGCTGCGTTATGCAGAGCAGTCCAGCCGTCCGTGTCAGCATGGAACACATCAGCGTGGGCTGTCTTGATCAAATAATCAACGACATGAGTATGTCCCATTTCTGAAGCTTTTAATAACGCCGTCTATGCGAATATTTCAGCTACGCTTGCACCGGTCTTACCTCGCCGAGACTGTCGGCCATTTCGGTCTGTCCAGCCAAACAATAACGCTGGACCCATTCCAAGTTTCCAGACTTTGCGGCAACTAGATTGTCTTTTGGTATTCGCTGGGTCGTCGACGGGGGGGCGCCACGTGCTGTGCGAGAGGCCGGTACCTGTCCGTCAGGCTGGAGGATGAACTGTGACGGATCTGGCTGCAGAGGAAGGAACGGATGCGGCTCGAAGGAAGTCAAAGTGACGGGGGGCATGAACTGAGGCAGCTTCATGGGCAGCTGGTCGGCCACACGCGCAGAGGCGCCTGCAGAGGCCTGGAATTCGCGTCGGCTTTGCCAAAATTTTCGGGGATTTATGGCCGTTCAAATGTCGTGTGTTTCTTCTTATGTTCGTGAGTCCAGCCCGGCAATGGATTTGCGGCGCATGTCGAAAGCACATCTTCAACAGGATTCAGACGAAGCGCGCGCTCACAGTAACCGCATCAAGATGGCAAAGTGTCGAAGGAATGCATCCCGGAGTGATCCAATTGGCACGGAAATTGGCAAGTCAACATAAGGAGTTGGAGCAGAAAGCTGCGGCGATGACTGAGTACACACCTCAATCGGTACAGCTATACAAACGAATAAGTCAGCTGGAAGATGTTGCCAATAATTTGAACAAATTTGAAGAAACTCAAAAGGTAGTGGATCTTGATGTTGGCATGCTGATTATTAGAACCTCGAGGAACTTAACGAAATAATAAAATCCAGCAAGGATAAAGAAATGATTTCTCTTGCAACCGAGGAAGTTCAACAAGCCAACAGTGACCTCGAGAATATCAAAATCAATTTGATGTCGTCCCTGGTTCCACGTCATCCGCAGGCGCATCTGCCTTGCATAATGGAGTTCAAACGGGGTGTAGGCGGTGATGATGCTGCGCTCTTCGCTGCGGACCTCTATAAGATGTATCAGAAATTCGTAACCAAGAAAGGATGGTCATGGGAAGTATTATCATACAGTTCGAATGAAGGAATGGGGGATGGTCTAGTTGATGCAGTCGTCACGGTTTCATCACCTGCAGGCGACGACGTATACGGAACATTACGAACGGAAGCGGGTGTCCATCGTGTACAGCGGGTACCTATCACAGAGAGCAGCGGACGAGTCCATACCTCTGCTGCAGCGGTCTTGATTTTCCCACAGGTACAAGAGGCCGAAGTGGATGACGACCCATTGAACATGGACGAGGTCAAAGTAGAGCTCATGCGGTCGAGAGGCGCTGGTGGGCAACACGTCAATAAAACGGAAAGCGCTG
>Ga0302325_10018051_pt1 | contig 14885 bp, 10 predicted proteins | sample Palsa_T0_2_FD_201948 | JGI IMG/M metagenome (GOLD analysis project Ga0302325, IMG submission 201948) | Peat permafrost microbial communities from Stordalen Mire near Abisko, Sweden - Palsa_T0_2 | ecosystem: Environmental > Terrestrial > Soil > Palsa > Peat permafrost | place: Sweden: Abisko... | reverse complement strand
AGGACGGCACCGCTCTGCTGACCGGACGGGGGAGTTTCGCGAAGGTGCCCGGCCTGTGCGCGGACCGCCGGGTGGTCGTCGTCGCCAGCACCGGGGCGCTGCAGCGATGCCTGGCCGCCGAATGGCTGCCACCCGGCGCCCGGACGTTCACGGCGTTTCACCCCAACCCCACCGTCGAACAGGCGATGGCGGCGGCTCGGCTCTGCCGCGCCTGCGGCGCTGACCTGGTGGTGGGCCTGGGCGGCGGCTCCACGCTCGACGTCGCCAAGGCCGGACGGGTGCTCCCGGCCGACCCCGGCGAGGCCGACCAGATCATCGCCGGCCGACGGCCGGCCGCGACGGTCGGACCTGAACTGCTGCTTGTGCCCACGACGGCCGGGACGGGCAGCGAGGTGACGAGCTTCGCCACCCTCTACCAAGGGCACCGCAAGGTCTCTCTCGACACCCCGGCGGCGCGGGCGGACATCGCCGTCGTGGACCCGACCCTGACCGAGACCTGCTCGCCCCGCCTGACGTGGTCATGCGCCTTCGACTGCCTGGCGCACGCCGTCGAGTCGCTGTGGTCGGTCCGCTCCACCGTCGAGTCTCGTGAGCTCGCGGCGGCCGCGCTGCGGTTGCTCGTCCCGGTCCTGCGACACGCCGATGAGCTGCCTGGCCCGGCCGAGCGCGATGACCTCAGCCGGGCCTCGACCCTGGCCGGGCAGGCCATCGACATCACCCGTACCACGGCGGCCCACGCGATGTCCTACCCGCTGACCGCGCACCTGGGCATCCCGCACGGGCTGGCCTGCGCGCTCAACCTGACCTGGCTGGTTCCCCTGGTGGAGACGGCGCGGCCGGAGCAGATCGTCGACCAACGCGGCCCGGCGGCGGTGCGGGAAGCGATCGACACCGTGCGCAGCGCCTTCAACGCTCAGCACACGAGCCTGGCCGATGTGCTGCGGACCACGATCGACCAGCGGGTAGCGCCGCCCTACGGCGAAGTCCCGCCGTCCGATGCGGAGCTCATGGACCTGCTGGTGGCGGAGGGCCTGTCATCCAACCGGATGACAGGAACACCGGTCCGGCTCGAACGGACGCAGGCGCGGGCGGGACTGGAAACGATATTCCCCGCGGTCGTTACGGCGAGAGGCAGAGGATGCGCAACTACCGGGTGACCGGCCCAGTCGACGTGCCGGAACCTACTCTCGCCGCGATGGGCGGCCGGATGGTCAGCCACCGCTCGGCCGGGTTCCGCGGTCTGCTCGGCGGCATCCTGCCTCGCCTGGGCACGCTGTTCGGTACGGCGGGCGCCATCGTGCCGCTTACCTGCTCGGGGACGGGCGGCCTGGAGGCGGCGGCCGCCTCCGTCCTGCGCCCGGGTGACCGGGTGCTGTCGGTGCAGCTTGGCTACTTCGGCCTGCGTTTCGCGGAGATCGCCGCGCAGCACGGCGCCGTTGTCGACGTCCTGGCCGCGCCGTGGGGGCAGGTCGTGGCGGCCGAGCGGATCGCCGAGCGGCTTTCCGTCGGCTACGACGCCGTCCTGATCACCCACAACGAGACCTCCACCGGCGTCATCGCGCCGCTGCGGGAGTGGGCGCTGGCCATCAGGTCAGTCAGCGACTGCCTGATCCTCGTCGACGTGGTCAGCAGCCTCGCCGCCACCGAGATCGGCTTCGACGACCTTGGCCTCGACATCGCCGTTGGCGTCACCCAGAAGGCCCTGGCCTGCCCGCCAGGACTGTCGCTGGTCGCCGCCTCCGAGCGTGCGCTTGCCCGGGCCGCAGAGCCCGGCGAGGGCAGCTATTACCTGAGCCTTGCCCGGGCCGCCGAACAGGCCGCGCGGAACACCACCGCCTTCACCCCGGCGCTGTCGGTGCTTTACGCGCTTGAAGTATCACTGACGGCGATCGAGAAGGAAGGTGCAGCGGCGGTCTGGGAGCGCCACGACCGCGCGGCCAGGCAATTCAGGGAAGCGGTACGTGCCCAGGGGCTTGCCGTCATTCCCGCGGAGGCCCACTGCTCACCGACGGTGACGGCGATCAGGCTCCCGGTGCCGCGAGCGGAGGACGCGCGCGAGACGCTGGCCGCCGCGCACGACGTATGGGTGTCCTCGGGCCGGGGCCCATGGAAGAGCAGCGTGCTGCGCGTCGGCCACATGGGGCCGGTCGAGCCGGCCGACCTCGACGCGTGTGCCCGGGCGCTTGGCGCGGTGCTGCGGTCCATGCCCGCCACCGGGAGGACTGCCACCGGGAGCGCCGCCACCGCCGGGAGCGCGACCGCCGATGAGCTGAACGCGGACTGGGACGCTCTTGTCGCCCGGCTGGGGGCCCCGATCTTCAACACCAGGGATTTTCTGCGGGCCTACGAGCACCATCCCGTCCAGCCGATCAGCGATCCGCGCTACCTGTCGGTCCGCCGTCGCGATGAGCTGCTGGCGGTCGCCCCCACCTATCTCCAGGGTGATCCGCTTGGCCTGCTCGGGCTGCCCGACGGAGAGCGAGCGCTGCTGTCGCCCATGTGGCACTCTCCCGACTCCTGGCTGCTTGCCGCAGACGCGGACGCGGCCGGGGCGCTGTGTCGTCCGTTCGCCGCTCGCGCCGCCGAGCTTGACGCGGAACTGTGGGGGTTCATCAACCTCAGCGCGGACGACCCGATGCTCGCGGCCCTCGAACGGCAGGGGCTCGAGCGCCGGGAACTGGTGCCCCGTTGGACGCTTTACCGATCAGACGCACCGGACGCGGACACCTATCTGGGCGGCATGAGCGGACGCGTCCGGCGTGACTACCAGCGTCAGCTGCGGCGATACGGTGAGCGGGCGCATGTCCGCGTGCATGACGCTCAGTACCACGGCCTGGTTCCGCTGCTTGAGCTCATCGCGATGAACGCGACAAGGAATGGTTCGCCCAGGTACTACGATCCGCTGCGCCTGTCGCGGTTCCTGCGCGAGCTTGACAGGCCCGTACGCGTGGTGGAGATCCGCGAGAACAACGGCGAGCCGCTGGCGGTCGCCGTCTGCTTCCTTGAGGAGCGGCGGCTGCAGGCCTGGGCGGGCGGCTACGTGCGCGGTCGCACCGACCTCAGCTTCAGCCCGTACTACGCCTTGTGGTGGGAGATCGTCAGCCTCATGTGGTCGACCCGCCTCGAGTCGGTCGAATGCGGGCGGCTCAACGAGACCTTCAAGACGAAGATGCTCCTCACTCCGCAGCGCCTGGTCGCGATGATCGGCTCCGCGAAGGAAACCGGAAGCAGGAGGAAGTAGTCATGACCGACAGGGAATCCGTGCTCGACAGCCAACTCCGCTACTACAGTGGCCTGGCGTGGGAGTACGACGAGACGATCCCGCTCCATTTCGACCCGGCGATGCCGGCCATGCTGAAACGCATGCGGGCAGGCAACATCAAGGGCGACACCCTTGAGCTGGCCAGCGGTACCGGCTACTGGACGCGGTACCTGTCCGAACTCTCGGACTCGGTCACCTGCCTGGACGGCTCACCGGACATGATCGCCGCCCTGCGGCAGCGCGGGCTGCCCAACCTCGAGATCAGGCAGCAGGATCTGTTCGAGTGGACGCCGGACCGGCAGTGGGACACCGTGTTCTTCGCGCACTGGCTGGCCCATGTGCCCGAGGACCGGTTCGAGCGGTTCTGGGCGGCCGTCGGCCGCGCCATCCGTCCCGGCGGCATCGTGGAGTTCGTCGACGTCACCGACCACCGACGGCAGCTCGAGCAGCTGGACGACGCCGAGCCGGGAGCCGTCGTTCAGCGGACCCTGCTCGATGGGCGCAGCTTCCGGGTGGTGAAGGTCTTCCGTAACCCGGACGAACTGACGGCGCGGCTGGCCGCCCTGGGCTGGGAGAGCAAGATCGACGAGGTGTATACCGGCTTCTTCTACGCCACCTGCCGCCCGGTCCGTTATGTCGAGGGGAACGGTCGGTGAAGGGATCCCTGAGCATCAATCAGCCCGGCCTGCGCAAGGCGCTGAACCAGTACTTCGTGTGGAAGAGCGGCGGCCGCTTCCGGTTCAGGATCATGTCGCCGTATCCGCTCTTCCCCGCGTCGAGACGGCTTGACGTCCAGTTCGACCAGATCAAGGCCGAGGTGCTTAAGCTGGTCGAGTCGCGCGACATCCACACCTACGGCGAGATCGACCCGCTGCGGGCGGCGGAGGTATCCACCGACTGGAAGCTGTACTACGCGTACATGCTCGGTGAGGCGAACCCGATGGCCTACCGGGACTGCCCGACGTTCCTCGATTTCGCCGAGCGGACACCGTGCGTGGTGAACGCGATCATCGCCATACTCGAACCGGGGGTGACGCTCAAGCCGCACAGCGGTCCGTACGCCGGAATCCTGCGCTATCATCTTCCGCTGACGGTCCCGGAAAACAACCCTCCGCGGTTGCGCGTTGACAAAGAGGTGCACACCTGGAAGGAAGGCGAGGGCATCCTGATCGACGACACGTTCGAGCACGAGGTCTACAACGACAGTGACGGGCGACGGGTCATGCTAATCGTCGACATCCGGCGGCCGATGGGCCCGCTCTCCGACGCCGTCAACCGGCTGAGCCTGCGGTCCAAGCGCAAGTGGTCCTCGCAGTTCCTCACGATGTCGGGCGACGACGTCTAATGGATGCGGGAGCGGTCCTCATCACCGGAGGAAGCCGGGGCATCGGCGCGGCGGTCGCCCGCCGCCTCGGGCGGCTCGGGCGCAGAATCTGCATCAGCTACCGGGTGGACGCCGAGTCCGCCCGGGCGGTCGTCGCCGAGGTGGTCGGGAGCGGCGGCGACGCGATCGCGGTCCAGGCCGACATGGCCAGGCCCGACGACACGGAGCGGCTGTTCCTGACCGTGGACGCCGAGCTCGGCACGCTGACCGGTCTCGTCAACAACGTCGGGATCCTGGAGAAGCAGTGCCGCGTCGACGAGATGGACGCCGAGCGCCTGCAGCGGATCATGTCGACCAACGTCGTCGGCCCCTTTCTCTGCGCCGCGCAGGCGGTACGACGGATGTCGACCCTCCACGGGGGGACCGGCGGGGCGATCGTCAACGTCTCATCGGCCGCTTCCCGGCTGGGATCTCCGGGGGAGTACGTCGACTACGCGGCTTCCAAGGGTGCCATGGACACGCTCACCATCGGACTCGCGCGGGAGGTGGCGGGCGAGGGGATCCGGGTCAACGCGGTCCGGCCCGGCTTCATCGACACCGACATTCACGCCAGCGGCGGTGATCCCGGCCGGGTCGCGCGCTTTGCCCCGAGCCTTCCCATGAAACGCGGCGGTCGCCCGGCCGAGGTGGCCGAGGCGATCGTGTGGCTGCTTTCCGAGGAGGCCTCCTACGTAACGGGATCGTTCCTCGATCTCGCGGGCGGGCGGTGAGGCGGCCGGGCATGCAGCAGCTGAGCGTTCTGAGCAGCGTCGACGACGTTCCCGTGGCCGAATGGGATGAGCTCACCCAACGGGCGGATCTGGACTTTAGCCGGGGTTTCCTGCAGTTCAGGGAGTATCTGGAGCCGGGTGAGAGCGTGCTGCTCACGATCCGTTCCGCCGGTCGGCTGCGGGGCGCGCTGCGGGGCGTCATATCGGTCATGGAGAGCGGCCTGACCAGCGATCCGTGGAAGTTCGTCAGCGCCGAGGCCGTCCTGCGGCTGCGGGACGACGAGGACGCGGCCGCGGCCGCGCACCTTCGCCGCACCCAGCAGGGCCTGGTCCGCGCCGCGGCGGGGGAACCCGCGGACGGCGACGCGCCGCTCTGGCAGGTGCTGACCAGGGGGATCGGGCCGTGCCTCGTCATCAGGGAGTTCGACCGCAGCGAGCTCCTCTGCCATCCAGAGGCTGGCCCCGCCGAAGCCGAGCGGCTGACCCGAGACCTGATCAAGGCGGCGCAGGCGGCGGCGCTCGACAAGGGGGCCGGGGCGGTAGCCCTCCCGTTCGTCAGTCCCCGGGACGTCCTGCTGCGGGAGATCCTGGTCGAGGCGGGCTTTCGCGGCGGCGCGATGACCGGCGCGTCCTGGATCGACACCCAGGGCTGCGGCAGCTACCAGGAGTTCCTGGCCAGGCTGCCAAGCCGCCGTCGCCGTCTTTACCGTGTGGAGGAACAGCGGCTCAGGCAGCTGGCCGATCTCAGCGTCGGCCAGGTCGACCTGCTTGAGCACGTCGAGCGGGTGGCCGAACTCGAGGCGCAGACGCTCATCAAACACGGCGGGCAGGCCGATACGGAAGCGATCAGGCAGTCGCGGATCGAACTGGCGAGCAGGCTGCCGGACGCCGTGCGCATCTCCGCCGTTGCCCGCCACGGCCAGATCATCGCGTGCTCCATGAGCCTGCAGGGAAGCAAGAGCGTGGTCTGCCTGTCCTACGGCTGTGACTATGGCGTCAAGGATCGCGGCATGTCGTACCCGTGGGCCATCATTTACCATCCGGTCACGATGGCGGTGGCCGCCGGCGCCGGCGCGGTGCGGCTCGGCCTGGAGGGATTCAAGGCGAAGAGCATCCGCGGGGCCCTGGTGGAGGCGCGCGAGCTGTGGGTCTGGACACCGGAGGCGGGCACGGTCAAGCGGCTTGGCGACCTGCTCGACCTGGTGGGCGCAAGGAACACCGAATATCTGGCCCAGTTCCCGGGCTGACAAGGCTGACTGACATGACAGCCAGCGGAACCGCCGACGACACAGGAACGACGGGTGCCACCGAACGAGGGGTACCGGATCGGCTGCTGCTGCTGGCGCTGGCCCTCGGTGCCTTCGCCATCGGCACCGACAGCCTGGTCATCAGCGGCCTGCTGGTGCGCATCGCCACCGGCCTGCACGTGTCGGCCACGACGGCGGGCCAGCTCATCAGCGCCTTCGCCCTGGTCTACGCGGTGGGCGCGCCGGTCCTTGCCACGCTCACCGGAGCGGTGAACCGCAAGCGCCTGCTGCTGGCCGGCCTGACGGTCTTCGCCCTCGCCAACCTGCTCGGCGCGGTCGCACCCGACTACCAGGTACTCATGGCCGCGCGGCTGCTGTCGGCGCTTGGGGCGGCCCTTTACCTGCCGAGCGCCATCACCGTGACGATCGGCATCACCCCCGAGCGCCGCCGCGGCCGGGCGCTCGCCATCGTGGTCGGCGGCCTGTCCGCCGCGACGGCGTTGGGGGTGCCACTCGGGACCCTGATCGGCGCGATCGGCAATTGGCGCCTGACGCTGTTGCTTGTCGCCGTCCTGGCAATCCCGGCGGTGACCGCCATAGCGGTGGCGCTTCCGCAGGTGGCGGCGCCCGCGGCGGTCACCATCAGGCAGCGGATCAAGGCGGGGACGCATCCCAGCGTCCTCGCCGCCCTGCTGAGTTATCTCCTCGCCTGCGCGGGCGATTTCACGATCTTCGTCTACATCACGCCCCTGGTCATGCGGCTCACCAAGACCGGCGCGGTCGGCGTCAGCGTCTTTCTACTGATCTCGGGTGTCGCCGCCGTGGCGGGCAGCGCCGTCGGCGGCCGGGCCGCCGACCGGTTCGGCGGCCAGCGGGCGTACATCGGCTTCGTCGCCGTCCTGCTGACCGGGCTATCGGCGATGGCGCTGCTCGCGCGGTACGCACCGCGCGGTTCGTGGATCACCACCGTCGTGTTCGCACTGCTGCTCGGCATCAATAGCATCGCGTCCTGGGCGCTGCCCCCCGCCCAGAACCATCGGATCGCGAGCCTGGACATCGCCGAGCCGTCGGTGGCCATCTCGCTCAACGGGTCATTCTCTTATCTGGGCCTGGCCATCGGCGGCGTGCTTGGCGGGCTCGCGCTGGCGTCCGGCTCGGTCGCGTCGCTCACGGGGGCCGCCGCCGGTCTTGAACTGCTCGCCCTGGTCACATCGTCGGCGCTGTTCAGACGGGGTAAGGCCGGATAGCAGCGGTCAATCGTGGCCATGTGGAGCAGCGCCTCCTCATGGTTGTCGATGTAGCCCTCGAGCCCGAGGCGCCAGGCGAATTCGAACACGGTCGGCGTCCGCTCGCCAGGGTCGGGTTCGTCCCCGGCTCGCAGCGTCGCGATGAGCGCGGGGATGTCGAGGTCGAACCGCTCAGCGGACCGGTAGGTGCGAATGCCCTGGCGTTCTTCGATCGCGTCGGGATCGAGGCCCTTGACTCGCGGCAAGGTGAGCATGTCGAAGCGGAACACCTCGTCGACGAGCCACCGGCACTCGGGCTTGACGAGCGGGCGGATCTCGGCCCGCCACCATTCGTCGAGGAGTTCGCGGACCCGCGGGTCAAGAAACAGCGCGCGCACCGCGGCGTTGACCGTCATCGGCTCGACCATCGCCTTCGGCGACTTCAACGGCTCGGCGGACGCGTCCGATTGCCCGTCGAACCAGCGGGAGAGCGAGAACAGGATCTGTGACTGGGTGAGCCCAGCGTAACGACGCACAGGCCGCCAGATATAGCGGAAAAATGAGTTCTCTGCGGCCGTCCTCGCCCACAGCAGAAAACCCTGCATCTTCAGGTTTTCTTGAAACTTTATCGTGTCCGACGCCAGGACATATTCGAAGTCATCGTCTTGTCCTCGCGTCGTAATCAGGCCGAATTCGTGACGCTTGGCCTGGTAGTCGGTGTTGGGCAAGAGCATCAACGGGTACGCCGCTATGCGCGGTATGCGCTCGGCCAGCTCGTCGTAGCCTCTGAGGAAGGATTCGACTGACTCGCCAGGGGCGCCCCAGATAAGCTCGGCGTAGCATTCGAGCCCTTCCGCCGTGAGCCAGTCCACGAGGTCCTGCCAGTCGTTGAGCCGCATGTTCTTGCGGTTCATCTCGTGCAGCGCGGTGTCATTCAGCGTCTGCAGGGCGATGGTGAAAGAGCTGTGCAGGCCCGCGGCCTTCATCTTGCGGACGATGCGGTAGAACGTACTTGACTTGTTCTTCGCCCAAGAGGCCTCGACGGCGCGCGGGAACCCGGTCTTTTCCCGCAGCTTGATGACGCCTTCAAGGAACTCCTCGTCTTGCGGCTGCATGCCGAAGTTCGCGTCGCATAGCACCACCGAGTTGACCTGGTAATGGGCGAATATCTCCAGTTCAGCGAGCAGCCGTTCGTGCGGGAACCGGCGGACCTTCTGGCCGATCGCGCCGCCCCAGTAGCAGAACGCGCAATGGTAGGGACACCCTCGGTTCGTCTCCATGAGCGCCACGTCGTAGCGGAATCGCCCGGCCGCGTCGGTCATCGGGATGGATCCGCTGAGTATCGGCGAGACAATCGACCCAAGATCTTGAACGCGGTCGCGCTTATTGGTGGTAATCGTCGTGCCATCGGCAGCCCGGAGGGAGATGCCGTCGATCTCCTGCCCGCCTGGCTCGGGGAATTGTCCGGCGAGCCAGGCGCGCAGCAACTCGGGGAACGCCAGCTCGCCCTCGTCATTGCAGATCACGTCGATCTCCGGGCAGAGCCTGAACACCCGATCGGCCTGATTGGCGACGTGGGTGCCGCCGAACACCGCCAGGCCACCCGGGTTGAGCTGCTTGAAGGTCTCGGCCAGCAAAAGCGCCTCACGGAAGTTCCACCCGAACACCGAGATCGCCAGGACATCGGGCACCGCATCGGCGAACACCGCCGACATTACCGTTCCTATCGGTGTCCCGCCGCGTAGGTTGACAATCGTCGTCTCGCACTCGTCGCGCAACGTCTCGTCGGCATCGACCGACGCTTTCAAGTAGCCCACGGCAAGCGGCATCGATTCCAATGGCATAGCCCATACACCCTGCTGTACCAGCGTTACACGCTTGCGACGCATTCATGTCCCCTTCACGTGTGCGGGCGCAGGAATGCGCACGACGCGGCCCTCGTCAATAGCGGGAAATGCGAAGATTTTCGGGAGAATTATGCGGACCGTTCAACCGCACGTAACTCGCACGCAACTAACAATTAGGCCACTATATACATCTGTCGGATCTCGTGTCAACGGGTTGAACGTTGGGGGATCATAACGTCTGGCGGTTGGTGATATAGCGTCGCGTGTTACCCGTGTTAGTGGAGTGCACTTGGCGGTCGCAGATGAATAAGATAACGCAGCGAAATGATTCACCGAATGCCTCGTTGTGGGGTCAATTATTGTCATGCCCGCGGTGGAAGCGGTGCCGAACGTCGGCAGCAGGGCGGAGGCCGACGGTGACCCGGCGGTGAGGCCGCAGCGGGGCGAACCCGGCCCGGACGCGACGGTTGACTAGCTGCCCGTCAGGCCGATGCGGGTGAGCTCCCCTCTGCAGGTGATGTAGCCCGAGTTCGGCAGTTGCTTCTGCGTGGACCTGCCCGCCGCCAGGTCGACCAGGCGGGACCTCCTCGGCTGGGCGTCCGATAACACCGCGCTGGTGCTGCCCGCGCACTTCAGCGGGCGCAGCGCCCTCGAAGTCGTCCGCAACGGCGGCGCGTTCGCGATCAAAGGCTGGCGCCGTTCCCGGCCTACTCGCTGTGAAGGCGGCGTGTTATAACCCTGTCTTGTCGGCCTGCAAGCAGCCGTCCCGCAGAAGGGAAGCAAGTCATGGGAGAAATTCTAGAGATTGATTTGGTCGAGTTTGGCGACGAGTTCTTTCAGGATCCGCCGGCGGTCTATCAGGCACTGCGGGAGCACGGGCCTGCGCTGCCGGTGGTGCTGCCCAATGGCTGGCAGGGATGGCTTGTCACCTCCTATGACGACGCCCGGCGGCTGCTCGCCGATCACCGTTTGCGCAAGAACGGCAATGAAATGGTGAGGCTGTTTCCGCCGGGCAACGCCGCTGCCTACGGATCGATGCTGTCACGGCACATGCTCAATTCGGACCCGCCGGACCACACCAGGCTCCGCAGGCTGGTGAGCAAGGCGTTCACCGTCCGCGCGATAGAGCAGCTGCGGCCGCGGATCGAGCAGACCGCCAGCGACCTTCTTGCCGCGATGGCAGCGACGGCCGCGGTCACCCCGGGCGTCGGCCCGGGTAACGTCGTTGACCTCATCGAGTCGTATGCGCTGCCGCTGCCCATTATGGTGATATCCGACCTGCTCGGAATGCCGTCGGATGACTGGAAGGCCTTCCGTGACTGGACCCTGGCCTACGTCACCAGGCAGTCGCAGGAAGATGTGGCCGCGGCGAGCCGTCACCTGACTGGATACCTCACCGCGCTGATTGAGGCCAAGCAGGCACACCCCGGCGATGACTTGCTTTCCCGGCTGATTCACACATCCGACGAGGGCAGCCAGCTCAGCGCGGCCGAGGTCCTGAACATGACCCACCTCCTGCTGGTGGCTGGCTTTGAGACGACGGTGAACCTGATCGGCAACGGGGTCCTTGCGCTCTTGCGCAACCCCGGCCAGCTCGCGCTCCTGCGCTCACAGCCAGCGCTAATGCCGGCTGCGATCGAGGAGGTTCTGCGCTACGACGGCCCGCTGCACACCGCCACCGTGCGGTTCACGAGCGAGCCGGTACGCGTGGGAGATGTCGAGATCCCGCAAGGCCAGCTCGTCTTTATCTCACTGCTCGCGGCCGACCGGGACGGCAACCGCTTCGCCGATCCTGGGCGGCTCGACATCACGCGCGAGTCCGGCGGCCACCTCGCGTTCGGGCACGGCATTCACCACTGCGTGGGCGCGCCACTGGCCCGGATGGAAGGACAGATAGCAATCCGGCAGCTCTTGAGCCGGTTCCCGGACATCGCACTCGCTGACGCGGGCGCCCCGCGCTGGCGCAAGACCCTCCTCATGCACGGCCTGCAGAGGCTACCGGTCAGGATCGGCGCGCTTGCCTCCAGCTAACCTATGCGGGCCGCATCTGTAAAGCCTTCGGCTCGGCGCCAGCGGCGGCCGGCTGCGTTGAGCGGCGGGGCCTACCGGGCCGGGGCATAATGCGCCATATGGGTTTCCCTGACTCGGTGCTTAACGCGCTGGCGACACGACCGGAGCACCCCGCGGTCGAGGACGGCGATCACGTGGTCACCGGCGGCGAGCTGCTCTCCATGATCGGTACCATCGCCGCCGGCCTGCGCTCGGCCGGCCTCGGTCCGGGCGACGGCCTGGCCATGGACCTGGACGTGAGCGCCGAATCGCTGGCCGCTTACCTGGCGGGGTACACGCTGGGCTGCCAGGTGGTCGGCCTGCACCCTGGCAACTCGGCCTCGCAGCGTCAGCATGTGCTGTCCCGTGGCGTGGACGTGGTGCTCACCGGCGACCGTGTGGCCGAACTGCTGAGGGGACCGGCGGCCGACCCGGTGGTTGTGCGCGCCGCGCCGGACGCCGTGGCCAGGGTGACGTACACCAGCGGCAGCACCGGCCGCCCGAAGGGCTGTATGCAGACCTACGCGGCGCTGTCGGCGCACTGGGCGTGGGACGTGGAATCCTGGTCCGCCGACACCAGCGAGCTGGCCGCGCGCACCGGCCGCTACCTGCTGTTCGGCACGCTGTCCAGCGTGGTGGTGCAGGACTTTCTGGCGTTGTGCCTGCTGTCCGGCGGCACCGCGGTCATCCCGCGACTGCCCGCGCCCGGCGAGGGACCGCTGTTCCCGGAGGTGTTTCAGCGGCTGCGCGCCACCGCGACGATCATGAATGTGCCGCGGCTGTACCAGACGCTGGATTCGGTCCGGAGCGGCGACTTCGACCTGTCCACGGTGGGCGCGATCGTGGTTGCCGGATCGCCGCTGCCCGCGCACCGGCTGGCCGAGGCCGTTGACCTGCTCGGCCCGGTGATGCACTCGTCCTACGGGCAGACGGAGACTGGCCGGCTCACGGCGCTCACTCCGGCGGATATCGCCAGCGGCGTGCTCGCGTCGGTCGGCCGGCCGATGCCCGGGGTGGAGGTGGCCATCCGGGACGGTGAGGTCCTGGCGCGTGCCCCGTACCAGATGTGCGGGTACCTTGGCGAGCCGGAACTGACCGCCGAGGTACTGGTGGACGGCTGGGTGCGCACTCGTGATCTCGGCCGGCTGGACGGCGGCTACTTGTATCTGGACGGCCGTGCCCGGGATGTGATCATCGTGGACGCGCTGCCGGTGTACGCGGGCCCGATCGAGCGCGTCCTTACCGCGCAGCGGGACGTCGATCAGGCCTACGTGGTCGGCGCGCCGGACGAACGGCGCGGCGAGGCCGTGCACGCGTTCGTGATCCCCAGCGCGGGGGAGTCTCCCGACCATGCCGCGCTGCGCGCGGCGGTACGCGCCGAACTAGGCGAGCTGAGCGTGCCAGAGACCATCACCGAGCTGACCGAGGTGCCGGTAGCGGTCAGCGGCAAACCGGACAAGGTCGCGCTGCTCAGCCTGCTCTAGAAGCCGGAGCCTGGCGGACCGTGAGCCGGAACGCCGGCGATGCCAGCACCATGTCGGCCGCACCGAGCGACACGCCCGAGATCGCTGACTGACAGGAGCAGAGAATGGGAAGTCTAAAGCAGGTCGTGATCGATTGCGAAGAGCCGTCTTCGCTTGCCCGGTTCTGGGCAGCCGCGTTGGACGACTTCGATGTCCGGCCCTACGACGACGAGGAAGTCGCCCGACTCGCGGCGCTCGGCTATACGCCTGAGACGGACCCGGGCGTTATCGTCGATGGGCCCTGCCTCGAGATCTGCTTCCAGAAGGTCGACCTTGAGCCGCGATCGAAGACACCCGTCCATTTCGACATCGAGTCAGCCGATTGGCGTGCGGAGGTCGAACGCCTGACGAGCTTGGGAGCCACCGTCAGGGAGTGGTTCGAGGCTCATGCCTGGATGCGGGATCCCGGGGGCAACGACTTCTGCGTAGTTGCCCCCGATCGCTGACGGTACGAGCGCTCGCGATTGCCTCCGAGCTCTGATAACAGGTGAGGTGGTCAGCGGTGTGACCAAGTGGACTCGGCGGCGGCCACGTCAGTGACCAGGTTGCCGAGGGCGAGGTTCACGTCGTAGCCGTGGTAGCCGTCGGCGGGGCCCTGTATTTCTGTGACGGTTGGCCGGTGGTCTGAGGATCCGGTGGCCTTGGTGACCTGAAGCCAAGTAGCGCCATCGCCGTGTTCACAGGTCGCTTTGTACAGGCCGGGATAGGTCACCCAGGGCGTCGTGAAGGCGGCTTCTCGGACCGGGCTGCTCCCGCCACTGCCGCCGCTGGTCGCGGTCGGGAAGATCGGGTCGAGGTCAGCGGTGCCGCCGCCAATGGCCGCCGGGTTGACGCAGGCCACTTCCATGTCTGAGGTGGCCGTCGGCTCGGTGTTGAGTGACATGCCCTGGCCGGGCCGACCGAACATCGAGTCTTGGGGCGGGGTCCCGGGGAAGCTGGAGTAGGCGATGACGCAGCTCGCCTCGCCGTATGAGGTGCACAACGGGATGTGACCCAAGCTGCCCCCCGTGATCTTGCCGGTGGGCACCTCGACATCGCCGCCGAGCAGGATCGCGAGCACCATGCGGCTGCGCAGGCCAGGGTTGGTGTCCACGAGTTTGGAGAGCAAGGTGATGAGCGTGGCGGCGCCTTCGGAGTGCCCGATGAAGATGATCGGGCGGCCGTCGTTGTCGTGGGCCAGGTAGTCCTCGAAGGCGGCCTGGACGCTGCTGTCCGCGACGCCGATTCCGCCCGGGCCCGGGTTCGGGCTCTCGTCGAAGATCGGCGCCCACACCCGGCATACCTGGGAGAAGTAAGCCGCTTGCGCGGTGGTGGCGGCAACCTGGGCCGACTCTGCCGGCCCGACCCTGGGGTGAACGTAGAAGCAATCGAACTTGCCTGCTGTCGACGAGACCGCCGGATGGACCACGTCCGAGGCACCCGACGCGGCGACCTGGCTTGTGGCTAGGCTGACTGTGCACGGATCGTCTGCCGTTCCCGGTTGGCACAGCCACACCGTGGTCGCGCTCGCCGTCGCGCTCGCCGTCGCGCTTGCCGATGCGGGCGAAGCTGACCGCGAGGCCGTCGAGCAAGAGGCCACCAGGCAGACCAGCACCAACAGGCCTGCGGTGGTAATTGGCTTGGTTCCGGCCACGATC
>Ga0302325_10018050_pt1 | contig 14885 bp, 13 predicted proteins | sample Palsa_T0_2_FD_201948 | JGI IMG/M metagenome (GOLD analysis project Ga0302325, IMG submission 201948) | Peat permafrost microbial communities from Stordalen Mire near Abisko, Sweden - Palsa_T0_2 | ecosystem: Environmental > Terrestrial > Soil > Palsa > Peat permafrost | place: Sweden: Abisko... | reverse complement strand
GGGAGGCCCCATCGCACCGATGCACCGGTGGATGCGCAGGACGGCCGGCCTCCATCGCACCGATGCACCGGTGGCTACGCGAGATGGGAGGCCCCATCGCACGGACGCGTGTGGCTCCGAGCGATTGGGGGGCGCTTACCCGGGTACCCTACTTCACGATCGGGTTGTTCGCGGCGAAGGGCGCCCGGATGCGCACGCTCGCGAGTCCGAGCTCGGGGGGGATCGGCGGGAAAGGGGCGGCCCTACGGATGGCATCGGCGCAGTTGCGATCGAACTCGTCGACCCCGCTCGGGCGCGCCGGCGGCCACGCCACGTCGACGTGCCCATCGGCCGACACGGTGAACTCGAGGATGACGGTCCCCTGCTTTAGCTCGAGGAGCGCGCTGCGCGGGAAGGCGTTGGCCCACAGCGGGTCGATCTTCGCGTGAATGGCCCGAAAGTACGAGACGAGCCGGGGGTCGCTCGTCCAGTAGTCGTAGACGTTCCCTTCGCCCAGGCCCATGGGACGCGCCTTCGACCCGTTGCCGCTCTGGCCTCCTGCCGCGGCCACGCCGCCGCCGCCCGAGCCGCCCTCCCCCGCCCCGGCGGCGCCGCCGGCGGTGCTCGCGTGCACCAGCGAGCGCACCGTCGTGGCCACTTCTTGCTCGCCGTCCACGTCGTCCTTGGGGCTGCCGCGCAGCGTGGACGGGACGGACACGGGGCCGAGCATGACGGCGGGCCGCGCGCTGCCCACCGGGGCCGAAGCGCGGTGATCGGTGCCCGCGCGTCCGTCGAGCAAGCCGACGCCGGGCGCCCCCGCGAAGGCCCCGCGCGTCGAGCCGCCCACGGGCCGGAACGCATCGAGCCCGTCGGACGTGGGCGACGGCGACCCGAGCAGCGAACCGCGCGCGCTCGCCTGCGGCGACTCGAGGGCACCTCGGCTCGGATCGGACATCGAGTTCGGCCGACGCTCGCGCACCGAGCCCGGCCCGTTCGCGATCAGCGTCAGCTCGGCCGGGTGGAGCGTCGAACGGCGGTCCTCCCACGACATGCGCACGCGCGCCACACGCAAGCGCTGCAGCTGGTCGCGATCCAGGCGGCTGAGCAAATCGGGCGACTGGCGCGCGCGCTCGTCGCGGTCGGCGAAGTTCAGCGCGCGGTCTCGAGCGGTGGCATCGCCCCCATGGCCCGCGCCGTTGGCGTCGAGGTGCGCAACAGCATCGCCGGCTGTCACGCGCGGGACGTCCCCGGTGGTGTTGGGCGACGTCTCTTCGAGGACGAGCCCATCGCCTGCGATGGGGAGATCGATCGCGTCTTGCCCTGCTGGCGCAGCTGCGACGTCGCCGCCCATCGTTTCGGCATCGGCGACGCGCTGTCGTTCGAGGTTCCGGTAGGCCACCCAGGAGAGCCATGCCGCAAAGCCCGCGTGCACGAGGATCGAGCCGATGATCGGCAAAGCGTTCGACCTTCTGACGGCGACGGCCACGGTGCGGGGAGACTCCTCTACGTTGCACCCATAGCGTGATGCATTCTGGGCGAAACCGCTAGGTCACCGGCCGGATAAACGCTCGTCCGAAGAGGCGCTCGGTGTTGCCAAGCGCGGCGGCCGCGAGCTCTTCGACGGGCATACGGCGCAGGCCGGCTACATGGCGTGCGGTGTGGACGACGTACGCAGGTTCGCATCGCTTGCCGCGAAGCGGCACGGGCGAAAGGTAAGGACTGTCCGTCTCCAGCAAGACGCGATCGAGCGGTGCCCACGCGGCAACCTCCTTGATGGCCAGCGCGTTCTTGAACGTCACGATCCCGGAGAACGACAACGAAAAGCCGAGATCGAGGGCGCGCGCGGCGAACGCCCGATCTTCGCTGAAGCAATGGATGATGCCGCCGACGTCGCGGGCGTGCTCGCTGGCGAGGAGCTCGAGGGTCTCTTCGGCGGCGGACCGTGTGTGCACGACGATCGGCTTTCGCAAATCGCGCGCCAGGCCGATGAGCCGTGCGAACACGTCGCGCTGCGTCGCTCGCGGCGAATGCTCGTAGTGGTAGTCGAGCCCGATCTCTCCGACCGCGGCGGCGTCCGGTGACGAGGCTGCGGACCGCAGCTCTTCGTGCAACGCGGGCGTCCAGCACGCTGCGTCGTGGGGGTGGATTCCGACGCACGCCGCCACCTGGCCTTTAGCGCGCCGGGCCAGATCGAGCACGGCGTTCAGCGGCGTGACCCCTTCCGCCGCATCCGCCAGCCCGACGACGACGAAGCCCACGAGCCCCGCTGCCCGGGCGCGCTGCATCACCGTCTCCGGCCCTTCGGCGAAATACTTCGCGTCGAAGTGGCAGTGCGCATCCGCGAGCGCCAGCATGGCGCGAAGCTAGCCCGCGCTCGCCCAGGCTGCTAACCGATCCGCGTGACGTCCGCCGCGCCGCTGCTCGTCTTCGCCCAGCCCGCCGACGTCCGCGTCGACATCGATGCCTGGTGCGCCCACGCCTCGCGCTTCTTTGCCACCCGCATCGGCCTCGCGAACGAGCCGAACACCTTCGTCATCGCCCCCGACGGCCGCCCTCCCGGCATCCGCTCCGCCATCCCCCGCCCCTGCACCGCCGACGACCTGTCGCAGGCCGCAGCCGCCGACGCGGGCGGAGGCCTCGCCGAGCTCGCCCAGCGCTGCAAGACGATCTGGCAGGTCCCGCGCGAGAGCCGCTCGGACTCCCTGGCCCTCACTTTGGCCATGATCCTCGCCAGCCTCCACCTGGGCCCCATCCTCGACCGCACGACGCCCGAGCTCTTCGGCCTCAAGACGGCCCGAGCCAAACTGACGGCGCTCCTCGCCCCTCTCCACTCCTGAGCGCCATGGCCCGCAGAGGGTCGCCGCAAAGCCGGCCTCGGCTACGGCGGCTTTCAGCCGAGCACGTCGTGAAAGCGCTTGCGGACGAGCGCCGTCGCCGCATCGGTCGCGCACTCCCGACAGTACCCGAAGCGCTCGATCATCCCCTCGATGGTCGCCTCCGCCGCCCGTCGACGCTCCCCGTCGACGCCCGACCCCTCCTCGCGCGCGACGAGCACCATGTCCCGAGCGAGCCGCGCCACCGCCGGCCGCCGATCGGCGAAGATCGCCTCCCGCATCCGCCGGATGTACTGCGGAAATACCTGCGGCGCGTCGAGCTTGTGCCCCGGATGATCCAGCGCCCACGCCGCGATGGCCCCGATCATCTGCTGCCGCCACTCTTGCGGCTCCGACCGCACCTCGAGCAGCCTCTCGACTTCGACCATCATCTTCTCGTCGGCGTCTTCCGACTGGCGCGTGACCCGGTTGTAGAGGCGCTCCTTTTTTACCCACGCGCTCACGTGCTGCACGTAGCGATCGAAGAGCTCCGCGTACTGCTCCTCCTTGACGACGCCGCTCGCGACGTAGAGCTCGTACTCCCACGCCGACAGCAGGCGCGAGTGCAGCGTGTCGCGGAAGGCCTTCACGTCGTGATAGCCGCCGACGACCACGTCCTGCTGCAGCCACTCGAACTCGTTTTTCCTCTGGCAGAGCGCCTCGATCTCGTCGAGAACGGCTTGTGGGTTGAGGCACTTGAACGCCGTCGATTGCGCCGCGTCGAGCAGCGCCACCCGCATCTCGCGCGGGCTCGCGCCGATGCGCCCCTCGTAGATCGGGTAGGCCTCGCTCTCGACCCATAGATCGCGGATCGCCGCGCGAAGCGTCTTTTGGCTCTCGGCGTCGAGGCGCTCGGGCGCGCGGCCGAGCGCGTACAGATCGGCCTTCTCCACCCCCGTCAGCGTGGAGACGATCGCCCCCACCGAGCGCGAGTAGCGATCCGGGTTGGGCTTGCGCATGCGCGTGAACACCGCGAAGAGCGCCGCCGACTCCGTCGCGTGCGGCGCCACGTGCCGCCGCACCTGCGGCACCACGTAGGTGTCGTAGATGAGCCGCTCCTGCGTGTAGCTCCGCAGGTACGGCACGCGCGCGAGCTCGAGCCGCCCCTGGAAGGACGCGAACTCGGCGTGCTCGCGGAACGCATCGAGGTGGAGCTCGTTCGCGCTCCCCATCATCACGCAGTTGAGCTGGACGTTCTGCGCGGTGAGCGCCACCTCCCCCGTCTCGACCGAGAGCTGCAGGTACTTGAAGGCGTCGAGGGGTCGCTTGAGCAGATCGCTGAACTCCAGCACGCCCCCGGCCGCGTCGATGAGCTCTCCCTTGGCCTCGTACAGCGTCACGGCTTGCAGCGACGCCGGCAACGACTGCAGCGACCGATCCATCGTAATCTGCCGCTCGGCCGCGTCCACGCTGAGCTGCGGCCCGATCGTCACCGCCCCGGTGCGGTAGCGCCGCGAGATGAAGTAGCGCTCGACCTGCACGTGTTTGAGCACGTCCGTGTACGACCCGCGGTACGACGACAGCAACGCCTCGAAGACCTGCTGGCTCTTGTGCGAGAGCTGTCCGCGCGCGATCCACTCGTTCGGCGGCTCGGTCACGCCGACGCGCTTGTAGGCGGCGTCGAGGAGGCGCTGGCGCTCGGGCACGGGCACGAGAAAGAGCGGGTGGTCGCGCACCTCGACCGAGAGCTTCGCGTCGATCTCTTCGTCGGGGAGGTGGGCGAACGACTGCGTCGCGCTCGACGCGTTCTTTTCGTGCGAAAAGCCGAGCGACCCGCGGATCGTCTTCTGCGAAGGGAACACCCAGTGGAAGCGGTAAAGGGCGCCCTCGTCGAGCGACGAGTAGTTCTCGAGCGCCCCCATGATGCAGGCGGCGATCGTGGACTTGGCCGAGCCGTTCGGGCCATGCAGGAGCACGAGGCGGTTGGGACGCCCCTCGCGCACGAAGTTGGAGAGCGCGCGGTAGATCTCGCTCTGCACGTGCTCTTGCCCGATGAGCGCGCCGCGCGGCAGGACGCGCCCGTCGCGCGGCTCCCACGGCGTATCGAAGAGGTTGAACCGCGTGAACTCACCCCACGGGTGCGTCACCGTCGTCTTGCCGAAATGATCGAATACGTCCCGCACGTAGCGGCTCGCGTCGCGCGAGTGCCGCACGGGTTCGCGGTCGAACATCTCGAGGAACTCGGCGAAAGTGAGCACCCGCCGCCCGCCGCGGAAGCGGGACTCCACCTGCTCTGCGATCGCCAGGACCTGAGAGGACGCCGCGCGCGGTTCACTCATGATCGAGCGCCCATGCGCTCAGGGTAGCACCCGCGGCTGATGATTTCCGAGGCTACTTCGCCGCCACGACGGTCGACACCCTCGGCTGCTCGAGCAGGCAGCTCTCGGCCGAGCAAACGCTGACCTTGAGCAGCCCTGCGATCGTGCTCGGCCCGGAGGACGCAGGCGTGAACTTCACGGTCATCGTCCCGGCCTTGGCTTGCGCCTTTTGCCAGTCGCCCGCCGGCTTGGAGAAGACCTCCTTGCCGGCAGGGTCCGACCCGAGGAACGCGACGCCCGGCGACGGGTCGGCCTTGAAGCGGTAGGGGTAGTCGTCGTTGATGTGGTAGTCGCCGGTCGCGACGACCTGGAGCTTGAGGTCGCACGCCGCCCCGGCGGCGCAGTCGCCCGACACCGCGTCGACGAAGAAGTGATCCGAGCACGCAGCGTGCCCGCACGGCGACGAGGTCACGGCCGTCCCCTGGACGGGAGGCGGCTCACTCTTCGAGCAGCCGACCGCGGCGATCGAGAGGACCCAGCCAATGAGCGCGCTTCGTATTCGCATCCCGCCCTGTAGGTAGCACGGCACGCAGGCGCAGGCGCAGGCGCAGGCGCGAACGCAGGCGCGGGCGCGGGCGCAGGCGCAGGCGCAGGCGCAGGCGCGGGCGCGGGCGCGGGCGCGGGCGCGGGCGCGGGCGCATACGCATGCGCTCGCACTCGAGCACGCGCTCGCACTCGAGCACGAGCACGCGCTCGCGCTCGCGCTCGCGCTCTCACCGCACGTAAAGCTCGAGTTCGGGCCCCCGGACGCGGCCGGGGGTGAGCGCGAACGCGATGCCCGTCGCGCTTTCCCCATCGGAGAGCACCGCCAGCGAGACGTCGCCGGGCCGTCCGCGGCGCCAAAGCTCGAGCAGAGCTCGGACGTCGAGCCGCACGCGAGTCCCGGCCGCGGGCAGCACGGGCGTCTGCGGTAGCCCGAGTTCCTCGACCCGCGGCTGGTTCGCCCAAGACAGGCGACGCGAGTCCCAGCGATCGAGGACGTGCGCCGCATGCAAGACGATCTCCGCCGGATCCGCGGCGACGTCCGGCACGCGCTCCATCGCGAGGAACGCTTCGACGAGGGTCTCCTCGGGCCGCAGCGCCACGTCGAACCGGAGGAATATCCGCCCGCCGCTCGAGCGGCCGAACGTCGCGAGCGTTGCCGGTGCGAGTGCGCCGGGGGTGTCCGCGGCGCCCCGCTGCACGAATCCGACGTCGACCGGCTCGAACACCACGCGCCTCGCGGTCGAGATCGCGGGCACGGCGCCGTTCGCGATGCAGCGGCCCGCCACGCACGACGACGCGCCGCCTCCGCAATCGCTCGTGGCGGTGCACATCCGCTGCGGCGATGGCAGGCACGACGTGAAGGCGACCGCCCCCGGCAGCGCGAGCGCCGCCAACGCGACCGCCGCGCCCGCGCCAGAGTGCCGCGTCATGCGCGGTCACGCTAGCATCGGTGGTATCAATTGACCCCGATGGACGACGCGGCCCTGCTCTCCGTGCGCGACCTCGTGACGACCTTCCGGACGGACACCGGCTTGCTCACGGCCGTCGACGGCGTGTCGTTCGACGTGCCGCGCGGCGCGACGGTCGCACTCGTCGGCGAGAGCGGCTGCGGCAAGAGCGTCACGGCACTCTCGATCCTGCGCCTTTTGTCCTCGCCGCCGGCGCGGATCGAGGCCGGGACCGTCGAACTCGAGGGCAAGGATCTCCTCTCGCTCCCCGAGCGCGAAATGCGCGCCGTACGCGGCGACGTCGTGTCGATGATCTTCCAGGAGCCGATGACCAGCCTCAACCCGGTCTACACGGTGGGCTGGCAGATCATGGAGGCATGGCGGCTGCACCGCAACAAGTCGCGGGGCGAGGCGCGTGCACGGGCGGCCGAGCTCCTTCGACTCGTCGGCATCGCCGAGCCCGAGACGACGGCCGACGCCTACCCGCACCAGCTCTCGGGCGGCCAGCGCCAGCGCGTCATGATCGCGATGGCCCTGGCCTGCGAGCCAAAGCTCTTGCTCGCCGACGAGCCGACGACGGCGCTCGACGTGACGATCCAGGCGCAGATCCTGGCCCTGCTCGGCGACCTGCAGCGGCGCTTCTCGATGAGCATCTTGCTCATCACGCACGACCTGGGGCTCGTCGCGGAGCACGCGCGGCACGTCATCGTGATGTACGCGGGCCGCGTGGTCGAGCGGGCGCCGGTGCGGGACATCTTCGCGAAGCCGATGCACCCGTACACGCGTGGCCTGCTGGAGAGCGTACCGCGCGCGGGCACGGGCGCGCGCAAACGGCTCCGGGCGATCGAGGGCCTTGTGCCCGACATGCGGCGGCTGCCCCCAGGCTGTCGGTTCGCCGACCGCTGCCCGATGCGCATCGACCGTTGCACGAAAGAAGAGCCGGAGCTGACGAGCGCCGGCCCCGGGCGCGAGTCGCGCTGCTTCCGTTCTGCGGAGGTCTCGCCTTGAACGCCGGAGACGAGGGCAAGGCGCTCTTCCAGGCCGCAGCGACGGCGCCAGCCGAGGGTCCGGAGGCCGAAGCCGGCAAGCCTCGCACGCTCGTCGCGACCCAGGGCGTGTCCAAATATTACCCCGTCCGATCGGGGATCTTCGGTCGCGGCGAGCGCTTCGTACGCGCGGTCGACGGGGTGTCCCTGCGCGTGCGGCGCGGCGAGACGATGGGGCTGGTCGGCGAGAGCGGGTGCGGCAAGAGCACCCTCGGGCGCCTGATGATCCGGCTCGTCGAGCCCACGTTCGGGCGGGTCGCCTTCGACGGCAGGGACATCACGCACCTGTCGCAGCGCGCCCTTCGCCCGCTCCGACGGCGCATGCAGATCGTCTTCCAGGACCCTTACTCCAGCTTGAATCCGCGCATGACCGTGCGCGAGATCGTCGGCGAGGCCATCGCCATCCACCGCCTCGCCAAGACGCGCGCCGACGAAGAGGCCCGCATCGTGGCTCTGCTCGAGCGCGTGGGCCTCCGCCCGGACGCGATGGGCCGCTACCCGCACGAGTTCTCGGGGGGCCAGCGGCAGCGGATCGGGATCGCGCGCGCGCTCGCCGTCGAGCCGCAGTTCATCGTCTGCGACGAGCCCGTCAGCGCCCTCGACGTGTCGATCCAGGCGCAGATCGTCAACCTGCTCATGGATCTGCAGGAGACGATGGGCATCACCTATCTGCTCATCTCCCACGACCTCGCCGTCGTGCAGCACGTCAGCCACCGCGTCGCGGTGATGTACCTGGGCAAGATCGTGGAGCAGGCGCCAGCGGCGCGCCTCTACGAGCAGCCGAGGCATCCGTACACGCGCGCGCTGTTCGCGGCCGCGCCGCAGCCCGACCCGGAGAGAAAGCGCGTGCATCTCGTCCTCGAGGGCGACGTCCCTTCCCCGATGGATCCGCCTCCGGGTTGCGCGTTTCACCCGCGGTGCCCGCGTGCACTGCCGGGCACCTGCGACCGGGACGTGCCGCGGCTCGAGGAGATCACGAAGGACAGCGAGCACCGCGTGGCGTGCTGGAATCCGCACACGCCGTGAAGATGCCCCCAGGCCGTCTGCCCGCTCACGCCTCGAGGGCGATCACCGCGTCGAGGGTCCCCGCCGAGCTTCGTACCGCGGGCATCACGTACCCGGTGACGCCCTCGTAGACGTAGCCGAGGTGCACGGCGATCTCCCCGGTCGCGTCCGTCGTGTAGAAGTGGTCGGCGCGGTCCACGTGCCACCAGCGATGCAGCGCGACCGCCCCGGGGACGGGCGCCACGGCGACGTATCCGAGCACGCCTTGAGGCTGGTAGCCGAGCCTCGGCGCCAACTCGCCCGACGGATCGGTCGTGTAGAAGTGTTCGGACGGCGCGGGCCCGTACCAGCGAAAAAGGGCCGTCGTCCCCGCGGTCCCTTCGGGGAACGTGTGAAACGGCGCGCCCTCGTAGGCATATCCCGTCGACGGCGCGAACTCGCCGCCGGGGTCGGTCGTGTAAAAGTGATCGTTCGTCGCGCTATTCCACCAGCGATACACGAGGCAACCGCGGACGCGCGCCCCCGGCGCGTCTGCGGCGGAGACGACCGACGGACCGAGACCGGTGCCAATTTCCGCGAGCGCATCGGCGAGGAGCTCCGCGTCCCCCACGCGCACGGCCGGGTCTTTTTTCAGCATCCCGATGAGCATGTCCTCGAGCTCCTTGGGGGCCCCGGGGACGAGCGCGCGAAGGAGCGGCGGGTCATCCCGCAGGATCTTGCCGAGGAGGGCCAGGACATGTTGCGCACTGAATGCTGGTTGCCCAGTCACCACCTCGAAGAGGACGCACCCGAGCGCGAAGATGTCCGCACGACGATCCACGGGGCGCTCGTCGCGCACTTGCTCGGGAGCCATGTACCCGGGGGTGCCGAGAACAACCCCGGACGCCGTCGCCGCATGTGACGCGCCTCGATCGAACCTCGCCGCACCGAAGTCGAGGACCTTGACCTTCGACGGTTCGCCGTCGACGAGGTAGAGGTTGCTCGGCTTGATGTCGCGGTGCACGACTCCCCGACGGTGCGCCACCGCGAGCGCGAGGCACACGGCGTGGGTGAGCGTGACCGCGTCGGCGAGCTCCAGCGGTCCACGGCGAAGGCGGCGCCCGAGATCCTCGCCCTCCAGCCACTCCATCGCAAGATAGGACTCGTCCGCTTCCGTCTTCCCGTGGGCCACATAACGGACGATGTGGGGGTGATTCAGCTCCGCGAGCACGCGCCCTTCGCGGAGGAATCGCTCCGTCCCACCGTGAGCCAGGATCTTCAGAGCCACGGGGCCGCCAGACAGGGTGTCGCGCGCGCGGTAGACGAGCCCCATGGCACCCGCGCCTGCGAAGCGCTCTATTTCGAACCGACCCTCTACGATCTGGCCGGCGCGCATGTGTGGAATCATCTCAGAAGGCAACTCGGGCGTCCATAGGCGCCGAGGAAACGGCGCCCCCGACGAACGCTCGTCAAGAGCGCGCAAGAGCGCGTTTTGCCACTCGCACACGCGCGGTAAGATGCGCATTCTACTCCCGATGCCGACGGCGCCCCCTTTGGCTCCCCCCGCTTTGGTTCCGCCCGAGCGGACGACGGCGCCCGCGCAAGGGGCTCCTCCGCCTCCGGCTGGGTTCGACGTCGAGCACCTTGCCGCGCTGTACCGCCAGATGCTGCTCATACGCCGCGTCGAAGAAGAGAGCGCGCGCGCCTACGCCGAGGGCAAGATCGGGGGGTTTCTTCACCTCTACATCGGCCAGGAGGCCGTGGCCGTCGGGGCGATCGCCGCGCTTCGGCCCGACGACTACGTCATTACGACCTACCGCGACCACGGCATCGCCCTCGCCAAAGGGATGAGCGTGAGGGCCCTCCTCGCAGAGCTCTTTGGCAAGGTCACGGGGTGCTCGAAGGGCCTCGGCGGGTCGATGCACATGTTCGACAAAGAGCACCACATGCTCGGGGGCTACGGCATCGTCGGCGGGCACATCCCGCTCGCCGCGGGCGTCGCCTTCGCCAGCAAGTACCGCGCGGACGACAAGGTCACGCTCTGCTTCTTCGGCGAAGGGGCCGTCAGCATCGGCGGCTTCCACGAGGGGTTGGGGCTCGCGGCCCTGTGGAAGCTGCCGATCGTGTTCATCTGCGAGAACAACGAGTACGCGATGGGCACGCCCCTCTCGCGGTCGATGTCGGTCGAAGATGTCTCGCTCAAGGCGCTCGGTTACGGGATGGACCGCGACCGCTTTTTCGCCGACGACGTGCTGGAGGTCGAGCACCGCATCTCCGAGGCGGTGCAGCGCGCGAGAGAGCACGGGACGCCGACGCTCGTCGAGGTGCGCACCTACCGGTTCCGAGGCCATTCGATGAGCGATCCCGCCAAGTACCGCACCCAGGCCGAGCTCGACGAGCACAAGAAGCGCGATCCGCTCGTTCACACCCGCGAGATCCTCGCGAAGGCCGGGGTCGCCGACGCGCGCTTTGCCGAGATCGAGAGCGGCGTCGAGGCCGAGGTCGCCGACGCGCGCAAGTTCGCGGCCGAGAGCGCCGAGCCGGGCCTCGACGTCCTTGCATCCTCCACCTACAGCGGGCCTTTCGCCTACTAGATGACCCATTCGCTGCGATTCCGGGACGCCCTGCGCGAGGCGATGATCGAGGAGATGGATCGCGACGACCGCGTCTTTCTGATGGGCGAAGAGGTCGGTCACTACCAGGGCGCCTACAAGGTCAGCGAGGGCATGCTGGCCAAGTTCGGTCCGCGGAGGGTCATCGACACGCCCATCGCCGAGGCGGGGTTCGCCGGCGTCGGCATCGGCGCGGCGATCGTCGGCTTGCGACCGATCGTGGAATTCATGACGTGGAACTTCAGCGCCGTCGCCTTCGATCAGATCCTGAACAACGCGGCCAAGATGCGGCAGATGTCGGGCGGACAGCTCGACTGCCCGATCGTCTTTCGGGGCCCCAACGCCAGCGCCCGCCAGGTCGGCAGCCAGCACAGCCACGCGATGGAGCACTTCTACGCGCACGTACCCGGGTTGAAGGTCGTTGCCCCCGCCTTCCCCGACGACGCGAAGGGACTGCTCAAGTCGGCCATCCGCGACGACAACCCCGTCCTCGTGATGGAGTCCGAGACGCTCTACGGCGTCAAAGGCGACGTCCCCGAGGGCGACGTGCTCGTCCCGCTCGGCAAGGCCCGCATCGCGCGCCAGGGCACCCACGTGACGATCGCAGCGTACTCGCGCATGACCCACGTCGCGCTCGAGGCCGCGGCCTTGCTCGAGTCCGAGGGGATCGCCGCAGAAGTCATCGACCTGCGCAGCCTGCGGCCGCTCGACGAGAACACGCTCGTGGCCAGTGTCGAGCGGACCCATCGCCTGGTCGTCGTGCACGAAGGCTGGCCTTACGGCGGGGTCGGCGCGGAGGTGGTCGACCGCGTCCAGCGGCTCGCGTTCGACGCCCTGGCGGCGCCGATCCTGCGGGTGGCGACGCTCGACGTCCCGATGCCCTACAGCGCAAACCTCGAGCTTGCGTGCATTCCGCAGCCGGAGCGCGTCGCCGCGGCGGTCCGTCGCGTGGTAGGTGAGTTCTAGATGGCCAAGGTCCTCGACATGCCGAAGCTGTCGCCCACCATGGAAGAGGGCGTGCTGTCGGCTTGGCACAAGAACGAGGGCGACGAGGTCGCCGTCGACGACCTGCTCGCCGAGGTCGAGACGGACAAGGCGACGATGGAGTTTCGCGCGTTCGACAAGGGGACGCTGCTGAAGATCCTCGCCAAGCCGGGCGCCCAGGTGAAGCTCGGGCAGCCGGTCGCGATCCTGGGCGCGCCCGGCGAGGACATCTCGGCGCTCGTGGCGCAGGCCGCCGGCCCAGCTTTTCCACCCCCTTCGATGCCCGGCGCCCGCCCGCCCACGCCGGCAGCCCCGGCCGCGCAAGACGCTCCGGCGCCCGCGCGCGTCCCGACCGACATTCGCGCCTCCGGGGTGGTCGAGCGGCGGCCGGGAGGCGGCATCAGCCCAGAGACCATCCCGCCGCCGGAGACGAGCGCCCCCCCGGCGCAACGCGACCCGCCGGTCGGCAGCGTCCTCGAGCGCACCGCGTTCCCGGCACCCGGGTTCGGGGATGGCGGCCAGGCGGGGCCGGACGCCGGTGGTCGCGTGCTCGCGTCGCCTTATGTGCGAAAGGTCGCCCGCGAGAAGGGCATCGATCTGCAAGGCGCGCACGGGAGCGGGACGGGCGGCCGCGTGCTCCCGACGGACCTCGACACGATGAGCGTTCAAGGAGCCTCGCCTCTGGCGAGGATCGCCCCCACGGCGCCCCCGGCTGGCGCTGCCGCGCGCGCGCCGCTCCTCGAGGAGGCAGAGGTACGCGCCCTCAGCCCGATGCGGCGCACGATCGCCAAGCGGCTGACGGAGTCCAAGACGACGGTGCCGCACTTCTATCTCCGCATCGACGTCGACGTCGCCGAGCTGATGAAGCTGCGTGCCGACATCAACGCCGAGCTCGCGTCGCCTGCATCCGCCGGCCGCGCCGCGAACGGCGGCGGCGCAGAGGCGGCCAAGGTCTCGCTCAACGACCTGCTCATCAAGGCCTGCGCGATCGCGCTCGTCCACGTACCGGAGTGCAACGCGAGCTATTCGCCGGACGCGATCCTGGTGCACCGCCGCGTCGACATCTCCGTCGCGGTGGCGATCCCCGACGGCCTCGTCACCCCGGTCGTGCGCAACGCGGACCGCAAGAGCGTCGCCGCCATCGCGAGCGAAGTCCGCGACCTCGCGGCGCGGGCGCGCAGTCGCAAGCTCAAGCCCGAGGAGATGTCGGACGGGACGTTCTCCATCTCGAACCTGGGGATGTTCGGGATCGACGAGTTCGCGGCCGTGATCAATCCACCCGAGGGCGCCATCCTCGCCGTCGGGCAGGTGCGCGACGTACCGGTCGTCTTCGACGGACAGGTGGTGCCCGGCAAGCGCCTCGCGCTCACGCTGTCGTGCGATCATCGCGTGGTCGACGGGGCCATCGGGGCGGCGTTTCTCGCCGAGCTGAAGCGGCTCGTCGAGCACCCCCTGCGCGTGCTGGCCGGTTGAGCGATGCGGGTCGGCGCGCTCCCCCTGGTCGTCGCGCTGCTCGCCATGTCTCCCACGGGCGCAAGCGCCGGCCGACCGCCCGCACCGCCCTCTGCGTGGTGGGCGGGCCTCGAGGGACCGGCCAGCAGCGCCCCGGCCAGCGGCGTTCACGTGCTGCGCCTCGAGCCACGCGGACGGGTCCGCGTCTCCGGCGGGACGTTCACGATGGGGTCGTCGCCGGCCGACATGGCGGCCGCGATCCAGCTCTGCAGCCAGGAGATCCTCGGCGTTCACTGCCACGAGGACGACATCTTGGCCGCCGTCGCCGCCGAGGGGGTCCCCCACGAGGTGAGCATCTCGAGCTTCGACATGGACCGCACGGAGGTCACCGTCGCCGACTACGCGCGCTGCGCATCGGCAGGCCCCTGCGCGCCGCCGGACTTCTCGTCCGACGACGCGCGCTTCGCGCGACCCGACTTCCCCATCACGCACGTGCGCTGGGACGACGCCGATGCGTACTGCCGCTGGGCGGCCGGCCGCTTGCCCACGGAGGCCGAGTGGGAGTACGCGGCCCGCGGCCCCGAGGGGCGCCCGTTCCCGTGGGGGTCGCTGTACAACCCGCACCTCGCGAACCATGGCGCTTGGGCCGATGATCGCTCCGACGCGACCGACGGGTTCGCCGGCCTCGCTCCCGTGGGATCGCTGCCCGACGGGGCCACGCCGCTCGGTCTGCTCGATATGGCGGGCAACGCCGCCGAGTGGGTCGCCGACGAGATCGAGCTCGACGCAAACAACCGCATGGTCGGGTACCCTCCGGCCTCCGAGGTCGACCCGAAGCCGCGGCGCGGCGCGGGGGGCTACCACATCGCACGGGGAGGATCGTACCTCGATGCTCCCATGTGGCTGCGCGGCGCCGCGCGCGGCGACGGCCCCGAGGGCGCGGTGTTCTTCCCGCGACCGGCCGCGATCGGTTTCCGGTGCGCCGCGGACGTTCGGCCAGAGCGGCCCTGATCGTCAGCGGCCCCCATGAAGATCGCCCACCTCTCCGACTTGCACTGCCTCGCGCTCGACGGCGTGCCCATGCGCCGCTTTCTCAACAAGCGCTTCACGGGCTGGGCCAACCTGCGGCTCAAGCGCGGCTCGGTTCATCGCGCGGCGTATGTCCACGCCATCGCGCGAGAGATCGCACGGCGTGGGGTCGACC
>Ga0302325_10018049_pt1 | contig 14886 bp, 11 predicted proteins | sample Palsa_T0_2_FD_201948 | JGI IMG/M metagenome (GOLD analysis project Ga0302325, IMG submission 201948) | Peat permafrost microbial communities from Stordalen Mire near Abisko, Sweden - Palsa_T0_2 | ecosystem: Environmental > Terrestrial > Soil > Palsa > Peat permafrost | place: Sweden: Abisko... | reverse complement strand
TGGTTGCAAACCGACTGGAAGAAAGGTCTCTCCACCGCCGAGGTCGAGTCGCGCCGCAAGAAGACCGGCTTCAACGAATTGACCACAGAGAAGGAGAATCTGTTCCTGAAATTCTTATCCTACTTCACAGGCCCCATTCTTTATGGTAAGTTTGAGCTCCACTTGGCCTCTCGTGACATTAGTTGATTTTCGTCGCCAGTCATGGAAATTGCTGTCTTGATCGCGGCTGGTCTGCGTGACTGGATTGATTTCGGTGTGATTATTGGTATTCTTCTGCTCAACGCTGTCGTCGGTTGGTACCAGGAGAAGCAAGCCGCAGATGTCGTCGCCAGTTTGAAGGGTGACATCGCCATGCGGACAACTGTGCTTCGAGACGGCCAAGAAGTCGAAATCAAGGCTCGTGAATTGGTTCCCGGAGACATTGTGAGTTTCTCCGAACTGAAATCAAATTCAATTGGCACGTGTTGACTGGTGCAGATCATTATCGAGGATGGTCAAGTTGTTCCCGCCGACGCGAGAATTATTTCCGCCTACGACAACCCCAACGGCTGGGCCGAGTTCCAAAAGGAGCTCGAGCGACAGGCCGGCGAGGAAGTTGAACACAACGGTGACGACGATGAGATTGGAGAGAAGCACGGCTCTGGCTATGCTCTGCTCGCCATTGATCAATCTGCCATGACTGGAGAGTCTCTCGCTGTCGACAAATACGTTGCTGATGTTATCTACTATACTACCGGTTGCAAGCGTGGAAAGGCATATGCCATCGTCACACACTCCGCCAAGATGTCCTTCGTTGGTCGCACTGCCTCTTTAGTTTCTGGAGCCAAGGATCAAGGTCACTTCAAGGCTATCATGAACTCTATCGGCACGTCTCTCTTGGTCCTCGTCGTCGGCTGGATTCTCGCCGCATGGATTGGCGGTTTCTTCCACCATCTCAAGCTCGCAACTCCCGAAAGCAGCTCCAACAGCCTGCTCCACTATGCCCTTATCCTCCTGATCGTGGGTGTCCCTGTCGGTCTGCCTGTCGTCACCACCACGACGTTGGCCGTGGGTGCAGCTTATCTCGCCAAGGAGAAAGCCATTGTGCAGAAACTCACCGCTATTGAATCGCTCGCTGTAAGTCATTCGTCAAATCACTTCGTATTTTTTCCTTTTTTCCCACGTTGTGTGGTTGGCAGGTAGTGGGCAGCAGTGCATGGTTCGGTCCCCAAGAGCTGCATAAGCTTTGCATCGTACGCTACCCACGCTACCCCACCAACGACTCTGCAGTCCGAAGCATCCGTGCAGCCAATCCCACGCGCCCAATTCAAGTGGCTTTCGGGGACGAGGAATGGAGCTTGATCTAGACGGTATCGGGGACGGACTTCACATGCAATAGCTGCTCCATCGAGAACGAGCCGCGCCCGGCCATTCCGCATCAGATGATCTGGACTGCAATGCTAATTCGTCGTGTACACAGGGTGTTGACGTTCTTTGCTCTGACAAAACCGGTACGCTCACAGCCAATCAGCTGTCGATTCGCGAGCCTTTCGTCGCTGAAGGTATCGATGTCAACTGGATGATGGCCGTCGCGGCCCTCGCGTCCTCTCACAACGTCAAGTCTCTCGATCCCATCGACAAGGTTACAATCCTCACCCTCAAGAGATACCCACGCGCCAAGGAGATCCTCTCCCAGGGCTGGCAGACGCAGAAGTTCACTCCTTTCGACCCTGTCTCCAAGCGCATCACTGCGGTTGTCGTCAAGGATGGAGTGACCTTCACTTGCGCCAAGGGTGCGCCCAAGGCCATCTTGAACCTCACCAACTGCACCAAGGAAGATTCCGATATGTACAAGGCCAAGACCACCGAGTTCGCTCGTCGTGGTTTCCGTTCTCTTGGTGTCGCTGTCAAGGAAGGCGATGGAGAATGGCAATTGTTGGGAATGTTGCCCATGTTTGACCCTCCTCGTGAGGATACCGCATCCACAATCGCTGAAGCCCAGGTCCTCGGTCTCTCCGTTAAGATGCTTACTGGTGACGCTATCGCCATTGCTAAGGAAACTTGCAAGATGCTTGCTCTCGGCACCAAGGTCTACAACTCTGAGCGTCTCATCCACGGTGGTCTCTCTGGAACTACTCAGCACGATCTCGTTGAGAAGGCAGATGGTTTCGCTGAAGTTTTCCCCGAGCACAAGTACCAGGTCGTCGAGATGTTGCAACAACGTGGCCATTTGACCGCAATGACTGGTGATGGTGTCAACGATGCTCCTTCCTTGAAGAAGTCCGACTGTGGTATTGCCGTTGAAGGTGCTACCGAAGCCGCTCAAGCCGCTGCCGATATTGTATTCCTTGCCCCCGGTCTTTCTACCATTGTCTCTGCCATCAAGATCGCCCGTCAAATTTTCCAGCGCATGAAGGCATATATCCAATACCGTATCGCTCTTTGCTTGCACTTGGAAATCTATCTCGTCACTTCCATGATCATCATCAACGAGACGATCCGTGTCGAGCTCATTGTATTCCTCGCCCTGTTCGCTGATTTGGCTACCATCGCTGTCGCCTACGACAACGCGCACTTCGAGCAGCGTCCCGTCGAGTGGCAACTTCCCAAGATCTGGATTATCTCTGTCATCCTTGGTCTGCTGCTTGCGCTCGGTACCTGGGTTATCCGTGGTGCTATGTACTTGCCCAACGGCGGTGTCATTGAGAACTTCGGCTCCATTCAAGGTATACTTTTCTTGGAAGTCTCACTGACTGAGAACTGGCTTATCTTCGTCACTCGTGGTGGTAACACATGGCCCTCTTGGCAACTCGTTGGCGCTATCCTCGGTGTCGATGTCATCTCCACCCTTTTCTGTGTCTTCGGCTGGTTGACTGGTCATTTGGGTGAGCCATCTGACCCGGTGGATCATTACCACTTCTCTGCCGACGGCCGCACCAGCATCGTCACTGTCATTATTGTCTGGGGTTACTCGATCGGTGTCACCATTGTCATTGCTATCGTCTACTATCTTCTCAGCTCAATGTCGTGGTTGGACAACCTCGGACGTGCCAAGCGAAGCCGCGCTGATACCCAGATGGAGAACATCCTCATGCACTTGTCGAAGGTCGCTGTTGCCCACGAGAAGGATGAGCACGGAGACAGATGGCACCTTACCCCCAAGGCCACCGAGGCTGAGGAGGATGACTAGATCAATTCTTGCCGGTTTTTGAGTTTTAGAGGTCGAGTGGTGTCGTGGCGTGGTGAGGTTTGATGTTGAGTAAGAAGGTGGCAGCGTTTCGATATCAGCAGCGGCGCTCATTTTGATCGCATCGTTGGTGCGATATCCCTTGTTTGATCATTGCAACTCTGTTTTCCGGTCCGGCCACGCGTTGGACTGTAGCAGAATAGTTTCTTCCCGCGTTGTTGCTGTTATCTTACGCTCGCTGCCTCGTTGATCTTGCTGGGGTGGGAGGAGATCCGCCAACAAGAGGGGATGGTCCGACTTAATGTGTGTGTGTAATTACATAAAGATATGGGAAAAGGTGTCTCGGATACTCTGTAGTTAGGATACCAGTCAAATAAATTTCGTATGTTAAAAAAATTGAAATAACCTTCCTACTCTTGTCACCGCTTGTGAAGTTGTGGAGATAAATTACGCTGGGTCAAGTCACTGCGCACTCGAGTACATTTAAGGCCGCCAGCTCTGATAATGGTCTCGAAGTCAGACCTTGCGCTGGACACGATATCTTCCGAAGCTCAGAGCGTTTCTCGCCCCGTGGTCTCTCGATGCCTTCTTCGATCATATTCCTAGACCAGTACTTTTGCGGCTGCAGGTTAAATTGGGCCGAGCTATGAAGTGCAGACATCTTTACCTTCATTAGTTTCCTTCGTTGAATCGAATCCCCCTTGACGTAAGATTAACCTCATCTTCATATTTCTCACAGACTTGTTCATGGGTAAAACCGGACAGCATCTAGAGGGTATAGCGGAAGATGCCCATCTAGGGTAATTTTACATGGATGGTTACCTAGGAATTTGTCTAGATAGATGGTTTATCTAGGGGTAAATCATGTGACTACAGATCCCTTGTTTAACCAATTAGAAGGCTTGATTTTTAGGCACTAAGCTATATTTAGTCGCACTTTTAAAACTTTAAATTTATCAACTATTAACCCTAATACATATATCACCAATAGCAATTATAGCTAGACACAATCAACAAGCTTTAGACTTCTCAGGTTTAGTTCGCCTAAGAGCTAGAGATAGCCTAACTCCCTTAGCACGCTTAGATTAGGCCCTCCTAAAGCGTCCTCGAGCTCTTATAACCTTAGTTGTTAAACCGACTTTGCCTCCGCATCGACGGACTCGTGCTATATAAAAAGCACTTGCACTTAAGCTAACAAATAGCTATATATTTAAAGGAGTTTACCCTCTTTATACTTGTCATGTTATTAAAGACTAGCATACTAAGATGTTAATCCGATATAGCTAACCCGACTATAAATACGAGAAGGTTATTGACCGCGTCCTTTATAGTACTAATAACCACAAGACACACTATCGACAAGCTTATAAAGACATTCTATCATGCGAATTAAAAGCAAAGCTTGTAATGCAAGCTAATGCGGTAAAAGCAAGAGCGCAATTCTTCGACAAACCCGTCTTTAATTAAACGCATAATAAGAGGTTTAGAAACCTCCTCCTCGAATAGGTTATTAAAAATAACTTCTCTTTTACAATTGTCGATTAGCCAAAGACTAAAGCTCTCTTCTCCTTCCTCTCTCCGACTACGACGCAAATATTACGACCGACTCTAATACGAGACTTAAAGAAACGATATAAAGCTAGAGAAGAGGAGATTTATCAAAAGCTTTAAGATTATATTACTACTAGCGGAAGGATTGCATTAACGACTAATAGCTAAGCTAGCAATAATAAGCTCGATTATATTGCTATTATAAGGCATATTATACACAAAGTAGATAGCAAGATAAAGTTTATGCTTTTAGATATTATCGAATTAACGAATCTTATACATGATAGCTTATACCTTTATTAAAAGCTTCTTAAAGTTATAGATCGATTGCATATCACTTGCGCGATTATATTAGTTACTCGAGATAACGCTTTACCGAATAATATAATGCTAGAGGAGTTTAAGGCTATCGTGGCATTATAGTAAGAAGCTATGGACGAATTAGACCAAGCTAGGTTCTATTATAAGTTTAATCGAAAGGATAGCGATGTTCGGTGCGTTGCGCATATATATAATATTACAATTTAAGCAAGTATGCATTTACTCTTATATACGCGCGACAAATTAGCATTTGAATTCCTTGCGCCTCCTAGTATTTTTATAAGAGGCGCAAGTTAATTTTATGCCAATTTGTTGATAGTCTCGGAACTAATATGTTAACTTTTTAGCTTTTAAAGCAATTAAAGCAAAACCCAAGGAACACTTCTCCGATTATTACTATATAAACAATAAAGCACTCCCTCCTCCTTTTACTAAACGCTTTGCCTTTTATAAACTACGAAGTCTATCGATTATCTTTAAGCTATAAAAGCTGCCTCGCGCATAGCTTAAAAGTATATGTATTACATTAGGTATTAAGTACAAAGACTTAATATGCAATATGCTAATACGATGGAATTTAACAGATAAGATACTTGATATAAGATTATATATAAAAAAGGCAATTATAGCAGTCTTAACTGCGCAAACTTGGGATAAATCGGTAAAGCAAAATTTGATACTAATAAAAGAGGATTGGAATATATTAAAAGAGATAGTAGTCTTTTTTAATATCTTCAAGAAACTTATAATACAATCTCAAGCAGACGAATACTTTACGCTTTATAATGCTATCCCGAACTACCTTTATATACTCCGCCAATTAAATGTATAATAAGCTTAAGACAAATGGCTTATCCTTAAGCTTGCGGCGAAAGCGGCTTATAAAGTTATAAAGGACTACTACAAAGAAGCTATCTCCTCGCGCTATTCGTTTATTGCTATTATTTGCGATCCTCGATATAAGCTTAAAGCTTTAAAGTTCCTTTTTGACGCGTTAAGAGGCATCGAATCGACAAGTTATAAGCGTGCGAAGGGTTATTTTCAATATATATATTTGCAATACTAAAAGAGAGTAGTAGGCCTAGCAAAGCTCGAGCGGTAGCAGCTAGAGAATAATGCAATTAATGCTCGTGGCAGTCGATCGCCGACTCCTAAAGTCGAGGGACTAGAGGTATAGCGGGTTAATCCTTTATATAAATAAGACAAATATATAGTAGCTTTACTTACATAATTAGTAGCTACGAACGATAAAGTCGCTAGATAGTTAAACAAACTAGTGATCCCGCGCGATTTAATACTAAAAGCTTAACGATTATATATGCTTTTAAAGGCATAAGACTTCCTAATAATCTCTTAAATAGCACGCGATTATCATGCGATCCTTGCGACCTTTACTCCTTTTAAACGAGTATTTAGCATAGCTAGCAACTTGGTCTCGAAGAAACGAACACGAATATCAAGTGAGAACGTGCATTATGTGCTTTGTTTAAGAAGCTAGGGTATATTAGATGATGCCGACGATAAGGGAGAGATTTTAATTAGTAAGGATAGTACCAAAATTGTAGTAGTTTTAGCTGAATAAATCGACACTTCACCCCTAAACCTCACTTCCAAAATAGGCAAAATGACATCATTACCCACCGGAACCACCTAGTTTTTTAATGGTAGATACCCAATCCAGCTAAAATTGGCTGGGTAATACCCAGGAACTCGTCGACCGGATACCCAGGGGTATACCCCTACCCATGAACAAGTCTGATTTCTCATAAGATACGAAACCAATCTGTAATATTCCAAGAGGTTACAATCCCCGTTGCCTCACCCAACATCTTCGCGAACGTCTCATCTCCCTCTCGGAATCCAGAGGAAGCACGCAGAGCCTCACTCACATGCCTCGTAAGATACAATACGACAACTGCAAGATGTCGTCCACGTGCTATGTGTGAGGAACGGATTCCAGATAGCAGAGAACGCACCTATCATTAGTGAGCGGGAGGAGGAAGCGCCAGCGTGATAATTGGGGAGGTGAGGGTTGGCGTGCTGCGAAAGAAGCTAGAAGCAAGTTTGGGGAATTGGTTTAAGAGTGGAATTCGATGGGTGTCTGAACACTTGATTGTTCTCAGATGAATCCTATTTATAAATATGAGCCTGCCTCCCTTAATCTGGAGCAACCGCCAGACCTGGCGGGAGTTGGTCCAAGCTGGAAAGGGGTATGCTGGACTGGTATTAAATGCCAGAGCCCTAGACGATTTCGACACTAGCCAGGTAGTGAGGCGTGTAGAAGGCCCTCAGTATAAATGGGATGTGTGCGCGTTCGACTATATTGTCAATATAAAGTATTTACACCCTCGTTCTTGGGTTCGATAGTTGAACATGCATCATCCCAGTTGACCTTGTAAGGACATAGACCTCGCACCGCATAACTCGTGACTTTCGGCTTAGCTTGGACTCCGTGTTAATCTGTTGGGGGTATTTCAAATCTAGTCGGTGTTAGGGATAGGTTATGTATCAAACGTCGAAATGTTCTCGTCGTTGGCTTCGACGTTGAGAAGTGAGCTCGACGACAAAGATGATGGGGCGCCGCTGATTCGCTGGCAGCTATTCTTTAGGCGCGGAAGCATCAGGTCTAAGGACGATGAGATGTGGACACTTATCAGATCCATTAAGTGTCTGGCTTTCGATGTGGTCGAGGACGTGAGTCGATGTCAAATGGATCAGTAATCTAGGAGTATGTCTCGGTCCGCAGAATCTTCCGGCTTTGAAGTGTGATTTTGCTTTGAGATTATGCCGGGAATGTTCTTGTTGTGTTGGTATAAGAAATAATTTCGCGTCATGATCTTGATTTTAGAGGTATTCAATCGTTTATTTGCTTGCTAGAAAGAATTGCCTACAGGAATTCGGATTCTATTAGCCAAAGCGTAAACCCCCTTGAAGAGCAAAGAGCCCGAGAGGAACATACTTTGAGGCGTTGGAGAGAACAATATGCTAGTTGAGCAAATGTCAATGACATGTTCTCCATTGATTTTGCCGCCGTATACACTACTTCGCACGTGTCAAGCGCCTCCACCCTCAGCACGCCTCTTCCTTGTACCTACGGCAGAGAAATAGATGTATGGTGTAAACGAATTCAAACTTGCTCCAATGAGCCTTCGACAACCGAACAATACATGGTCGGGATCATCTGTTGAACCACGTTCGGGATGTGTATCTCGATGGAACGTTGACAAATTATTGACTCTATCGATAGAATGGTAGGACTTGGTTACTAGACAGCGCCCCCTTTATGTGGCATTATCGCGTGGCTTAGAAGCGACATCCCATTTGGAGGATTTTTAATTCAGCGTCCGTGATTTGGCCTTCATATGAAAATAGTTGCCATGGTCTCGGCGTCAATAGGTAGGCACATAGCCTCAAAATCTGGACAGCTATTAGAGCCGCTAGTCGGCCACAAAACCTGGCGAAGGCAACTTCAACTGGACAGGCCAGGCATAGGCTCTCATCAATAACTACTAAATTACATATCCTGGAGGGTTCCAAGGACAACCCTTCGAATTTAAACATCATAACACTAGATCACAGGCTTCGGTTGGGAAATTGCAGCTCGTCTCCTGTTCTAAACCACAACTTGGCAACTTGGCGAGTGTCTCCACGTGCTTTAGTATCCCGGCAAGATTTAAATTGCATAGGGCAGCTTAATCAGACTTCATCCAGAGCTTATTACTTGAACAAACAGCTGAACTTGGTGCGAGACTGAGTCAGATCGAAGGATCTCAGTCCTTGACGAGGGCCAAAGTATCGATTCTTTGACGTCGGTCTTCACAGCGTATTTAGCTTAAGCGTCCATTCGATCGTTTAATTCTCTTTATACAACCTAAAACGAGCGCAGTGGAATTCACTCTTGGGCATTTTTCTAACACTACCCAAACATCGATGGTAGTGAGCACGGAAACTTAGTGCTCCGTCGGAATTCCTCCCTCAAACACGTCCAATAAATGAGCTGTCATTCTTTAAGCATTGATTCAACACAGGCCAAACTTAGCTGTCAATCATGCCAAGGTTTGGGGTCGACAAATGGTATTCGCATTCATTGCAATTCTGGAATTTCACATCCACTATCTTTTTGCTCTCTAGAAGTCTATTTTGAGTGACGTAAGAGATTCCTCTCTTATTTTTCAATGTTTATATAACGTTCCTTTAGTGGGTGGTTTCGTACACTCTGATACTCTCTCTCCGAGGCGGAGGCCGGAAGGAGCTTACCCGGCATGTACTTTGCAGTCACACGCCTTAAAACTCCAATTATATGCGGGCTGTGACCCAAGAGAATGCGAAATGATATTGCGGACGAGAAACTTGACGATGAGCATAATTGACCACGATTTCTATCCAAGATCTTGCGATCCACAGCGCACCGTTTGTAGTTACATCTGCAGCGAATTTCCAACTCGCCCAGAATGTCACTCGCACAACCTCAAGACGATGGACTTGTTCAAATTCGAGCACGGATAGCAAATTGCAGGAATAAGACTGCTACGATGCAAACCTTATTGCATCAGGTGAGCCAGTCCTCAGCGTATAAATGTCGGTACCATGATTTGCCTATGTTTTCAGTCGCAAGTGACCCGGAGGAGAATGGGTTTTCGGAACACGGAAAGGAACATGATCATTTACCTAGGAACACCCGGGCAAGACAAAGCAATTTGATAGCAGTGGAAGCGTTCGCCTTTTGAGGTCCAAGGGGTTTGGTACCGCATTAAGACAGGTGAGCTGCTATTGGGACATGTTAACCACGATCATCACTGATTGGGAGAAAGAAGAGCTGGGCATTCCTGTATTTTTGGCATTTTCCGTTTACGCAAATTCCCCAATGTACGAATTCCCAACACATTCAACGAACTACAAGATCTCCTTCATTGCCGTCCGATGTCAATTATGCTTCATTTTAGTCTTAACCCACCCCCGCATTACTAAACGCCCAACCTATGATCTCCTTGATGGCGGCAGGGCGATCATGCAGATGAAGAGATGCTCAGGGCTTCTCCATATGTCGTCTTAATTGTTCCTCACTATTTCATGCCATTGATACCAGGCCAACCCCTGCATCTCATCATCATCTGATGATTGGCTTTCTGTGATCAGCTTATGCAAATAAACATCAGACGATGGCACATCACACAGTCATGTTCGTGGGGACGCCTCGAGGGGAAGAGAACGAGGACGAAGTTTGGCGTCCCGGTTGGCCGCGGGACTGTGGGACTACTAAATGTATTTCTGAGGAGCGGCTCACGGATCTTGTAACGCAGCTATTCAGGAAAAAGCACCTTCAAACCAGCGCAATTTCTCGTTGCGTGGCGAAGTGAAGTCAAACATTTCGGGCCGCGGTTCTCCCTGGCGCAGGGGGCCTTGCGAGGCGACTCGGAATGGCTGTAGGGTAAAAGCATAATAGAACATCAGATAGATGACGACGTCGTCCACCACTCGATCCTAGGGTTTCGAAGAAATCCGAGGCTGGGCCGGGTATGGCAGAACCGCCTTGGACTCTTGTCTTATCTGATTCGCTTAAAGTAGCTTACAGCCCCTGAAAGTGGGTCACGTGTGTGTCTCAAGACCGGGGGTGATACCGCGTCAAACCACCTCGAGACAGCCATCGCCCCACGCCTCCCCCCGTCCATCTGATAATAATCTGCGCAAGAACGTCCTCTCTCAATACCACCAATCGCATGCTCTCGGATCTTCTGCCGAGGCAGATTATCTCGATCATCAATCGCCACTTGTCTCTGGGTTCAAACTACTCAGTGAACCGCTCATCTCGTCTGAACAACGGGCGAGATCCTGATACCCAGCGCTTTAGTGTCAAGATGCACCCCGGCCTTGTCCCCGCTCCCATTTGACCAGTGAGTGGACGCACCGAGCGCCCAGGAGCGTGCTACAGCACACTAGACGCCTACGAACGTGACCCCGAGCGGCTGTTGGGCCCTTTCGGAAGGATGAACTCCTCAGAAACGCAATGTTCTCCCAGTATGATCTGCTATGCAGATTGCAGAGTGTATGTCAAGGGTTACAGCCATGCCGGTCTTTGGTTTGATCTAGTTTTCAAAAGAAATGACCGTTTCCCCCGACGATGCAAGCTATAAAGACCCCGTCAGCCTCTCTGCATTGCTGTTTTCTCCCATCGCATCTTCAGTCTCTCTTTCGGCTCACCATCCATTCTTTCCAGTTCTGTGAACTTGCCTTTTTCCACATTCATTATTGCTCTATTCAAATTAGGCTGGCCCGTCTTTTAGTTTTTTGCATATCCAATCCATCGTCGTTCCCTACACAGCCATCATGAAGTACGAAGCGTTACCTATTGTTGCTGCCTTCCTTGGCCTCACAACTGCGGCTCCTACGCCAGCCCCCAAGAATGTGCTCTCATTCTCAATCCCACGCGCCATGATGCGTCGTGAAGTCCCCCAAGAACACTCTCACAACAGATTCCTCGACGGTGTCCGAGTCAACTTGAACCTCAACAACCCCAACGAGATCGAGGACCCCGTCTTCGGTCTTCTCGGTAACGCAGCCGCGGCTGGTGGTGCTGGAAAGATCACCAACTTGAACTGTCTGCATCAAGCTACTGCTGATCAGGCTTTCACCAACGCAAAGGCAGCTGGGAATGTTACCGGTCAATCTGATGCTTTGTTGTATGCGGCACTGGAGAGAAACACTGGGGCTGTTGGCTTGGCCAGTGTTAGCTGCAACGAGACTGCTGTCAACCCCGAGATTCAAGCTGTCCAGCAACATCAAGATCCTGCTTCGCCCAACGCAGCATCCATTAACAAGGCCATCGTTCTCGCTCTTGCTGTTCAACTCAAATTCATTGGAGCTGATCCTCAATCGGCTCTTCTTTCAGGAACATTCGCTCCGGGAAAGGTGAGTTTTCCTCGCTTGTCTCAAAATCATTACTAATAGAATTAGATCGGAGACCCAACTGCCAAGGGCAATACCTGCGATGTTGCGGATGATGTTGAAGGCTGCATTTTCTCGCAAAATCTCCTTGTTGATGATGCTACTGCTGCTGAGATCACTGCTGCCGTTGCGAACATCGCTGCAGGCAGTTCTGCTAGCTCTGCTGGCTCTACCTCTGCCTCTGCCCCTGCCGCCAACTCAACCGCTTCTTCTGCTTCAAATGCCTGCCCAGCTGCCCCAGTTGAAGCTTCTGCTACCCCTTCTGTTTCTGCAGCCGCATCTGTTGCTGCCTCCGCAAGTAAGATATCCATACTTTTGATTTCAATATGAATTCTGACACGTGACCTAGCCAACGAGCAGACCTTCACTGGAACCCTCGGAGGTGCAGCACCACCCGTCACCTCCTCCGCTAGCGACCGACCATTCACTGTCAACGGAAACACCTTCGTCAACCTCGCAGCCGCTCTTCAACGCTCCTGCTCCATCCAGAACACCAACTGCGCAAATGCTGCTAATGCAGGAACTCTTCCAGGTACCAACGTCGGCGACTGCAACGCCCAAGAAGCTGCCTGCAACGCTGCTGGATCTGCAAAGATCAAGCGCGCTACTCTCGACTTCGGCTCCTGCTCCAACCCCGCCATTGAGTTCGCCGCCGGCCTTGATGGACGCAACCAGGACTCCTTCGAGCCTGTTAACCAAGCTGATTTCAACCACGGCAGCGCCCTCAACATCAATGTCATCTCGTCGTTCATCTGCGGACAACTGAGCTCCGAGTGCAAAGCCTCAGCTGCAGCCATCGCGGCTTGCGCATCTGCCGAGAGCGCTGCGAGTAAGTCAACCCAATCCCATCATCAGCTGATTCGACTTGATATTAACAACCCATAGATGCATTGACCGGCCAAGCGGCAGCTGACGCATTCAACTGCGCGCTCGGCGTCTCAGCAGCCAAGTCCAAGCGCGCCAACGCTGCTTAAATCCCCTGAACCATTCCCAGAGATGGCGTTGTGTTATTTGTTTAGGTGTGCACAGCATGAGAGGAGGCGTCTCTGGGGAGGAAGGGGTCTCGTAGATCGGTCGTGTGGGGAAGGGAGGCAGAGCCCTAATAACGAAATATTGTCATTTGTAAGATATGAAAGCCCGTGAAAAAATGGTCTGAGAAGCTTCCTTCATATTGCGTTTTGCTTATCTTGCTCACTTGTTAGCGAGGTGCGTGAATGGCGGGCAGGCGAGATATCTTGCTTGTTTTTTGTACTGCATGATTAATTTTTAGCTATGCCCTCATGAAGCCTGTGGAAAGCAAGTTCTTCATATAGTCGCGAATAAAAATCAATGTATCATTATCATATCAAATTCTGCGCCCTCACTTGATCTTGCACGTGACTGCTCTTGATAGTTTGAAAAGGTCGATCATATTGCCGCGACTTGAAGTTTCTCGTGTTTTGCAAAATGTGAGCATGAAAAAGGAAATATGATCGTGGTTCCTCTATTTAAGCAAATTAACTCCCGCCCCAAAGCTCGCCCATCCACACCAGCACGTTCCGTACCACGCACCAATTTCCACAACCACAATCAAGAATAATCTCCATGCCAAGAAGGAACAACTTAGGCAGAACTTTCGCTTGCCGAATTGCTCTTCTTAAAATGTCTCGCATGCAAGTCCTTTGCAAAGCCACTCACACCTCCATTCCCCGAGTTCGGGATGGTGTCAGGGCCCTTGCGCTCATTCGAATATCCCGTCCCGGCTCCCGTCGCCGTGATCTGGTGCTCAAGCGGACCCCCCTGCTCATACACAGCGGTATCTAATGGCTGCGTATCGAAATGGATCTCAACTTCAGTACCAGCCAGGAAGAGGTACCAATATATAACGCCGGTGAAGAGTCCGCCTCCGATGAAATTTCCGATTAGGGAGGGGATCATCGATTTCCAGATGTAGTAGCCGACGGTCAGAGGCTTCGGGGCGCCGAGGAAGATGGCTAGGGGGATAAAGTACCTGTTGATCTGGGGATTAGCACGGCCTAATAAGGAAGAAATTCGGGAGTTGAGACAACGTTCAACGAGTTGTGTACTCTAAAACCATATCTACAGAGTACAGGAAACTCGCGAGACATCTGGATTTGGAGATTTCCTCAGAGAAATACACCTACATGTTGGCTATTACGTGATCAGTTCCTAGGCCGACGAAGCACATTACGGGAAACCAGATGGAGACGATTTTGGAGATTATTTCGCGGGAGGAAACGGCGAGGAAGACAGCCATGCAGACGAGCCAGTTGCCTAGGTGATGAAGGAATCAGTTCGTGAATAGAGATGAATGAGAATTAGTTGGTGAAAGGACTTACAGAGAATGCCCTTGAGGAAGATCTGATGCCATTGTGCAGTAACGCATTTGGTTTTTGCGAAAGCAAGAGCTTCATCTTTATACGCACCACTCTCGAATGTGCCACCGTCTGTGTCTCCAAGTTAGTATTGCTCGTATCGAGGGAATAGGGAACTTGCATCCTGTGAGGACTGCCATGAAGAACAGCGCTCCTGCCAAGTTTCCGAAGAAACTGACAAACAAAGTCTTGAATAGATCTATGATACTGCACCGACGGTGAAGAAGAGCAATAACGGAGTACATGCAATAACTCGTGTAAAGATCCGCTCCAGTCAGGACCACCACTATTAAAGAAGGAGAAGTTAGTAATTGCCGAATCAAGATGTTTATATACTATCTCTCGAAACATTCTGAGCTCGCGGTGGACAGAAAAGGCGGCACTCATTGCTTCAGTGTTCCAGCTTGGTGTGGGACAATGAAGATTAGTGCCGCTTTTTCTGTCCACGACGAGTTTAGAGAGGAGAGAGTAATCTGAGGATGACTTACTGATCAATCCGACTGGGAAGACCATCGCAGATATTGTACGGAT
>Ga0302325_10018048_pt1 | contig 14886 bp, 9 predicted proteins | sample Palsa_T0_2_FD_201948 | JGI IMG/M metagenome (GOLD analysis project Ga0302325, IMG submission 201948) | Peat permafrost microbial communities from Stordalen Mire near Abisko, Sweden - Palsa_T0_2 | ecosystem: Environmental > Terrestrial > Soil > Palsa > Peat permafrost | place: Sweden: Abisko... | reverse complement strand
TTTCAAGGCCGCGCCGGTTGGATGATCGTTGAAGAGACGGACCTGGCTGATTACGGCGGCGCCGACAAACTGATTGACGGGTGTGTACTGCGGGCATGCTTCCAGGCAGCATCCGCAACTGATGCAGCGCGAAAGGGGATAGCGCTCCTGTTGAAGTTTTTGGGAGATGGGCGGCCCCGGGCCGAGATCGTATGTCCCGTCGATGGGCACCCAGGCCTTGACGCGCTTCAAATCGTTGAACAGCCGCGACCGATCGACGAACAGATCGCGAATCAGTGGAAACTTTCCCATCGGCTCGAGCGTGATGGCTTTGCCGGTGGCGAGCTTATCCACCAGGGCGGAGCAGCTTTGACGGACTCGGCCGTTGATAACCATCGTGCAGGCGCCGCAGACTTCCTCCAGACAACCGCTGTCGTAAACGACCGGAGTGGTGGATTTCCCGTCGACCGTGGTGGGATGGGCGGCGATATATTGCAGACACGATATGATGTTCATGTTCGGCCGGCGGGGGACGGCGAATTCTTCCCATCGCGCGGCCTGTCCCGGGCCGTCCTGCCTGCGGATTCTCAACTGCACGACCCGGTCGGACGACAAGGGAGGGGGTTGTTCCGTCGTGGCGGGGCTCATCTTTGCAGCACTGTAGAAGCCAATGGCCTTTGGCACAAGATGATGCGATGCGGATTTGCCAAGTGGATATCGCGTAAAATGGCTGAATCACCATATTGGCGCACGACGCGGGGGACCGATATTATAGAGGCTCGCACTTTTAACGCAGAGGATGATGAAGGCGGAAACAACTGTCACCCCGATGCCGTCAAGTCAGAATGGACCTCAACCTCCGACAGAAGGCGCCAAACCGCGCTCGTTCTGGATGCTGTGGCTCATCGTCGTCTGCGTTCTGGCCGCCATCGCGGCGCTGGTCATATTCCGGCTGCGGACGAGCCAGTCCGCTGCCTCCGGTTCCCGCGCCGGGGCGGGCGCGGCAATCCCGGTTGACGCCGCAGTCGCGGAGCGCGGTGATCTGCCGATTTATGTTGACGGCCTGCTCGGAACGGTCACATCGTTGCAGGCGGTGACGATTCATACCCGGGTGGCTGGACAGCTCGTGAAGGTCGCGTTCGTTGAGGGGCAGATCGTGCGGCAGGGGGCGTTGCTGGCCCAGATTGACCCGAATCCGTACAAGGCGCAGCTTGAAGTGGCGCAGGGACAGCTCATCAAGGACCAGGCATCCTTGAAGGATGCTCAATTGGATTTGAATCGCTACAAGCAAGCGCCGCTTGCGTATACCCAGCAGCAGATCGACACGCAGCAGGCTTTGGTGGATCAGGATATCGGGGTCGTCAAAAGCGATCAGGGCGCGGTTGACAATGCCAAGGTGAATTTGGACTACTGCACGATCACGTCGCCGGTTACGGGCCGGATCGGGCTTCGGCTGGTGGATGAGGGGAATATTGTAAATCCCACGGATACAACCGGGCTGGCGGTGATCACACAATTGCAGCCGATCACGGTCGAGTTCTCGATTCAACAGGATGCGATTCCGGATGTGGTCACGCATTCGGACAGAATTCCACCGCTGGAAACGACCGCCATGGATGGAGATCGCACGCTGGCGACGGGAAAACTGGCGTCGATCGACAGCCAGGTGGATATCACCACCGGCATGGTGAAGCTGAAAGCCCTGTTCGACAACGAGGACAACGAGTTGTTTCCGAATCAGCTCGTAACGATCCGGTTGAAAGTGAAGACGCTGAAAAAGGTGGTGCTGGTTGCGTCGGAGGCGGTTCAGACGGGGCCGGATTATTCATTCGTTTATGTCGTCAAGCCGGACAAGACGGTTGAAATTCGCAAAATCACGCCGGGGCAGGACGAAGTGGTCGACGGTCAGGACCTGACCGCAATCGACAGCGGCTTGTCCGCGAAGGAATTGGTCGTGACCAACGGCGTGGACAAGCTTCAGGCGGGGTCAAAGGTGGACCCAACCCTTCAAAGCACGACACGGCCGTCAACGCGATCGAGCACAACTCGCCCGGTCGGGCACGTTCGGAGGTCGCTGACGAACGATTCGAATCAGCAGAACACGTCGGGGAATGGCGAATGAGCCCGTCCAGGCCATTCATCCTGCGGCCTGTAGCCACATCCCTGCTAATGACCGGCATCCTACTGGTCGGGATCGTCGCTTTTCGACAACTCTCTGTTTCGGCGTTGCCGGAGGTGGATTATCCGACGATCGAAGTGGTGACGTTTTATCCAGGCGCTGGTCCTGATGTGATGGCGTCATCGGTGACCGCGCCGCTGGAGCGGCAGTTCGGGCAGGTGCCGGGCCTCAACCAGATGACATCGACCAGCAGCGAGGGAAGCTCGCTGATCACGCTGCAATTCTCGCTGGATTTGAATATCGACGTGGCGGAGCAGGAAGTTCAGGCGGCGATCAATGCGGCGGCGAGTTATCTGCCGGCGAACCTGCCCAACCCGCCGATCTACAGCAAGACCAATCCCGCGGATACGCCGATCCTGACGCTGGGCCTGACCAGCGACACGATGCCGCTGACCAAGGTGGAGGACCTGGCCGACACGCGGCTCGCGCAAAAGATTTCCCAATTGAGCGGCGTCGGGCTGGTGAGCATCAGCGGCGGACAAAAACCGGCCGTCAGGATTCAAGCCAATCCAGGCAAGCTCGAATCAATCGGTCTGACAATGGAGGATTTGCGGACGCTGATCCCGGCATACAACGTGGATCAGGCCAAGGGGAGTTTTGACGGGCCGCATCGGGCGTTCACGATCGGCGACAACGATCAGCTCACGACCAGCAAGGATTACAGGCCGATCATCCTGGCGTACAAAAACGGTGCGCCGATCCGATTGTCGGATGTGGCCGAGATCGTGGACAGCTCCGAGGACGTGAAAGAAGCGGCGTGGATGAACCGGCAGCCGGCCGTGATCATGAACGTGCAGCGCCAGCCCGGCGCCAACATCATCGACGTAGTCGACCGGATCAACAAGTTGTTGCCGCTGCTGAAGGCGTCGATGCCGGCGGGGATTCAAGTGACGACGCTGACCGACCGGACGGTGACGATTCGGGCTTCCGTCGCGGACGTGGAATTCGAACTGGGATTGACCGTCGTGCTCGTGGTCCTGGTGATATTCCTCTTTCTCCGCAACTTGCGCGCTACGATCATCCCCAGCGTTGCGGTGCCGCTTTCGCTCGTCGGCACGTTCGCGGTGATGTATCTCCTGGGATACAGCGTTAACAACCTCACGCTGATGGCGCTGACCATTTCAACCGGCTTCGTGGTGGATGATGCGATCGTCATGATTGAAAACATCATCCGGTTCATCGAAGAGGGGGATGCTCCGCTACAGGCGGCGCTGAAGGGTTCGGAACAGATCGGGTTCACGATCATCTCCCTGAGCGTTTCGCTGATCGCGGCGCTGATCCCGCTCCTGTTCATGGGAGACGTGGTGGGACGCCTGTTCCGCGAATTCGCGGTCACGCTCAGCATCACCATCGTTGTCTCGGCGATCGTTTCGCTCACGCTCACGCCGATGATGTGCGGACTGCTTTTACGGCACACGCCCGAAAGCGAGCAGGGATGGCTCTACAAAAAATCCGAGGACATTTATGAAAGAATCATCGAATTTTACGGCATGACATTGCAATGGGTGCTCCGCCACCGGTTTGCCACCATGATGGTTTTCCTGGCGACGCTCGGCCTGACCATCTGGCTTTACATCATAATCCCCAAGGGATTTTTTCCCGTGCAGGACACCGGCGTGATTCTCGGCGTCTCCGAAGCGGCGCAAACCATCTCATTTCCGGCGATGGCCAAGGCGCAGCAGGACCTCGCGAATGTCATCCTCCAGGACCCTGCCGTGGAAAGTTTATCCTCGTTTATCGGGATCGACGGAACGAATACGACCATGAACGCCGGACGCATTCAGATCAATCTGAAACCGATTGAACAGCGCAAGATCAACGCCAGCGATGTAATCCGTCGATTGCAGCCAGCGCTGGCTCGCGTGACCGGAATCACGCTCTATATGCAGCCGGTGCAGGATTTGACCGTCGAGGACCGCGTGAGCCGCACGCTGTATCAATATACGCTGGAGGATCCCGATCCGAATGAGTTGGCGGCGTGGGTTCCGCGGCTGATCGCGCGGATGAAGGATATTCAGGAAGTTCGCGATATCGCGACCGATCAGCAGAACCTGGGGCTGGCGACCACGCTGGTCATCGACCGCGACGCCGCTTCGCGGCTGGGAATCACAGCGCAGGAACTGGACGACACGCTCTACGATGCCTTCGGACAGCGGCAGATTTCGACGATCTTCACGCAATTGAACCAGTATCACGTCGTTTTGGAGGTCGATCCAAAACTCCAGACGAATCCCCGCGACCTGCAGCATATTTATGTGCATTCCGCAACTGGGAATGTGGTGCCGCTGGCACAGTTCACACATCTTGAGAAACAAGCCGCGCCCTTGTCGGTGAATCATCAGGGGCAATTTGCCTCGGTGACGGTTTCGTTCAACCTGGCGCCCGAGGCGTCACTGGGAGACGCGGTCAAGAAGATCAATGCGGCGCAGAAGAGTCTGAACATGCCTCCCAGCATTCAGGCGGGATTTCAAGGGACCGCGGCGGCGTTCGAGGCATCGCTGACCAATGAGCCGCTGCTGATTCTGGCGGCGCTGGTGACGGTTTACATTGTGCTGGGCGTGCTCTATGAGAGCTACGTCCATCCGCTGACGATTCTATCAACGCTTCCATCGGCGGGCGTGGGGGCGCTGCTGGCGCTTCTGCTTTGCAATACCGATTTCAGCGTGATCGCCCTGATCGGATTGATCCTGCTGATCGGCATCGTGAAGAAGAACGCGATCATGATGATCGATTTCGCCCTCGAGGCCGAGCGGAAAGAAGGCAAGTCGCCGATCGATGCGATATATCAGGCCTGCCTGCTGCGGTTCCGGCCGATCATGATGACGACGGCGGCGGCCCTGTTCGCCGGACTGCCGCTGGCATTGGGGACGGGAATGGGCGCGGAATTGCGCAAGCCGCTGGGCGTCGCGATCGTCGGAGGATTGATCTTCAGCCAGATGTTGACCTTGTACACGACGCCCGTGATCTATCTGGCGTTTGACCGATTGGCCAAGCGGCTGGGGGGCGCAATCGCACGCGAACCGAGGCCGCAGACGATCGCGGTGGAGGAACTGTCGTGAGCCTTTCGACGCCCTTCATCCAGCGTCCGGTCGGGACGATTCTGCTGACGATCGCGATCGCGTTATCGGGGGCTTTGGCGTATCGGTTGCTGCCGGTCTCACCGTTGCCGCAGGTGGATTTTCCGACCATCTCGGTCGGGGCTTCATTACCCGGGGCCAGTCCGGAGACGATGGCCACGAGCGTCGCGACCCCGCTGGAAAGGCAATTCGGACGGATCGCATCCGTGACCGAAATGACCTCCTCGAGTTCGCTCGGCTCCACTTCGATCACGCTGCAATTTGATTTGAATCGCAACATCGACGCCGCCGCGCGCGATGTTCAGGCGGCGATCAACGCGGCGCGGAGCAATCTTCCGGCCGATCTGCCCTCGCAGCCGAGCTACCGCAAAGTGAATCCCGCCGACGCGCCGATCCTGATCATCGCGATGACTTCGGATGTCTATACCAAGGGACGAATGTATGACGTCGCGGATTCGATCCTGGCGCAAAAGATCTCGCAGGTCCCCGGCGTTGGGCAGGTATTTGTGGGCGGCGGGGCGTCGCCGGCGGTGCGCGTGGAAGTGAATCCAGCGGCGCTGAACAACCGCGGCATCGGGCTGAGCAATGTAGCGACCGTGTTGCAGGAAGCCAATGCGAATCTGGCCAAGGGAGAGGTTTCCGACGATTCGCGCAGTGAATCCCTTACCACAACGGATCAGCTCTTTACCGCGGCGGAATACAAGAAACAGCTCGTCGCTTTTTCAAATGGCACCCCCGTTCGCCTGGAGGATGTCGCCGATGTCGAGGATTCCGTCGCCGATGTCCGCACGGAGGGACTGACCAACGGCAAACCGGCGGTCGTCATCATCATTTTCCGCCAGCCCAACGCGAACATTATCGACGCGGTGGATCGTGTGCGGGCAATGATGCCGGTATTGCAGGCCGTGGTCCCGGCTGGAATCAACCTGAAAGTGGTAGTGGACCGCACCACCACGATCCGCGCATCGGTGCATGATACGCAGATCACCCTCATGTTGTCCGTGATCCTGGTGGTGATGGTCGTCTATCTGTTCCTGCGGGACTGGCGGACGACGTTTATTCCCAGCGTGGCGGTGCCGGTCTCGCTGGTGGGGACGTTTGGCGTCATGTATCTGATGAATTACACCGTCGATAATCTTTCGCTCATGGCGCTGACGATTGCGACGGGGTTCGTGGTCGATGATGCCATCGTGGTCATCGAAAACATCACCCGGCATCTGGAAGCGGGCATGATGCCGATGGAGGCCGCGCTGGTTGGAGCGAAGGAAATCGGATTCACGGTAGTTTCAATCAGTGCCTCGCTGATCGCGGTGTTCATCCCCATTTTGCTGATGGGCGGATACCTGGGCCGGTTGTTCCAGGAATTCGCGGTCGTGCTTTCGACGGCGATCGCGATCTCGCTGGTTGTTTCGCTCACGACGACTCCGATGCTGTGCGCGATCCTGCTGCGCTCCAAGGCGCAGCAACATCATGGATGGTTTTACCGGGCCAGCGAAGGCGTGTTCGCCTGGATTCTCTCCGGATATGAAAGAACGCTGCGAGTTGTGCTTCGGCATCCGCTGGTGATGTTGATTGTGACGCTGATCACCATTGCGATGACCGCGGCGCTTTACGTCGTCGTGCCCAAGGGATTCTTCCCGCAACAGGACACGGGCCGAATCATGGGAGGAGTCACCGCGGACCAGGCGACCAGCTTTCAGGCGATGCGCGGCATGATAACGCAATTTGCGAAGATCGTAGGAAACGACCCGGGGGTGAGCGATGTGATCGCCTCGGCCGGAGGCGGCCGGGGAACGACCAATACCGCGAACATGTTCATCAGCCTCAAAGATCTCAAAGTACGCAAAGTAAGCGCCGACCAGATCATCAATCGGTTGCGGGCGAAGTTATCGCATATTCCGGGAGCGACGCTCTACCTTCAGGTTCCCCAGGATGTGCGGCTAACCGCGCGTTCCGCCAACGCGCAATGGCAATACACGCTCCAGGGCGATGATCTGCGGGAACTGCTCAACTGGGCCCCGCGGGTATTCGACAAACTTAAAACGCTTCCGGGCCTGGCGGATGTGAATACCGACCAGCAGGTTCACGGACTGGAAGCGATGGTCACCATCGATCGCGACGCCGCCAGCCGGCTTGGAATCACGCCGAAGGCGATCGACGGGGTTCTGGGCGATGCGTTTGGCCAGAGCCAGGTTTCGATCATGTACACGCAGCTCAACCAGTATCATGTGGTGATGGAGGTTGCGCCGTCCTTCTGGCAGACCCCTCATGGGTTGGATTACATCCATCTGACCGGCGCGGGAGGCAAGCAGGTGTCGCTCAGCCAAATCGCCAAATTCTCCACCGACACAACTTCGCTGGCGGTCAACCACCAGGGCCAATTTCCCGCGGTGACCCTTTCCTTCAATCTCCTCCCCGGTGTGTCGCTGGGCCAAGCGGTCGCGGAGATTAATAAAGCTGAAAGTCAAATGGGCCTGCCCGACACGATTCAGGGCAGCTTTCAGGGAACGGCCCAGGCGTTTCAATCCTCGCTGTCCAACGAACTGTTCCTGATCATCGCGGCGATCGTCACCGTCTACATCGTTTTGGGCATGTTGTACGAAAGCTTCATCCATCCAATCACGATTCTCTCGACGATTCCCTCCGCCGGCGTGGGGGCGCTGCTGGCGTTGCTGCTTTTCGGAGCGGAACTGGACATCATGGGGATGATCGGAATTATTCTGCTGATCGGAATCGTGAAGAAAAACGCGATAATGATGATCGACTTCGCGATCGAGGCCGAGCGGCGCGACGGCAAATCGCCGCAAGACGCAATCTTTCAGGCATGTCTGCTGCGGTTCAGGCCGATCGTGATGACGACGATGGCCGCGCTGCTGGGTGGGTTGCCGCTGGCGCTGGGGCGCGGAACCGGCTCGGAACTCCGCCGGCCTCTGGGGATCGCGATCGTCGGCGGATTGATTTTCAGCCAGATGCTCACGCTGTACACAACGCCGGTGGTTTACCTCTACATGGACCGATTGCGATTGTGGCTCGGAAGGGTGCTGCATCCGTCGCGAGTCAGGGAGGCCGCGATTTCTCCGGCGTAGTTGGAAAACGCGCTTTTATTTCCCCCGTGGTCCCGAGGGTTGTCTGCTTTGAGGCGGCGGGCTGCTCGCGCCGGCGCGTGATTCGCCGCGCTCGCGCGCCTGATAATCTCTGTCGGGAGCGCCGGCGTTGTTCCTGTTGTTCTCGGGCGGCGAATTATCGGTTCTGGACGGTTCGTCGCGGGTTGGTTGCTGCGGCTTCCAATCGTTTCCCTCGCGCTCCTGCCAGCCGGCATCGGTGCGGCGATAGACATCGCCCTGTTCGTTTACATACACGTCGTTTGATTTCAACTCCGGCTGGACGACTGGAGGTCTGGGATTTGGGGTCGGGGTGATGCCGCGGGTCTCGGAATGGAGATCGTTTCGACGCTGATAGACGTTCACATCATAGGTATCCCGCCGAAGGTTATTGGTTTCGATGATCGTGCGATTGATCTTGAGAGTCGTGGGCACTTTCGTTGGACGATATCCGCCGTAGCCGAACCATCCGCTGTCGGCATGGGTTTTTTCCGGGGCGGCGATCCATGTCTGGCCACCGCCGGAGGCCATCCCGAAGCTGAAACCCCAGCGGCCGGAATACGGATGATATTGCGCGGCGTAGCCGAACGTGCTCGGTCGCGGAATATACCGGTCATGAAACCAGGGTTGATAGCGGTATCCGGTTCCATATACCACGATGCCCTGAAACGGATAGCATCCGACATATCCCGGCGTATACCCCACATAGACCACCAGGCCGGTGTACCCGTAAATGTGAACAAAACTCACCGGATAAATCGGACACGACGGCGGAATTCCATAAATGTCGCGGGGAACCCGGTAGGAAATCACCCACGGCCCCGTCGGCGTCGGGCACTGATACCACACGGCATTGTAACAACAGTAATAAAACCCGCCGACGGATACGACCGAGCAATCCGTATTGACCGCGTAACTGCACTGCGTCCCTTCGATCGGCTGGAAACTCGGATCGCCATCGTAGCTGACGGGTGGCTGTTCGTATTGATTGCAATCCACAGCCGCGGTCTGGGGAATGACCGTATCAGCGACCGCATCCTGGGCGGCCTGTGTTCCCGGCACTTGCGCCAGCACGGCGGCTTTGGGACTGCCCGCCGGGATTTTGGCAAAATCCGCGGGAAGCTGATTCGGCGCCACATACGTCCACGGTCCACTGGTATTGGCCGCAGAATACCACCGCCCGGACAAGAGCGCGAACGTCTGCTGCGTACTGATCTCAAGAAACACATCCGAATCGGTATTCGCCCAATAGAGCAGTCCGGTTCCCGGAATCGTGGACATCTGCGGCGGTCCATCGCTCCAAATCAGTTCAGTGGGAATGCTGGCGGTAACAATTTCCAGCCGGGAAACTTCATCGTCGGGAATCGGCTGCTGTGGATCGGAATATCCAATCTGGTCCGCGAGCTGCGCGATTGCCCCTGGAATATGCGTCGTGTATTGGAAGGGCCCCATTGGATCGCCGGCCGAAAACCAGTGGCCCGCGCCTTTGAGGAAATACGTCCTTGAAGCCGGATCGAGCGCGACGAAAAACGGGGTATTAATGACCCGCATAATGCCGCTGTCCGAAGCTTTGACCAGTCGCGGATCGCCGTCGTATTGCACCTTTACCGCAGGATGGTCCCGGAAAATAATTGCCGGCGGAGCGGTCTGGAGGTCCGTCGCGGCGCCCTGCGCCTTTTGAATGGTCTCCAGCGACGCCAGCAGATGATCGAGCGACAGCGTGATCGGCTGGGCAAGAATGGCCTGCCTGGCGGAATCGGACAACGACTGAACCGAGATCGGTTGGACGTTGGGGAACAAGACTTTGGTCACATGCACGTCGAGGATCTGAACCGTTCGCGCGCTGCGATCCGTTTCCACCCGGCTCTGGAGCCAGATGGCCCCGAAAACCGGCTGCTGCTGCCCGGCCGGAGTCACCGCGACCGCCGCTCGGCCGTCGAGCGTGTCGCCCTGGAAATCTTCCAATTGCGGCTGAAAAATGGTCACATCCGCGCCTTCGGCGCTGGTGACATGCATCGGCCATCGGGATGGCTCCGCCAAGTTGCCGGGCGATGCAACCACGTCCGCTTTCGTGAAGGCCGGCATCATCATTAAGCCCCACAGGAAGAACAGGACAGATAATTTATATTCGTTCATAGGCTGGACCCTCCAACGATTCGGATGGAACAATAGCATTGGCATGATGAATTATCCACGCCGGCGGCTTGCGCCGGGGCGTTGAAGTGCATGTTGCCCATGTTCCTCGCGCCCGCTAAACTCGCGACGTTCTTACATCGACGAATTTATGATCGATAAAATATTCAAAGCGTATGATGTTCGCGCCATCTATCCCAATCCGCTGAATGAGGACGCTGCCTGGAAGGTCGGGCATGCCACGGCGCAATTCCTCAAGCGCAGCCGTCAGGGGGCGACGGATCGCGTCAAACTCGAGGAGACGATCGTTGTCGGCCGGGACATGCGGCCAAGCTCGCCCGCTCTGGCCAAGGCGCTCATCGACGGCATCCGCGGCGTCGGCATGAACGTGATCGACGTGGGTATGATCGACACGTCGTTCATGTATTTCGCGATCAATTATCTGGATGCCGTCGGCGGCATACAGACCACGGCATCGCACAATCCCGTCCAATACAACGGCTTCAAAATCAGCGGCCCCAAGGCCCGGCCGATCGGCGCCGCCAGCGGACTCGACGACATCAAGCGCATCGCCAGCAGCCTGCGGCCGGGACAGACGGGCCTGTCGGGCAAACTGGAATCGCGGGATTTGTGGGTCGAATACCGCAAACACGTTTTGCAGTTCCTTCAGCTCAAGCGGCCGATCAGGGTTGTCGTCGATGCCAGCAACGGCATGGCGGGGAAGATGGTGCCCGCGGTTTTTGATGGCGTCGCCGACCTGCATATCATCCCGGTTCTCTTCGAGATCACCGGCAGCTTCACGCACGAGCCGAACCCGCTGGTCGAGGAGAACCTGGCTCAACTCAAGCAGCGAATCGGACAGGAGAAGCCGGACCTGGGGGTTTGTTTTGACGGCGATGCGGATCGGTGCGTGTTCGTTGATGAGAATGAAAAGATGATCGGATGCGACATTATCACGGCGCTGCTGGCGCGGGATTTTTTGCAGATGCCGCAGAACAAGGGATCGACGATTGTGTATGACCTTCGTTCGAGCCACGCGGTTGCCGATGAGGTGAAGGCGGCGGGGGGGATTCCGAGGCGCGATCGGGTTGGTCATGCGTTCATGAAGAAAACCCTGGCCGAAACCAAGGCGGTTTTCGGCGGTGAGCTTTCAGGGCATTTCTATTTCCGGGACAATTTTTATGCCGACAGCGGCGCGATCGCGTTTGCCCGCGTTTTGTCGGTGCTTTCGGCGCAATCCAAGCCGCTCGGCGAACTGGTTGCCCCGCTGCATCGCTACAGCCAGAGCGGCGAAGTCAATTTTCGGGTCGAGGACAAAGACGGCAAAATCCGCGAGTTGGCCGACCTCTACAAAAAGTTTCAGGTCGACTATCTGGATGGCATCACGGTCGATATTGGCGACTGGTGGTTCAATGTTCGCAAGAGCAACACGGAGCCGCTGCTGCGGTTGAATCTCGAAGCGAAAACCCCCGCGATCATGGAAGCGAAGTTCACGGAATTGAAGAAGATTCTTGGGGAACCGGTGCACGGGCACTGAGCCGAAAATGGGCGACGCGATTCTTCAAGATCCGTTTGGGAGCCGGATTGTTCTTCATAACCATACATGGGATGGACACATTTTAAGGCGTCATCCAGAGATGCGACCGCACCGGATTTTGGTGGAACTGGCGATTAATGATCCGATCGAAATTCGATTCAGCGTCGCCGACCCGGTTTGCCGGCTATATTTTGGCCGTGGGCCGAAGTCGGGTATAATGGTTGCCGTTGTTGCGGATATATCCCGTGGTTTAATCAAAACCGCGCATGTGGTGAAATCGGCAAAGGGAGCGGTTGAATGGTCAGAACCGACGCCATAGAGGGAATCGTGGACAATGTGTTCCGATTTCATTACGACATCTTCGCGGATGTGTTGTACATTCGTTTGTTGTCCGCGGAGGGAATCGCGACCTATGGGGAACTGACCGACGGCGGGGACATGCTCCTCCGAGATGAGGCCACGGACAAAGCGGTGGGATTGACAGTCATCAGCTGGTGGAAGCGCTATGGGCACGGGGTATTGCCCGACTCCATCGACGAGATTCAGAAGCACATAGAGCCGCTGGCAAGAAAAGTGGCGGCATAGACGGGGTGATTTGTCGCCCCTCTAGTCCTGCATCGCCATCGTCGCCGCTCCGCGCGCCGCGTGGAAATCATCGTCGCCGGTCGTCAGTTTCCATTCGGGGCGGGCCACGCTTGTCAGTTTTGTTTCGATGGCCTTTGTCAATTGTGGAATCAAATGTTTCAATCGGGTGCCGATGCCGCCGCAGAGACAGACGTGATCCGGCCGATAGATGGCGTGCGCGATGCGGAGGGCGCGCACCAACGCCAGCATTGGCGGCTCGTCGCCGGTGAATTTCGCCACGGCGGATGAAATGTCCGGGCCGTAAATTTCTCGAAGGGCCGCAACGCCGAGGTATCCCTCCAGGCCGCCGGCGCCGCCGTCGGGTCCGACGACCGGATGACCTGTGATCGACACGTCGATTTGCCCGATATGACCCGATGATTCGCCTTCAACCCGCAGGAATACGCCGTTGTCCAGAACCGAGATGCCGATTCCAGTCCCGAGCGTTAATACCAGCAGACGCCCGCATATTCGCCGCGATTCGAACAAATCGAAAGCGGCGGCCCGCGCGTCATTGCAAAACAGGGTGGGACGATTGAAGTTCAAATCCAGGGCGTCGGGCACGAGCCGATCGAGTGGAATCCCCACAATGCCCGGAACATTGATTGCCAGCGTGATCTTGCGTTGGGTGGGATCGAAAATTCCCGGCGCGCACAGGCCGATCGCATCAGCGCGGGACACGCGCCTGTCGACGGCGGCGCGAATTGCGGAGCGCAATAGATCGGCATCCGGTCGGCTGTAGAACCCGCTCTGTCCGGTCCACAGACATCGGCCATTTTCCATGGCCGCGGCCTTTACGGAGGTTCCGCCGATGTCGATTCCAAGCTGAATCATGTGGCGATAAGTTATCACGAACCGGAAATGACGGCGATGAAACGTGCCGTTGTACATGCTGAATTGCGCTCGCTATGATCGCTGCTTATGAGTGAGAGGCTTCGAGTCGGAGTGATCGGTTGCGGGGCGATCAGCGGAGGATATATCCGATCGGGCGCGACATTTCCGATGATGGAGATCGCGGCGTGCGCGGACTTGAACCGGTCGGCGGCGGAAAAAAGGGCCGCTGAATTCGGCATTCCGAGAGTGCTCGAAGTTGACGAACTGCTCGCGGACAACTCGATCGACATCGTGCTCAATCTGACCGTGCCGAAGGCGCATGCCCCGGTGACTCTGGCGGCGCTGGATGCGGGAAAGCATGTTTATCTGGAAAAGCCCCTGGCGGTGACGCGAAAGGATGGGCTGAAGATTATTCAGCGGGCCAAAAACAAAAAGCTGCATGTCGGCTGCGCTCCGGACACATTTATGGGTTTGGGGCTTCAGACGGCGCGAAAGGCGATTGACGATGGATTGATCGGAAGGCCGGTCGCGTTTTTGGCGTTTATGATGTGCCCGGGCCACGAACATTGGCATCTGAATCCCGAGTTTTACTACGAGCCGGGCGGGGGGCCGATGCTGGATATGGGGCCATATTATCTGACAGCCCTTCTGAATTGCCTGGGGCCGGTGAAGCGCGTGATGGGCATGGCCACTATCGCGATCCCGCAGCGCACGATCACCAGCGAGCCCAAAAAGGGGAAGAAGATCAACGTGGAAACTCCGGACCATATCGTGGGCTCGATCGAATTTGAGCAGGGATCGATGGGGTCGATCATCACCAGTTTTGCGACGCGTTTTCCGCCGTATGACGGCAAGAATCCCATCACAATTTTCGGTGAGGAAGGGACTTTGATGGTTCCCGACCCGAATGGGTTTGAGGGGGTGGTAAAGCTGCGGACAAAGGACGCCGCCGATTTTGTTGATCTGCCGCCGATGTTCACGCAAAAATATGAACGCTCGGTGGGGCTGGCGGAAATGGCGTTGTCAATTCACAAGGGCCGGCCAGCGCGAGCCAGCGGAGAACAGGCCATGGCGGTCCTGGATCTTATGCTGGGTTTTCTGGATTCCTCGGAGCAAGGCAAAGCGTATGAGCCGATGGTGAAATATGTTCGACCCGCGCCGTTGCAGGCGGATGGTGGATTGCAGTAGTCCTTCAGACCGGCTGATGGTCGAGATTTTGCAGTAGCCCGGCAACGGTCATTTGCAGGACGGGATGGACGGCTTCCGGCGCAATCTCGGCCAGCGGTTGCAGAACGAATCGCCGCTCGTGCATCAGCGGATGTGGAATGACCAACTCCTGGCTGCTGATAATCACATCGCCATAGAGAAGAAGATCGATATCGATGAGGCGCGGCTCCCATTTCTCCCGGCGAACCCGGCCGA
>Ga0302325_10018047_pt1 | contig 14887 bp, 14 predicted proteins | sample Palsa_T0_2_FD_201948 | JGI IMG/M metagenome (GOLD analysis project Ga0302325, IMG submission 201948) | Peat permafrost microbial communities from Stordalen Mire near Abisko, Sweden - Palsa_T0_2 | ecosystem: Environmental > Terrestrial > Soil > Palsa > Peat permafrost | place: Sweden: Abisko... | reverse complement strand
CTGTGCGACGTAGCACAGCAATGTATCATGTAAATAGTTAGGTTAGGGCGCACGGGACTGCTAAAACCCCGTCGCCGCGCTGTAGAGCTCTTCATCTCGCAAGGTCACTTCAAATCCTCTTATTCCTATTCGCAGCCTGTAGTCTCGTTCCTGACAGGCAGAATAGAAGCTCGTTATGGTGAATATTTGCTTCCATTCATGGTGTTGATGAGAACTAAGGGACTATGAGAGCTATGGGACTGCTTTTGAGGGGTCCGCTAGGGCAGGGACCCTAGGGTTGTGACAGTACATCTCCCCTACGGGCAGACTCCTAAACGCCTTAACATAGCAACTTGAGATCCAGACAACTGTTACGGAGCGAGTTTGGGGGTAACTCCGGAGTGCTCGGGGAACGAGGCAGTGCTCGGGGAACAGGGAGGAGCACGCTAGCGCTAGAACAGGAGGTACATGGTTGACAATTGTTGCAAGCTAAGGTACATGAAGATGCTCGGGGGTATAAAAGCAGTCCCCGAGAAACCTAACCTAACTAACGTAACTACTAGAAAACTCCGTTCATGACAGTACATCCCTCCCCGAAAAGGTCCTAGCTCTGAGTTCCGTTCCAGGGAGTCCGGGAGACCTAGACGAGGCTCGGCGACAGCTTCCACAACGTCTGGGCAGTGCGCTGAGGAGACCGAGGATTACGCTAAGGAGCAGCAGCGGCGAGCCGGGAGCTGTGAAGGCAAATGGAGGCAACGACAGAGGCGGGGCTGAGGCGGAGGTTGAGGACAAGGACGAGAGCCGAGGTCGAGAGCTAGAACGAGGTGCTCCGAGAGCAATAACTGAATCCAACAACAAGGGTCAAAACGAGAACTGAGACCGAGGACTTAAAACAAGATGCTTCGTACAAATGAGGATTAAGACGAAGGCGAGTGCCGAGACGAGAACTTGGGACGGGGTGCGCCGAGACCAATAACTGAGTCCGGCAGCAAGGTAAGAATGAGAACTTGAAACCAAAGACCAAAATGGGGGCTCCGAGAAGACCGGGGATTAAGCCGAGGGATACGCTGAGTAGGCTGAGGGATATGCTGATGAGGCTGAGGAGGATGAAGGCTAGGCCGAGGACTAGGTCTTAACGGCTAGTCAAGGCTGGAGCGGGAGCGCTGGAAGCAAGCGGAGGTGAAGGCCAAGACGAGAGCATAAAGACGACGGCGAGGATCAAGATGGAAACTGAGACGAAGACGAGGATCCAGACAAAGGTTAAAACGAGAAGTGAGACAAAGGCTTTCCTGGGCCGAGTGGCGACCGGCTGTAACCTGGCCCACATTGGAGTCGCGTGGGTAGATAGCAAATATGCGTGAACCAGTAATGGTGTAAAGTACTCGCGCTTTACCAGGTTCGGGTTTAAGGTTTAAGGTTTAAGGTTCAGGGTGAACAGGTTAGAGGTGTGAGACTTCAGGGTCAAGCTCGAAGTTTGAGATCTGAGTTGATGTCTTGTTGAAATCTGAGTTGAAATCTGAGTTGAAATCTCTCTATGTTCGAGGGGAGTAGCCCCTCTATTTATACTTGTTCTAGCCTACATTCGTGTAACAATGATTAGAAATACAATCCTTCCAAGAATCCGCCGGAAGTTTCCATGCTTCTATGGAAACTTCCATTAACTTCCATAGCTTTTCGTCACTTTCCATGGTAGTCTTCCAGAATCTTCCAGTATCTTCCAGTGTCTTCTTCCGTTTTCCATACTTTGTACGCTTACAAATGCCAGTACATTACAAATGGGTTCAGGTCGAGATGTGACCGGGTTTGACTTCAATTTGGACCGAGCCGATGAAGAGCGGTCCTAGTATGAAGCAGACCGGTTTTTTGCCGGCTCGGGAATAGATCATGGTGAACCCGACCTGGTTCATTCTAAGAGCCTGACTGGACCGAGCTGGGTTCCCGGTGAATCCATGTGGATAAGATAGTGATGTGTCTATCTCACAACGATGTAACGAGATGTAACGGGTATGGTAGTCTTTTTAGCTTAAAAGGGATAGTTCCTGGTACATTGCAACAATATGACGTTAGACTAGCTAAATGTAACACGACAATGACTTCCTATACCTCAGAAGTGTGCTATCCCGTTACCATGCAACAATATGACATTAGACCATCTTGATATAACGGGGTGGTGACTTTCTGGACCCCAGAAATGCCCCATCCCGTTACCATGCAACAATATGGCGTTAGACCATCTAGATGTAACGGGACGGTAACTTCCTAGACCCCAGAAGTGTGCTATCCTGTTACCATGCAACAATATGACATTAGACCATCTTGATGTAACGGGGTGGTGACTTTCTGGACCCCAGAAATGCCCCATCCCGTTACCATGCAACAATATGGCGTTAGACCATCTAAATGTAACGGGATGGTAAATTCCTAGACCCCAGAAATGCCATACCCCGTTACCATATAACAATATGACGTTAGACCATCTAGATGTAACAGGACGATGACTTTCTGGACTCCAGAAGTGCCATATCCCATTACAACGCAACAATGTAATGGGAAAGTGCATTTTAAAGCCTTGAAATATTGCTGTCCCGTTACAAGTTATAACGAGAATGCTGCAGAAATGAGTGTAATAAGATCCATTTCCGTTACAGACCGACCGGATCCTGGTTCGGGTAAGGACAATTTTCAACCTGACCTTGTGACGTTGGTCTAGAACTAGCTCTTGAACTCGGTCGACTCTAGGGGGATCGGCTCCGCGATGCACTCCAGGACTGACTATGTTGAAGATGTTGGGACCGATACCAGGTTTGACATCATCTTGGATCTGGTGATCTAGGACCTGAACCGGGCCGGATCTGACAAAGATCTGACCAAGATCGAGCCGGGGACCGATAAACCAAGTCAGGGTGAGTTTCGGGTCCGGTCCTAGACCGACCGAATGCCATTACTGCTAGGAACTTGGGTCGAATTATGCTACCATTAGAAAGACTGTGATGAATGGAGTTTAACAATGTCAAAACTATGATGCTCCGGTGGTTATTGAATGAGATATTGTTGATTGCGGGATAGCCCATTCCACACAGAATTAAACTTTTGTCAAAAGTGTGTAGCCTGACCCGGGTCTTAAAATGTGACACACTCCAGTTGTCACGTTCCATTCTATAATAGAAGCTTTTTCAACGGTTTCCAGCTTCCAGGTTGGAAGTAAAGGTGGAAATTGCATTCGCTGGTCCCAAAGTTTGGTAAAGACAATTTCCAACTGACGCTACAGACAGAGCACTGAGTACGCTTTGTAGTGACCGACACATGACCTCACCGAAAACGATGCCTTGCGCTACCTTTCGAGTATACCTTCTCTTTTGGGAACCTTAGCTGTTTTCCGTTCGTCAGATCCACCATGGAGATCTCCGAGACCTTGGTTTAATTTCCCACTTGACGCCACTATGTACCATTTTTTCTGATTGGCCAGGACCGGCTTTTTCCCCTTTGTTCTGAGGTGGTGCGATTGGCATGATCCGTCTTCACGCAAATGATCATACGGAACTGATAGAGATGCGGTTCCGCTCCGAGCTGACTTTTTACATCGGTTGCGCAGAGAGTATATATGAAGGACATACTGTTCCCGAAGTTGAAGATGGGGAAGCCATCAATAGCAAGGTTTCTCAAGCTCAAGAGAGGATCGTGATTCGTTTTCGCAGCTGCTAGTTGAGCGATTCGCTCTTTTTGGCTGCCTCTCGAGAGAAATGCCCGGACGACATGAATTTGATCAGCGCCGATCCTTTTCTTGGACAAAAACTGAAATTTGAAAGTCCACCCATCACCAAACTAAATATACACCCGACTCACGGGCTTCATGAAAGCCGGTCGGATGGATCTCAGCAAAGACCGACTTGCAATCGGTCGGATCAATCTGAATCCTTTGTAGCGACCTCGGTCTAGGGGTGTGGACCAGGCCCGAACGACCAATTACATACTCTGTCTGAAATCTTTTTCTCCATAAAATTGGTCTCGAGGTCAATCTGTAGTCTTAGAAGAAGACACCTGGATAATGTTTCAGCTGTATTGCAAGTGGAGGCAATGCAACATTTTGAATAATCAATTCTTCATTGCCACGGCCCACGAGAAAGAAGGTTAAACAATGTAACAACCTCTTCCAGGCTTCCAATCTTTCTCGCGGTAAAACTATCATCTCAATAAATTTTATGATATATAATATCGTCCGTGCTTGCTATACATATTTAACGCTGCAGAACCAAGTTCGAAGTGACTGCTGACAGCTCTGAATGTCTCCGGCCAAAGTTTTGAGTTAATAGGTCGGCTCCTTCGACACGTTGGTGAAAGGGGTTATCGCTGTAGACATGCGGCAGCCGCACCGCCAATTTTGATTCCAACGACTCGCTTTGGGGCAGAGAAGCCGAGTGGGAGCGGGGTGCCATTGAATCCAGCACTCCCCCCGCCTGTTAGGAAGGTTTTCCCCTATATAAACTTTTGTGTGGTACCCCGTTTTCTTCCAATACACCGGTGTACTGGCCATTGCAACGGGGTACAGTACACCTGTTTTGTTAGGGAAGGAAAAACCCTGATTCCGCAGATTACAAGCGCCAGGCGATGATCGACGCGTACGCAAGAGGCCCTTTTCCGAGACCTTTGCCCAGGCCACGATGTCCCCTCTAACCGCAACTCAACGAACATACGCGAACGAGCTCGTCTCCTTCATCCATGCATCGCCTACCCCCTTCCACGCCGTCTCAAACGTCAAATCCATTCTCCTCAAAGCGGGCTTCACGGAACTCGCCGAGCGAGAACCCTGGAGCGACAGAATCCAGCGCGGGAAACGATATTTCGTAACCCGGAATGGAAGCAGTCTCATTGCTTTTGGAGTCGGCGCGAAATGGGAGCCCGGGAAAGCGACTAGCATGATTGGCGCTCATACTGGTATTGCTGGTCTTTGACTTGATTGATTTGATAGACTCGCCGGTTTTGCGGGTGAAGCCGGTGAGCAAACGGATTGATGAGGGCTATTTGTCCGTTGGTGTAGAGACTTATGGGGGAGGGATTTGGCATTCTTGGTTCGATCGGTATGGTCCTGTTTATGGATGTCTGGTTGGTTAATGTTAGGGACTTGTCTCTTGCTGGACGTATTTTATTGTCTTCGTCGTCGTCGAAACAGGTCACTCATCGTTTGATTCGTCTCGACAAACCTCTCTTGCGCATTCCCACTCTCGCGATCCATCTCGACCGTACCCAAAACGACGCCTTCAAATTCAATCGCGAAACGGAATTCCGTCCTATTACAGGCCTCGTTGAAGATACTCTTAATACCCCTGCGTCCACACCCTCGAGCACATCAGGCGAATCTGCACCCATTGAATCTCGCCATCACTCTGAACTATTGAGTCTCCTTTCAACTTCAATCTCGGAACCAGTGGAACAGATCAAAGACTTCGAACTTGTATTGTACGATACGCAACCACCTTGCCTAGGGGGAATTAACGATGAATTTATATTTGCACCCAGGCTCGATAATCTATGTATGTCGTTCTGCGCGGTCAAGGCAATTGAAGAAGCCTCTGGTCTTGAAAATGACGACACAGTTCGTCTTATTAGTTTGTTCGATCATGAAGTACGTTGTCGACCGTTTCGTTCCTGACATCTAGGAAATCGGCAGTTTAACATCCCAGGGAGCTGATTCCAATTTTCTGCCCACCATTCTTTCTCGCCTATCTTCTCTCCCAACTAGTAATGGCGACCGCGTCTCCGCCACAGCCTTCGAAGAAAGTTTAAGCAAAAGTTTCCTCATCTCAGCGGATATGGCGCATGCAGTCCATCCAAACTATGCTACAAAATACGAAGACAAGCATAAACCCAAACTCAACCACGGCGTTGTGCTAAAGGTACAGGGCTTCGTTGAAGGGACTAATTTCAGGTCAATGCAAATGCACGCTATGCGACGAATTCGCCTGGAATGGTTCTGTTGGACGAGGTCGCGCGACGGGCCAAGGGGGTTGAATTACAACGGTTTGTGGTGCGAAATGATTCTTCCTGCGGAAGTACCATTGGACCTATGCTTTCTGCAAAACTTGGCTTGAGGTAATTCTATTTACTTTTTTGAGTTAATTCTGCTAGGACGGTGGATTTGGGGAATCCGCAATTGAGTATGCACTCGTGCCGTGAGACTGGAGGGTCCAAGGATGTTGAACATGCCGTGAAATTGTTCACCAGCTTCTTTGAGAACTTTGGAGATGTTGAGCCTTATGTATATGGCGGAGAATTGAAGTTATGAACGGCTGTCATTTGTTAGATTTGGTTATTAAATTGACGTAGACATCTCAGACCGATGTCATCTCATGGAGCACTATCAGCTCTCAATAACGGCACAATTCAAGACTAAAATGCGGGGATGTTACTGTTTTCAATATATGCGCGCACTGGAACTTGCTTCGGCTCAAACCTTCTAGCAATAAGTTTGAGATGGGGGGACGGCTGTTACGGGTCTTGCAGGTCACGGGTCAGGACAGGGGTACGTACTGCCAAGTTTACTAGTCTCCGACGCTTTGTTACAAACTAACCCGTTTGGCGATGCTTGGGCCGTTTTTGAAACCAAGATAGTCCCCGGCACATGATGCATCCCGTATTGCGGGAAGCGGTTTCATTTTGTCTAAAATAGCCTAGCACGAAGCTCCGGTTTTGCAGTTTCATTAAACGGAGTGCATAGTACCGCGTGCGAGATCTGCGCTAGCACACGGACTGTTGGCTAGTTACATACAGTATCTCCTATTTAGCTTTCGCCAAGGTTCGGCTAGCACACGGTCTTGCGTCTCTGTGCTCAGGCCCAAGCTTTGCGGTGTAACTATGTATGTATGTATCCGGGATCCCTGCAAGCGTCATTCCTCCGTGGTGCGACCGGCGGCTCAGAATCAAGTGACAAATCCGCGCACGGCTGTTATTGGCTGGGCGCTTTTTTGATTGCCCGGTGTCGGGGTCCTGGCGGATGTGCCCAGCCACTGCAAGCCACGGGCGCAAAATGAATGTCGATTTTACGGGCGTGAAGATTTATTCCCGAACGGTTTCATTTCGTGGCGCCCCAGATAGGCCTCGCGTGTCAATCGCCGCTTTTTGGCTCATCACAGAACTTTATGAATTTCGTGGCGAATCAATATCATTCCGATCCGGTTTCAGGGTGTCTTGTGATTCTGTCCGAAGGAATGGGACACGGCGGTGATGGCCGTGGGGTCCTGCAGCGCGTCTTGTTGCTTATGTATGGCTTGGCCGTTCAGGGTGGGACAGCCTCACAGACAGTGCGCAATACATAGTACATCAAGCGACCAAGGCCGGGTAGCCGGACACGGGGTCTGCTCGAGCGCCTAATCGGGCGGTGCACAAAAGCGACGCTTCCTGTCTGCACATGACCCTGCCTGCCGTCTTTCCCTTTGAGGCGCGTCCGCTATGGTCCTCGGAACGTGGCCGAATGCGAGATACATATACCGTATGTATGTGTTGCAGGCCGGTGCACGGGCTTTGGGTGTGATTTGTGATGATCGGGATTGTGTAAGAGGAGGGCCCAGGGGGGGTGCGTTGGCAGCAGCAGCAGTGCCGGGTCTGTGGATCAGTTGCGGAGCGATTGGCTGGAAATTTCTGGCGGTCCGTACGCGGGGAGGCAGGGGGTCCATTTCCCTTGGGCGAGCTTCTGCACATGCCACACGACACCGAACCTAAATTATTGTGCGAAAAAGCAAAAGTGGGCTGGCTGGAAATTAACCCAATGATGGGCCTCGCGCGCATTGATCCTGCAGCCCGGCATATCATAGGCAAGCGTAATCTTGCAATATAACGTCAATAAAAATTCCCCCACTGCCACCACCGCTGACTGCGCTCTCCCGTCAATTCCATTCATCGGTTTTTTCACTCGCCAGCCCAAACCACAGCCATCGCCAGCCCGGCCCTGCTGCTCGCCCTCCGCCGCCCTCCTCCTCCAGCAGCTGCTCCCGCTCTCCGTCTCGCGCGGGGTCTCTCTCCAGCCGCCATCCTCTCGGCACCCAGCAGCTGTCACCTCGTCGCACGTTATCCCCGATCGGAGTTCGGTTCCGTGGCGTTCCAGGTGCTTCGCTCGCAAGATCGACACACCCCAAATCCGATCACACTCGGATAGACATCCTCCTTCCCTTCCTTGACACAAGCTCTCCTCCCTAATGGCGTCAATACGGCCAGGGCCCAACGGCCACCCGGGAGGCCCTCCGCCGCCTCCGCAAGCGTACGGCGCGCTTCCTCAGCAGCAACAGCAACAGCAGCAGCAGCAACAGCAACAACAGCGCTCCAACGGCTATCCCATCGGCGGCCCAATGCCTCCCAGCGTCCCTCCCGGCGGCGCTTCGCCAAGCTATCCCTCTGCCGCCACCCTGAAACAGCTCAGCGATGCCAATGTTGCCACGTGGCTGGATATCGGCCGTCTTGCAGAGGGCGTCGAGGACTATGAACGCGCAAAAACAGCCTATGAGATGGCCATCAAGAACAATCACGACTCCATTCCTGCCAAGAAAGCCATTGCGCTGCTCTACAAGGACAAGCTGAAATCTCTCGACAAGGTTTCACTCCCTCCTTTTCTACGTGCTGACCACCAGGCCATCGAATATCTCCAAAGCTGTATCCACACCGACAACACCGGGCCTGGCGATATCTGGGCATTGCTTGGTACTTGCAACCGAGGCATCTCTGACATTTAGGCCATTGTTTTCTAATGGCGGGCGAGCTGCCAAGGGCATACGGTGCTTATCAACAGGGCCTGGGGTCCATGTTAAACGTACTCTGATCTTTGACAACGCTAATGCGCCAGGCGCAGGACCCTGATGTGTGGTACGGTATTGGCTTGTTGTATGATCGATATGCATCGTTCGACCACGCTGAGGAAGCCTTCTCCAACGTGCTCTATATCGACCCAAATCACCGGAAACGCAACGAGATATATTTCCGCTTAGGAATAATATACAAACAACAGAAAAAACTGGCTCAATCTATAGCGGTAGGCTGTTCGTCGCCATGACTAACATATAGTGCTTTGAGTATATCCTCAGTACCCCTCCGGAACCTCTGACGACGGCCAATATTTACACGCAAATTGGCTATGTCCATGAGATTGCTGGCGATTATATTAAAGCCAGAGAAGCGTTTGATCTAGTTTTACAGGAGGAGCCAGATAGTCACAAAGTGCTGTTGCAACTTGGGTTCATTCATTGTATCCCACACACTCGCATCCGAGACTTGGATCGAGCGCAATATTACATCGACAGAGCTCTCAACATTGGTATGCCTGTACTGCCTGGACCATCTAACGACCCAGAACCCAAAGATGCACAAGCATGGTACTATCTTGGCCGCTACTACATGCAACGTCTCAATTACAGCAAGGCGTATGAGGCATACCAACAGGCCGTCTATCGGGATAGCCGCAATTCAAACTTTTGGTGCTCCATCGGTGTTCTCTACTGGGAAATCAATCAGTTTCGCGACGCCCTTGATGCTTACACTAGAGCCATCCGACTCAATCCCTATATCCCCGAGATTTGGTTTAACCTTGGCACTCTCTACGAGGCTTGCAACAATCAAATTCAAGATGCTATCGATGCTTATAACCGTGCTTACGAACTTGATAACTCCTATTATCAAGTTGAGGAGCGTCTAAACGTTCTGAAACGGAACATTGAAACAGGTCGAAACGAAGGACCACCACCGCCACGCCCATCAGATATCGATCCTCAGAGATACGAGGACTTCCTTCAGAACCAGGCAAATGCACAGAGTAATGCTCAGTTCCAGACAGTCCAAAGTCAGTCAGGAGGTCCGCCGGTATGGGGAGCAAATGCGGCACCGGGCGGAGCATCTGCTGCACCCCCTCCTCGTGGGCAGCCAGTACACCACACGCAACATTCACAGTACCCACCGCGTCGAAGTCCTGATCAGTTGAAAACAGCGCCGTATTCTCATCCTCCTCCCTCGGGTTACTCCAATGGCAGCAGTGGGTATGGTCGACCTGCACCCGTTCCGCCTGTTTCCATTAAGCGTGGTTCTTCCCCTGGCCCTCCTCCGTACGCTTACGATGCTCGTCCCCCGATGAATGAGCCTCCGCATCAAAGTTACCCTCGTCACGATGAATTATCTCACCGACCTCACCTACCGCCTACACAAACCTATGTCTCCCCACGTCAACATGAACGCGAACTCGGTCCTGGTGGGATTGGTGGATCGGGGCCTTTCCCTCCACCAGCTTCGCGATCACCGGTGTCTTATTCCAGCCGTGGTCGAAGTCCTCCGCCCCCAGCTCCCATTTCACAGCATGGCCCCCCTCCCGATGTTAAACCTGCGCTGGATCAGGGTCCTCCTATCTCTCCCACTAACTCTCACAACGTCCAACTTGCGCCTCTGCAATCAATTCGGTCTCCTCGTCAGACCAATATCCCTCCAGTACCTCGGAACGATACAGGGTACGCGCTTCCCAGCGAGCCCTCCCCGGCTAATCAAGCCCGAAAACGCGAATGGGAGTCAGATTATGGAAGAGGAGGATCATCGAGGTCATCACCACACTCGCGACCGGAGCCTGCTCACGCGGAGGAAAGATTGATATCTCAAGACCGTCATGAGGAACGTCGGCCGTCCCCTCAACAACCCAAATCTCATGATCCAACCCCTCCTCGTGCACGCTCTCCGTTAGTGAGTCCACGAACTGCAGAGCCCGCTTATGCTCCCCCTGAACGACATTCACCTGCGGGCCCACAAAGGATGGAAATTGACTCCCCTAATGAGAAAAAGGAGAAAAGATCGGCATCTCACGGGGACGAGATGGAGGAAATGCAAGTGGAGGAGGATAAGCGACCTGAAGTCGAAGCTCCTGCGAGGACCATGGACGTAGATGAGGATTATGACAAGGAAGATGACAAGCAGGAGGGAAAGTAAAATGGAAATGATTTGTGGCAGGTTTGATTTATTTGGAGCGCGGTAGGTCAGGAGGCATGTATCAATACGTAGACTAGCTTAAGGAGACAAAATATTCCTTTTATGCTCTTATATTCTACTGTTGATTTACGGTCTGGTGATCGAGTCTCACAACATTGCCTGTAAAAAGCAAGTAACCGATCTCAAGCAATCAACGACTCAAAATAATATTCGATATCTTCAAACCTTCCGTATTCGAAATAAGAATGATTGTATCTGCCACTAACCTAAAATCCCATACATTCCGAAACCAATCCAAGTAACGAGCGACATCATCCCAGGAGGCATCTATTTCCTTGCGCTCCCACTACTTTGCTGGCCATAATCTTCATCGGACCCGCTCGAGCTACCCGAGTCTGAGTCGCTGTAATCTGACCCACTTGAAGACGCGTTACTGCCGCCTCGTGTTCCCTGATGTTTACGTTCGGTAGGCCCACGATGGCGTCGATGTTCATTCGATAAAGTATGTGCGAACGCCGGCACCAAAGCTCCGATGGCAAGCGGGACGAAATGACCCCCAGGATGTAAATATCCCGGCTGCGAATTTTCAGGAGCCATATCTCCCCTCTTATGTAGGAAATGATTCGCCAGGTCATCTATTGCGCCGGGAACGAAGTGTCCCTTTGGATGCAAATAACCCGGGGCAGCGCCTTTTGGCGGTTGTGCTACGTTTGGCGGGTTCGGTTGTGAGCTGCTGTTCGCGCGGCTGCGACTGTGTTTCTTCTCTTCGTGATGAGCTGCTGCAAGCCCAGCGCCGCCCGCGAGAAGTTCTTCAACAATCTTGCGAATGTGAGATTTTTTCTTCTTTTGACTGTGACGACGATGGTGTTGCTGAGGAGGAAGGAGATCTCCGTGCCCTTCGTGACCGCCATAATATTGACCCGACGCCCCAGGAAAGGACTGTGCGCCGGGAGCAGCTGCGCCAGCATTGTACGCCCCAGGAAGAGGGACACCAGCTCCTCCCATCCCGGGATGGGCAGCTGCATACGGGTTTTGACCGCCGAGACCAGCTTGTTGAGTCGCCGCAGCTTGTGTGGCTGCCATATATTGCGCCGCTGGAGAAGTACCATAAGCCGCTGCTGTTTGGGGTACTGCTTGTGGCATATATTGAGGCTGCTGTTGCATGTACGGCTGCCCTGCCATTGCATGAACTGGCAATGTTGCCGTCCTGGGAACACCAGAAAACGAATTATTTGCGCCACCCGGAAAGCCGACACCTTGAGATCCTAATGCTGTCGAACCTGGTGCTTGAATATACTGGCCAGTGCCAGGCACAGGGGTTCCCGTCTGACCTTGAGGGATAGCTGTTCGCCGAAATGGATCATTGTAATAAGCCATATTGGGAGTTGTTTTTAGTGAAAGAATAGTGGCACAGTTTTATAGACAGGGAAAAACAAGCAGGACTCATTGCGGCCATCCTATGACGAGTGTTCAGCTGACTAGCCATGTGTAATTCCGACCCGAGATGCGACAGGCAGGTTATTGAACTTGGAGTGGGGTTAGGTTCGACCCCGTAAGAGAGTTGTATTTACAGGTAAATTTAGGTAGACAGGTTGAAGGCCATGGAATGAATACTCATGGCGCATGGAGCCGAAACTTTACTTATTTTAGTGGATTTCATAATCTCCATTTCTTGTTGATTGCCCACCTCACGCACGGGACACCATGAAAGCTTTGCAGAAATTGTCATCCGGATAATGGATGGATCTAATCCTTCAAGTCGTACAAGCGCCGCGGTTGTACATGGTCAAATCAGATACCCCCGAAAACAATGGATTTCCTTCTTAGCAGGAGCAATAGGGGGGATGGCAGGTACTACGCTAACGGCTCCATTCGATGTTGTGAAAACCCGCCTTCAGAGTGACTTGTACGCGAGCAACGATGTGCCGAGGGGGCTAGGAGTCTCGGGAAAAGTGAGGGAAACATTGCGCCTGTTGGGGTATTCGAGTGAATGTCAACGTTCTGATTGCCAGAGATATTCGAACCAATGAAGGAACGCGCGCCCTGTTCAAGGGCCTTGGCCCCGCGCTGATCGCTATTGCGCCCTCCAAGTATATGTCTCTTTGCGTACACGAATATAAACTTCAGAGCCATCAATGCATTCGCATATGACACAACAAAGCGGTTTATTACATTGAATTGGACGAAGGACAGTCAGTCGAATGCATTAGTTCATATGGTATCGGGTATCGGGGCGGGATTTTGCACTTCGACAGTAACAAATCCGATTTGGGTTGTAAAAACGCGCCTCCAGCTCGACGGCCGTTCCGCGCATCAGTACAACAATGCTTTTCGGTGTGCATTAGCGATCTGGCGGGCGGAGGGACCCAAGGCTTTTACGAAGGGGTTAGGAATTAGTTACCTCGGCATCAGCGAAGGGACGCTTCAATGGATGTTGTTTGAAGCATTCAGTAAAAAGATGCGCTCCTTAACCCTTAGTTCAGAAGAGACAAAAAAAGAACGAGGCCTTAGCTGGACTGTATTCCCAGCAAGCATGTTAGCGAAGCTCATCGCTACTCTAGCGACCTATCCACATGAGGTCAACCATATTGATATGGTACTAACATTAGGTCGTCCGAACCCGCCTTCGTCAACCGCCCACTGAGAGTCAGAAATATAATGGAATAATAAAGACATTTGTATTTATCGGGCAGAGAGAGGGCATCCATGGCTTATATGGAGGACTTGTCCCACATTTACTGAGGTCTCTTCCCGCCGCAGTTGTGTATTTGGCGATATACGATTTTGCACGACGACGATGGGATCTAGGAGCATAGCACAACAATGGATCTTATCAGATCTGGTTACAAAATATATTGATCCAATCACTACCTATCTAGAAGAGAACTATTACTCCCTACTTAGCAGAGAAGCGAGTGGTGTGGCAAAATACTATGACGAAAAGAGATTCAAAGAGCATAATTCTTATCCATGCGCCCGCCTCAACGATGCCCCAATATCAGAAATCCGATCTACGCTTGCCAGACGTATCCGGGACATCGATTCCAATACAATTTTGCAAGTCCGGCTCCACAAACTCTTGAATTCGAAAGAACTTAGTAGAATTAGTGGGACAATGAACTATTCAAAGCGAATCCCGATCCGAGATGCAGCTGACCAGTTACATAAGTTGGAGCTATCTCCCTTAGCTATTAGTTTTATCCGGAGCAAAGGTGATGTCATTGAATAAGATCACGCTCTTCAGTGTACTCGGCAAAGTGATGTAACCCAAAACCTTATTTCGATGTGACCGGTTCTAGAAAAGTTGGCATACCCTGCTTTCGGGGGCTGCAGCGCTACCCCCGCAGAAGGTTAGGTGTTTCTCGTGTGTGGTTTATATAGCACAAATTTTAATATCTACCAGCTACGGCCATATCTCTTAGAACACACTGGATCCCGTTCGATCTCCAAAGTTAAGCTGGGAAGAGCCCCCTTAGTACTCTAGTCGGTGACGATACGGGAATCGGCGGGTGCTGTAGTTTTTTTTAGATTTTTTAGATTTTTTGTCAGCTTTCACAACATTAATGAAGTTTTTAATCGTATAACTCAGTATTTGCGGACGACAATAAGCCAGGGAACTTCAAGGCAAAGTTTCCAGACCAGCAAAGTGTATATCGCGACAGATCAGCTGCAGATCATAGAGCCGAAATTCGAGGCGGCAAGGTTTCGGGATTGGAAATGATTGAGTACATCTGTTTGGGAATGGGAAGAATGTCTCGTCCGTCGTTCGTACCAGAAATTCAGTGCGTTGGAAGCTTCCCCAGCGGTAGAGGTTGCATCAAGCTTAAGCATTGAGGCGACGAAATCGAGTTGCGTTATAGTTTCGTCCGAGCCAATCACCGCGGGACAATTCTTCTCATTAACTGCTTGATTGCGCGCTATCTTTTCACTTATTCGCAACTCCACTATCTCCATAACCAAAAAAGGG
>Ga0302325_10018045_pt1 | contig 14887 bp, 14 predicted proteins | sample Palsa_T0_2_FD_201948 | JGI IMG/M metagenome (GOLD analysis project Ga0302325, IMG submission 201948) | Peat permafrost microbial communities from Stordalen Mire near Abisko, Sweden - Palsa_T0_2 | ecosystem: Environmental > Terrestrial > Soil > Palsa > Peat permafrost | place: Sweden: Abisko... | reverse complement strand
TCGGCCAAATCCACGGCTGGTGGGTGCCCGAGGCACAGCTCCCGGACGCCCCGGCCTGAGCCGCTTAAGGCCGGCAACGGCCCGAGCTCGCGGCGCAGTCGCGAAGCGAACCGTAGGATCAGCAGCCAGCCTGCGGCCGAAGTGCACGAGCAGGGTCTGCATCCCGTGGAAGGATTTGCGCTTCCAGAACTCGGCGGCGCCAATAAACATGTAGAGAAGAGTCCGCGGGGATGGCCGGGGAGATTGCGATAGCTCGCCGGGATCGCGGGACGCTCCATGTAAGCGCTGGCCTGGATGACGACGATGCAGCCATCATCGCGAAGCCCTGCCGACTCGCACGGCTGTCGTTTCCAGGGCATCGAGCTATTGTGGACATAATCGGGGGTTGCTTTCCATGCCATATCGGACGATCGCGGCCATGATCCTGTCTGTAATGTTTGCCCTGGTCACCGCGACCACTGCGCGCGCTCAGACCGTTGCCGATGCGGGTAACACCATGCGCGCGATGGATCTGCGCATGAGAGCTCTCAATACGGCCCGCAAGAACCTTCAGCTATTGGAGTCTCGCCGTGACGATCATGAAGCGGACGCCGCCCGTGAGATAGCAGACGCCGACGTCAGGGTCTTTGCCGACGCCATCAAGGTGTACACGGTTGCCTTCATGATTACCGGCATGAAGTGTCCCGACGATGTGGGTTTTTCACAGCAGCAGTTTGGCCTGGTGGTGAAATCCTTCGTCGCGACGGCCGATGAAGAGCTGTCCCGGGTCAATGAACGCCTGCATGACGTTGCGACGCCGACCGCTCTGGCCGAGGCCGCCAATATTCGCGATGTCATGGTGGATATGCGAAATTTTCTTAAGCCATTCGCTGCGCCGGAGTAGACGCCGGACGATGGGCCTGAGCGTCCGGGGCTGCGCTCAGAATATTCCGAGGGCGAGACCGGCGGCGATGGTGGCTCCAAGCTCCTCGCAGCGCGCCAGGTCGATCGCACCGATTTGCTTTGGCTTCAGGATTTCCTCGGGCGTCTGCGCGTGCGTACATACGATCAGTGGCGGCGCTATCGCCTTGAGGCGCCAGCCGGTGGCGATGCGCTCGATCTGCCGGGCCGCGTTGCTGCCATCACTACCCGCGCAAATGAGAGTTGCATACGGCCGGCCCTGGATCCGGTCCAGAACCGGGTAGTAGCTGCGGTCGAAGAAATCCTTCATCAGGCCAGACATCGCGGCAAGATTTTCCGGGCAAGCGAACAGGTAAGCGTCCGCCTCCAGCAAATCTTCCGGTCCAGCCGTGGTGGCGGTTTCCAGCCGCATCGCCACCACCGGCTCGCGGGCGCTTCCGGCCGCGGCCGCGCGTGCCATCTGCAGCGTGCCTCCGGTCAGCGTGTGGTAGACGATGAGAAGCCTTTTCATCCGCGCTTCGCTTTGATTGCCAGAAGAAGCGTTCCGGCGGGATAGTATTGTGCTCATGCCGGCCTTGGGCGCATAGGATTCAATGAGTCAGAATACTCCTCCAATCAGGGCTCTTCTCTTCGATGTGTTCGGGACACTGGTCGACTGGCGCAGCTGCATTGCACGCGAGACGCGGGCTTTGCTTTCGCCCCTGGGCATCAGCATCGATTGGCTGCAGTTCGCCGATGCCTGGCGTGGCCAATATCAACCGATCATGGACGAGGTCAGAGAGGGGCGCATTCCGTTCAGTAAACTGGATCAGTTGCATCGGCGCAATCTCGACAAGGTGTTGAAGGATTTCCGCCTCGAGGGATTGGCGGAACAGACACGAGTGCAACTCAATCTCTCGTGGCATCGGCTCGACGCGTGGCCGGACGTGAAGGGCGGCCTGGCGCGATTGCAGCCGAAATTTCTGCTGGCGCCGTGCTCCAACGGCAATATCTCGCTGCTGGTGGACTTGGCCAGGCGCAATGGCTTTGTCTGGGATGCGATCCTGGGCGCCGAGATTGCGCGTGACTACAAGCCCAAGCCGCGTGTCTATCTTTCGTCAGCCGCGTCCCTGGATTGCGAGCCGGCGGAAGTGATGATGGTTGCAGCGCACTCGTCCGACCTGAGCGCTGCCGCAGCGGTGGGACTGCGAACCGCCTTCATCGCCCGGCCGGACGAGCACGGACCTGGCAAGGGTGAGAGCCGTGCCAGCGTCCCGGTCGACGTGTCCGCGACGAGCGTACTGGATCTTGCGGACCAGCTGGCGGCGGACGACGCATGGAAAGAGTAGATGTAGTGATTGCCGGGGGAGGGGCCGTGGGTTCCGCAATCGCCTATTTTCTTTCCACCCAACCCGCGTTCGCGGGAACGCTCGCAGTGGTAGAACCCGACCCCACCTATGCGTTTGCCGCCAGTGCGCGTTCTGCGAGCTCTATCCGGCAACAATTCTCGACGCCGCTCAACATCGCTCTGTCGGCATTTGGCCTGGAATTTCTGCGCATTGGCGGGCCGGCCGGCGGCGTCGGGCCGGCCGATATGGGCCTGGTGGATTCGACCTACCTCTACCTGGCGTCCCCCGCAGGCTTGAGCGCCTTGACCGACAACGTCGCCGTGCAGCGCCGCTGCGGCGTCAGTATTCAACTGTATGATGCGCGGGCTCTGGCGGCGCGCTATCCCTGGATCAACGCCGCGGATCTGGCCGCCGCCGCGGATACGGCGGGAGGCGAGGGCTGGTTCGACGGCTACACGCTGCTGCGTGCATTGCGCCGCGCAAACGAGCGCCGAGGCGTGCGCTACGTGCGCGCCAGGGTCGAATCATTGGTGATGAAGGGCACCGAGGCCGTAGAGGCTGTCCGCCTGAGCAGCGGCGATACTCTGCGGTGTCATTGGCTCGTGAATGCCGCCGGTACGCACTCACGCGGCGTGGCGTCTCACGCGGGGATCGACCTGCCGGTCTATGCCCGCAAACGAACCGTGTTCGTATTCAGCAGCGCCACGGCCATCGGCCATTGCCCTCTCGTCGTCGATCCCTCCGGCCTGTGGTTCCGACCCGAGGGGGATAAATACATCTGCGGTCCGGTGCCGGCCGTCGATCCCAATGTCGCGCTCGACGATTTCGAGGTCGACCATCATCTGTTCGAGGACATTGCATGGCCCGCGCTGGCGCATCGTGTCCCGGCCTTCGAAGCGCTGCGAGTCACCAGCGCCTGGGCGGGCCATTACGACTACAATATTTTCGATCAAAATGCCTTTTTGGGACCCTGCGAGGCGGTACCCAATCTGCTTCTCGCCTGCGGTTTCAGCGGTCACGGATTGCAGCAAGCACCGGGAGTTGGCCGAGCGCTGGCTGAATTCATCACCTTCGGCGAGTACCGTACCATCGACGTCACGCCGCTCTCGTATTCTCGCTATACGCGCGGCCAGCCGCTGCGTGAGCACAACATCATCTAGCTTTCCGTTCCGCGAAGGAGCAGGCCGGTCGTATGCTGCATCTGGATGCTGAAGCCCTCGCTGCGCGCCTGGAGCGCCTGCCTCTGATCGACGCGCTCGAACGGGCGTTTCGCTGCGAATGCCAGGTCCCTGCCCGCCAGCTCTATGGCGTCGGTGACGCAGAACACCGGACCGATATTCTGCTGATCATGCCGGCCTGGCAATCGGGTGTCTCGCTCGGCGTCAAACTCGTCACCGCGTTTCCGAGCAACTCCGCGCGCGGATTGCCCGCCGTGCACGCGACCTACACGCTGTTCGACGCCAGGACCGGGATGCCACGTGCGGTACTGGACGGAACTGAGCTGACGCGCCGTCGCACCGCAGCGGCATCGGCCCTCGCAGCGCGTTACCTCGCGGCTCCGGAGTCAAGCCGCCTCCTCATGGTGGGCACCGGCAGTCTGGCGCCTCACGTCATCGAGAGCCACGCGGTCGTCCGACCGATTCGCTCAGTGCGCATTTGGGGGCGGCGACCCGAGCGGGCCAGAGCGATCGCGGCGAGCCTGGCTGAAAAGTCCTACGACGTCGAAGCGGTCGAGGATCTGGAGGCGGCCGTGGGTTGGGCGGATATCATCAGCTGCGCGACGCTCGCGACCGTCCCACTCGTGCAAGGGGCGTGGCTGCGTGAAGGCCAGCATCTTGATCTCATTGGCTCTTACACCGCGCAGATGCGAGAGGCGGATGACGATGCCCTGGCGCGCGCGAGTGTCTACGTGGACACGCGCGCCGGCGCCCTTGTCGAGAGCGGAGAGTTAGTCCACGCGTTGGCCACGGGTCGCCTCAAGAGCGCGGACATTCGTGGGGAACTTCGCGACCTCGTTCGCGGCGCCGCCATCAAGCGTACAACGATGGAGCAGATCACATTGTTCAAAAGCGTGGGCACTGCAATCGAAGACCTGGCGGCGGCCGAACTGGCGCTGGCGGGCGCCGGTGAGCTGCCCGGATTTGCTTCGCCCTGAAGCGCGCGCCGTGAAGCCGGCATTCAGGCGGTGATTGCCGCAACTGACTTGCCAACGCCGGAAGCATCGCCGACCATGACCGAGTTGCTTCCGATCGACGAGGAGGGCCCGGTATCCATGCTCGACGTGCACCCGTCACGTACTGCCGCGCACAGGTGGAAGGACTTCTGGATCCATCTGGTGACGGGCGCGCGACCGGGTGACGATTCCGCGTCGACGGCCTCGAAGTACGTTACCGGGCGGGCTTCGAAATGACGCATGACAAATTCTCGCCCGAGACGCTGGATGCCGCGGCTTCCGCAGCCGATCTCGAGCAGGGCGTCGGCGCGCCGGCCGCCCCGCTCGACGCGGCAGGCGTTGCCAGTCTGGCCCTGAACGCGTCTGGGGCAGCTCCGGCGGTCACTGAGGCGCTCACCGGATTCCTGCACGAGCAACAGGAGCTGGCCCGCAGACAGCGCATCGTCGCTGACAGGCAGTCCGCGCTGCTGGAGCGCCGGATCGAACGTGCAGGACTCGAACAGGAGCACATCGAGGCGCAGAACCGCCACCTGCACATGCAGCACATCCACGACAGGATGCGCCTGGTGCTCGATGTCGGGCTTGCCGCGCTGGGTGTTGCACTGCTGGTCGGGATCGCCTGGACACTCTACGGCGCCATTACCGATCGCTCGCTCGTGGTCAATGCATTCACGGTGGCGCCGAAGATCGAGAGCGCGGGCGTGTCGGGCTCGACCGTCGCCGCGCAGTTTCTTGACGAGCTGATTCGCCTGCGTGAATCGGCGCGAGCGGACGTCGGCAAGCGCGCAGTTATCGATTCGGTGGCCGAGCAGGTCCAGATCGAAATCCCCGAAGTTCACGTCTCCTTCGGGGAACTGCGCCGCCTGCTGCACGAAGCACTCGGTCACCGCACCGAGATCCGCGGTGAGTTGACCGAGATCTCCGACGGCCTGGCGCTGACGCTACGCGGAACGAATGTTCCGGCCAGGACGTTCACCGGTAAGCCTGAGCAGTTGCCGGCGCTGGTGATGCAGGCGAGTGAGTATGTCTATGGGCATACGGATCCGGTGCAAATGGCGTATTACCTGCATCGCGCCGGCAGACCCGAGGAGACCATCGCGCTCATTCGCAGCCGATTTGCATCTGTGCCGCCGGAAGCTCAGGCAATGTTGCTCAACGTGTGGGGCAATACGCTGTCGACCCTCGACCGGTTACCCGAGGCGTTCGCAAAATACCGCGCCGCAATCGCGCTGAATCCCAGCTTCCTGTACCCCTACGAAAATTTGATCACGTTCCAGGCGATGGCCGGACGCGAGGAGGATGCGCTGGCAGCAGGCCAGGAGCTGGAGCGGGTTACACGCCGGGGTCGATGGTTTGGAACGCCGTACGTAGACAAAGATTTAGTGGACCTCGATGCGTTGCGCTTCGACCTGCCTGATACGATTCGCGAGGCCCGGATCGATTACGATGCATCGGGTGGCTATGGGACCACGGGCTTTGCCGCCGGGGCGATCATCGCTACGTACTATGGATTGCAGCACGATCCCGCGGCGGCCGAGCTGTTCCTCGAGACTAATCCGGATGCGGCGGGCGAACAGGGGTCATACCTGGGTTTGTCTTCATTGATTGAGTCCGCGATGGCCCGCGGTATTGTCGCGTTCGACCTGGGGCATTACTCCGAAGCCGCGCAGGATTGGGACGAATGGGCCCGCCGGCTTGCTGGTGCGTCGCCGAAGGATCTGCCGTACCGGAACCGCTACCCGCGCCAAGGTTGCTGGCGGCCTATCGTTTACGAGATGGCGGGGCGGCGTGCCGATGCCGACGCGGCGATCGCAGTTACGCAGGCACTCACGAACGTCGACTGCTACCGCTTCCGCGCCGACGTTTACGATCACCGCGGCGACTGGGCGCAGGCGGAGCAGACCTTTGCCGCCGCCGTTGCGCGCGCGCCGTCGCTACCAGACGCCTATTTCAGCTGGGGCCACGCGCTGCTCGGGCACCAGCAGTACGCGGCCGCAATCGAGAAGCTGGAGGCAGCCCATCAACGCGGCCCGCGTTGGGCCGACCCGCTGGTATCCTGGGGCGAGGCACTGGCCGCGCAGGGGCAGTTCAAGCAGGCGAGCGAGAAATATGCCGAGGCCTCGCGATACGCCCCCGCCTGGGGCGCACTGCGGCTGCGCTGGGGCGAGGCGCTCGAGAAACTGGGTGACCACGCACGGGCCGCGCAGCAGTATCGCGCTGCGCGAGATCTCGCACTCTCCGATCCGGACCAGCAGACCGTGGCTCGCTATCTCTCGAGCGCAGTACCGTAATTCATTCTGTCAGCGAATGGAGTAGCCGCCATCGACCGGAAGCGTGACACCGGTGATGAAGTCGGCGGCACGCGAGGCCAGAAAGATGGCCGCGCCTGAAACCTCGTCCGCCTGTCCCCAGCGGCCCGCCGGCGTGCGCAGCAGGATCTCATCGTTCATCGGCGACTCCCGAACCCTTGCGGTCATGTCGGTTTCGATCCATCCCGGCGCGATCGCATTGACCTGAATATTATGAGGCGCGAATTCGATGGCCATGGACTTGGTCAATTGAACGATGGCGCCCTTGGCCGCGCTGTAGGAAGGTACCAGGCTCGAGCCGAAGAACGAGTACATGCTTGCCAGGTTGATGATTTTGCCGCTCCTGCGCTTGACCATCGACCTGGCGGCCAGCTGCGAAAGCAGAAAACTGGCGTTCAGATGCGTTTCAACCGTGGCATCCCAGCTTTCGGCGGACTCAGTGAGCACCCCGCCGCCCAGGATGGCGATACCGGCGTTGTTGACCAGAATGTCGAGCCCGTTCAGTTCCCGTTCGACGCGCGCCATCGCGGGAGCCAGTGCGGCGCGATCCGTGACGTCGAGCCGCAGGGCCAGCGCCGGACGGCCGATCTGGTGAAGTTCGGCCAGGACAGCGCGATTCTTCTCGTCATCGCGCGCCAGCACGGCTACCGACGCACCCGCACGCGCCAGGCCGATGGCTATCCCACGGCCTATGCCGCGGTTGCCACCGGTAACGATGGCAACACGGCCGCTGAGGTCAAACTGTGCGGCGGCTTCAGTCATGGGCACTCCTCCATGGATAAATCACCGATCTGATTCCCGCGCGGGAAACCCCGATGCTTACCTCATCGTATGGCGCCGGCCTGACGGTCGCTGAGCTGCGTAATCACGACGCCGGCAATCACGATCGACAGTCCCACCGCTCGCATGGTCGTCAGCGGCCGCGCAGTCGCCCCCGCGAGCGCGAAATGATCTATCAGCGCCGAGGTAATCAGCTGTGCCGTGACGGCAAAAAGAATCGCGTTGCCTACACCGAATCGCGGCGCGAGAAACGTGATGCTCAGGACATAGAACCCGACAATCAGACCGCCCGCATATTGATGGGGTGCGGCGCGAGTCAGTGCCTGCAGATCGGGAATACGGACCGAAGTTGCGATCGCGAGCAGCAGCGACGCAATCAAGCCGACCGCAAACAATATGACGGTTGCCTGCAGTTGACCTCCTGCGGCGCGCGCGATTCCCGCGTTCAAAGTCGCCATCAACGGGATCAGGGCACCAGCGGCGAACGCCCATACCGCATAGGAAACGCTAGACATCGGTCACTCCTCGCTCGCGTTGAGATGATTGCTCTCTTGCAACCTGTTCGCGCCTCAATACTAACCTCAATGGCGCATCACCACGGCGCAAAAAAAAGCCCCGAACGGTCTTCCGTGACCGATCGGGGCGTTGATCCGCGCCGGTGCGCGCGATGTGGCCTTAGCTGATGGGCGCTACGCCGGTGAAGTAGATCAGAACGTAGGCCATGAGAGTGCCATTGAACTGCGCAATGCCGTAGACCTTGACGGGAGTACCGGCGGTCAGGCCATTGGTGAAGGTCGTCATACCCGCCGAGGTCGTAATGTCCACCGGACTGACCGTGACGATATTGCCGACTCGATCGACCTGGTAGACCAGGCTCGCCGAGCCGCTGGTGTTGCTGAAATCCACGGTGACCGGCTGCGTGCCATTGGGCACGGTGATGGTAAAGGCGTTGCTGGCGATGCCGGTCGCGACCACAGCCAGCGGCAGCGGCACGGGCTCCAGTATCGTCCACGGTGCACTCCAACCCGTCGGGTTCGCCGCATCGCCCCAGATGGCCGCGCTCAGGCCAACCACACGGACCGGCTGCGCAGTGCCGCCGAAGCTGACCGCCCCGGTGGTCGCCGTGATGAAATCGGCCACCGCCCCGCTGCCGTCGGTCAACACCGTCGGAAAGGCGAAATTCCAGTACTTGAAACCCACGACCGGATTGCCGCTGGAGTCATCGCCGTTCGCGCTGGTCGGAGAAATATAGTCAAGCGTCGCAACGTAGTCGTCAGACGCGCGCAGATAGTTGTGCGTGTAGGTGAAGCCGGTCGTATTGGCCATCGAGATGGCGCCCGAGTAGGCCGCCGTCTCGATGTCGATGCTCTGTGCCACCAGCGGGGTGGCGAGCGGATCCATCGCGCTGACGTGCACCTTGAAGCCGCGCACCAGATTGCCGGCGTCCAGGAACGTCGTACCGGTGCCGATCGGGGTCGCATCGGCGATCGCTGACCACGGCTCCCGGAAGAAAAACTGTGTAGTGGGGCTGATCTGCACCGGTACGCCCACGCCCGACTCGTCCATGACCGTGATGGTCTGACCGGTGGTGTCCACGTGCAGCACGTGGCCCTCCGGGCTCAACCACACTTCGTCGAAGGAGCTGCTGGCCCAGACCCGGGTCGCCACCAGCGTGCCATCTTGCTGGTAACGCGCGGCGACGCGTACGTACTGGGCCGCCGCCAGCCCGGCCACGCCGGAGAAGCTCGTGATCGTCGTGCTGGTCTTCGCATCCACGTCATAGAACAGCGTGCCATTGGTGCTGTCCACGAGGATGGTCAGTTGCTGCGAGCTCGCCACGGCCGTCTCCGGCGAGGTCACCGGCCGCACCGGATAGTCTTTGGTGATCGTAATGGACGAGCCGTCGCTCGCCACGCTCATCACATTGCCGTACATGTGACGCAGCACCAGACGCGTGATGTCGGCGATCGGATGGCGGCGCAGCGGAGCTTTGAAGTCTACCGCCCACAGCGTGGTGCCGGCGCCCGGGGGCTGGTGCGCGACGATGAAGGCGGGTTGCGACAGATCGAATTCAAGATCGAGTGCGGCGTTCGGCGTGCCGCTCGCAGTGATGACCAGCGGTGAATCGAAGGTGACGTCGACCGGCACCGTGAGATTGGCGCCGCTTCCGCTCGCATGCTGTATCTGGATTGCGGTCGAGGGGATGCTCGATCCCGCCACACCGGCGAAGCCGGCCTCAGGGTCCGCCGCTACGGTCAGCAGTACGTCGCCCGGATTGCCGCCAACCGTGACCACGGCACCCGTATACGTGCCCACGGGAACCGAGACATTGCCCAGAATCTCACCGAGATTATCGAGTTGCTCGAGGTTCAGGTAAGGCGCGCTCGAACCCGCGGTGAACACGGTCACGTTGTCGCCGCCGCCCTGCGGCACCAGTGCAATGCTCTGTACCTGGACGCCTACCAGCGCCCAGTCATCCGATGACGCATCGCTCACGATCAGCGGCATGCTGCCTGACTGCGTCGTGGAGCTGGAACCGGAGCTGGAAGCGCTCATCGATGACACATCGGAGCCACCGCCACCACAGGCAGCCACGCCTGCCGCCAAAGCCGCGCAGGCTGCGTATCGAAGGATCGCGAGTTTCATGTTCCTTCCTCCATCCATTGGATTTTGCATAACACTCTCAAGCTCGCCGCAGCCTTAAGGACTGCGAGTCGTGGGGAGCACAGCGGTCGATCCGCGATTCGGTTGACGCCGCTGCATTGGCTCGCGAAATATAGGCTCGATCTGTCGGCCTCCAGCGACAGCCAACGCCGCGCGGTTCACGCGATCGCGGCGCAGCGCCAAATATCCGGCAGCGGCCGCGAATGTGATCCGGATCACATCGAGCAATTCGGCGCAAATCAAATCCGCAGAACGACTTAGCCACAGCGCGCGACCGCTGGCATGCGTGTTGCTCCTCATCGCGCGTAAAGAAATTTTGTAATTTGTACGGAGCCGCTCTGTTTTGAACGCCACCGCTCGAAGCCGCGCCGCGCGTCGCGCCCGGTTGCCGCTGGTATTGCTGATGGTGATCGGCGGGGCGAGTCGCGTGCTGCATGCCGCCTCGACCGCCCCATTTGCGGCGCCGGTACAACAGGCGGCGCCGACTCCCGCCGGCGGCCTGTTGCGCGTGACCGTGGCACTCCTCGTGGTGCTGGCCGCGGTGCTTGTGGCCGCGTGGCTGGCGCGGCGCATGCGCGCCCTGAGCGGCGGCGGCGGCAGTTCTGGTCTCGAATTACTGGGGCAACTGTCGCTCGGTGCGCGCGAGCGGGCGGTACTGGTCCGCGTCGGCAACCGCCAGCTGCTCATCGGCGTCGCCCCGGGCCATGTGTGCACGCTGCACGTGCTCGAGCCGTCCTCGTCGATGCCGGCCGCGTCGACACCACAGCTTGGCGAGGCAGCCGCGGGCACCGCTACTGCCAGGCCCACCTTCAAGTCGCTGCTGCTGAAGAGCCTGGGCAAATGAGCACCGAGCCGCCGGCGCCGCGCCTGCAACGTGGGTTGCCGCCCGGCGCAGCGCTGGCGTTGCTGCCACTGATACTGCCATTGCTGGCGCAGGCCGCGACCAGCGCGACCCCGGGTATCCCTGCATTCGCGGTCCAGAACAGCGGCGGCGGCCAGACCTACACGCTGACGATCCAGCTGCTGGCGCTGATGACGGCGATCACGTTGCTGCCGGCGGCGCTGCTGATGATGACCGCATTCACGCGCATCATCATCGTGCTGTCGATCCTGCGCCAGGCAATCGGCGCCGGACAGTCGCCGCCCAACCAGGTGCTGATCGGTCTGGCGCTGTTTCTCACCCTGTTCGTCATGTCGCCGGTGATCGACAAAGTGCGCACCGACGCCGTCACGCCGTACATGGCGGGCAGCATCGATACCGGTACGGCGCTCGAGCGCGGCGTCGGGCCACTCAAGACGTTCATGCTCGAGCAGACACGGGAAGGCGATATCGCCGCCTTCGTGCGCATGTCCGGCGGCAAGGGATTTTCCAGTCCGCAGGACGTACCGCTGACGATACTGGCGCCCGCATTCGTCACCAGCGAACTGAAGACCGCTTTCCAGATCGGCTTTCTGCTGTTCATTCCGTTCGTGATCATCGACCTGGTGGTCGCGAGCGTGCTGATGTCGATGGGCATGATGATGGTGTCCCCGGTGCTCATCTCCCTGCCATTCAAACTCATGCTGTTCGTGCTGGTGGATGGCTGGACGCTGGTCATGGGTTCGCTGGCTTCGAGCTTCTACCACTAAAGCGCAAGGGCCAATCGCATGACACCCGAGACCGTAATGACAATCGCGCAGCGCGCGCTCGAGATGACGGTGCTGCTGGCCGCACCGCTGCTGCTGGTCGCGCTCGTGATTGGACTTCTGGTCGGCATCTTCCAGGCGGCGACCCAGATCCACGAGATGACCCTGTCGTTCATTCCGAAACTCATCGGCATGGCTGCGGCGCTCGTGATCGCAGGTCCCTGGATGCTCAAGCAGCTGGTGAGCTACACGCGCCTGCTCATCGAGAGCATTCCATCACTGATCGGTTGAGGCGCTGACGCGACCATGCCGGTCTTTACCTACTCGCAGATCGAAAGCTGGATCGGCATCGCCTTCTGGCCGTTCCTGCGCATCGGCGCCTGTCTCATGGTGGCACCGCTGTTCGGCGCCAGCTACGTGCCGCCGCGCGTGCGCATCGTGCTCGCTGGCGCGGTCACCCTGGTGGCATTGCCGCTGATTCCGAAGCTCGACGGACTGACACTGTTGTCCGCCGACGGTATCGTCACCACCGTGCAGCAGCTCGTCATCGGCGTGGCGATGGGCTTTGCGCTGCAGCTCATGTTCGATGCGCTCAACCTCGGCGGTCAGCTGCTCGCCAATGGCATGGGCCTGGGCCTGGCGTACAACATCGACCCGTTGCGCGGCGTCGAGACGCCCGCCCTCGGGCAGCTGTACGTGATACTCGGGACGCTCACCTTCATCGCGCTCGACGGCCATATCGCGCTGATCGAGACGCTGGTGGCGAGTTTCCAGGGCCTGCCGATCGGCCCGCGAGCGTTCTCGCCGCAGGTACTGCAGTCGCTGGCGGATTGGGGCAACCAGATGTTCCTCGGCGCGGTGCGCATCGCACTGCCGGGGATGACGGCGCTGCTGGTCATCAATCTCGCCTTCGGCGTAACCAGCCGCGCGGCGCCGAGCCTGAATCTGTTCGCGGTCGGCCTGCCGGTCACGCTGGTATTCGGACTGGTGGTGGTGTGGCTCGGACTGCCCAGCATGCAGACCGGGTTCCTCGATCTGCTGCACTCGGCATTCCAGTTCCTGCGCGCGCTGAGCGGCGCCGCATAGGAGCAGCGCCGTGGCCGAGAACGACGATCGCGACCGGACCGAGAGTCCGACACAGAAGCGGCTCGATGAGGCACGCGCCAAGGGGCAGGTGCCGCGTTCGCGGGATCTGGGCGCCGCAGCGATAGTGCTGACCGGCGGCCTGGGCCTGAACAGCCTCGGGTCCCTCACCGGCGGCCGCCTGCTGGCGATCATGCACGATGGCCTGTCATTCGGTCGCGCTGATGCGCTCGACAGTGCCCGCATGCTGCTGCAGTTCGAGCACGCTGCGCTGTTGGGCCTGCTCGCCGCAGCCCCGATGCTGGGTCTGCTGCTGGCGGCCGCGGTGCTCGCCCCGCTGGCCATTGGCGGCTGGACCTTCAGCGGCCAGGCGCTGGTTCCGAATTTTGCCCGGCTCGATCCGGTGTCGGGCCTGGCGCGTGTGTTCTCGACGCGCGGCCTGATCGAGCTGCTCAAATCGCTGGCGCGCTTCATGGTCGTGGCGCTGGTGGCGACCGTGCTGCTGTGGAAGCAGTTCCACAGCTTCTCAGGTCTGGGCACGGAGCCGCCTCGTGCGGCCATCGGCCACGCGCTGTCGCTGGTCGGCACGGCGCTGATCGCGCTCGGTGGCGCGCTCGCCGCGATCGCGGTCATCGATGTGCCGCTCGCCCTTTGGCAGCACCACAAGTCCCTGCGCATGAGCCGTGAAGAGATCCGCGAGGAATACAAGGACACCGAGGGCAGTCCCGAGATCAAATCACGCGTGCGCCGGGCGCAGCAGGCGATCGCACGCAAACGCATGATGCAGGAAGTGCCCAAAGCTGACGTCGTCATCACCAACCCGACGCACTACGCGGTGGCGCTGCGGTACGACGAGCAACGCATGCGCGCGCCGGTCGTGGTGGCCAAGGGCCGCGATCTCATCGCCTTGCGTATCCGCGAGATCGCGGCGGAGCACAAGGTCGCCCTGGTCGAAGCCGCCCCGCTGGCGCGCGCGCTGCATGCCGGCTGCGAGCTCGGCGACGAGATTCCGGCGCGCCTGTACGCCGCGGTGGCAAAAATCCTGGTCTACGTCTACGAACTGCGCACCGCACGCCGCCGCGGCGCATCGCCGCCGGCGCAGCCGAGCATCGAGCTGCCGAAGGAGTGATCGGCGGGCGATTTATGTGACGCGCGTCGCATTCGTCGAGGGTTGCGCGCGCCGGGAATTTGTCGCTGCCGGCGGCACAAGAATTGCTCCTTTGAGGGAACATGGCTGAAATTGCAATCAATAACACTGCGGCAGCGCCCCCCTGGGCCGGATTGCTGAAGATGCTGCAGCGGGGCGTCGGTGCGCCGCTGCTGTTGCTGGCCGTCCTGGCGATGGTGGTGCTGCCATTGCCGCCGCTTGCGCTCGACGTGCTGTTTACGTTCAACATCGCGCTGTCGGTGCTGGTGGTCATGGCGGTGGTGAATATCGCCCGGCCGCTCGATTTCGGCATCTTCCCGACGGTATTGCTGCTCGCCACCCTGCTGCGCCTGGCGCTCAACGTCGCCTCGACGCGCGTGGTACTGCTGCATGGGCATGAGGGCACCGCGGCAGCCGGCCACGTCATCGAGGCGTTCGGCCAGTTCGTGGTGGGCGGCAACTACGCGGTCGGAATCGTGGTGTTCTCGATTCTCACGATCATCAATTTCGTCGTGGTCACCAAGGGCGCTGGGCGCATCTCCGAGGTCAGCGCGCGCTTTACCCTGGACTCGATGCCCGGCAAGCAGATGGCCATCGATGCCGATCTGAACGCCGGCCTGATCAATCAGGACGAAGCGCGCACACGGCGGGCGGAAGTGCGCGCCGAGGCCGACTTCTACGGTTCGATGGACGGTGCCAGCAAATTCGTACGCGGCGATGCGACCGCGGGCATTCTGATCCTGATCATCAACGTGGTCGGCGGCCTTGCCATCGGCACGCTGAGCCATGGACTGGGCTTCACCGAGGCCGCGCGGGTCTACACGCTGCTGACGATCGGCGATGGCCTGGTGGCGCAGATCCCGGCGCTGCTGCTGTC
>Ga0302325_10018041_pt1 | contig 14889 bp, 14 predicted proteins | sample Palsa_T0_2_FD_201948 | JGI IMG/M metagenome (GOLD analysis project Ga0302325, IMG submission 201948) | Peat permafrost microbial communities from Stordalen Mire near Abisko, Sweden - Palsa_T0_2 | ecosystem: Environmental > Terrestrial > Soil > Palsa > Peat permafrost | place: Sweden: Abisko... | reverse complement strand
TAAAGAACCTAAATTGTTAACTTCCCTAGGTTTTATTCCGTAACACCAAGTAAAGTAACACTATTCTAGTTCTTTAAGCTTCGGCGTTCGAATTCAAGTCCCTAAAAGAAGGTACAAAGGCTACTACATGCGTCTTCGAATATACGCTATAATAAGTTGGCATTATAGTACTAGTCTAATGCTAGCCCCTTTAGCATAATCGGGAACGCCCTCATATACATTCCAAGTAATACGTCATTTCGCTAGCAAATATCAAAGAAGATGTCTAGCTTTCTATCGAGACTACTAGTTCTATTGTACTTTTAATCGTTTTCGTATTATTTTGCTACTTCGCTAATGCCTTTACTATAATTTAAATAGTTTAGCACTTGCATATTATCTTGTATAGTATTTAAAGGTTAATATAAAGGTTAATATATAGTTGCTCTAGCATTCAATCCTACAAGAGGGGGTACTACAAGTAAAGCAATTCCTCGTAAAACCAGACGTCAATTGCCTTCTAGGGATATAAAGACTAAAGTAATAAGCCCTTTTTCAAGATTTGCTCTAGCTTCGTCGATATCGGTATTAGTCCATTCGTGTTATGTTTCCTCCTTAATAACATCAACAAGTATCTGCGCTAGTGTCTTATTTGTAAGGGCCCTATTACAAGGCGCCACGAAAACACCACCGCATTATAAGTAGAATCGCAAGTGTAATTAATCCTAGCGTCGTACGCGGCTAAATATCTTAGTTGTAAAGTCCTTAAAGTCATCCCTAAACAAGTCCCATAAATCGTCGTCGCCTAGCTTGTCTTAAGTATACTTATGTATCTTAGTCTATATATACTCCTCAAGCTCGTCCTTAGTGGCATTAGTTATATTAATACTAATCCCCCATCTCTTAATTCGTGCCTTCTACTCGTCCTCTATACTAAATCATAGTACTTTAAGAGGTTTAAAAGGATATATAACAAGGACTAAGTATGCTCTAATAAGTAAAAGTATTCAACCGCAGTTGGTAAATCTAGTCTATAAACGCTTTGCAGTCTATTAGTGACTCTTCTAAGGACGTCAATTTTCCTAAGTATCTTTAATATATATGTGTGTGTATATAGTTCGAAGGTAAGGAAAGAAGGTAAGATGATTCGTAGTAAGTTGTAAGGTTAGAGGTAAGAGGTAAGGTTTTCGTATATGTAGTTTAAAGGTAAAGAATATAGGATTCGTGATTCGTATCGTAAAGGAGGTAGTTTCGCAGGAAGGACAAGTTAAATAGTCAAATGGTTGACCGTTTTTGATGCTTAGCAAGAGACAGCTATATCGCCACAATCGTAAGACAGTACAAGTATTTCCCCCCTTCGACTAAGAGCTATAAGAGTATAAGCCGGTCTCTACTATACTTTGCATAATCCTTCTAATCTGTACGTCTACTAATCAGTGTCGGTCCACCCGTAACGCGTAGCACAGCACGTATTCGTAGTATGCAATTGCGTTAGTAAGTGGTTGATTAATTGGAAGGTAAGTCGACAGCACCATTGTAGTGTTATTGACCTTCCTTCGGTTCGCCTAACCTAATTAGGACTAGCTTGGTCACGTGACCTACAACCTTAAATGAAAATGTACCAACAACTACTTTAAGACTAATATGAGCCCTCTTTACGCAGCTGCTTTAATCCTTAACCTTGCTAATTATATAAGGTATATTAAGCAGCATTAGCCAAAGAAGTATATTAAGTTAACCTTAAGAACTATTAAGTAGCTTTAAGAGTTATATCGAGACGACTTAATTAAAGAGCTTACTTTAATCTTGCTATTCTTGTATAATAACCTTAAAGAGCTAAAAGAGCTTAACGAATTTGATTAGCTCGTCTTAGATATGCGTACAATTACCCGGCTAGCTAGTAAAGACGAGTATATAGACTATAACTTACAAGACTCGTTCTTATTAGGGGCTTAAATAGCGCTTAAGTAATAGTGCTAAGACACGCAAATTACACGCTAGCTTAAGCTTTCTCGTATAGCTATTAATATTCTCTTAATTCCTCTAATAAGCGATAAACTAGAGCAAGTCTTTTTAGGTTATCGTTATACGATTTAGTAAGATCGGGGCTAATTAAAGCTAGAGACAATTAAGTAGCGAGAGTGCTTTAAGTAATAGAAAAAGAGCAAGATTTTAGACGTCTTTATTAAAGATATTAACTTAGAAGCAATGCTAGATACTTGAACTATCGTATAATAGATGTAAAGTCTTCCTTACTTGAGAAATCGTGTTTACTTAGCTTTATTACTTGGTTACTAGTCCTAGAACATTATGTAAAAGTGTAAATATACGTCTTAGGTGCTACCCTCATATTGCTATAAGGATAACACTTGTAAATAAGCCTTCCGTATAATGTATACTATATAAGGCTATAATAAATTATTATAGGAGTAATGCAAAGGAAAGGTTTTCGTTATTGTATAACGATATATTTTATAGCGGGGTTACGGGACGCGAAACGCGAGACGCACTAGGCTGTATTAATACTAGCACCGTATGGAACCGTATTACGCGAAAAAATATCGGTACATACCGATACGGCTTATCGCGTATCGAACCCGAGCCTGGACAGCACCGGGCTTTCAGCAATTTCCCAAGGGTTGGTAGCATCTATCCTCTTAAGCGCAGTTCTCGCTAATTCTTTGTAATTCTCCGAGTCAGCGTTGGAATAGCCCTTTGAAAGTTCTGAGCAAATTTGGAACCTCGAAGCCATAATCATGTCGCGAAAGAAATCCCTTTGCTTCTGTTTTGAACCTTCGTCTAGTGCAAGCTCCGTCCCATGATCTCGATTCGTGTTCATCAGGACCAATTGCAGAGTGTGAATCATTCGGTCGTCGACTTTCTCAGATTCCATACTGACAATGTGGAAAAACGCTCCCCGTAGAAGGATCTCTTTCTCTCTTAACTCCGCAATCCTTCCAACTGGCATGGCCGTTATAGATGTGACTACACTGTCAGGATACCTTTCCTCGTAAACCTTTAACAGTCGTGGATCTAGGTCGTGGACGTGAATAATCCAATGCATCTGATCTTCGCCAGGATGCTGTTTGATGAACTCTTTGGTCGTCTCTTTGCTAGTACTACTGGAGGTAAAGCCGAGGGGAACCCCAAAGTGTCTTTTGGAAAGGTCTGGATTGGATGCTGCTTTCTTGTACTCAGCCGCCATCGCTGCTGACACGCACATTCCGCGAAAAGTGGTCCCCTGGTAGTTTGCATAATGTGGGTCTCCAATATTGGATAGGCGAAGATTGTAGAGCTCGATCGTGACAAATTCAACCAATGCCGCAGCAACCAACAAAACCTCCTCTTCGGTTTTCTGATTTCGCAGTGCAGCGTTAAAGATCCCAAAGAGAAGATTATACCCTTCTTCAGAGCACTACAATTCAATTGCTGCCCAGCCCTGTTGTGGTTCCTCCGGTCGACCGTAATACATGTCTGCCCAATCAGTGTACCCTGCCAACAAGGCCTTGATCTTGGAAAGAGTCTTCGAAGATAGATTTACGTTATTGGTATAAGCGGTAATCTTTGATTTGAGTTCATTGAAATAGTCATCGCTTTGCCATGCACGCCGAACTTCAGTGATCTTGCCTCGAAGAGACCTCATCCTTTCGAACTCATCGACGCCGGCGAATAGGGTGGTAGACGAAACATTTGTCAGGATAGGACCAGTCATTCGCTGTGAAAGCGCCATTTTAGAGTCTGTGCGCCGAGCTCATCAATTTTTTTCTGCTTTCAATGCTAGATAGAGAACAAAATACCAACAATGTCGGATCCGGCTGGCCTCAATGATCAAACTCGGATCCGGGAGTTTGAAAAAGAAGAAGAGGTGAGACACGTGGGCCAGACTCTTCGGCTGAGATATAATAGTCGGTTATCCTTCTGCTCGCTTCGCTCACAGTCGGCAAAAGCAAGTGTCTCGTTCAAGCAAGTGTCTCGTTGACATTTGCCGAGAACATTAATTTTGTATGACGCGCCCACCCAAATTAAATGTTATAATTTAATTAATTCGAGATAGCTTCTTGAACTATTTATCCTAATATAGATCAATCATTTTTCCCTTTACTACCTTATCCTTTTACTAACTTTTATGGCCCGCATGCTACTAAACCCGACTATAATCGCGCTTTTGATCAAGCGCGTTTATGGGCCCTTAAGGATGAGGGAAATCGCCTTACAGTTGCTGCTAAGATATACCATGTCAAGGAATATGCTATACGGAAATCGGTACTACAATCGAGGCAAAAGACAAGGAATACGAGCGGGGTTTTTAATATATAGGGGGGCAATAATAAGGTCTTGAATGACGCGCAAGAGGAGGCGATTCGGCAATATTGCTATAAGCAGTGGGAGGCTAGATTAAGAGCTACACATCAGATGGTATTTGCTGCTATAAGTCACTTGAGAGCGGTAATATATACCCTAGTTTAATTAATATTTATACTAATATTTTATAGAGTAAGTCACTTTTAAAGGAGCTACCGTCTTAGGGCTGGTTTATAGACTAGCTCTATAAGCATACTACCCTTTATACGATTTATACGAAACCAATTGCATATACAAGACTCGAGTCGTATACAAAACAAGAGGTTAAGGATTAGTTTAAGGGGTATCAAGATACACTAGTCGAATACAAAATCACAAGCGGCAAGAACGTTTTGAATATAGATGAATTAGGAGCGCGTGTTAGATGCCTTAGAGGAGAGAACGTTATTGTACTTATTAAAGTAAAAGAGCTATATATAGCAAGCCCGGAAAATCGAAAGTCTATTACTATAGTTAAGACAATTTATGCAAATAGAAGGGACCCTCTCCCCCCTTTTATTATTGCTCTTAGGCAAAAGATTATAGATAGTTGGGTATTAGAAGAGCTAGTTGGTTTTGAGTATATTACGTGTACGCTTATAAGCTATACTAATAACGAAGTAATTATGCAATACCTTAATCACTTGATTAAATACTCTAAAGCTAGGCTTGAAAAACTATAAAAGATCTTATTATTAGACGGCCACGAATCTCACCGGTATAAGCCCTTTTAGTTGAAAGCTGCAAAGCATCATATTAAGCCTTATTACTTTTTATCGCATCTTACATATGCCTTATAACCTCTTGACGTTAGCATCTTTCGGCCCTAAAAACACTACTACAAGCTCGCTATTCAAGCCGCATTATAGAGCCTTGATTTTGAATATACTATTACCTCCTTCTTTCGGGATCTTACATCCATTTGTCAACAAACGATAAAAAAGCATACAATTGTTAATGCTTTTATAACTTCTAGAATGTGGCTATTAAGTGCTAAGGCAAGAATCAAAAAGATGCAATCATATAAGAAGAAGAGGTCAATTGATAAGGTAAAGCAAGATGATACCCTTAAGCTCCCCCCTTTACTACTTACTCGGCTTGACGAAATATAGAATACTGCTACAAAAGTACAAGCCCTTGACGATCGCGATCCTATAACATATTCCGATAATATAATCTAAGACTTTCATGCAACAATAAAGACAGTTAATATATAGCTCCAAAAGGGGGTACTTTTGACAGTTTAACACCAAGCCCTTTAAGCTAAGTTATACGCCAACTATAATAAGAAGGCCAAATCCCGGAAGAGTGCGCATAAAGGGGGTCCTTTTGCTTCTATTGCATAACTATAAACTAAAATTAAGGCAAAGGAAGAGGCTAATAGGGTAAAAGATCTCCGGAAGGCCTAAAAGAAGCTTTCTACTACTATTAATAAGGCTAAAAAGGAGCTTATTGCCGCGGGAGTTTAAGCTAAGAAAGACAATAAAGCTAGGCTAGAACAAATACAGGAAATTAGAGCTTAAGGAGACTTCCCGGAACTCTCTTTGCTAGCCCCAATTAGGGAGCTTGATAAGAACCTTATAGTTGTCGAGCAAGCACGCCTATTAGAGGACTTTTACCCTAAATTGGTATAGCATATCAGGGAGCTCGAGGCACGTCAAGAGGCTCCCGATCAGCTTAACTTATAGCTTAATGACGATGCAATAGTTATTACAATTATAGCCCGCGTGTATAAGAAGGATATAGTGCTAGATATCCCCGATTCTAGCCCCCCTCTACTTGAGTATATAGATTCATTTGATGTTGATGTTGATTCTAATGCTAGCTCTATAGATTCAATTAGTCGAAATGCAAATTTTGTTGCCTTGTAAAATATTATTCTCTAATTAATTGAATTGTAACATTTTTTTTACGTGGGCGCGCCATACAAAATTGATGTTCTCGGCAAATGTCAACGAGACACTTGCTTGAACGAGACACTTGCTTTTGCCGACTGTGAGCGAAGCGAGCAGAAGGATAACCGACTATTAGTGGACTAATTTGCGCTATTTAGGTGACAATGCAAGCCACCAGGTCTCAGAACCTCATCTGACCACTCAAGCCTTGCATTTCCGGGTATAGTGGCTTTGTGCAACCACAACCCCTCAGCTGACTCACGAATAGGAAGGCTGTGCAATGAGGCTCTCCGAAGCTTTCCACTCTGCCTATTTACGTTCTAAATTCTTTCCCCATCTACTCGTAGCCTCGTCATCGCAACCTCTTCAACCTCTCAAAAATGGATCCTTCATCAATCACCACGAGCGCTACTGCGATTCTTGCCATCTGCCTGCAAGCTGTACACCTAATTCAACGAACAATAGAGACTGTAAAAAATGCCAGGAAATTGTTAGTCAAGTTACTTAGCCAGACGGAAAGGCTGCGATTGATATTGGAGCAGCTGCGAAGTCTGACGAAGCAATTAGGCACCAGAGCAGGTGGGCTTGTATTGTCATATAATGATAGCGGACCGAAGACTACAATCAACAACCTCAATACTCTCGTAAGATCGATCGCTGAGAAGACGAATTTTGTCGGTCTCCAGATGCTTCTGAACAAGAGTAAGGTGGATACTTTGGTGGAGAAAATGAAAATGCACGAGGAAGAGGTGGTTACCGTTCTACTCTCCATTGCAAGGTTGGTACCTGAACAGTTCCTGAGGTATATGTAATAACTAAACTATGACCTAGTGCTTCAGCAGTACGAACAGAGAATGAAGTACTTCAGATGCATGAGGAGTCCAAGGCACAGTCCGAAGTGCTTACACTTTTCGAAAATCTATTCATTAGTGCGACTCCATCAGCACATTTCAAACCTACGAGAACACTTCAGATATGGTTTGGCGATACATATCGTGAAGGCTTCAGTGAAAAGTATTTGGACTTGCGGGACAGGCTATCTGATGCAGCATATCAAGGTGATTTCGATCAAGTGTTCGAGGTATTGAAGATTGCAGACGAAATATATGGGGAATGCTGGGTGAATGCGCCTCGGCTAGGTAAGTCATCAAAGTCACTTCCCTGTTCACATGCTCACTCCCCCAGGCGCTGACCCCAAAATGACCTCGGGATGGGCTCCAATTCACCAAGCTGCATTCGTGAGTGCATCTACGCTCGTAGTACAACGTTTGCTCGAGCTTGGTGCGTCAAGTAAGTAGCCCAACACCATTATGATTTATGGATACATCTGACAACTCTACAGGGACACTGAGAACCAACTGGAGCGACCCGCAAGAGTTTTCTTATACCGACTTGTGCGGTATCGAAATTACTCGAGAGCATGGGTATTCCCACCTGTTCGAAGTTTTGGCACCAGTGATTAGGAATGCTGTTCCAAGTTCAATTCTCCAGACGCTGGAGCGCCGCTTTCACAACATTATCCGCGATGACTTAGCAGCATTCGATAATCAAGAGCATCTTCGACTCCCTCAGCTCTCACCGTTGACTGAAATGTTAACTCCTGAAATGTGGTTCCCACTGAAGACTATTGTCGGGCATGACTCGAATTCTCCCAGGGTACGTATTGCCTAGATTTAGATCATAATATTTGCCTAACAATAGTGAGGGATATTTATATCATCTAGATGGACGTGAACTGGTAATCACAGCATTAAGTATACGGAATGTAGAAGATTCTAGACTGTACAGAATATCGGCTCAGGAGACTCTGGAAATTCTGGAGGGTGTCGCCTTCAACTCGCCACCGAATAGGGCCAAAACCGACTCAGGGAATTCTGCTACAACTAGATAGTTGAGTGGATCTATCAGTACACGAGAGAAACAAGCACATCTATCTTGTTTTTCTGATAGCACCCGAATTTGTTCCATCTGCAAAAACCGCAGCATATGCTAACCAAGATAACCGGCAACAAATACAGCGAAGAGCAAAGGAGATGCAGAAAGCAATTGGCAAACCACACCGCAATACCAAGCTTGCCTCCCTACAACCTGTTGGCTCACCAAATCTCCTTGCCTATTCTTGCAACGAAGTGGAAATATATGAAAGCCGTTACAGGCGCCAACTTCCATGAACCAGACTAGCGTGAACATATACAAAGCCGTGAAAGTGGACTCGCTATGTTTGCAAGAAACATCCCAGAGTTCGGTCACATACTCATCGATTGAGACTGGACTCTTGGAAAGAGCGGACGAATACTTCGGCGGGTCGCACTGAAATTGGATCGATGCCTGGTCTAACGGCTCATCAAGGAGTCTGTAAACGTACTCCACAGCTTCTCGATATCCGTCCATTCCTGGTTTGTAACCAACACACTCGGATCCTGCCAAAGATTCAGAGGAAATCGATATGCCACTCCGTTTCATGAGTCGTAAGGATCCAATCTTCTGTTGCAAATCCATTGGTAACCGACCCTGTCCCATGAACACAAGGTATTCTGCATGGCACAACGCATACATGAGATCTCTGCCAATCAGGTGAATATGTGGTGCTCTAGTACAGCGAATGGCCCTCATCTCGATAGCTTCGCTTCTTTCGTCAAGATAAAGCCACCGTGCCAGTAACTCTAATTGTGCATCACTCATCACCACTCGTTCTTGATACGAAGCTACCACGTGCCGTATGCATTCCAGAGGTTCTTTCAGAGACCATTTTCCAGATCTCATACGCCCAAAGAGCGCCATAATTTGTTGATCAGCTTCGAGATGCTCGTTCTGGATCTTGGGAGACCAAACAGCATCAAAACCGTGACTTTTTGAAGGAATGACATAGACTGTGCCTTCGTGGTGGCTAGTTGGAAGAATAACACGGAGCATATCGGCGGAGTAGCGGTGGTTCGCCCGCACGTAGGGGTTCATTGTAGTGCCCAACAGTAACCAAACGACTAATCCGGTGATATTGAGAGCACCCTGAATAACAAAACCTTTGGAGATGGCTAGTGCTGAAGTTGTCGAAACGGTGGTGACCAAAAGTCCAACGAGGATCCAGCGTAGGAGTGGCTTGATGCTGTCCACCCACTCAAATGGACCTGAGGTAACTGACAATCTCCAGGATACAAGGCTTTCATAGCCCCTATTTTTGGCGTAGAAGATGTCAATCCTGCATAAGATCCAAAATACGAAGAGAATTTGGACAATCCAGGGTGCGTGCGAAGCGTGGCTTAAAATGAGCCACAGATCACCATCAGCAGTCCTCCATCCACTAGACAATATCACAAACGTCCACCACGTTGCAGTGCATCCAATAATGAGAGAAAATATGCTGTCTGTTGATAAGCCATAACGTCGGAGTAGAAACCCACGATTGATTGCTACCCGATGCAGAGCCGGCCAGCCCACTATCGCGAAGACAATCGGGGCATTGTAAGAGTCACTGTAATCCTATAATTTGGTCATTCAACGAGTCTTCAGACATGAGAAATTGCGTACCATCATATAGATTTTATTTTTTCTTGCTTCGAGCTATCGCTTCTCATGTGAGCTTTGTGAAAGGTGAAAGAGGGGAAGTTGAAGATTTTGCCAGTTGGTAAGGTTAGTCCACACGTGATCTCTCAAACGTGCCTATCAAGATCTAGTCCAGGCTAAAGATGGAAGAGTATGGATACACTTTGAAGATTTTGGCGAGAACGCGGTCTTTTTGATCCAAGGTACGTTGTTGTGTAATGCTCAATTACAACTATTATGTAAGATTACTTGATAATTCAAACTGTTGAGTCCATGGACTCCACAACCTCAGCCCATAACCGCCGTCCTCCTGAGCCGCACGCGCTGTCCAGCCACAGGAAACTCTCCAGGATTTCCTCAGCACTATCCCAATCTATCCTCAGTATCCCAACAAGTCGTACCAACTGTGAGACAAACCAAAGCCTCTCCGCCTTATCCAACGCCGCAATACCCCCAAGTATCAACATCCACAAGAAGACATGCAGAACCTCAAGGGATTGCGATTCACAAATCCCAAACTTCTCAATGTAAAATTTCAAACGCTGTGACAAAGTTCTGAACATGTCATAAGGCTTGGGAATTGGGAAAACCACAGCGATGCCATATATTAGCCCCGCTATTCGGCAAGCCTCATAGAGATAGGGGCTTAGCAAAGGTATAATGTTAAGCTCCTCATCTGGCAGCAGTAACAATAATAGTTTCTGAATAGCCGTTCGAGTTCGGGCTATTACTCCCACGGTCGGAGCGTCAGGCTCGCCTTTCAGGTAGTGATCTATGGCGATGGTGACGGAACCTACTGCATCAAAGACTTGAAGCATATCATCTGTCAATCCATGATTTTGAAGATTCCAGAATTTTGAGCCCAGTTTCTGCACGAACTTTCGACTTGAAGAGGTTGCCCAGGCTCTGACGGCTGTTATATAGGTTTCGTGACGTCGCAATGGCGGAAAAATTGGTTTGGAGGCTGAATTCATTGAAAATATGATGTCGCCTCTAGCATCTGTTACCGACTCGAAGTATAAAAAGGTGACTGGAATATGACTCACGCAACGAGGCACTCGGCTAGCCCAGGAAGTCCAATATTCTCAATTCCTCCCTTTAAAGTGATAAGATCCAGAACAGCCTTCATATGCTCTGGAACGAACTGGATACCCCCATATATATTCAAAAACTGCAAGCTTTTGAGCGGTGAGTTGAACGGGTTCCTTTTCTCTTCTTCAAGAGGCATTATTTCGTGAGAAGAGAGTGTCAAAATCGCAAGAATGACTTCGTCTCGTGCAGGGTTCCCTTCTCTAAATATTTCACCGAGTAGCCGAAATATAGTTAGTTTGTAGGAGAGAATGGTTGGAGAGTTCCCGGTAAATTTAGACCAGCGGACAATGTCGAGGTGGATTGAGCTTGACAAGACTAGGGCGTGGAATAACAAAGGAAGTTTTTGACAGGCTCCAAGCCAAGCTATAGAGACAGAATTCGGCCCACTAGTCTGCTCGTCATCGGGGAAAAGTCCGGGTATCTTGTAGGTGACCACTACCAACATGTAAGTTGAGTCCCGTAAGTAAGAGAGTATGAATATATGATGGCGTTTATAAAATTTGAGGACAAGAGAACTTACGATGATCCAATAACTCGTTAACCTTGTCATTTGACTTCATCGGGTAGCTTGAAAAGGGGTCCGTTCTTCCAGCTCCAAGAACTTCGACAGGGCTAGGGGTCGACGTTAATTTCCAGCCAGAACTTCTCTTTGTTGAGTTGATCCTCTCTATCGCCTGGATGAGGTAACCTTCGCCTCCGAGTGGCCTACCGCATGCTTTGCAGTAGGGTACAGAGGCTTTCCGCTGCTCACTAACGTTTTGAATATCGCTAATAAAAGAATCGCCTGCTAAAGCAAAAGGTGATGGGTTGGTATTGATTATAGTTGTATCTTCGGACAGAGCTTGCTGTTCAATATGAAGCCCCTGTGTGCCCGAAGCGAGGACGTCAGCATCAGGAATCGAGAATGTCAAGCTCGATTTTGGAGGAAGAGAAATAGTCAGACTTGCCAGGCAATTGCTGTGGTGATTTTGTGGCTCTAGAGGAGGATTTTTCGACCGTACTGCTTTTCTCTTTCCCTTTCGTGCCATTCTGTGTTCCCCCTTGAACTCTCTTGCGACACGCGCTGTAGATCTAACATGCGAGCGGATTGCTGGGCGATTTCCATGTTTATAGGCTGCTGAATCACCCGTCGCATGTACGAATAGGAACCTAGAGGACCCTGGGCCACGGGATTCCTCCAGCTGCGATGTTGTGACTGTTTCGTCTGCGGGCCAATGTCGATCCGCACCCGCCCCACTACCTGCGTCTCTTGAAATATCCATCTGCTGCCCGCTTTAGGACTGCAAGCCAATCTGCAGCTCGCGATCTATGGTTGCAGCTCTTGCAAGTTAACGTCCCAGGAACTGTTCTCGTCCCTTGCTCGCCTAATGATAACGATACTATTTCGGGTGGAGAGTTTGAATTTGGGTCGGGTCGGCTTCATAACGGGTGACGGGGTCCTTCGACGGTTCCCTAGCTTATAATCTTACCTGTTTGTTGCGCTACGGCCAGATTTACAAATCATATTATTAACTTTAACGTAAGACCTTTCATTTGCTGTAATTTTGCGGTATTGTGAATTAGGTTTCTCTTTCTTGTGCGTCACACGGTTAGTAAGCTTGCTACATGTCTCCGGCCAGTCCGGATCGACAGCCCGGTGGCGTTGCTTTCTATTACATCCGCACCTAAAGAACAAGAGAGTCTTATTTATTCTCACCCTACCTCGTGCATATCTACTACATAATATTTATTACAAAAGCGTGCACTTATTATATGTCCTTATACTTATTAAGGCGAGCTTAACAGTAATTATAGCACATATAAGCCTCCACTTATAATAGTAGGTGCGCTATAGTAGGCGCGTTGCATTGAGTGCTGCTGCGGGTTGTCGCTTGTACCTTACCTCGTGAGCGACGAGATACGGGACCGGCAAAGTTGCTTGTCCCGAGCTGTTCTATTCCACATAGCATACGAAAGCATAATTATACTTACAACGCACGAGATCTTGCATTTATTACTTATTACCTAAGAGCTCTTATTATTATATACTTACTCTTGCTATTATTGTTATACTATCTTATAAAACGTAAAATTACTTCGTATGAGTAATGCGGCGTGCGATAATAAGTTTAGAAGGTAAGAGGATTAATTAAGCGAACGCCACCGGGCTGTCCGAAGACAGCTCGGTAAAGCTTGCCGCTCTTGCTCAGGCGCTAATCACTCTCGGCTTATCCTCGCCTCAGTCAGCTCACTGAGCAACCTGAGTAACCAGAGTAATTCACCTGAGCACTTTAAGCAGCTCATCTAAGTAAGCCTAATTATTTTGAGCAAGATTTACCATCTCGTCACCTGTTTTAATTTCTCACTTTTTAGCCAATCATATTTAGTCTAACCCATCTCACTCTTGTCAAGTTTTGACGACGATGCTCAAAGAGCCCAAACAAGTTCCCGGGGATCACAGAGTGGTCACTTTCCAAAAATATACCCAGTACTTTGTCTACGGTGCAAGTTGGTTCAATGTGGATGCCCCTGAGGAGAGTGCTGCTCTTAGGGCATGTGTGCATAGTTTAGGTCTTCGGTATTCAGTCTCGCATTGCTCCCTTCCTTTACAAGCTTTGTCAAATATACAGATCAGAGACCAATTGTGGGTAGTTGATCTGCCCACAAAAGGCCATGGTACTTATATGGGAACTTTGAGAATATGAAAGTTTGGAGACTTCGCGAGTGTCGACTCGGTGCTGGTTTTCGTGATAGAGGGATTCTGAGAGATTCGATGATCATATGTCTTAGAAAGCGAAGAATTATATAATGCGCTTGAGTGCAACTGAAAGCTTTGAAAACAATTGAAATACATTTATTGATGCGGGCTATCAAGCTGGCTACGTATTCTCGAACAGTTCGAAAGGAAATACTGCCTCGGATAAGCGATTAAGCGAGAGTCAGAGGCTCCGCTCAAAGAGTCTAAGAGAAGTTGCTGTAGAGTGAAAGCGCCTTTAGACTCTGATAAACGGTCTTTGGATCATTCGTCTTCACGCAAGTCTTCAAACGCTGTTCCGCTGAACTTCCAGTCCATTTCCGATCGCAGTTTGTCCAGTCTTCCTCACATTGAGCATCAGGTACTCGACACGTAGAGCCTCAAGATCTGCTAGCAATTGCTCGTCAGATGGAGTGATGGTGGTTGATATTGTTGTGATGCTAAAATCTTGTTTTCATTTGGAATCCTGGCCGCGATTTGATTCCGTGTGAATTTACACCGCGCACATGACTGGTGCTGACTCCCCTTTCTCCTTTTCCATGTGACACATTAAATCAGGAAGCGAAGACTCGTGATCCAATTTCACCAATCACATTCCTACACGGAATATTTGTTAGAATTCTTCAGCTGCCTGCAATACAAGAGCTTACACAGCTGGTGTGCCCACGTCTGTCCAGTATAGATCTGTGTACTCATCGGGAGTGAAGTACCCAACTTTGCACCAGCAACAATTATAGTCGAGTTAGGGCTTAGTCTAGAAGCCCCTCGGTAATCATATTTCACTGAGTTGCACCATTTGATCAAGAAGCATGGTCACGGGAGCAGTTTAATGGCGACCACGTTCATATTCAAGAAAATCTGTCTAAAACTCGACAACACAGAAGTTTTGTTGAATGCTGTGCTTCTATTTAAGTAAAGCTCAAGACGAGACATCTACTCTCGCGTAGGCGAAGTCCGCCGGTACAAGGTTAGGCACACCACGCCCGATACTGTACAAGCCAAAGTAATAACCAGAGTATGACAGCGATTGTGGGATGAGGGAATTGGGGAAGGTGACTAGATAAGTTGGAGCAGTGCCATTATTACTTCCAAGAGAATAGCCTAACGAGTATTGACGAGACTCGGCTTTGATGAAAAGTTGGACGGGCCCATTGTTTGGAATTTGAACAAGATTTTCCTAGCCCATGAGTTAGTGCTCAGCTGATGGAGAGGCCAAGCATAGAAATATACTCCTGAATCTATAACTTACAGTAAAAGTCAAGTTAGGACCCGTGTTCGTTCTCGTCACAATGCAACGGTTTGCAGGAT
>Ga0302325_10018039_pt1 | contig 14889 bp, 14 predicted proteins | sample Palsa_T0_2_FD_201948 | JGI IMG/M metagenome (GOLD analysis project Ga0302325, IMG submission 201948) | Peat permafrost microbial communities from Stordalen Mire near Abisko, Sweden - Palsa_T0_2 | ecosystem: Environmental > Terrestrial > Soil > Palsa > Peat permafrost | place: Sweden: Abisko... | reverse complement strand
GTCGGCGGCGTCGCCGGCCATTACGCGGGTCATCACGCCGTTGTCGGCGCAGTGACCGGCTGTGTCCTCGGCCGCCGTCTGGCGAAAAAGCACGAGCAGGAACAGCAGCAGCAATCGCAGACACCTGCCGCGGGCTCGCAGACGCCAGCCGCAGGCTCCCAGCCCTCTACCCCGGCGACCGGCCAACAGCCGCAGTAATCGCCGGTCCTACTCCGGTTTGATTCCTGCAGCCTTGATGATCGGATACCACTTCTCGACTTCCGACTTCTGGAACGCGTGGAGTCCCTCTGGGGTTCGCATTTCAGGCGGATAGATAACCTGTGCCAGATCGGTCAGACGTTGGCGTATCTCAGGATCGGCCAGCGTCTTCTGAATAGCGGCGTTAAGTTTGTCGACGATCGGCCTGGGCGTGCCTTTCGGAGCCCACAGCGCGTGCCAGAAATTGAAGACATAACCGGGCATGCCGGCTTCATCTGCGGTCGGGATTTCGGGCGAAATCGATAGACGATTTTGAGAAGTCACGGCGTATCCCTTGACGTCGCCTGATTTTACGTGCGGCAAGGACACCGCCGGCGTGTCGAGCAGGATGTCGATGGTGCCGGCAAGCAGATCCTGATTGGCCAATCCGGCGCTCCGGTATGACACCATCTGCCATTTCAGGCCGAGCATGTTCTCCATCAAGATGCCTGCGACATGACTCGGCGAGCCGACCCCTGACGTGCCCATTGTGGTCTTGTCGCCGTTCTGCTTCAGCCACGCGACCAGCTCTTTCAGATTGTTCGCGGCAAGCGTCTTACGGCCGTTGATGAAGAACGGTTGGGTCGCGACCAGTGCTACAGGGTCGAGATCATTCAGCAGGTCAAAACCGAGATTGTAGATCGCCCCGTTGGCCATGTTCGTGCCCCACATGCCCCACTGGATGGTGTAGCCATCGGGCTCCGAACGCTCCGCCTTGGTCACGCCGATGACGCCGGCTGCGCCGGACACGTTTTCGACAACGACGGTCTGTCCGAGCGCTTCGCTCATACCTTTCGCGATTATGCGCCCAAGCACATCGGTCGAGCCGCCCACCGCCAGCGGAATGATCATGGTGATCGGCCGTGACGGGTAGTCGTCCGCCCGCGCAGGCGACGCAGCGGCGAGGCCGGCGGCAATCGCCGCGGCCAAGATAGACTTGATCATGAGCGTTCTCCCTCGCGCGCAAGATATACCGGGCGCGTTGCCGGACAAATTGAATCGTGGTTCAGTTATTTGTTGACTGTTCTAACGATTCTGATCGGCTGATTTCCAATGCCGTATCGCCGCACCGAAAATGTCGAGCGCCGGCTTGCGGCGCGGCATGACGCTATCATCGCTGCGGCTCGCAATATTGCCAGCGAAGGCGGCATGGCGGCGGTGCAAATCGTGCCGGTGGCGCAGCGCGCCGGCATCGCAGCCGGCACGGTCTATCGCTATTTCCCCGCCAAGATCGACCTCGTTGCCGCGCTGCTTGGCGAGATTTCCAACACCGAGATCGATGCGTTGCGTCGTGCCGCTGACGGCGCACCCGGTCCGCTTTCGGCGCTGGCTGCCTCGATCATGACGTTTGCGGTCCGCGCGCTGCGCGACCGCCGTCTCGCTTACGCGGCGATCGCCGAGCCAGTCGATGCCGAGCTTGATGAGGTCCGGCTGTCATTTCGCCGGTCGCTTGCGGCGGAATTTGCCCAGCTCATCGCTGCGGCGGCGAAGGGCAGTCATCTTCCGGACCAGGACGCCGCACTATCAGCCGCGGCATTAGTCGGCGCTCTTGTTGAGGGACTTGTCGGACCATTGGCTCCGAACGCCGCGGGCCGCGAACGGGCGGTCGTCCAGTCGATTGCTCTTGTCGCGCTGCGAGGTCTCGGCGTCGCCGACGCGCGAGCGCGTGGCCTGGTGGTTCAGACGGTGATCGGAAGTTAGTGCGACAGCAGCGCTGGCACCGTCAATGAACGCAGCATGCTGTGAGTCACGCCGCCGAGCACGAACTCGCGCAGCCGCGAATGGCCGTAACCGCCCATGACGACGAAATCCGCGCCGCTGTCGGCGGCATGGGAGAGCAGGGCATCGGCGATGTCGATACCGCCGCTGTCGGTGCGTTTTACTTCCACCTTCAGGCCGTGGCGGGCGAGGTGTTGGCCCATATCGACGCCTTCGATCTCGTCTTTCTTGCCGCTATCGTTTGTTACAATCACCAGTTCGACGCGCTTGGCTTTTTCCAGAAACGGCATGGCATCCGCGATGGCGCGCGCTGCCGGCCGGCTGCCATCCCAGCACACCATGATGAGGTCGAGCTTGAGCGGCCCCTTCTGGATATACGGCACAACGATCATCGGTCGTCCGGATTCAAACAGCGTGCTCTCGGCGATGATCTCTTCGATCGAATTCGCTTCCGGGTCAGCCTGGCCGACAATGGCAAGATCGAAGCGCCGCGCGATATGACCAAACCTTTCGCCCGAGCCGGCGGCGCTGGCATTGAGCGAGATCGATTCCGCGGAGATGCCGGCGCGGGAAGCCGCCGCGCTAAAGCGGTCGACCGCGGCTTTCGATGACGACTGGTTGTCCGCCACCTGCATATCGATCACTTCGGGCGGAACGTAGCCGATGCCCGACACCGGGACGATCGGATCAAAGACGAAGGCTATACCCGCGAGATGGGCATTAAATGCTTCGGCAACCGAGACCGCATAGTTTGTGACTACGCCGCCATTGTCGCCGAGGCTTAAGTTAACGACGATGTCTTTGATCATGGTCCGCTCCCGAAGCGGCGCGGATATTTGCGCGCTTATTACTTCTTGCTGCCGTCAGCCTTGAACTGGCTGACATAAGCCCAAAGGTCATTGATCTCTTGTGGGTTCTTGATACCGGCGAAGATCATCTTGGTCCCGGGCACCACGCCGCGCGGGTCCTGGATGTATTCCTTGAATTTCGCCTCGCCCCAGACGATGCCGGAATTCTTGTTGGCGTCGGAATATTCGAAGCCTTCGACGCTGCCGGAATGGCGGCCGTCGAGCCCGTTCAGTACGGGACCGATCTTGTTCTCGGCGTCCTCGCCGATGGAATGGCAGGGCAGGCACTTATGGAATGAAATCTCGCCCTTGGCGACGTCCTGGGCCCATCCGGCGCTCGCGGAGGCGACGATCAAGCCTGCGGCGACAATCAGCGACTTCATTGGCAATAGTCTCCTTATTCCTTGGCGTATTCACGCCCTCTGCCTCGCCGGCATAACACTACCCGTTCAAGCGGCCCGTATGGAACGTGTCAACGGCCAAAATCGACAATCCGCCGCGCCGTCCGGCGCTACCGGTCTTTTCTCGCTATAATGATCGTACGAGAACGCCGGAATTGCGAGAGGTTCTATGCCGGTTCTGATGCCACTTTTCGATGACGCCGTGCTCAAGCGCCGTTCCGAGATCGTGGCGGCGCTCAAGCGAATCGTGCCAGGCGAAGGCGTGATCGCCTCTGAGGAGGCGATGCGGCCCTACGAGAGCGACGGCCTTACCGCCTATCGGCAGCTTCCGATGGTCGTCGTGCTGCCGGAGACCACCGCGCAGGTGTCTGAAGTCCTCAAGTATTGTCATAGCGAGGGCATCAAGGTCGTGCCGCGCGGGGCAGGGACATCTTTATCAGGCGGCGCGTTGCCGCTCGGTGATGGCGTGCTGCTCGGCATGGCCAAATTCAATCGCATTCTCGAGATCGATTACGACAACCGTGTCGCCGTTGTCGAACCCGGGGTAACCAATCTCGCGGTTTCGCAAGCAGTCGAGCATGCCGGCTTCTACTACGCGCCCGATCCTTCCTCGCAAATCGCCTGCACGATCGGCGGCAATGTTGCTGAAAATTCCGGCGGCGTGCACTGCCTCAAATACGGCATGACCGCGAATAATCTGCTCGGTTGCGAATTGGTTCTGATAACCGGCGAAATCATCCAGCTGGGTGGCCGTCACCTGGATTCGGGAGGGTACGACCTGCTCGGCGTCGTCACCGGGTCGGAAGGTCTGCTTGGAGTCGTCACCGAAATCACCGTGCGCATTCTCAAGCGTCCGCAAACCGCGCGCGCAGCCTTAATCGGTTTCCTGAAATCCGAGGATGGCGGCGAGTGCGTAGCGCGCATCATTGGCTCCGGCATCATTCCTGGCGGCATGGAGATGATGGACCGGCCGGCGATCCATGCGGTCGAGGAATTCGTCCATGCCGGCTATCCGCTCGACGTCGAGGCCTTGCTGATCGTCGAGCTCGATGGCCCGCGTGCCGAGGTTGATCATCTGCTGGAGCGCGTCCAGGAGATCGCGCAGCAATGCCGCGCGGTCACGTGCCGGGTGTCGAACTCCGAAGATGAGCGGTTGTTGTTCTGGGCCGGACGCAAGGCAGCTTTCCCCGCCGTTGGCCGCATCTCGCCGGATTACTTGTGCATGGACGGCACCATTCCGCGCGCCAAACTGCCGCTTGTTCTGATACGCATGCAGGAAATGTCGGTCAAATACGGCCTGCGCGTCGCCAACGTGTTTCACGCCGGTGATGGCAATCTGCATCCACTGATCCTTTATGACGCCAACAATCCCGGCGAGCTTGAGCGCGCCGAGCAATTCGGCGCCGACATCCTCAGGCTCTGCGTCGAAGTCGGCGGCGTGCTCACCGGCGAGCATGGCGTAGGTGTCGAGAAGCGTGACCTAATGCCGGTGATGTTTTCGGAGATCGATCTCAATCAGCAGCAGCGGATCAAGTGCGCTTTCGACGACAAGAGCCTGCTCAATCCAGGCAAGGTATTCCCGACATTGCATCGCTGTGCCGAGCTTGGCCGCATGCATGTTCACGCCGGTCGCGTTGCTTTTCCCGACATTCCGCGGTTCTAGTTATCCGAGATGCAGTTCGGTCTTTTCAGTTCGGCGCAAGCCAACAGTCACGATCTCGGTCCGCAGACCGGGCAAGGTTTCCGCGACTACCTCGAATACAATATCGAGGCCGAAGCGCTCGGCTATCAGTCGAGCTTTTCCGTCGAGCATCATTTCACCGGCTGGAACCAGGTTTCAGCGACGCTGATGCTGCTGATGGCCTTGGCGATGCGCACGAAGACGTTGCGGCTTGGCACTGCGGTTATCGTCTTGCCGTGGCACAATCCGGTGTTGCTGGCGGAGCAGGCAGCGACGCTCGATCTGCTCTCGGGTGGCCGGTTCGATTTCGGCATTGGCAAGGGGTACCGGCACAGTGAGTTCAAAGGTTTTCAGATCGCGCAGGAAGAATCCGAGGCGCGGTTCGACGAAGCGGTAGACGTGATGACGCAAGCTTGGACCAACCGCCAACGTTTCTCTCATCGCGGCCGGTTCTGGCACTTCGAGGACATTGTGGTTGAGCCGCCGCCAGCGCAACAGCCGCATCCGCCGCTGTGGGTCGCCGCGGCCAGCGCGCACTCGATCCGGCGTGCCGCGGCGCGCGGCTTCAATCTGATCCTCGATCAATACGCAAGCGCCTCCACGATCGGCGAGCGGATCGCCGTCTATAAGGCGGAGCGTAAGGCGCGCGGCCTGGATTTCGATCCCATGCAGGTGGCGGTAGCGCGCCAGCTCTATGTCGCCAAAGACGAGGCTGATAAACAGGCCGCGCTCGTGCGTCAGGCCGCCTACACCAAGCGCACCGTGGATGTGTCGCGTGCGCCGGAGCGCAAAGGCGGATCCCACGTGCTGGCTTACGCCGACAAGGCCGGCGGCACCGAGGAGAACGCGCTCTACGGCACGCCTGACGAGATCTGCACGAGGCTCGACGCATTGCGGGGGCAGAGCGTCGCCTATGTGCTGCTCACCATCGCCGGCGGTCCCGAACAACTGCGCCGGTTCGCCCGCGAGATCATGCCGGTGTTTGCCCGATCTGCTCCCGCGGCTGATGCGGCCGAATAATTAGTTTGAGCTCCAGTCGCATTCACGCATCGGCATGCCGAGGGCCTGCACTTTGCGGCATGTGTAACCAGAGCCCGGAATTTCCGGATTGTCGCAATCGTTGTGGCAAACCCGCATACTGCTTTCCCAGTGCCAACCGACATTGGGGTCCTTTGAATCGCGATTGTAGGTCACAATGCCCGAGGATGACGCGGCAGGCTTGTGGTGTTTCGGTGTGGGGGTGGCGGCGTGGGCGCTCAAAACTGCGCCAAGCAAAACCGTGATAGCAATAATTGTGCGTTGCATGATGGCACCTCTTCGCTGTGCTTATGCGTCAGCGAATAAGTCGCCTCCGTTCATGATATTGCGTAAGTTTAATCCGGGATCATGAAATGCCGGGAAGCCATCTGAAACCGCAAGACGCCGCGGACATGGAGCAGGCAGTCCGCTCCGCGCTTGCCGACGGCAAGACACTCGAAGTCGTCGGCCGCGGCAGCAAGCGGACGATCGGTCGCGCCGCGCAATGGGATGCCACGCTGGACCTTTCCGGCTTGTCCGGCATCACGCTTTATGAGCCGGAGGAATTGGTGCTGTCGGCCAAAGCCGGCACGCCGCTTGCCGAAATCGAGGCGTTGGTCGCAGCGAGCAGGCAGGAGCTTGCCTTCGAGCCGATGGATTATGCGGCCGTGCTGGGGAGCGACGCCGGCTCGGCCAGCATCGGCGGCGTGCTGGCGGCGAACCTCTCCGGTCCGCGCCGTATCAAAGCAGGCGCCGCTCGCGATCATTTCCTCGGCGTCACCGCGGTGTCAGGCCGAGGTGAGACCTTCAAGTCCGGCGGCCGCGTCGTCAAAAACGTTACCGGTTATGACATCTGCAAGTTGCTGGCCGGATCGTGGGGCACGCTCGCCGCTATGACGGACGTCACGATCAAGACATTGCCGCGCGCCGAGACTGAAGCCACGGTGCTGGTGTTGAACCTCGATGCTTCGGCTGCGCGGAAGGCGATGTCCGCCGCCACAAGCTCCTTTGCCGACGTGTCGGCGGCCGCTCATCTTCCAGCGATTGTCGCCGCCCGCATCCCGGAAGTAGCCGCATCGCGGAGCGCAATAACGGCTTTCCGGATTGAGGGCGTCGCGCCATCGGTTGCCGACCGTAAAGGTGTCCTGGAAAAGACGCTTGCGCCATTCGGGACGCTCGGCGCGCTGGACGAAACTTCTTCGCGTGCGCTGTGGCGCGCGGTCCGTGACGTCACACCCTTTGCCGCCAACGGTTCGTCAGGCACGCGCGACCTTTGGCGTATTTCGACCGCGCCAACGCAAGCGCCGGACGTTGCCCGCGCACTTGAACAGTCCGATGCCGAGTTGCTCTACGATTGGGCGGGCGGGCTCATTTGGGCGGCGCTGCCGGCATCGAACGATGCGCACGCATTGCAGGTGCGCGCGGCCGTTGCAGCAGCTGGTGGCCACGCCACGCTGATCCGTGCACCCGCGGCCGTGCGGGCGGCCGTCGCGGTATTTTCACCCGAGCCCGCGCCACTTGCCGCGCTCACGGCGCGGGTGCGGCAAAGTTTTGATCCGCAGGGCGTGCTCAACGCCGGGCGCATGTGGGCGGGCGTGTAGTCGTGCAGACATCGTTCACCCTCGCCCAGTTGGCCGATCCCGACACCGCTGAATCGGAAAAAATCCTGCGTGCCTGCGTGCATTGCGGCTTCTGTACTGCGACCTGTCCGACCTATGTGCTCGACGGCAACGAACTCGACTCGCCGCGCGGGCGCATCTACCTGATCAAGGAGATGCTGGAGCACAACCGGCCGGCCTCCGCCGACGTCACCACGCACATCGATCGTTGCCTGTCCTGCCTCGCCTGCATGACGACGTGCCCGTCGGGCGTGCACTATATGCACCTTGTCGATCACGCCCGGGTTCACATCGAACAAACCTATAACCGCCCCTTGGCCGATCGGCTATTGCGCGCAATGCTCGCCTGGCTGATGCCTTATCCGCAGCGTTTCCGACTTGCGTTATGGGCGGCGCTGGTTGCCAAGCCGTTCGCACCGCTGGTTGAAGCCTTAGGGCTCGATCGGCTCGGCGCGATGCTTCGTCTCACGCCGCCGCGTCCGCCGCATTCGCCGCGCGGCGCGCAAACGGTCCCCGCCGTAGGGCCGCGCAAAGGCCGCGTTGCGCTGCTCGCGGGCTGCATCAACGATCTCGTGGCCCCACAGATCAACGAGTCGGCGATTCGCGTGCTGACGCGGCACGGCTTCGACGTCGTGTTGGCAAACGGGGCCGGCTGTTGCGGCTCGCTGGTTCATCACATGGGCCGCGACGGCGAAGCGCTGGGACAGGCTCGCGCCAATATCGACGCCTGGGGCGGGCTCGAAAATCTCGACGCCATTGTTGTCACCACATCGGGCTGTGGCACCACGGTCAAAGACTACGGTTTCATGTTTCGCAGCGATCCCGCTTATGCCGAGCGCGCCCAGAGGATATCCAGTCTTGCCAAAGACATAGCGGAGTTTCTCGGCGGTGTGTCGTTACAGCCGGCAGCAGGCATTCCGCAATTGGCTGTCGCGTACCACGCCGCATGCTCCTTGCAGCACGGACAGAAAATTCGGAGCCAGCCGAAGGAGCTGCTCGCAACGCTTGGCTTCGCTGTGAAGGATGTTCCAGAAGGTCATCTCTGCTGCGGCTCCGCAGGGACCTACAATATTCTTCAGCCCGCCATTGCAACGCGGTTGCGCGAGCGTAAAGTCGATTCTATCGAAAGATTGCGGCCTGATGTGATCGCCGCCGGCAATATCGGTTGCATCACACAGATCGCAGCGGGAACGTCGCTACCAATCGTCCATACGGTCGAGTTGATCGATTGGGCCACCGGCGGTCCATGTCCGTCAGTACTGTGTCCGTCCGTCCGCACTGCAGTCGCTTGATCCGGGGGCGGCCAGAGGGGACTCCATTTCAATCTAGTAGCAAGATCGGGAGGTCGATCATGGCGAAGAAAGCAAAAGCGAAAAAGAAATCTGCAAAGAAGAAAAAGGCCGCGCCGGCGCGCAAGAAAAAGATGCTGATCAAGTCGGCAAAGAAAAAAGCGGCACCGAAGAAAGCGAAGAAGGCCGCACCGAAGCGCAAGGCTCCATCTAAAAAGGTGCCGGCCAAAAAGCCGCCAGCACCGAGGCCCGCGCCGATGATGGCTGCACCAGCTCCGGCCCCTGAGCCGGCGCCTGCTCCGTCATGGACGCCACCTAGTTCGGACGGCAGTTCCAGCTGAGGGATACAGCTATCAACAGGACGCGGCGTCAGGTGACTGGCGCTGCGTCAAGGCGCGTCGGAACTGCCTCGCCCCAAAGTGCATTGCATTGGTTTGGCGAGGCCAATAGCATTGGCGATACATGAAGATGGACGGCGAGGTGTCGCCGATCCCGTGCTGGCTTTAGCCGGCCATTTTGCTTCCCGGGAGGTACGCTATGCCGACCTACAATATTCTGCTAATGGGCGCGTCGTATGGATCGTTGCTGGCATCCAAGCTTTTGTTCGGCGGCCATTCAATTCACCTCGTGTGCCTGCCCGCCGAGGCCGACCTCATCAATGCCGAAGGCTTCAAGGTTCAGCTCCCGATCCGCGGGCGCAAGGAACCGGTGCTCCTCGAATCGCGGAAGCTGCCCGGCAAGGTGACCGCAGGTCCGGCGACCGGCGTCGACCCCAAGCAATATGACCTCGTCGGCCTGTGCATGCAGGAGCCGCAATATCGTTCGCCGGGCGTGCGCGAACTGCTTGATGCGGTCGGCAAATCGCGTGTGCCCTGCATGTCGATCATGAACATGCCGCCACTGCCTTACATCAAGCGTATCCCTGGTCTCGACTACAAGGCGCTGGAGCCGGCTTATACCGATCCGCGCGTTTGGGATTCGGTCGATCCAAAGAAGATCACGCTCAATAGCCCCGATCCGCAGGCGATCCGTCCGCCGGACGGCAAAGCCAACGAATTGCTGGTCACGCTGCCGACTAACTTCAAGTGCGCAAGGTTCGAGGACGACAAGGACACGCAGATCATCCGCAATCTTGAAAAGGACGTCGAAAGCGCGCGTTTCGAGACGCCGGAAGGCAAGATCGAGCTGCCGGTGAAACTCAAAGCCTATGACTCAATCTGGGTGCCGCTGGCCAAGTGGTCGATGTTGCTCGCGGGCAATTATCGCTGCATCACCAAAGACGGCATGCGCACTGCGCAGGAAGCGGTGCATTCCAACCTCGTAGAGGCGCGCTCGGTCTACAACTTTGTATTCGACCTCTGCGTCAAGCTTGGCGCCAACCCGGCAGACCTGGTGCCGTTCGAAAAATACGCCGCTGCCGCGCAATCGCTGACCCGGCCGGCATCGGCGGCGCGGGCCTTGCAAAACGGCGCGCCGAATATCGAGCGGGCCGACAAACTGGTACAACTCACCGCCAGGCAAAAAGGCCTGAGCAATGCGGCGATCGATGCTCAGGTCGCGCTCGTCGACGCTCGGCTTGAAGCCAACCGCAAGAAGGCTGCGGCCTAGAGCATGATCCCGGAAAAGCCTGCCCTCGGACCTAATCCGAGGGTGGACTTCCGGTCTTCCGAAAGGGACGCGCTCCAACTAAAAATCGAGGCGGCCCGCTAGACGACTTCGACATCCTGCCAGAAGCCGAATCGATCTTTAACCGCCTTCATTTCCGGCCGCGGCGATTCGTATGACCAAGCCGCTCGGGGATGCCGCTTGCCGGCAACCACGACGTCGTAAAACTGCACGCCGTGGGGGCACTCCAGATCCTCTGTGGTCTTTTCCGTCTTTTCCAGCCAATCCGTCCGCACCGACGCTGGCGAAAAGTACTGATATCCCTTGCAATCAATGACTTCGCTGCTCTGGGCAACGATTTGGCCGTCGACAACCGCTTTCATCGTCAAGCCTCCGATTGTTGTTATTCTTTAGCTGGGGCTGGGATGGAAACGGCGCAAGCTGGCGGGGTGAGGCCTAGCCTCGCTGACTAACTCCGATGCCTTTAAGCTTATCCACAGCAGGTCGTAGCATCCTTCGGAAAGGCCACTTTAGCTGCCTAAAAGTGTATCCCCCAAGACACAGTTATTAATAAACTATTTTGTTTCTGGCCGAAATGATTAAAAAGTCATCAGATGATGATGTTTTAGACTTGGCTATATCGCTCCAGTTTCTAAAAATCCCCACGTTATCTGGCGTTTTTCGTCACATCATTTCGATGCTGTCCGCCGCCAGTCGGCAGGTGGCTACGGACAGGGGACCAAAGGGGCAAACGATGAAAAGAGTAGCTTACTCGTTGATACTGGCGGCCGGATTGGCATCCACCTCCGCCATGGCGGCCGATATGGCCGTAAAGGCGCCGCCGGCCGCGGCAGCTCCTGCATCACCGTGGGACTTCGTTATCACCGCTGCGTTGATGAACGACTACAACTTCCGCGGCGTGAGCCAGTCTAACCATAAGCCTTCGACGCAGGCTGGATACGAACTCCGCTACAACAGCACCCCGAGCCTGCAATGGTACGGCGGTGTCTCCGGCGAAAGCATCGATTTCCCCAATGATGCTGCGGCTGAGATCGACTTCTACGCTGGCGTTCGTCCGACCTTCGATAAGCTCGCTCTCGATTTTGGCGGTTGGTACTACTGGTACCCCGGCGGCCAATGCTACGGCTTCCCTGGCGGCGGCGCGAGCGGTTGCGCGGATAGTGGCGGCGGCTCGCTTCCATTTCCAGGTGGCTCCTTCGTTCCGGGCACCGGAGCGTTTGGCCCGCTCGGCGGCAACGAAGTCCTCAAGAACGTGAGCTTCTGGGAAGTCTACGGCAAGGCCACCTACACCTTTAATGATCAGTGGGCCGCGGGTGTTCAAGAATGGTACTCGCCTTCGGTCCTCAACAGCGGCGCCTGGGGCGCATTCAGCACGGGTAACGTCACCTGGACCGCTCCGAGCACGATGCTCCAGAACGGCCTTGGCATGTATATCTCCGGCGACCTTGGTTACTGGGATCTCGGAACAAGCAATATCTTCTATGCCGTCCCGGCATCTCCAGCTGGCGTGAAATACACCAGCTACGCGACTTGGGACCTCGGCCTTGGCTTTACCTACAAGGTGCTGACGCTTGATCTGCGCTATATCGACACCAACCTCTCAAAGGGACAGTGCAACGTTTTCACCAGCGCGCAAAATGCGACCTTCTCACCTAGCAATGTGTCGGCGCAGAACCCGAACGGTCTCGGGACCAACTGGTGCAGCGCGGCTTTCGTGGCGAAACTCTCAGCTTCGATCGACTTCGCTTCGAACCTGAAGTAATCAGCTAAGTCTTCAGATGAAGGCCGGTGGCGGAAACGCTGCTGGCCTTTCTTCTTTCAAAGCACCCCTTCACTCCGCCGCAGAAGCTAGCGGTACCTCGCGAACCTGATGCACTGCCAGATCGGCCAATACTTCGACGCGGCGGCGATGAAATGCGGCGAGCGTTGAGCGATGGCCGATGGAGATGATTGCCGTGCCTTTGAGCCGCTCCTGTAGCACGCGATAAAGCTGCGCTTCGGCTGGCTCGTCGAGCGAGGCGGTTGCTTCATCGAGCAGAAGATAGTCCGGGGCGTAGAGCAGGGCGCGTGCGACGGCGAGCCGCTGCTGCTCACCGAGCGACAACATCCTGTTCCAGTGCGCCTCTTCGTTGAGCCGGCCTACGAGTTGAGGCAGCCCGATCGCGGTTAGCACGTCGGCAAGATGGGTTTCATCAAACGTGCCCGCCCGCGCCGGGTAAGTGATGGCGGCGGCCAGTGTCGCAACCGGAAAATAGGGGCGCTGCGGCACCAGCATGACCTTGGCATCAGTCGGCACAGTGACCTGGCCGGAGCCGAACGGCCAGATACCGGCGATGGCGCGGAACAGGGTCGACTTGCCGGCGCCCGAAGGTCCGGTGACGAGAACCTGATCACCGGAGGAAAACGACAAATGCTCGGCGTTGAGCAACGGCTCGCCCTTCGGAAGCTGCACCGCCAGATGATCGACGGTGATCGCCTCCGTGCCGGTCTGCGGCAACACCTCGATGGCGGGCGGCGTCAGCGCGGCGGCACGGCCAGCCTCGATCGCGTTCTCGAAGCCTTCCAGTCGCGCGACCACCGCTTGATATTCGGCGATCGAGCGATACGCGGAAACGAAATAGGACAACGCGGTCTGAACACGGTCGAAAGCCGATCCTGTTTGCATCATGCCGCCAAGCTGCATCTTGCCGGCGAAATAGACCGGGCTCACCATGACATACGGAAAGATCGTCGCGGCTTGGCCATAGCTCTGGGTGAAGAACATCAGTTTTTTCTGGCGTTGCATGATGGCGATCCAGTTAGAAACCACCATGCCGAAGCGATCGAGGAGGCGTTCACGCTCGGCAGCCTCGCCGCGCAATGACGCAATCTGCTCGGCGCTCTCGCGCGAACGCACCAGATTGAACCGGAAGTCAGCTTCGAAACGCTGCTGCTGGAAGTTCAGCGCGATTAGTGGCCAGCCGATCAAATGCGTCAGCCAAGTGCCGGTCACAGCGTAGATCAGCGCGGCCCAGACGAGGTAACCGTGGATACTGATGCCGTACAGTTCGAGCGGCGCGGCTTCCGACAGACCCCACAGAATAACGACGAAGGAGGCCAGCGTGACGCAGGAATCAAGCAATCCAAGCCCGAGCACGAGCGTGCTCTGCGTGAACATTTGCAAGTCTTCGGCGATGCGCTGGTCGGGGTTATCGGCGGCGTCGCCGATCAACTGCATACGGTAGTGGTTGGCAGTGTTTAACCACTGCCGCAGATAGGTTTGCGTCATCCAGCGCCGCCACCGGATCTGGAGCCAGTAATTGAGGTAGGTCTGATAAACCGCCAGAAGCGTGTACACAGTTGCGATCACACAGAAGTAAAGAATGGCGCGGACGAAACCGCCGAAGTCGTGATCCTGCAGTGTGTTGTAGAAGAAATTGTACCAGGTATTCAGGATCACGGTGGTCGCCACCATCGCGAGTTGGATTGCGACCATTGCGCCAAGCAGGATTCGTCCTGGCCAACGATCCTCTGAGCGGAAATAGGGAACAGCCAGCCGCCAGATGACGGCGAGGGAAGAGGCAAGGCGCTTCACGAATAACCTCCGACAAGATGAGTGCGGCGCAATGCGGAACGATCAAAGTGCATTGACGCGATTTCACGGAATGCGATCGCCAATACCGCGATGGTGCATTGCAATATCATAATCAAGACCAGCAGTGGGCGGTGCGACGATTGACCTGGGCACTTGTTGCCCGGTTCGCCCAAAGAATTGGCAGTGAATCTTGCTTTCTTCGTGTCGGTAGAGGCATTCTTACTGACCGCGCGTCCGGCCAACGGACGGCGGTAAATAAAAGGCATTCGCAAGGCCTGAGCTGGGGAGGAATTGTCGATGTTCACTCAAATTCTCGATCCAACCGGAAACCTGTTTCTGACCTGGTTGGTCGCGCTCATTCCGGTCGTTTTGCTGCTCGTACTGCTGGCAGGCCTACGCATGTCGGCGTGGCTTGCGGTGCTGATCGGCTCGATCGTCACGTTCTTGCTCGGCCTCTGGGTCTGGCAAATGCCGTTCCGCGACGGACTCAACGCCTATCTTTACGGCTCCGCGACGGGTGTGTGGAATGTCGACTGGATCACGTTTTGGGGAGTGATGCTCTTCAATACGCTGGTTGCGACCGGTGCGTTCGAGAAATTGCGACGCTGGCTGGTACAGCAGGGAACGCAAGACGTGCGGGTACAGACCATCCTGTTTGCCTGGGCGTTCGGTGCGCTGCTCGAGGGTCTGGTGGGCTTCGGTTATCCTTGGGCTTTTGTCGCGCCGATCCTGATTACGCTCGGGATTCCGGCTCTCGATGCGATCCGCGTCGCGGCGATCGCTAATAACGCACCAGTTTCCTATGGCGCGCTCGGCGCTCCGATCATCGCGCTTGCCGCGGTGACCGGCATGCCGCTTTTGGCGTTGTCGGCTTCGGT
>Ga0302325_10018037_pt1 | contig 14890 bp, 14 predicted proteins | sample Palsa_T0_2_FD_201948 | JGI IMG/M metagenome (GOLD analysis project Ga0302325, IMG submission 201948) | Peat permafrost microbial communities from Stordalen Mire near Abisko, Sweden - Palsa_T0_2 | ecosystem: Environmental > Terrestrial > Soil > Palsa > Peat permafrost | place: Sweden: Abisko... | reverse complement strand
ATGCCCGACGGCAAAGTGATCGCCCCAACAGGAAAATCGTTCGACCTCGATTTCGCCACGACCGCAAAGTGGGAAGGCGACCTGCTCCTCGAAGAGTTCGTCTTCTTGGACCCCGCTCTACGGGCGAAGCAGATCGGGCTCGCCTAGTTTGGACGAAGCCGTCCACGTCGCACGCAGCACGGCGAAACCGAAGGCCACGCTACGCGGTCGTTCCGCAACATTTCAAGAACTCGACTCTGCCCCGACTTCTTCCTGCGAGGATGCTCGACGCCGAACTCGCAAAGCATATGAAACTCACAAAGCTGTAGTCAGCCTCGAACGGGGGGTCTCACTTCTGATGACTAGGTCATCCGTGTTCATGGGAGCTCATCTGCGGGCCCTAACTGATTTTTTCACGTCTTCCCCTCTTCCGGTCCCTTAGCGACCCTATCCATCATCTCGAACCAGTGTCGGCGAGGGCATGCTTGGGAGAATCAGTACTGAAGCCGGCATCGCGTCCTGATTCTCGGGCCGATGCCGCTCCAGACAATACCTTGTTCGGTGCGCGTTTGTGAGGACTGATTGGGATGACCGTTCTCAATCGCTCTGTTACTCGGGGAATGTTGACGATAGATCTTCAGATTTGATGGACATGGCCCTTGCAATTCTCTTGAAGTCGTCCGCAGTGATCCGGAAAGCTCCTCTGCGAAACGCTAAGCCCCAACTCGCGTTCCCTTGGGTAAATGTCAGTTCTTGCAGAAGCGCCCTGTACAAGGGCTGCCAGTTGAAGCAGAGGTAGGGCTTACCCGGCAACTGTTCCGAGCGATGACCGCCACCGTCCATTCGTCCTGCGCCATGTGTCCACAACAACAACATTTAGTTTGAAAGTGAGAAACTACGTATTCTTGGGCCTTCCCTTAAGCGCAGCAGACAGCTCGCGCTCTTTCCACCGTAAGAATGAAACGGGGTCGAGAAGGACAGGTTGATGTTAAGGACGCGCAAGGCAGCTACTACTGCCAAGTCCCAGAGAACCATCACTCCAAGAAACGCACCAACTGCGGCAAGCCCAAGCAAAGACAGCATGCCAGTTGCCTCCACCCAGAGATTGCACCTCGGAGGGTTCGCGGTGTCTCGCCTATCCGCGATTCCCAGCGGTCTGTAATGCGAAACCGGTCTGGGAGTTGGGCATTCCTGACGAAATCAGATGTTACGCCGACTGACCGCCGGGTAACTTCGGTTGGCCGACTACTCGGAAGTTGGAGTGACAGTCGTAGCGCAAGGCCATTGTGACTGCCGTTGGCACTGTGGCATACACAGAAGACGGACATCCTGAGTGGTCGATGTATCGCGAACAACGTAGTCGGAGGCGGTACTCCCCGCAAATAGAGGGCACGCGAACAGCAAGAACCCGGAAATGGGAAAACTGGGGACGGACGCAAAGCGACGACGCCCCTTTTTAGACCGGCACCGATCTTAGACAAGTTAGCCAACAATTGGCGTGAGTTACTTTACGGGGTCAGTAGTGTTCTTCGTTCTATTTGGCAATCATCGGCGTGTGGATCGAATGCACGAACGCAAGTTCAGGCACGGTTTCAAAATCGCCAGCTGCTACTGCAACTTCGCGTACTCCGCCTTGGCTTGCTTCAGGATGGGGATGTTGGGGTCCGCATCCTTCCAAGTTGCAAAGAAATCATTGTAGGCTTTGCGGCTGTTTTCGAAGTCGCCTTGTTTCGCATAGGCCTGCGCCAGGCCGAGTTGCGAGAGCGGCTCAAATAGTTCCCAGTCCGGCCAACCAGGGTTGCCAATGACGGTCTGGAAGTCGGCGACCGCCCTGGCCTGATCTCCCGCGGCCATATAGGCGCGAGCTCGATTGTAGAAGACCACGACATTCGGACGTTGCCAGCCTCAAAGGGACCTATGCCTGGCGCAGGACGGGCGTGAACAAATCCATGGGTGGCCCTGTTGCCGAGATGGGCCTCGACGTCTTTAACGGAGACGGGAAGCGCGGCATCACTCGCTCGACCGGAATCAGCTACCCTCAATCCTACGATTGGACCAATGTCTCGTGGCCGAACGGAAGCTACACGGTCGATCCGGATTGTACCGGCTCGCTCTTCAATGCAAATGGTACAAAAATCGAGAACATCATCGTCCTTGACGGAGGCAAGAGATTCTCCGTGATCAGCTTTGAGCCGGACAAAGTTGTCACGGGAGAGGGGACGAGGCTGGAGGAGGAGAAGGACTAACGGTGCGCTGACTAAGTTGGATGCACACTTCTCCATTTGAAGCGGTTGTGTGACGCTAGTGAAAAAAGGAGATCCAGATGCAAAGAAAATTGACGTGCGTGCTGTTATTCGGTGCCGTGATCGTTGGTACTCTGCAGCGTTAGTCCCGATCCGGTGGGGGTTGGCGTGGATCGCAATCAAGAACAACCAATGCCGCCCGGATGTTTGGGCGGCTCTTCTTCATCACGTTGAGAGCGATCGAATGGTCCGACTTCAACTGACACAAGAATGAAGTCTTCATTCAGCGGGGTACGGTGGAAGGCTACGAGGACGAAACGAAAACTGAATCCTCCAATGCCGTTGTGCCGCTGCACCCGGCGATTGTGGAGGCATTGTTGGCGTGGAAGCAGGCCACCCCATATGGCGCTGAAGATGATTACGTGTTCGCCAGTCCGACCACGATGGGAAAGAAACCGCTGAACAGCAACACCGTGCAGCGGGATTATCTCCGTCCTGAATCGATCAAAGCGGGTCTGACTCCGCTTGGCTGGCACGCACGTCGACACTCGTATCGCACGTGGTTAGCAGAAGTGGGAACTGGGCCTGAAGTGCAGAATGAATTGATGCGGCACTCCACCTTTGCAAGGACGTTGGATGGCTACGGTCGCGGAATTCCCGAAGCGAACCGGAAAGCCAACTACGCTGTAGTGAATGGTCTCTTGCAATGAATCCGCTTAACGGACTGTTTTAATGGACTGTAACCGCTCGTGAGTGATTGAAAACATGGTGCGGAAGGGGGGATTTGAACCCCCACGCCTTTCGGCGCCACCCCCTCAAGATGGTGTGTCTGCCAGTTCCACCACTTCCGCACTTTAAAACCACACTATTTTTTCAGGTACTTACGTCGACATCTTAAATCGCCTCTGCGCCCAGTATATGCGTTATTGTATGTACCTTTCGCGTCCACACCTACGCCGACCGAGCCGGCTTCTTCTCCCGATTGATGCCGACCGAAAACGCGACTGACTCACTCCGAGGGTGCACATACCGCATCGTGGTTTTGAGGTGTCGTGCCCGGCGATGTATTGCAGCGTAAAAGCGTCCGTATACTCCCCAGCCTCCCTCAAAAAACGCTTGGCGAAGAGTGTGAAGTCCGGCATCCGGATCGGTCTTGATTTTATCACGCAGCTGTCCCATTTGGGACGCGTTCCAAGACCCAAGGCGCGAGTTTATTGTCTGGATGATGGGGCTGGCGGAATACGTGCCGGCCCTCCGATTCCATGGCCAACTGTTCGAGGACCTTTTTTGCCTCTGCATTGATCTTCAGAACGCGTTTCCTGGCCCGCCGCTTCGATCCGAGCTTGATGACCAAGGCTCCCGAGTTGCCGTGCTCATCGGGACGCTCGCGGATGAGCACACAATCTTTTTCGAGATTCAGCATTTCTACCCGCGTGATCCTGAGGTTTTGAGGCGTGCCAGATCGAATGAAGCTGCGTGAGATTTCTCACGCAGCTTCGCTGGTAACGGCAGAGGACTCTTGGGCGGTTTTCGGGTTGACCCAGCCCCCCGGCGGGGTCAGTTGCTCGACTTCCTGAGGTCCCCACGTGCCCGGTTGGTAGGGATGAATCGGCGTGTTTGCTTTCACCACAGGATCGACAATGCGCCACGCCTCCTCGACGTAGTCCTCCCGGGCGAATAGAGTTGCATCGCCCTCCATCGCCGCTCCGAGAACACGTTCGTACGCGTCCATATCATCGGCGCGAGGAGACCGGCTGGCCACCATTTCGCCGGTCTGAAGCGACATTCCATCGCCCGGAGCAAGCGACATCATTCCCATGGCGATCGTGACTTCGGGGCTCAGGCGGAGCCGGAGATGGTTCTCGGTCAGAATGCTGTCTGGAATCAATGTGGGAGGCTTACGGAATTTGCCTAGAATTTCAGTGCAGGTTAAGGGCAAACATTTCCCGGCCCGAATGTAGAACGGAACTCCTTTCCAGCGCCAGGAGTTGATCTCCAACTTGAGCACCGCAAAGGTTTCGGTTTGAGAACCCTTCGCCACGCCCTTCTCGTCCTGGTAACCGCGGAACTGGCCGCGTACAAGGTTCTTCTCTTCTATCGGCGAAATGGCTTTCAGCACTTTTACCTTCTCGTCGCGCGTGGACTCACTATCATTGCGAACCGGAGGCTCCATTGCCAGATTCGATAACACCTGAAACAAGTGATTCTGGATCACATCACGAATCGTTCCGGTCTGGTCATAGAAGCCTCCTCGACCCTCTATCCCGAAATCCTCGGCCATCGTTATCTGCACGCTCTCGATGTAATTCCGATTCCAGAAAGCCTCCACAAAAGCGTTGGCAAAGCGGAAGACCAGCATATTGTTGACTGGCCGTTTGCCGAGATAGTGATCGATGCGGAAGATCTCTGTTTCGTCGAAAACTGCGAGCAAAACCCGGTTGAGCTCCCGCGCCGAGGCTAGATCATGTCCAAAGGGTTTTTCGACGATGACCCGCCCTCCCTGGGCACAATTCGACTGCGCCAGTTGCTCCACAACGGTTTCAAACAAAGCCGGCGGGATCGCCAGGTAGTGCGCTGGATGATGCGCGCCCGTGAGCTCCTTCCGAAGCGCCGCAAAGGTTGCCGGATCCTGATAGTCTCCGTCGACGTATCGCAACAAGCCGGCTAACTTCTCAAAGGCTTCCGGATCAACCCCGCCGTGCTTCTCTAAACTATCGTGGGCTCTGGCCCGAAGCTGATCAAGATTCCATCCCGCTTTGGCCACGCCCACAACCGGTACGTTAAGATGCCCGCGTTTCACCATGGCTTGCAGTGCCGGGAAGATCTTCTTGTAAGCCAGATCGCCTGTGGCACCACAGAACACCAGCGCATCCGAGTGGCCATTCGTCATGCTTATCCCTCAAGCAGCCGCTGATTTTTCAGCCGCTTTTTCTAGGTGTCCGCCGAACCCGTAACCCATAGCGGACAAAACTCTATCGGCAAAGTCGGCTTTGCCACGCGTACTGAAGCGCATCGGTTTCGCGCGTCAGCTCGATGCGGTCTCATTTCAACTAACGGCTCTTAGTGGGGCATTCCCGTGCAACGAGCTGCCCTTAGAAGAAATCACCGCCATCAGGTCATTCCACGACTTTACAAACGACTCGGCTCCTTCATCTTGGAGCTGCGCGGCCAAGCGATCGACGTCAATTCCCGCCTTGGCAAATTCTGCAAGCACTTCCTCGCAGTTCCCGCCATCCACGGGGAGCAACTCGCCCAGCACGTTATGCGTGGCCAGAGCTTTCAAGGTTTCCTCCGGCATGGTGTTCACGGTGAAGGGCGCAGCCAGCGCTTTGACGTAGAGAATGTCGGAAGCTTTAGGATCCTTGGTTCCCGTGCTCGCCCACAACAAACGCTGCGGACGACCGCCTAAGTTATAAACGCGCTGCCAACGAGCTGAACCAAGCAGCGCGCTGGCTGCCTTGTAAGTGCGCTTCGCGATAGCGATGCCGAGCTGGTTGCGCAACGCTTCCGGCGCCTTGCTGGCTACGGCGACATCCCAACGGCTTACAAATACCGAAGCCACCGAGCCGACTTGCGGATTCAACCCGGCATCGATACGCCGCTCAATGCCGCGCAAGAATGCCTCGGCAGCCGCCAGGTAATGCTCGCGCGAGAACAAAAGGGTGACGTTGATCGGAACTCCGGCAAAGATCGCCTCCTCGATGGCTGGAAGCCCCTGCTTGGTTCCGGGAATCTTGATTAACAGGTTGGGACGGTGCGCCCGGGCAAATAACTCTTTGGCCGCGCTCACCGTGCTGGCTGTGTCGTAGGCAAGGAGCGGCGATACCTCGAGCGAAACCCATCCGTCGACGCCATTGGTCTTTTCATAGATTGGTCGAAACAGGTCAGCGGCCCGGCCAAGGTCCTCCAATGCCAGCTCGAAAAAAAGCGTCTCACCGGACTTGCCTCTCCGTAGCTGGTCGATAATCGCCGCGTCATAGGTCGGGCTATTCTTGATCGCGTGATCGAAGATCGTCGGATTCGACGTGAGACCGGTAACTGACAGCTGGTCGATGTATTGCTGGAGCGTATTTTTGTCCAACAAATCACGGGTAATGTTGTCGAGCCATACGCTCTGGCCCTCGTCATGAAGCAATTGTGTCGCTTTCATCGGGTCACCTCATTGATGGCAAGTTGTTCCTGTTCGGGCGCCAGCGAGCATTCCTCTTCGTTCGCAGGAACCACATGGTGAGTGTCGTTCCAAAACCTAATCGCCGGCTGCGAGAGGCTGTTTTCATAGGTCAACGTGCTCAAGCTCGCCGTGTCCAACATCAGAGATCTTCCGTTGATCGGTTCAATTCCGATCCAGCGTGTCGCGAGCACCCGTAGGAAATGCCCGCTCGAGAACAGCAGAACATCGCCCGCCACCCCTCGAATACGGCTCACTACGCGATCGGCACGCAAGGCAACCTGCTGCGGCGACTCACCCTCCGGGGCGCCGTCGAGGAACAACTGCCAGTCTGGGCGTTCGCGCAGGATGTCAGTGGTCAGCCGGCCTTCGTACGCCCCGTAGTCCCATTCGACGAGGTCGCGGTCAATTTCGGCCACCGCGGCAAACCCCGCCAGTTCGCAGGTCCGCATAGCCCGGCGCAACGGACTGGTGAAGACTTTCACAAATGACATCCCGTTCAGCCGTTTGCCAAGCCTTCGTGCATTACACTCTCCATGCTCAGTAAGGGGCAGGTCAGTAAGGCCCGTGTGCTGACCGGTAAGCGTCCAAGCGGTTTCGCCGTGGCGAGCCAGGTAAATGTGAGGGTACGTTTCGCTCACGTACTACTCCTTAAATCTTTCGGCTTCGCGTCGATATGGGGTCTTAGATGCCGCAGCGGCGAAAAGGGAGACAGTTTAAACACGGTTTGAAATTCCTTCAGCACCCTTGTCGGCATCCGCGCCGAGCTCGACTTCAGAATCCGCTCAACGTCACTTTGCCGATTGCTTTTCCGCTCTCAGCGAGCGCATGGGCCTTCTTCAGATTCTCGACATTGATGATGCCGAAGGTCTGCGTTTGCGTGGAGCGGAGTTCACCGCGATCGACGAGCTCCGAGACGCGATTCAACAGGCGTCCCTGCTCGGCCATGTCCGAGGTTTGCCACATCGACCGCGCAAACATGAATTCCCAATGGAGCGATGCCGACTTGCGCTTGAGCGGCACCACATCGAGCGTCGCTGGGGAGTCAATCAGGCCGAACTTTCCCTGCGGAGCCAGGACCTCGACCAGTGACGCAAAGTTCCGCGCGGTGGCCGTGAGACTAGCGATGTATTTCACCGGAGGCACGGCCAGCCCATTCACCTGCCCGGCCAGCGGCTGAGTGTGGTCGATCACGTTGTGGGCCCCCATCTGTGAGACCCATTGCACTGTTTCCGGCCGCGATGCGGTCGCGACCACGGTCAGTCCCGTGAGCCGGCGCGCGAGTTGCACGAGAATGGAGCCCACGCCGCCGGCGGCTCCGCTGACCAGCAAAGACGCGCCGCTCTCGCCCTCACGAACGCCAAGCCGGTCGAACAGCAGTTCCCAGGCGGTAATGCTCGTCAGGGGCAGCGCGGCGGCCTCGGCAAAGCCAATCGATTTCGGTTTGCGTCCGACGAGCCGTTCGTCCACGGCCTGATATTCGGCGTTCGATCCGGGACGATCCAACGCGCCGGCGTAGTAAACCTCATCGCCCACGTCGAATCCGGCGACCACGGCGCCTTTAGCCACCACCACGCCCGCAGCATCCCAGCCAAGCACCCGCGGTTTGCCTGGGTTGTCCGACGCCGAGCCCTGGTGCTGCGCGCTCCGCACCTTGGTATCCACCGGATTGACCGAAACCGCGCGCACATTGACCAGCAAATCCGGCGGCCCGAATTCCGGCTGCGGCAGGTCGAGCTCGACCAGCGAGTCCTGAGCCTCGATCGGTAACGGACGGGTGAATGCGATTGCTTTCATGGTTCTAGGGTTTTGAGGGTGCAGCCAAGGCAACGGCAGATTCGGAAGTGAGGTAAAGGAACGTGAAAGTCTCCTGCAAGTAAAGGCGAACTTGCGTATCGGTGTGACTCAGGTAGCCGATGGAAGCATCCTGGCCGATATGAAGATCGAGGTCACCACCGCGAGTGGTTACGACGAAAGCCCCCTCAATTGCGGGTGCCCAGATAATTTTTCCTTCGACCAAGCGTTTGACGTGCTCAAGGACCGGATAGCCGTAATCGCTGGTTTCGGCGAGTTCGGTATAAGCATCGGCGCTGAGCAGAATCGAATAAGGGCCGTTCACACCGACAAGACGCAGTTGGCTTAAGGCTTGGGCAAAGGCTTCCGGGTATTTGCGCACGTCGACGGGTAGAGGTTTCTTCGGATTGCTGGTGCCCTCGCGCACGCCGACAATTCCCGCTGCCCCGTAACCTTCGAAAATGGCACGGTCCTCGGCGAAGGCGAGGTCACGCGCCGCGTCTTTTGCCGGCTGCCAATCGGAATCGTTGGCGCCGCGTTCCACATCGTCAATCATCTGGCGGTCGAGCTCGAAGGGAACGCGCAGCTCGACGAGGGCCTTCACTTCGCGCTGTCGGGCCGTGACGCCTTCGCCGGGCCCGGTGATCGGGCTCAGGTGGCCGGTGCCCACAGCCGACAGAGCGACGCCCGCCGGACCATTTAGGTCCACAACGCGACGGCCGGCAAGATAGCGCTTGATTGTGCGCGAAGCTTCTTCCTCGATTTGAGCCCACGCGACATCGGAAATCGGAGCCAGCTCGCGGTGCAGGTTATTCATAGGAATCTTCTCCTTTCAAGGAACCGATGCCGAGCGAACCATTCATGGATGGCCCGCCGGAGACGGAGGTTTCAACCGACGCTGCGACCGTCGGGGGTTGGTCAGGTGAGACATCGTCGAGGAAAGTGCCAGTCGGCACGAAGAACAGACTTCCTGTGACCGGTGTGCTGAAGTCCAGGATGCGATCGTAATTGCCAGGCGGGCGGCCGATGAACATATTCTCGAGCATTTGTTCGATGGTGCGGGGCGAGCGGCTGTAACCAATGAAATACGTTCCGAACTCGCCGTGGCCGGGGCTGCCGAACGGCATGTTGTCGCGGAGTATTTTAATCTCCCTGCCGCCTTCTTCGATTACGGTGAGGGCATTGTGAGCATACGTGGGCTTGACGGAGTCGCTGAGTTCGATGTCGGCGACCTTTGTGCGCCCGATAATGTTTTCTTGGGCTTCGGTGGAGATGCTGTTCCAGGCGTCGAGATTGTGGAGATACTTTTGGACGATGACGTAACTTCCCCCGGCAAAAGCTGGATCTTCGTCGCGAATGAAGACGGCATCGGCGGCTGCAGCGCCTGTGGGGTTCTCCGTACCGTCAACGAAGCCGAGGAGATCGCGTTGGTCGAAGTAGCGGAAGGCTTGGACTTCGTCGACCGTAGTGACCACGCCGGCCAGGCGCGCCAGGATTTGCGTGGCGAGTTCGAAACAGAGATCCATACGCTTGGCGCGGATGTGAAAGATCAAGTCGCCCGGTGTGGAAACGGCGTGCCGCGGCCCGGAGCGAAATTCACGGAACGAATGAAGTTCCGCAGGCCTTGGAGAGCCGAACAGCCGGTCCCAGCCCTCGGAACCGATGCCCATGATGCAGGAGACAGCCCCTTCGATGTCGCGAAATCCGACGGCGCGTACCACTCCCGAGAGATCGGCGCAAAAAGACAGCACGGCGGCGCGATTTTCGTCACCGGGGTTGATGGTGACGACGAGAAAAATTGCGGAACGAGTAAGTGCAGAGGAAACGAGCTGCGAAACAGCCAGTTCGGGAGCCGATGCGGGAGCGCTGATGGGGTCAGATGCCATTGCAATTCAACCGGCCGCTGCCGGCAGAAAATCGGATCTCCTCTGCCCAAATGCGTCTAGGAAAATAAGAGGAACCGACAGCTTAACAAACGACGGCCAGTGACGTCGACAGCGAGGCACAAAGCGAACAGGTGTGACTGCCGTATCGTCGATCCAGAAGGCGGCTTTGCAATCTCCGGTTTGCCGTTGTCCTCAGACCTTCTGTCCCTACAGGGGGTTGTGCAGCTATTATGACATTGGTGACGCACATCTGGCTGTATGGTCGTATCGTCAGGCATATCCCGAGGTTGGACGAATCTCTCGCCTGATGTCGTTCAGCGCCACGGCAGACTGTAATCCCTTGTGGCCCCGATCGCGACCTCACAGTCGCCAAAGAGCTGCACAAGGACTTAAATTGATCGGAATTACGGACCCTGTGACAGGAGATCAGACTTGTCTACATTTCCTATGCAGAAGGACTCTGCCATCGTAGACGCCACCCACACGCTAAAGCCAGTAGAACTCTGGCTGGTGCGGCATGGAGAAACCGAATGGAGCCTTTCCGGCCAGCACACCGGCAGAACGGATCTCCCGTTGACTTCTTTTGGTGAAGAACAGGCCAAAAAGATTGGCGAGCTCCTAAAAGGCAGACGTTTTGGAATTGTCCTGACGAGCCCACTTCTTCGCGCCCGTGAAACGTGCCGCCTCGCTGGCTACAGCGACAAAGCGGTCGTCGACCCCAACCTTCGGGAGTGGGACTACGGCGAATATGAAGGGAAGACCTCCGCTGAAATTCAAAAACAACGGCCCGGCTGGTCCTTGTGGAGAGATGGAGTCCCTCGAGGCGAGGGCATCGAGCAGGTTGCCACCAGGGCACAGGCCGTGATCGATCGCGTACTTGGGGCTTCTGGTGACGCGCTTTTATTTGCACACGGACATATTCTGCGTATTCTGACATGCTGTTGGCTTGGCTTGCCCCCACAAGACGGCAGTCTGTTCATGCTTGGCACGGCATCGGTGACGACTCTCGGCCATGAACATGAAACCCGAGTGATCACGCGATTGAACGCCGGCGCGATCCAATGAACTCTCATGTCCAACCCCAGCTGATTACGAAACAAGTGCGTCGGAGGCTGCGGACTTCGCTACGACTTTAAGGCACGATCCTGCGCCCATGCGTCGAGCGTTAGGAACGAAGGAGGCCGGCGAATCTCGTACAGTACCTGACAAATCTCCGACACCTGTCCGCCGCTGACAGATCTCCGTCGGATCCACTGACGCTGGTGGTGGCTTGCTACAGGGGCGGGACGCTCAGTCGCCGGCTAGGCCGATGCTGCGTTTCTCGAGGACTGGGGTAGGCCGATGAATACGCAGCTTCTTCATCCTGTAAACCAATGACGTTCGCTTCATTCCTAAACGCGCGGCCGCGCCACTGATCACCCAGTTGCTCGCTCCCAACGCACGTAGGATGTGATCCCGCTCTACCTGCGCGAGACCATGCATAGGGGCATTCGGCTCCTTGTACGGTTGGAACGGCTCCAGCTCCGAAGTTGGCGCGCGTAGCGTCGACTGTGGTGAGAGAATCACAGCGCGTTCAATAAAGTTCTGTAATTCGCGGACGTTTCCTGGCCAGGGGTATCGCAGCAATGCATCCATCGTCTCCGGAGGAATTGTGTCAATTCGTTTGTTCATGCGTTGAGCATAGAGTGCCATGAAATGCCGCACCAACCTCGGAATATCCTCTGTGCGTTGTCGCAGGGCCGGGACCTGGATCGGAAAGACTTTCAGACGATAGTAAAGGTCCTCGCGAAACGTCCCTTGCTTTACCATCCCCGGCAAATCCCGATGCGTGGCTGCGATCAGGCGGACGTCAACCTTATGCGTACGGTTGCTGCCGAGCCTCTCAAATTCCTGTTCTTGTAGAACGCGGAGCAGTTTCGCCTGAAGTTCGAGAGGTATATCGCCGACTTCGTCAAGAAAAAGCGTACCTTTGTCGGCGAGTTCGAACCGCCCGGTCTTTTGGGCGATGGCGCCGGTGAATGCTCCTTTTTCGTGTCCGAAAAGCTCACTCTCAAGAAGTCCAAGAGGTATTGCAGCGCAGTTCAGTTTCACGAATGCCTTTTCGCCGCGATTGCCCAGCTTATGTATTGCACGCGCGACGAGTTCCTTGCCAGTGCCTGTCTCGCCCAGGATCAGCACGCCGGAATCTGTAGGCGCCACCACAGACACCAGGCTCAACGCCGTCTTCAATGCCGGGCTCTCTCCGACGATTTCTCCTAGCTCGGCGCGAATTTCCTCCTCGAGGTAGCGTCTCTGTTTTGTTTCTTTATCTCGATCCTTTGTCGCCTTCTCGTACTCCAACGTGTTCTCAACTGCAATCGCTACCTGACAAGCCACCTGCTCGAGTAAGAGGACGTCATCTTTCTTAAAATTATTGTCCGAGCGCCGGGAGAGCATCAGAACGCCAACCACGCGATCGCGGCCTATGAGCGGCAGATAACAACCCGTCCTGAGGCCTTCCTCGATCACGCGCTCATACAGAATCTGGCCGTCAGGATTCCCATAGATTTCAGGATTCTCTCGGACCCGCTCGAAGCTATCGATCCGGATGCTCTTGGCTGTCCGCAATACCTGACCTGAGATCGAACAATTCATTGGCACCAACGATCCCTCGCGGAAGGGTCCTCTCGCGTCGGGATTGTGCAAGATAGTGACACGTAACGCCACGTTGTCGGAACCGGGCAGGAGCAAGGCGGACACGTCACACTGCATTACTCTGAATAGATTCGTCGAAAGTGCCTCAACCATTTGCCGGAGGTCCAACCTGGATGTGACACTGCTTGTGATTTCCAGAAGCAACCGTAGCCTGTCGCGCTCATGCTGCAGCGCTTGTTCATTCATGTGGCGCTCAATCGCGATCCCAGTGATGTGGCTGGCATTCTCGATCAGCTGGAGGTCATGGGCAGAGGGCCTGCGTGGTTCACGATAATTGATAGAAAAAGTACCGAGGGCTTTGCCTTCGCTTGTGAACAGCGGGCGAGACCAAACAGAACGAATTCCATAAGGCAACAGGCGCTCGCGATAATCGTCCCAGATAGGGTCGGTCAAGACGTCGGTTACATACACCGGCTCCTTCCGATAAACCGCTGTGCCGCAAGATCCGCCTTTCGGACCAACAGCCATGGTCCCTACTTGAGCGATAAATCCGGGAAGATTGGGCGCAGCGGCACAATGGAGCTCCTTTCCGTCTTCGTCCGGAAGCCAGATCGTGCAAGACATACCTTCGGCTTGGGATTCAACCAGCTGAGCGATGTTCGTCAGAACTTCGGATAGAGGAGAGCCAGCAAAAATCAGTTTTTGAAGGTGGAGGACAGAGTCGTTCGAAAACAACCCCAACTCGTGTTCCGGCCGTCCGCCCCGCATTAGGACTTTTGCGGGAGACTCGATTGCTCTCTCCATAGAATTGGCCCCGGGCCTGTTAGATTCGGCTGCTCGAGTCTTGGTACCAACCGTCGGACGAGAAGCTTGATGACTCTTCTGCCGTTTCTGGGCAAGCTGAGATATGTTGTCGCAGGTGGTTTTCGTAGCGGCGACTTCAGCCGCGCCAGACACTACTTTAAGCCAGAACCGGCTAAACTGCCACCGTTTGGAGGAGCGAGCACGGGGTGAGGGGGGCTCTTGCACCTTGCTTTTAGGGCCCGACCAGCTTTGAGATCACCGCTTGATCCAAAGGCAATGAGGAAACTGACCGTGCCGAAGAGTCGGTTCTTCGTTGATCGCTCCCAAATGATCGAGGCTCCATCCAGGAGATCAATTCAAATCGTGATCGTCGATCAACCGGCTGGTCAGTGTTCATCAGCCGCGCCGTCCGACCATTGGCCGATTGGAATCAGAAACAGGGTCAGCCGGTCCAGAGTGGACTTAAATCCCAGAACCGGGGAGCCTGGTGGGCCGGCGCCCCAAACCGCAGGGTCTGTCAGTGGAAGGAAAAACATCAGGTGGGGATGCCAGTGACCGTCACGATCATTCAAGTATCCTTGTCTTGACATCATGTAGCACATCGCGCCGGTTTCCGGCGTCGACAATCCATTCCTGTCGAAAGCGGCTTTGACGGCGTCGGCCATCTGGTCCTTGGATCGCGAAGCCAATATCACCTCGGTTTTCTTGAGGGTGAGTGGAATTTGGGACCGCGCAGCCAGCGGGTTGAAACAGACGGGGGCCCGCAGTTTGGGATTCCAAAAATCGGGATCGTCGGTTCCAGCGGCCCATGATCGCCACACCAGGCAAACGAAACCATTCTTGCCTTGGACGGCGGTCTCGTAACCGTGCTGTCCGAGCACCATGATTTCCGCGTCCTGTGAGATGGACTGCGGGGCAGCGCTCAGCGCCAGTGCGATCTCGGTGTTTCGCTCCATAAGGTATTGATCAAGCGAGGCCATGTTGGGATACGGTGCTTTGGCATCCTGTACTGGCGCCTGCGCCGCCGCCGCCAGCGCGGCAACCAGCGCGAAGCCTCCTAAGGCGATCGTCATGAGATTTTTCCGATTCATAGGTTCCTTCCGAGGGTCTGCGCTCCGCCGAGCGCTAAGTTGGTATGAAGTATCAGCTGGTCCGTCAACACGCGCTGGGCCTAGGCGGCTGACTTCGCCGGGCCGTACGCCTGCCTCAATTTGGCGATATCAAATTTCTTCATCTTGAGGAATGCTTCCGTCACTCGTGCCAATTTTGACTCGTCTTTGTCACGGAGCATCTCGTCCATAGCCGTAGGAACAATCTGCCAAGAGAGGCCGAACTTGTCTTTCAGCCACCCGCACTGTTCTGCCTTCGGCTCTGCAGACAGC
>Ga0302325_10018036_pt1 | contig 14890 bp, 8 predicted proteins | sample Palsa_T0_2_FD_201948 | JGI IMG/M metagenome (GOLD analysis project Ga0302325, IMG submission 201948) | Peat permafrost microbial communities from Stordalen Mire near Abisko, Sweden - Palsa_T0_2 | ecosystem: Environmental > Terrestrial > Soil > Palsa > Peat permafrost | place: Sweden: Abisko... | reverse complement strand
ACCAACCGCAGAAAAGATTCGGCACCCCGCGAGTTTCAATCGTGCAAGGGCTCACTCCGGTGCCGCGCGGAAGGATTCGCCACCCGCCACCCCGCGGGTTTCAATCGTGCAGGTGTTCACTCAGGTGCCGCGCGGAAGGGTTCGCCACCCGCCGGCACTCGGAAATTCAATCCGTGACCGATTAAACTCCGCTCTGATCCGGAAGGATTCGCCACTCGCCCTGGTCAGGGCAGCCCGGTGGTTTCTAGCGCTCTCAGTCTGCGGCTCTGCAGGTCGAGCAAGTAAACTTGGTTGCCGATCAAATCTCCAAGCCGATTCTTACGCCATTTCAGGAACGCCGCAGTTCTTCCGTCGGCAGAGACCTTGAGGTCAGTTGCATAGCCGTTTCCGTTCGTGAGTGTTTCCAGCGAACCTGATTGAGGATCCAATCGGTACACGTCGTAGTCAAGACCATGCTTCCCGTTGGTTGCAGCCATGAAAAGAATGCTCCCGTCTGGCATGTAGTTCGGGTACGCAAGAATCGGATTCTTGTGGTCCGCTTCATGTGGGATGTGGGGCTGAAAAGTTCGTGTGGGAGGCCCCGGGTCAATTAATGAGTAGATCGCAATATGCTGATTGGTTTCAAGGGTTTCCGTTACGACCACCATGCTCTTGCTGTCAGGAGAGACCGAGGCGGGCGACGCTATATAGAAACTCTCACTCGTGAGTTCGCGGATGTTTGTCCCATCCAAGTCGCTCGCATAAAATCTCCATGCGTGAGCGTGGGGTTGTGCGATCGGCGAATCGCTGACGGGGAACTCTGATCGGGAGAAAACAATCGTTTTGTCATTAGGTGAGAAAACCGGAGACAAATCGGCTACCCCGGCGGGTGACCACTGACGCAAGTTTGAACCATCCAGATTCACGATTACGATCCTAGGGCGCGCTCCCTGGCCGGGCCAGTAGGTATATGCGACTCGCCTTCCGTCCGGAGAAAAGGCCGGACTGGTTTCCTCTCCGGTCTGCGCGTTCGTCAGCCGGGTAGCGACGCCCGTATCCACGGAAACTTCGTAAATAAATGACGCGCTACCGTCTTTGACATCGATTGCAACGAGCTTGCCATCGGGAGAGACCGCGACTGATCTGATTTGGCAAGAAGAACACGCGCCATAAGACGTGCGCGCAAGAAGGAATAGAAGAAACAGTCCTCCTCTTAAACTCCGAAGCCTAAACGTTCCGTTAGTCAGCATCTCCAAATCCTTGTCAGCCAACGCACTTGAGAAACGCCAGTTTGCCCTCTTGCAGGCGCGAACCCAACAACTAATGCGGCTTCCGATCAGAACCTACTATACTCAGTGGACGCCTGCGGGAGGCGGACCGCTCCCACCACAAGAGGGGCAACTTACCGGGTGATCTGGATCGGCGCCACCGTTCGGCCCCGCGGGAGGCACGAGATCTAGCGCTATCCCCAGGCCGATGACGTATGCCCATGGATTGAAGGCATCTGCGGGGTGGCTTAGCATCCCGCCGACCAAATGGAAATCGCACCCTCTCTCGCAGAATCGGCGGCCCAGCGGTGAGCATGGATGCTTTTCCCTACATTTGGAGAAGCACTTATCATGGTGGCTGCATATGCTGTCGACGTAATCAACGGGGGGCGCATAGTAGCCAGGGACATCGTGTGACGGAATAAACGGTTCCGTATGTCCACCGGTCCACTTAGGCCCGCACCAGGTCCCGTGGAACTTCTTGTTTCCGGACGGATCGCTGAACACTGGAGGATTATTTGATACGTAGTCGTAGAAGTTAATGGTGTCACCCGAGAAGCCCACCGGGTCTTCGCTTAAGAAACGGCCGATCGTGAGATCGTAATATCGCGCGCGATAATAATAGAGGCCGGTCTCTGGATCGAATTCGCGCGCGGTATATTGGAAACGGTTCGCTATTGTACCGCTCGACGCAGTCAGATTGCCGAACGAATCATAACTATACGTGTTGCCCAATGCGCCTGCCGACGTCGTGAGCGACGTAACGGAGCCTAACCCATCTTGCGAGTAGTAGCTCGTTGTGCCAGAGCGCAGCTCAGCCAAAGGTTCATCGATGTCCTGCGTCGCGGTGTAGCGTGCGAGAACGTTTCCGTTTTGGTCTAGGTCCGCTACTGTGCTGTCTCCATCATAGAGATAGTTCGTCGTGGTCGTGCTTGAGTTCTGTGTAAACACTTTCTGAACTCGGTGTCCAAACGCGTTGTATTGGAAGGCTAGGGTGCCGTTCGTGCCGGGCAAGGTGATGCTCGTCAGCCGGTTTTGATAGTCCCATCCGTAAGTTGTGGTGCCCGCGGATGTTACCTTGGTCAATGTGTTGCCGTTGTTGTCGTAGCTGTAGGTGGTGCTGGGAGTCGACGTCAGCTCGTTCGACGAATTGTTCGTGTAGGAAGACACGCCCAGCGAACTCAGCCGGTTACCAACCGGATCGTACGAATAGATTTCCGTAGTGTTCGTTGCTTGGGTCACTTGCGTCAGCTCGTACAACGGATCATACGTATAGTTAGAAGTCACCGCCGTCTTCTCGTTCGTCTTCGCCGTCCGGTTTCCCGCAGAGTCGTAGGTATAAGCGGCTCCGTCAATAGTACTTGAGGACACCTGGTGCAGCACCGAGAGCAAGTGAGATAAATTGTCATAACTGTAGTTCGTGGTCACTCCGTTGGGCCGCGTCATCTGTGTTCGGCGGCTCAGCGCGTCGTAAGTAAAGCCAAAGCCGGTGCTGGAGAACGCTGTGGGTGGCGTCAGCGTGCTGAGCCGGTTCAGCGTGTCGTAAACATAGGACGTCACGCCGCCCTGCGGGTCAGTCAGTGTCAGCCGATTCGAGTTGGCATCATAGGTGTATGAGTTTGTGAAATTATTCGACGGCAGGAACGTGTACTGTGTGGTGGTCCCAATCAATCGCCCCATGTTGTCGTAGGAGAATCCATAAGTACCGGTCGGATCGTTCACCTGCAACACTTTGCCTACAAGATCGTAGGTGTACTCCACGTTAGTCGAATTTGGGTAGCTCCTCTGCGTTAGCCGATTCAGAGCGTCGTACACGTAGGTAATCGTATTGCCGTTGCGATCGGTCTTGCTGGTCAGGTCATTGTCCGCATCGTAGGCATACTGCTCGTAGTGTGTAGAAGGGAAGGTTGTCTCGGTAACTCTGGCATAGGCGTCGTAGGTGAACGTGGTCGCATGACTGTTCCCATCCGTGATGCTCAGCAGGTTGTCTTCGGTATCGTAGTTGTACTGCGTGACATTATTTGCCGGATCGGTGACGCTAGTTAGCCGGTCCGCATCATCATACGCGTAGGTCGTCTTCTTCCCGTTTTGATCCGTTGCAGTAATCCGCCGGCCGCGGTAATCGTATGTAAAGCTTGCGGTCGTCGTGTCGGGATAGGTGATTGTAAGCAGCCTGTTTCCGGAGTCATACGTGAACGTCGTTTGATGGTTGAGGGCATCCATGATGCTGGTCCGGTTGCCACGAGAATCGTACGCGTAGGTCGTGACGTTGCTCTGCGGGTCAGTGATTGTGGCGATGTAGCCCACTGAGGTGTACGTGATAGACGTGATTCTTCCCAGAGGGTCTGTGATCTGCGTCAGCTCGCCGAGCGAGTTGTAAGCAAACTGCGCGATACTCGGAGGGGCGGTGCCGCTCGGACCCGGCAAAGTGACAGATAGCAGGTTTCCGTGAGAGTCGTAACTACTCGTGGTTACGTGCCCGAGCGGGTCGGTCATTGCCAGTACTTCGCCGAAGCTGTTGTAAGTGTATGTCGATGTGGGGGCCGTGCCGCCAACCGCCGGCTGAACCGTCTCTATCACGTTCGCGTTCGAATCATAGGTGTGGGAAGTGACGTACCCTAACGGATCTGTTAGGGAAGTTACGTTCCCGTAGCTATCGAACTGATTTTGGATAGTTCCGCGAATGGTGCAAGTCGAACACCCCGAACCTTGCGCGGATGCGACGTACCACTTTCCGCCAACCATGCCCGCCGAATAACTAGTTCGATGGCCGAGCGAATCAGTTAATTCTAGTGATCCGGTGACCTCAAACGTCGGCCCGAAGACAGTGTCGTTGGCAACTTCGACGGTCACTGGCCCGGTTGAAGCTCCTGTAGGCACTGTCGTTGTGATCGACGTATCGCTCCAACTGGTCACGGTTGCGGTTGTACTGTTAAACGTTAACGTGCTGTTGCTCTGTGATGGGCCGAACCCGGTGCCGCTGATGGTTACTGACGAACTAAGCGGACCTGACGAAGGCGAAACACCCGTAATGGTGGGCGTTTCCAGAACGGTGAAGCTCACGCCGTTGCTTGTGACTCCATTCATCATGAGAGTGACGGGACCGCTCGTTGCATGCTGAGGCACGGAAACGAGAATATTCGTGTTGCTCCAAGTCATAGCGTAGGCAGCCAATCCATTAATCTGCACCGTGCTGCTTCCCTGTGTGGCTCCAAAACCATAACCAATCAACGTGATCTGCCCGGCAACCGGTGCGGCGGGCGGCGTCACGCTATTTATCACCGGGTTGTAGGCCGTGAACGCCACGTTCGAATTGCTTGCCACGGAATTCACAGTTACGACTACTGGTCCGGTCGTGATTGTAGTCGGCACAACCGCCACAATCTGCGTATTGCTCCAGCTGGTGACAGAATGAGCGGCAGTTCCATTGAACGTGACCGTGCTGGTGCCTTGTGTGCTGCCAAAACTTGTTCCCTTAATTGTTACTGACGTTCCCACCGGTCCGGCAACTGGAGACAGACTGGCCACAAAAGGCATAAGGCCGCTCGTAATGGACACATTGTCTAGTGTTGCCGTTGCGAGTTCGGACGTACTGTTGCTGGTTACGCCCAAACCGACGTATACGACCTGGGCCATTGTGAGCGTCTGGGTCGCTCCCAATTGTGTCCAAGTCGATCCGTTCGATGAGCTGTAAGCGTTGAATGTGGATCCACTTCGCACGACTTTGACCCAGTAGGGCACGGATACACCGCCCTGCCCACCGTCGCTTGTCGTACTCGCTCCTGTGCTCGGACGATAATAAAAACAGCCGTCAGCAGCTAAGCCCAAAAAGCAGGCGTATCCGTTGGTGGCTCCAGCGTTGAGGGTCTCTCGGATCATAACTCCAGCAGCCTCGTAGCTTGACCCACCCGTCAAAGTCACCACGCGACCAACAATCGTGCCGTCTCCGGGTAGGGACTGGTAAACGAAATGGAAGCTGTCGCTGGTCATACCACTAGAGATTCCTTGACCGGCTCCCTGTATCGTGAACACGCCACTTGCGTAGCTCGCGCTTCCTGTCATTCCTACTTGCCCAATATCTTGATCCAGCCATCCGGCGGGAAGCGGATGTGAAGTCACTGTGAAAAATACTGGGTTGCTATCGTTCATGGCAGGAGCCACAGAAACTACGAGGTATCCAGACGTAGCACCAGACGGAATCGTGATGCTAATCGATGAAGCACTCCACGAATTGATGGTCACCGCCGTATTGTTGAGCTTTACCGCGCTGGTTGTTTGCGACGCTCCGAAGCCTGAGCCGGAAACCAGTATTTGATTTCCAACGGAGCCAGTCGTAGCAGAGACTGTAGTAATTACAGGTCCAGCGTTCGCGGTTGAGCTTACCGAGACATTGTCAAATGTGGCAGTGGCGAGAGTCGAGGTGGTATCGCTACTGACGCCCAAACCGATGAATACGTTTTGGGACATTGTGATGGTTTGACTCGTCCCGATTTGAACCCAGTTCACTCCGTCAGGAGCCATGTAGGCACTGAACGTACTCCCGGCCCGCACTAGCATCACCCAATACGGCAAGCTGGCAGTACTGTTTGAATTGGAGGCGCTTCCTCCTACCGTCGTCCGATCGCGGAAATATATCCTGCCCCCATAGTAGTCCCCGTCTGCCATCACGTCGGCCGGGTTCAGCGAGTTCCGAATCATCACACCGGCCTGCGCGCTTGACCCCACGCTCACGATTCGCGCGACAATGATTCCATTACCCGATAGAGGCTGGTACACAAAATGAAATGCGTCAGCCGTTCCTGAAATTCCTTGGCCCGCCCCTTGCACGGTAAACACACCATTTGCGTAAGTTGCGCTCCCGCGCAGACCCACCTGTCCCACATCCTGATCTATCCAACCACTCGTCAGCGGTTGAGTGGTCACTGTAAAGAACACCGGGTTGCTGTCATTCATGCTGGGCGCGACGGATACCACCATATATCCCGATGTTGCCCCTGACGGAATCGTGAGGGTAATCGAAGAGCTGCTCCAGGAGACTATCGTTACTGGCGCGGCGTTCAAGGTTACCAGACTGCTTCCTTGCGAAGCTCCGAATCCAGAGCCGGAAATCACAACTTGGCTTCCGACGGATCCGGTCGTCGCGGAAATACTGGAAACGACGGCGCCGAGATTGGCGTCCGGGTCCACCGACACATTGTCAAAGGTCGCCGTAGCAATAGCTGTGGTGCTGTTGCTGGTTACACCCAAGCCGACGAACGCATTCTGAGCCATTTCTATCGATTGAGTAGCCCCGACTTGTACCCAATTCACCCCATCTGGGGCGATGTATGCAGCAAAGGTGCCTTCGAGGCGAACCAACTTGACCCAGTACGGCGGGCTTACATTGGTGACTGCTGCTGTGGAAGTACTCGCCCCCGTGCTAGGGCGATAGGTGAAAAATGCATAGGGATCCAAAGGAAAGAGCGATGTGTACCCGTTTGTAGCTCCCGCGTTGAGACTCTCTCGGATCATCACCCCGGCCGACTCATAGCTCGATCCGCCCGTCAGACTAACCACGCGAGCTACAATCGTGCCGTCTCCGGACAGTGGCTGGTACACGAAATGGAAGCTATCACTTGTCACTCCACTAGAGATTCCTTGTCCCGCTCCCTGAACCGTGAACACCCCGTTCGTGTAGCTCGCGCTGCCTGCCATACCTACTTGCCCAATATCTTCGTCCAGCCATCCGCTGGGAAGCGGATGCGAGGTCACCGTGAAAAACACTGGGTTGCTGTCGTTCATGGTAGGTGCGACTGAAACTATTAGGTTTCCGGATGCTGCACCGCTTGGAATCGTGACGGTAATTGCTGAACTGCTCCAGGAATCGATGGTAGCTACTGAACCGTTTAGCGTCACTACACCCGCAGCTTCAAATCCGGACCCGTAGATCACCACCTGATTGCCCGCTGATCCCGTAGACGCGGAAACGCTCGTAATAATCGGTGCCGGGCTTGCGGTCGAAGTTACTGAAACGCTATCAAAGGTAGCCGTCGCGAGGGCGGTCGTAGTGCTGCTGGTCACGCCCAAACCTACATACGCATCTTGAGCCATATCGAGCGTTTGGGTCGCCCAAACCTGAACCCAGTTTAGCCCGTCCGGCGCAGCATACCCACTAAACGAGCTCCCGCTTCGAACCAACTTGACCCAATACGGCATCTGTAGACTGGGTAGTCCCGCGCTAGAAGTGCTCGCACCGGTGCTGGCCCGGGCAGTGAAAGTCACCGATGAAGTCAACCCCCAGAAGGATACGTAACCGTTTGTAGCTCCCGAGCTAAGAGTTTCCCGGATCATTACACCTGCTGATTCGTAACTTGAGCCGCCGGTTAAGCTCACAACTCGGGCGACAATCGTCCCGTCGCCGGTAAGCGGCTGGGACACGTAATGGAAGCTGTCGCTTGTCACGCCACTGTAAATTCCTGTCCCCGCACCTTTGACCGTAAACACGCCGTTTGCGTATGAGGAGCTCCCCGCTAGACCCACGGAACCAATGTCTCCGTCGGACCAGCCCTGAGGAATTGAGGTAATCGTGAACGACGAACTGCTCGCATGTTGGCCACTTACAGTGACGGAAAATGATCCTGACGACGCACCGGACGGCACTAGAACCCCGATCGCCGTGGCACCCCACGTGACGACCGCAGCGCTGGTCCCACTTAGCGAAACGCTACTGCTTCCCTGTGTCGCTCCGAAGTTCGTTCCGGTGATCTGTACCAACGTGCCGATTGGGCCTGAGCTTGGCGAAATGGCTGTGATCGTGGGCGCTTGTGCCCAGACTTCGCCGCAGCTTAAGAGGCATAGTGAGAAGACTAGAAAAACTACTCGTACCCACCTGTTCACGCGCATCTCAGCTACCTCCGAGCTTTGGGGCCGATAGGTTTGATCGTCTTTTCGGATCGGGCCGCTGGACAGCCAAAACATCACTGCGTAGCGTAGGAGATCGTGACGGCCTCAACGCCGTTCGCACGGGCTGATGTCAGACCCCGGCCGAGACTATCGTAGGTATGAGATTCAATTACCTTAGCGTTGGAATCCACAACGGCTGAGATCAAAGAGTTGCTGTTGTATTGGAAGTTGAATGTCGATTGATCTGGCTCGGTAACCTGAAGCAAGCGCCCCTGCGTGTCGTAGGTGTAAGACACAGTAACGCCGAAGTCGGACGTGACGCTGCTTACAAGCAGGCTCGAACCGTTTGGGTAGTTGAAATATAAGTGTCGTGAAACAGGATCGGTGACAGTTGTAAGGCGCCCAACGGCGTCATACGTCAGTTGTGTCTGATTCCCATTCCGGTCAAGGATTGTGAGCAAGTGCCCGCTCGCGTTATCAAACAGTCTTTGTTCTCCGTTCCTTAGAGTTAGAGTCCAATAGGAAGGTCCTGCGATTAATGTAGCTCCCGCATTCGCCGGAGCGGCTACACTCCATCCCGGTCCCCCAACGCCGAAGGACCAGAAGCTCCCGTCGCCGCGTGCGTACTTAACGTAGTTATCGGTTCCCACAAACACGCGCTCTTCGTAGTTCGACCGCCAATTAGGTCCAAATAGGCCGACCTGCGTGGCGCTTTGGCTCGAAGGCCACATGCTGTTCCAAATCCTTACCACCCTCAGGCCCCCTGACAGTCCTGTTAGGGACACGTCTTGCTCCTCGATATACGTGTTACCTGTAGAAAGGGAGATCGGACCTCCCGCCTTCTGCTCCGAACATCCACAGCGCGTCTCTGGCGCCGCATCGGGAGGAGGGCACAGATTTGTCATTACCTCGCAAAGGACCATCCAACTGTACCCGTAACAATTGAACCAACCCAGGCATCCGGTAACGCCATAGGCATTTGGCGTACAGCCGTTGCCTACCAAAGCAGTGCAGCCTGAACCCGCTTGCGCCGTTGCGTTCTCGCAGAAAGCAAATTGAAGGACTACAAGCGCCAACAACACAAGAACAATCTTCATCTCGACACCTCCATCTTCCAACTCAAGTGCTTTAGAATGACAATGGCCTCTCGAGTAATCGACAACGAGAACCCGTATAGGACGACTGCCCCGATGATGTCAAGAAAATAACGTAAATGACGCAGTAATTTGTCAAACGGTCAGAAGAGAGTTCAGACCTAAAACCGGCACTTAATGGGCTAGTGCTCTCAAACATTTCTTTCTGAGGCGCCGCACCCATACTCTTGGGCAAGTGAATTCAATGCGATTCTGACATGCCAAGGAATAGGGATTCTGGGCAGGGGAAAGTTTTTGGGCAGAACCGATCCCTCTGGGGCGAAAAGTATCAGCCTAATATTTTTCCGATGATCCGGGTGGTCTCAATGGTCGATGCAACACTAACTCGAACCCCTTCCCGAGGGCCTTCAGCGGCAAAAGCTAGTTCGCGAGGATTCATTCAGACGATGCACCTCTTGTTTAGGGTTCAAAACCATTTGGGTTTTGTCATGGCTTTATCACCGCAACTTCCTCGTCCTGCTGTTCTCGCGCCTCGTCCAAGTAAACTCCAATTTCTTTTCGGAACATGACGAGCGGACATCGGATTGGCTCTGGAACGTACACTGTTCTGGAAACTACTCCGTAGTGTTTTTCGTTCCATGCTCGGTCAGTGGCTTTGTCCCGGGCGTCTTCTTTTTCTTCAAAACTCAAGAGGTATCGGCTCTCGAACCAGCTTTCGTACGCAAGGCACACCAGATTCATCTGGTCAAGGCGTGTGATATCGTGTTTGCGCAATTCGTCGAAGAGTTCTTTGCATCCAGTCAGATTCGGGGTGCGGGGAATGGTTTGACACTCACACCAACCCTCGTCTCCTTTTCGGTTGTTGCGATTGTTGTACCTCTGCAAATGAGTTTTTTGCAGACGCTCCCGCATCTCGTCTTCGGTCAGGAGTATTTCCTTGCCCGCCGCTGTTGCCTTTGCTTCAGAAAGATTTTTTTCACCTGCCTGCCGTCCACCCATGGCGACTACGGCTGGTAGGTTGGACGGATGTAATTCTTTTGACGGTAAAGACGGATGGTTGTCCCTGGTGGCACCTGATTCCGGCCAATGTGACACCTGATTTGAGTCGTTCCCATCCGCTGTGACACTTGGTTCCGGCGAATCTGACACCTGTTCCGCGTCGAGTTTGACACCTGATTTAGGCCGAAGTGGCACCTGGTCTAAGTGAATCGTGTAGATGCGACGTTCGTAATGTTTCTCGCGGGTCCAAGACAGCAGCCCTGTATCACGAAGCGCGTCGCTAAGTCGATAAAATGATTTTCGTGCGATATGCTTTTCCAATGTTTCAAAACTCGGCGAATAGTTTATGCCGTTCTCACCAACGAATGTGCCGTCACCGTTGGCGTACGTGGACAAACGGACGAGTAATTCGCTGCGGCTGCGCGCGACCTGCATCCATTTACGCCCGTCAGCCGGCAGGCGATATCGTTCGAGCGGGATGTTACGAACAATCTGGCTGCACTTCAGGGATTTATTTTTCATGACTGCACCCAGTTACAGAAGCCATTGCGCGCTGCAATGCGCTCTGACGCAGCTCCGCTTCCTGTATGAATGTCCGAATAGCTTCGGTGGATATCAGAAATCGATGCCCCACGCGGACAAACTTCAGTCGCCCGGAGCGGCACAGCTCTCGCACAGCCCAGCATGTCGTGCTCATCAGCCTTGCGGTCGTCGTGATGTCGTGCAGAAACGCAGGCGTGGATGCCGGTGATGCGCCTTCAGGTCGAGGTTGAACCGCTTTTCTTCGGTTAGGCATCGCACACCCTCTCGTTCTTGATTGCCGATATTAATGCTTGCCTGCGTTGTGCACAACCCGGTAGAATCACCATCGTATAGCACATGAGTTTACCGTCGTATAGCAAGAGGGTGGATACGAATGAAGGCAATGGAGGTCTTGCTGGACGCCGATGATCTGGCAAGATTCGCCCATCTGGAGACGGATGAGGATGCAGCGTCTTTTCAGCGACAAACTACTAGTCGAGACACGGGTCCGGACTTTGCGCCTGCGACATGGTGGAAATATCGAGCGACCGATTCAAATGGCAGACCGTTGGGCGGGAAGCAATGGCGATTTACACAGAGTCTTGTCCGTGAAGCGTGGGACCAACAGTTCCGGTCAGAAGTGGGACTTTTCGACTTGGCCCGATTGCTTCTATCGGTATTCGAGCCCGAAGCCCTGCTGGAGAACGTGATTCCTAGCCCTTCTAACGCTCACCGGCCTCGGTATGCCGATGTTGGTGCGCTTGCCGAGGAATACGGATTTCACAAGGCTATCCGTCTTCTCGCCGGAGGCCCTTCATGGCGCATGAAGAAGTGCGAAAACGAGAACTGTGGTCGGCGATTTGTTGCCGATCATAACGAACGCAAACGCTGCTCAACGGAATGTTCTTCGGAATATCAGGCGGAACGACAGAATAAGTGGGGTCGAAAAAATAATTGGGGCCGCCCCAGCACCGTGAAGGCAAAGGTGAGAAAGAGTGGTCCGAGAGTACCGGGCTCTCGACGAAAGAAAGCGGCTGCGAAGACCTAGGCTCAGTCGCCGAACGCTGAATCAAACTTCGATGACATTGCTGTAAGGTCGCCGACCCCTAAATATTTCTGCGTTGTTTCCAGACTTTTGTGGCCGAGCATGACTTGAATCGTGCGCACTGGAATTCCATGCTGTTCCCAGCGGGTCGCGCACGTTTTACGAAGCCGATGAAGGTAGAAGTTTTTGCACACTGGGTCAGTCGCGCACGTGACTTCCATCGCGCGCTTGATCTCGTATTTTCCCTTCGTCACGATTGTCTTGCAGTGACCGCAATTCAATCCGGCCCGGTGCGCTATGCGCTTCAGTTTTCGCAAAAAATGATTGTCCGGTTTGCCGTCTTCGTTGACGAAAATCCAGCGCGGGTGCGGCGCGTTCTTCTTGCGCGCTTTCAGCAGGTCCACTAACTCACCCGGCATTTTCACTGTCCGCGTTTCATGGTTCTTGATGGTGAAGCCCGCGTCTTTCTTCGGTCTGACATGATAAAGACCTTTTGTAAAATCGATATCGCTCCATGCGGCGAAAGTGACTTCTTTGTCACGACACGCCGTGCCCAAGAAAAATTTATAGCGAATCGACTCTTCAGGGTTCATCGCTGCAAATAACTTCTTCAACTCGTCCGACTCGTAAGGGATCGCGGGTTCTTCGTCCACCGAAGGCAGGTCATCAGCCAGGCTGAAGTCGTGTTTCACGCCGTGCTTTTTCAGCAGTGTCAGCACAGTTACAACGCGATTGTGCTGGGTCTTTTCGGAGAACTTTTCTGCCGCCAGAAAATCTCGAAATTTTCTCAGTGTGTCGCCGTTCACCTCATCAATGAAACGAATTTTTGTATTCGAGGAGAGAAATTGGTTCAGGTGAAGCGTGTAGGCCGCGAGAGTGGCCTTGCCCTTACTCTTCGCGGTCTCGGACAGGAATTTCTGAACTGCGGTCTTTATTGGAGTTCGATTAAAGTCCTCGCTGCCCTCCACCTTCAGGCCCTTGGCCGTGGCGTCCATCACATCTTGGAGTTCGTTCGCAGACTCGTTAGCAGCGTCAAACGTGTCACCGTCTAACCGCTTCCACTGCTGGTCAGGTTTACCGTTTGCCTTCGTGCCGACTACAACGTGCAAATAAAACGTTCCGGTCAGATCGCCGGTCTTGATTCCACGTCCCGTTTTGACACGCTGGTATCGCCAGCCCTTACCCTCGATTTTGAGCCGTTGATAAAGCGTTTGCGTGCTGGTGGACTGCGTTTTAGTGGACATTGGGTGCTCCTCTCAATTCAAATGAGGAGTTTATATTAGCACTCTATTAGCACGCAGTAAAGACGCTCTATTTTATTGGTAAAAGGAACTATGGCGGAGAGGGGGGGATTCGAACCCCCGATCCCGGTTTTGCCAGGATAACTGCTTAGCAGGCAGCCCTGTTCGGCCACTCCAGCACCTCTCCGTGGTGATTTCAGTGGTTATTCGGCAGACGGCCTGCGGCGCTAGTATAGCATCAAGCTTTCTATGGGTCCGACTTGAATGTCGCGGAATCTCCGCCGAAGTCACAAGCTGCCGTGACAAACAGATGGAAGCAACTATTTCTCGGAAGGTATCGCGCGAAAACGCAGAAACGTCAGAACTCCCATAGGGTGCGAGCCGTAAATCGGGTCGAGTGACGGAGGCGCCGTGTAGAGAGTGTACTGGCCGCCAAAGGCAGTCGAGATGTGGCGAATAAAGTTCCATTCGTGATCGTAGCCGAATGTGTAAGCTTGTATCCGCGCCACAAATCGTTCTTGAAATCCGGGCGGAATAGGATTTTCTCCCAGTAGCAACTCGTTGGTGCGATCCACGTTTTCGATTCGCGTCCAAGCGTAATTGTGATTTGCAAATCGAGCCGTGCTTTCCGCAAGGTAGCTATTAAAGATTTCCGCGTCCGGCGAATTTCGGTTGCGGCCCCACACGAGCGTCGTGGCCCAGTTGCCCCACGCGCCATCTCGAAGCGGCTTGTTGTACGTGACCGACGCAGTCATCCGCAGCGTGTCTTCACTCGGGAACAATTGCTCCGGACTTGTGAGATGAGTGATGGAGTATTGTCCACTCCAGTCTTTCGTGGGATTCAGCGTGAATCGCGCGGACCAGGAATCGATTGCGCCAGCCTGGATTTCCCAGCGATGCTCGTTGGGCTCGCGGCCGTGGAATCCGGAAACTTCGATGCGCGCGATTTTGTAGGCCAGTCCCAACGTCACCACGTCGTCGGCAATGTGCGTGGAATCCTGCAGGTGGTGACCGAGCGGCGCCAACGTGTCTTCGCTGGCGGAAACACGGTGGGGAAACGCTTCGGGACCAATGGCCGGATCGCCGACGGGCGCCGCGTAAAAAGACAGCAGCGTATCCTTAGCCAGCTTCCAGTCATAGATCGCCGCGAGTTCCATGAAAAAGTTGTGTGGATGCTGGCCATCCACGATGGGTTTGCCGAATGCGGTTTCGCCCACTTGAAAAAGCTCCGGATACTGCCGGCCGGTGATCGTCGCCGGATCCAGACTAAACATGCCGCGAACGGTGAGAGTTCCGTTTCCCAGATCGCGCTGAGCCATGGGCATGAACCAGCTCGTTCCGAAAACTTTATCGCCCCCTCGCGGGCCGGTCTGCTGCTGCGAATTAAGAAATCCGACGCCATGAAACATAAATGTCCACGCGCCCCTCTGGGCCATGAGCATGTCATGCGGAGTTGAATTGGGTTCGGCGGCGGTTCCCGCGGCCGAGTGAGCAAGAATCTCTTCGATGAAAGTCGTGGGAGCGGTCATCTTCATATTCGGCATGGACATGGTCATTTGTCCGGCGTTTTGACTCATACTCTGCATGCTGCTTTGCTGCACGGAAACAGAAGTAGTTGCAACATCCGAGCACGGACACAGATTCAAAGACGTGCAGGATGAGGCGCCGAGTTCGCTGGCAAACGCAGGAGCCGCGAGCAGCGCGGCGGTCAGAAGGATCGGGTATTTGCTTCCAGCGATATATCTCGCCATCATTATTAATAATACTTCAACGGTGTCACGCCGCGAAGCGCATCAGGAGGCTCTTACATCTCGGGCTTGATCGGAGGATCTTGGACGGTCGCAGCGCGATTCTCGCTCG
>Ga0302325_10018034_pt1 | contig 14890 bp, 11 predicted proteins | sample Palsa_T0_2_FD_201948 | JGI IMG/M metagenome (GOLD analysis project Ga0302325, IMG submission 201948) | Peat permafrost microbial communities from Stordalen Mire near Abisko, Sweden - Palsa_T0_2 | ecosystem: Environmental > Terrestrial > Soil > Palsa > Peat permafrost | place: Sweden: Abisko... | reverse complement strand
ACCGACGCAGCAGGAAGAACCGTCAAGTGGGAGCTTCGCCGCAAAGATACGAACAAGCGAATCGAACTGGAAAAGAGCCTGAGCAAGAACGGGTTGGGCGACGGCGTCCGGCTGCTGATCCGGCAGGAAAAACTTGCCTTCGATTTTGCGGCATGGTTTAAGAAAAATAGCAAGATCGCGCTTTTTGTGCTTATTGCGCTGCTCGGATGTCTGGCAATTGCGGGGGTCGTTTGGTACTTCTTCCACATACCGCCGCCGCCGCCACCGCAGATTGAAGTGCAGGTAACTCCAAAGGAAGCGTCGCCTTCGGCAGGTCAAACCCAAAAATTCACTGCCACGGTGAAAGGCCGCGACGGCGGAAAGGTGAACTGGACGACGCAGCCGACGCAGCCGGAGGGCGGCACGATCACTCCGGACGGAATCTACACTGCGCCTGCATCCGTCGCGACGGAGCAGCTCGTGACGGTCATCGCAACCAGCGTGGACGATGGAACGAAATCAGACAAAGCGCAAGTCACGCTCCTGCCGCCTGCTATCACGGTAAGCCCGACGACTGAGAGCCTGGGACCCGCCGAAACCTTGCAGTTGATCGCGAACCCGCGTCCTGATGTTGGCCCTGATGTTAATTGGTCGCTCAATCCGAGTGTTGGGACAATCTCTGCCACGGGCCTTTACAGCGCACCGGGATTTATATCCTCGCCGCAGTCGGTGAACGTGATTGCGACCAGCCAGAAATCGCCGCAATATACAGCGGCGGCCACCATCTCGCTGACCCCCGGTCCGCCGCTCCATTTGATCCCCACGACTGCCAGCCTGATTGGATCGGAAACCAAGCAATTCAGGTTCCAGCAGAATCCCGGAGGACAGGTACAGTGGCGTCTTCATCCCTCGATCGGAAGCATTTCATCCAGCGGTCTCTATTCTGCTCCGCCCGTGATCCCTGCGGCAGTCAAGGTTAAAGTGACTGCGTCACTGCCCGCAGCGGAGGGAGCGGCTTCTACCGAAAACCCGCCAACTGCTTATGCAACTGTAGATCTACAGCCTGCATCGGTTAGCCCCGTTGATTGCACTCCGCAAGACCACCACAGATACATGTGCCAGGCAGTGGTGAAGAATGCTTCCAACACTGCTGTGCAGTGGTCGGTAAATCCTGCAATCGGCAACATAACCCCACAGGGCATCTATACGGCGCCGGCGAAGGTGAAGCCTCCGCAGACTGTCGTTATCACTGCTTCGAGTCAGGCAGATCCCTCCAAGTCCAGCACATTCGCTCTCGCGCTGTCTTCAGGCCCAGAAGTGACAGCAACGATCAGGCCTCATGCGCAGACCCTGGAGGCTGGCCGGAGCTTGCAATTTTCCGCAACCATCACCGGTTCCAACAACAGAAGCGTGACCTGGTCTGCATCAGGTGGAGGAACCATGTTGCCTTCCGGGGTGTACCAGGCTCCTGCGTCTGTTCCGGCTAAGGGCCTCACTGTCCGGATCACTGCCACCAGCAATGCGAACCCCGAGACGCAAGCCACCACGGATATCACCGTTATTCCAACCGCTCAGTATGCGGGCCCAACGTCGGGTACCGTGACCTGGAGAGGCAAAATCGAAAAAAATAAGACTCTCAGGATCGTCAACAACATACCAGATCAAGGCAACATTACGGGTTTGTTTCCAGGGATGCCAATCAATGTGACTCTTCAAACGAAGGGTTGCACCATCATTGTGAACCCGTCGCAGGCGAGTGGCTGGAAGTCGATTGAAATTGCAACTCAGAAGAAACAGACCACCATCTACATCGTGTGGCAGATTCCCTGATCACCGCCACTTCCCAAACTTTGAAACGATTAGTACGTTTCTATCACTCCATGTATGGAAGGCCTTAGCTTCCCAGCACGACTCCGCCGGCATTGCATCTCGAAATGCGGAAAGGGACACTATGAGCTATTCGACGATATTACTGGTCGAACGAAACGCCGGTACGAGCGGTACGCTCAGCGCGCATCTTATGCGCGGTGGTTTCCGCGTGACGCAGACGGCGAGCCAGGACGCCGTCCTGGAGCTCTTTGAGCGCGTGCGGCCGGACGTAGTTGTGCTTGGGCCCTCCACCATCGATAAGGGGTGCAGGGTTGACTGGGCGCGAGAAATTCGTCGCGTCGTCGGCCGAACACCCATCGTTCTTGTGACCGAAGTCAGTTCTGAACAGCTGGCAATCAATGCGCTGCGAGCCGGAATCAACGAGTACGTGACGATCTCCTCAGCCACGGAGGAATTCCTTGACTCTGTCCGACGATGCCTGGGCAACGGCGAATTTCCACGCCGCAAACTCAACCAGACTGCCGCGCCGGAAGGGGCCAGCCGCATGATTGGCGACAGCGTCGCGTTGCAGACCGTCCGAACACGGTTGCACCGTGTGGCATCGACCGACAACAACATTCTGATCACCGGCGAGACCGGGACCGGCAAGGAACTGGCCGCCGAAATGCTGTACATGAACAGCCGCAGGCGAGACAAGCCATTCATCACGATCAATTGCGCCGCCATTCCCGATACATTATTCGAAAGTGAATTGTTCGGCTACGAGAGGGGCGCATTTACGGGTGCATACCAATCGAAGGAAGGTAAGCTGAAGGCTGCTCATGGCGGCACTGTTTTCTTCGATGAGATCGGAGACATGAGCGCCTACGGCCAATCCAGCATGCTGCGCATGATGGAGAGCCGGGAGATCCAGCGGCTGGGCCGCGTAAGCGGATTGAGCATCGACGTAAGGATTATTGCGGCGACCAATCGGGACCTGGAGAAGCTCGTAGAAGAGAATACCTTTCGCAGGGACCTGTTCTTCAGGCTGGCGGTGACGTCTATTCATCTTCCTCCATTGCGAGCGCGGAAGGAAGATCTGGTCTCGCTGCTCGACTACTATGTCCGGTACTTCAACCAGCGGCTTGGCATGTCGGTGCAGGGCTTTACCGACGAGGCGATGGCGTGGTTGCTGGCGTACGATTGGCCGGGCAACATCCGCGAACTCAAGAACTTGGTGGAAGCGATCTTTGGGGAGCTTTCACCGGAAGAGACCTTGATTGCCGAACTGCCGGAGCCGTTTCTTGCGAGATGCATAACATACAGCGCCGCGTCGCCTTCGGAACGCGAGAAACTGCTCAGCGCACTGCTTGTGACGAATTGGAACAAGAGTAAGGCAGCCAATCATCTCGATTGGTCCCGCATGAAACTCTATCGCAAGATGGCGCTATACAAGATTGGTACATCCAGGCCACGATTGCATTCAAACTGACAGACGAGGCATCTCCAGCAGGCTTGTCGCTACCGGATTATCTTCGGTGAGCGTGAATGCGCAGCCGATCTAAACGTCAACCACTCCGTTACATCTCGAATCGAGCATCGCAAAAGCGGACAGGACAGTTTTGTTACACATGGTGTGACACTTCCTGGCTTCGTCCGTAAGCGTCGGAAGACTGATTTCAAACGACTAAAGCTTCCCTCCGCGCGCCTTACCCTTTCACAAGGATTTGCATCGGAATGCTCTGTTCAACACTGTCTCGGCGCAGCGTTACACAAACGATCTTTGCCACCCTGTCACTGATCCGGCCGACGGCCTAAATCGTTTGGATGCAGCATCCACTGCGCGGGTTTGCATACCTGCGAATTGGAATGTCGATTGCTAATGCATTCGGTTGAGTGTAGAGGTGCCCATGACCAATCGGCTGCCCGATCCCTGGAGTCCTCTGAAAGAAGAGCACCACACTGCAAGCTACGGGCTTGAGGGCCGGTACACCAACTACTTCTCAATTGGCCATAACGCGCTCGAATTCGTTGTTGACTTCGGCGAGATGTACAACAGCAGACCAGAACGAATGCATAGTCGAATCGTGATGAATCCTTCCTACGCCAAAGAACTGCTTCTGATGCTGAGCAGTTCCATCCACTCTCACGAGGAGCAGTTCGGCGAGATTCCGGGTATTGGGGAAGAGACATAAGGACAGGCACCAAACCTCTTATGACAGTCAAAGCCCCACCAGTTCGCCGCGAACACGCCAGTCCCCGGGCTGAGCAGCGCGTCGCGCCCTTCGCAAATTCGATCGAGCATATTCTCGCAGAGATCAGCCGAGTTGAGTTGCTGGTTCGTTGGCAGCTTGAACAGATGCATCGTAGCGGCGCTGCCAACGAGTTTAAAGGACTGGTCATCTCGGATGAGGAAGTGTCTGATCTGCTGAAGCGTGAGCAAGGTTCGCCGCCATTTGCGGCTGTTTCCGCGACGGAAAATGGGAAGGAGTTATGGCCTGCCATCTCTGAAATTGGTGAGGGAATTGCCGGGCGAAGAGAAGCGAGCCTTGCGCAAGGCGTCAATCTGCGGCTTATCATTCTGCAAAAGATCTTCCGGCTTTCTGACTTCGAAATCGCCTGCCTCGTCGTTTGCCTTGCTGTAGAAGTCGACCCTCGCTTCGAGCGGCTTTACGCGTATCTTCAGGACGACGTGACGAAGAAGTACGCGAGCCTCGATCTGGTATTGAACTTTGTATGCCACTCGCTCGAAGACAAAATATCTGCGCGTGAACGATTCGTTGGATCCGCACCGCTGATTCGTTATCGCTTGCTGCGAATTGTGGAAGACACATCCCGCCCATGCGATCCGATGCTCGCCAGGGCGGTTCGCCTCGACGAAAGAATCACTCGCTATCTGCTTGACTCCGATGCGCCCGACCCGCTCATTGCTGACTTCGCTCGATGCGTTCGGCCTGAGGCAATGGTGGACGATGTGACAACGCACTCGGAGATCCACTTAAAGCTGCTGGCTCTTACAGGTCCACAACTGTCGATTGAGCAATTGCCTCTGATTTACTTCCACGGTCCATATGGTGTCGGTCTTCAAACCACTGCGGAAGCTCTCTGCATTCCACGGCAGCAATCGTTGCTATGTGTCGATCTGGAAGCGCTGCTGGGCGTGAATGGTCCCAATAATGTGCTCGCCCTGACGATTCGCGAGGCAATGCTCTGTGGGAGCGCGCTTTTTCTGGATCAGTTCGATCTTTTGCTGGCGGAGGACAAGGGCGCGTTGCGCCGGTCTCTGCTACGGGAACTCAGCGCCTTTCGAGGTCTTCTCATTCTTGCAGGCGAAACAAGCTGGCACCCCCATGGCGAACTTACAGATCGCGAATTCATATCAGTCGAATTCAGCCGTCCAGACTTCGCCAGCCGGACCGAGCTATGGCGCAAAGAGCTTGGGTCTGATGCGCGCCCCGAACTCGACTGCGCCGAATTCGCGAACAAATTTCGCATGACTGTTGGACAGATCCGGGAGTCAGTGCGATCAGCGCGTCAATTTGCGCTTTGGAGGGATCCATCCTCTCCAAATATTTCCATGGGAGATTTGTATGAAGCGTGCCGCCTGCACTCCAGCCGCAAGCTATCGAGTCTTGGACGCAGGATCAAGCCGCATCACCTTTGGGAAGATCTGATTTTGCCGGAGGATCGCGCCCGTCATCTCAGAGAGATTTGCAATTCAGTCAAGTATCGCTCCGTGGTTTTCGATGAGTGGGGATTTGATCGCAGGCTCTCATTAGGCAAGGGGCTGAACATGCTGTTCGCGGGGCCATCTGGAACGGGCAAGACCATGGCTGCCGAGATCATGGCTGGCGAGCTGGGCCTGGATGTCTACAAGATCGACCTTTCGACCGTAGTAAGCAAGTACATCGGCGAGACGGAGAAGAACTTGTCACGCATCTTCACGGAGGCGGAGTCAAGCAACGCGATTCTGTTTTTCGACGAAGCGGACGCGCTCTTTGGCAAGCGCAGCGAGGTGCGCGATTCGCACGACCGCTACGCGAATATCGAGATCAACTATCTGCTGCAGAAGATGGAAGAGCATGAAGGCGTAGTGATCCTCGCCACGAATTTTCGCAAGAACATGGACGATGCCTTTGTGCGAAGGCTGCACTTCACGGTGGAGTTTCCAATGCCGTCCGAGTCAGACCGGCGGCGTATCTGGGAGCGCATCTGGCCGGAGCAGACTCCACAGAGCGCAGATCTGGATTTTGGTTTTATGGCCCGGCGCTTCGAGATGCCGGGCGGAAACATTCGTAATGTGGCATTGGCTGCGGCATTTCTCGCGGCCAGTGATGGCGGCGTTGTGACGATGAGCCATCTGCTCCACGGCACGAGGCGCGAGTACCAGAAGATGGGCAAGGTTGTTAGCCAGGGTGAGTTCCTGTAACGACCTGACTTGGATAGGTTGAAGGAGAATCGAATGCGGACTCAAGAAGCATCAGGGCCAGCCAGCAAGGGACAGCGAGCAAGCGGCACATCCGCTTGGGCACCCAAGGCTTCGATCTCAAATCACCCAACAATCCGTTTGCAACAGTCGATCGGCAATCAGGCTGTGCAGCGCTTGATTGCAAGAGATGCCAATGCTTCAGAAACGGCGGCAGGATATGACTACGCAGGTAGCACGCCAGCATCCCTCGAGGAAATCGTAAGCAGCGGGACACAATCGGCCGGACATCCACTTGATTCCGAGACTCGTCGATTTATGGAAGAAAGATTTGGATACGATTTTTCTCAAGTGAGGACGCATACGGACAGTGCAGCCGCTGACTCCTCGCACGCCGTCGCCGCCCATGCATACACGCTAGGGCAGGACGTCGTGTTCGGAGCAGGCAAGTACTCGCCGGGTAGCAGCGAAGGAAGAAAGTTAATTGCCCATGAACTGGCGCATGTGGTGCAGCAATCGACCGGAGCGCTTCCAATGGCTTCGTCGGGCGAAGGCATTTCCATCAGTGAACCATCCGATCAGGCTGAACAAGAGGCGGAGAGCACCGCAGACCGGGTGATGGGAGGCAGCCACTTAACAGCAGGAGAACCTGCAGCGGAGGCCAGGGGTGGAGGAGATTCGGGCTCCTCCGCGACGGTTCAACGGGATGGCATTGATGATATCGATCCAACGGGCCCAACGTCTTATCCGCCTGGTCATACTGATACCGAGCTCCCCGGGGGTGGTGACCTCGAAACGCCACAGTTCCCTCAGGCCCCAAAGGTGCCAGAAATCCCGGAACCCCCACCGGGCGGCTTTCCGGAGTTACCACCGGGCGGCACGCTTGCTGGCGAAGGTGCGGCGGAAGGAGGAGCTGAAGCGGCAGCTGGCCTTGGAGCTGAGGCGATTCTGCCCGTTGCGCTGGCTGGGGCAGCCGGGGTGGGAGCTGGAATCGGAATGGGGAAATTGGCAGACAGTAGCTACACGAAGACTGGAGCGTTCGGCGTCAACCAGGACACTGGGCAGAATCAGAGCGCGATGGACTGGGGAGCGAACTGGGGCACTGCCGTCGATAAGAAGCTGGGCAACACAGACCCAAGCATTTTAGGAGGCATCGCAGCCGGCGCCGGCGGTATCGTGGGCGGCATCGGCGGCGCTGTCTACGGCGCAGGAAACTGGCTGGCCGACAAGTTATAAGCTGCGGATTTCTCGTGGCCAGGGATGGCGGCGTAGTGACGATGAGTCACCTGCTCCACGGTACGAGACGCGAGTATCAGAAGATGGGCAAAGTTGTAAGCCAGTGTGAGTTTTGAGCGAAGGACGAAGAGAAGATAGTGTTTGAATCGAGAACAACACGAGGGACGCATTCGGCGCAGCAGCCGGCCATTGACGCCGCCATGCGTGGGACCACGCCGTCGCCGCTTCACCCTATGCTGAAATTACAGAGAACCATAGGTAATCGAGCCGTGCAGCGTCTAGCTATGCCGGAGTCGAATGGAGTCGCCCTCGAAGAGGAGTTGGATACTGCGCCGGTTGAATCGATACTGAATCATGCTTTGAGCTCTCTAGGCCAGCCCTTGGACCCTCATAACCGCGCCTTCATGGGATCTCGCTTCGGCCACGACTTCACACCCTTGCGCGTGCATCACGATGGCGGATCACCGGGGCCGGGGGTAGTGCAGCGGGATGAGGACGAAGGCTGGCTCAGCAAGATCGGAGGGGCGATCTCAGGTGCCGGCTCAGCGGTGGCGTCGGGCGTAGGAGGTGCTATTGACGCGGGCGAGAGTCTTGCGTCGAGCGCTGGCTCGGCCATTGCTTCGGGTGTCGGAAGCGTGGTCGATACCGGTGAGAGCCTGGCCTCCGGCGCGGCATCGGCGATCGGCTCCGGTGTGAGCAGCGTTGTGGATGCTGGGTCGAGCATCGCCTCGGGCGTAGGCAGTGTCGCCGGAAAGGCATGGCAGGGCGCGAAGACTGCGGCCGGCGACGTTGCGGACTTTGGCAAGGACGTATATGGGCAGATGAAGGAAGATGCCGGTTACGTCCAGAAGGGCGTAGGCGCGGTAGGCAGCGGCGTAGACTGGCTGGAAAACAAGGCCAAGGCGGGCACAAGTTGGGTTGCAGATAAGGCATCGGGCATTCCTGTGTTGAGCCAGATAGCAAACGCCGGAAAGAGTTATGTCGACCTCAATGTCGATGTGCTGGGCGGAGCTGCCAAGGGAGTGACTGGACTGGCAGGAGGCTTGCTCAGTGCGGCAGCAGACCCGGTAGATACGGCCAAGGCGCTCTATACCATGAGCGAACATATCCCAGGGATGGGGATGCCACAAAAACTTTTGGGGGGAGCCTACGATCTGGCACAAGGCAAGAGCCTCGGAGACGTCGCCGACGAGACTCTCAATCCCATGAATGATCTGAAGTACTGGGGCAATGTCGGCAAAGGACTCATCTCTCCCTATCAGCAGGCCATCGCCGAGGGCAAGCCTGGAGAGGCGCTCGGCCGGGGAGCTGTGGACATCGGCTCTCTCTTTCTCGGTGTCGGCGAGGCAGGCGAAGCCAGCAAGGTTGCGCAGGTGGCTGAGGCCGCCGATGCCGCCAAGGTTGGGGATGTCGCGGAAGCTGCAAAGCTCGCCGATGCGGCAGATGCTTCCAAGGCCGCCGATGTAGCCGATGCGGGAAAAGCAACCTCAGTTCCTCCTGAACCTGTGCAGGTTCCCGTCGATCCGAACGTGAATCCTACAGCGCCAACACAGCTGCCTCCGGGACCGACGGAGTTGCCGCCGCATCCTCCGCTTTCGCCTGACTACCTGGAGAATCCGGGCTTCCGGCAGTCGCCGGCGCCGGTCATCGAGCCGCCGCCTCCGGGGGGATTTCCGAAACTACCGAATACGCCGGCCTCGCCGATTGAGCTTGGCCCTTCCAGTGCGCTGGAGGAAGGCACTGCCGTCTCTCATGACGCAACCGAAGCTGCAGAGCATTCGACCCCACTGGAAGCCGAGCCGCAGTCGAATCCCGCCGAGGCACCATCTCCGTCAGAGGCTGCTCCTGAAGAGCAATCTGTGGCCCCTGAGGCAGTGGATGATGCCGCCGCGGTTCAGCGCGGTCGCGGCAGCCGCCTGCGGGACCAGTCGGGCTATCGTGATGTGAAAATGGAAGCGCTTAAGGAGGAGGTTGCTGGTGGGATCTGGTCTCCGGAGACGGCCCAGCTTGCTGAAGATCGTGGATTGAATGTGCCGACAGAGCTGGCGGAAGGCGAGACCTCGCTGGGCGAGGCTCAAGTCAATGTCCACCACAAGACAAGCTTGGCCGAAGACCCAACTCAAGCGGCAAATCCTGAAAACCTTGAATTGCTGGACGCACAAGGCGGCGGTTCAGCACATGCGGCGGGGGCACACGGCAACGATTTCGCTCGACAGCGCAGTGGATTAGCCGCAGATCCGGATTTCGACCAAAACCTGGGTTTTCAAGGCGACAAACGGCGGGGCGTTCCTAGTTTGGACGACGGGCTGGAATCGGTTATGGACGAAAAATCGCTCCATGATTTCGAGACAGCGGATGATCCGCTGAGCTATCTGCGGAGCCTCGCTGGGCTCTGATGCAAGACGAAAGAACTGGTCGAGGGGCACAATGTTCGACGACTTAGACAAAACGCTGGAGCTACTCCTGAGGCACGAGCTTCCTGCCGTGCTTCTTGAGCATGTGTCTCTCAGCTTCATCGCGCCCGACGGAGAGTTTCCGCCGGCTGCGGTGACTTTGCCGTCGATCAATCTCTTCTTGTACGACATTCGCGAGAACTGGGATCTTCGCGATGGCGAGTGGCCTATCACGAGGCGAATCGATGGTTCCACGGTGAGGCAGCGTCCGCCGGTCAGGGTTGACTGTTCTTACCTGATCACAGCGTGGCCAAGTGAGGCCGCTCCCAATCCCGCAGTTGATGAACATAAGCTGCTTGGCGAAGTCCTGAAGGTTCTTGTCCGTCATCCGGTGCTTCCTGAGGTTTTGTTGCAGGGAGTCCTTGCAAATCAGGAGCCGCCGCTGCCTGCTGTCACGATTCAACAGAGCCATCTGCAAAGCTGGGGAGATTTCTGGCAGGCGATCGGCAGCAAGCCCAAAGCCGCATTGAATTACACCGTAACCATCAGCGTTCCAGTTGGAGAACCGATCGCTACGGAAGGCGTCGTGCTGGACAAGACATTGAACATCCATCCTGAAATGCAGGTGCCAGCATGACCACGACAGTGACAGCACGGCATCGCGTGGCTCTCGCGGGACTCGTCACCGACGGGATCACGAGCAAGGCGATCGCCGGAGCGCTGGTGTCCATTGCCAACTCGCCCGCGGCTTTCCAGCGCTGGCTGCGGCTCTACTCAACTCAGTTTGGCGCAGCATGGAACACGATGCCGCAACGGCCGGATCAGACGCGAAGCAGAGCCGACGGACTCTTCTACTTCCTTGATCTTCCCAATGGCAACTATGAGCTGAACATCTCTGTGCCCGGCTTTGGAAAGCGCTATGGGTCGGTGGTGCGCAAGGTCAAGGTAGCAACCGCCGCGAATGGAAGCTACCAGTTGGATTGGGCGAATGTAAGCATTCCGCCAACGGCAATTGAGGGTTGCGTCAGCAGCAAGAAGATTAATGTCAGCTTTGCGCGGGTGCAGGTGCAGGGTAGCGGAGAGACGGCTTTCAGCGATAATGCCGGCCTCTACTCGATAACCGGAGTCGAGCCAGGCAAACGCACGCTGCTTGTTTATGCACAAGGGTACAAGCCGGTCACGCAGCCGATCACGATCGCCAAACCGGGAGACTTACAGACGGTGAACTTCAACTTGCTTCACAGCGCCGGTTAGTGGCGCTGACTCGGAAATGCAATTCAGCGGCGTCGGCAAAGCAGACGTCGTCCAGGAAAAAGTTCAGGGAGAAATCGAGATGGTGACCAAATCTACCAAGACGCCGGCCAGCAGAAATGAGGAGGCCGAAAAAAATGCCGAATCCGCAGAGACCGAGAACCCGGATGTGGTCGAGGAAAACGGCGAGGATGAGGAGCAAGAGGAGCCAGTTGCAGAGGCTGAGTCCGACGACGCGACCGAGGAGCCGCCGCCGGTTGCGCCAGTGGTGCATGCCCCTACACCGGCGAAGAAGGCGGCAAGCGCTCCTGTGGCGGTGTCGCACAAGGTAGTAGCGCCTCCGGCCGCAGCGGCTGCCCAAGGCAAGAGTCAAGGGAGAATGATGCGCTTTCAGCGTCGCATCAAGAAAAGACGGCGGTGATGGAGCGCTTCCATCATTGCGCAAGAGCAAACCAAGTGGCGGCTACGGCCAGTCACACGGGCCGTTTGTAAACCGTTAAGTCATGCGATAGGCGAAAGAGCCGGCTCGGAGCCTAAAACCAAAACCGAAGGAGAAGGACATGTCAGAGTATCTGTCACCGGGTGTTTATGTCGAAGAAGTTCCATCATTGGTAAAACCCATCGCCGGCGTCAGTACCAGCACGGCGGCCTTCGTCGGAGTTGTTCCGGATCAGCTTACGATCTTGGAAGAGAATCCCGACTACGATCCGACCATGCCTGCCGGCGCAGCCAACTCTCCGACCGTCACATGGACCTTCCCTTACGACCAGGGCGCATGGCAGGCAGCCAAAGCTGCCCTCGCCGCACTGTCGCAACAAAATTCACGGCCTCCGCGACCCCTGCCCGGATCTGATCCGAAGGCCTACCGCAAAGCCCGCCTGGACTTTGCAACTGCGGATGCCCGTTTGTCCTCCGGCACGATTGCGCCCGCTGGCGTACCCATTCTATGCACGTGTTTCAGCGACTTCACCCAATCCTTTGGCGGCTTCTCCACCAACGGCCTGCCTCCCAATCCGCCACTGGCGACGGGAGTCGCGGCACCAGAGGGATTTCAGAACCAGCTAGCCCACGCCGTCTATGGCTTCTTCCAGAATGGCGGCACGCGTTGCTACGTGATGCGATACTCCACGCTGGCAGATTTACGCGACCCGGAGAAATGGGCTCCCCTGGAGGCTATCGACGAGATCTCTCTGGTCGCAGCGCCAGGCGTCGTCGATCCCACGGGGACAGTGCAGGACACCATGATCGATCACTGTGAGGAGCTGACCAGCCGCTTCGCGATCCTGGATTCCCCGCCCGATCCGGACCAGTTCACCGTTGCAGATCTGAAAGTGCCGGACCGGAACACCGACTACGGCGCGATCTATTTCCCCTACATCCTGGTTTTCGATATGCCGACGCAGTTGTTGAATCCGGACGGGGATGGACGGATCGCAATTCCTCCGAGCGGTCACATTGCCGGCATTTACTCGCGCGTCGATCACGAACGCGGGGTATTCAAAGCGCCGGCCAACGAAGTCATTCGCGGCGCTCTGGACCTCGGACATCAGGTGAGCCGCAATCAGCAGGACGGCCTCAATCCCTATGGCGTCAACATCATTCGCTTCATTAACGACAACATTACCGTCTGGGGTGCGCGCACAATTGGCGGCGATGCCAACACCGACTTGAAATACATCAACGTCCGGCGAACACTCATCTTCCTCAGGGAATCCATTGACCAAGGCACGCAATGGGCGGTCTTTGAGCCAAATGACCGCAGCTTGTGGGCCAAGATCACTCGCAACATCACCGCATTCCTGACAACAGTGTGGGCTGACGGCGCGCTCTTTGGAAGCACTCCGAAGGAGGCCTTCTACGTGAAATGCGATGACGAAACCAATCCTCCAGAAGAGCGCGACCTGGGCAAAGTAACCACGGAAATTGGAGTAGCGATTGTGAGACCAGCTGAATTTGTTATATTCCGCATCTCGCAGTGGGAGGGCCCAACGGCCTCGTAAATGAAGCGGCGGTTATGAAATAGCCGCAAGGAACGATGGAAGCCATGAGTCCACAGGTAATACAGGGAATTTCGCCAGACGCCCTCCGTGACACGAAGGCCCCTGGCGTGTACGAACTGCAAAGTTTCGGCTTGCCGAGCAGAACCTTTTTCTCGACAGGAGTTCCTGTGTTCTTTGGGACCATGGCTTCCCCGACTCCCAAGATAGCGAAGGAAACCTTACCAACTCCGCACATGCTCAGCCTTTGGTCCCAGTTTCCTTCGCATATCGGTGAGCCGCGCCGCGGTTGTGCGCTGGCGTACGCTGTACGCGGTTTTTTTCAGAATGGCGGTCACTGGTGCTACGTGGTGGTCTTGAAGGATCGCAGCGACTCGCAACTTGCTGCGGGACTGCAGGCCATCGCGGATCTCCCGTCCATTGATCTGATCGGCGTACCCGATCTAAGTGGGAAGCCTGCGGAGGCGTTGGATCAACAACAAATGGTCGTCGATCATTGCGAAGATCTGGGTAATCGATTCGCCATTCTTGACTCTCACCTCGGCGACGCGCCAGCGGAGATCGGCGCGCGAGGGAGCGCAATCACCGGACGCAATGGAGCCCTCTACTACCCATGGGTGCGGGTCAACGGTTTCACCGGCGACCTTGAGACGGTTCCACCTTGCGGCCACGTCGCCGGCGTCATCAACCGCGTCGACAGAACTCGCGGAGTACATAAAGCGCCTGCGAATGAAGTGCTCTCCGGAGTTATTGATTTGGAGTACCGCCTTACGAATCACGATCAGGAGTCGCTCAATCCCCAAGGCGTAAATTGCCTGCGTGCCTTTCCTGGCCGCGGGATACGCATCTGGGGCGCGCGAACTCTGAGCAGCCAGTCGGACTGGATGTATGTGAACGTGCGCCGGCTCTTTCTCACCGCGGCGCGCTGGCTGGATTGGAACCTGCTTGAGATGGACTTCGAGCCCAACGACTCGCGGCTGTGGGCGCGCATTGAACGCAAGCTGACGGAGTTCTTTGCAGAGCAGTACAGGATGGGAGCCCTCAAGGGAGCGAGCCTCAAGGAGGCGTTCTATGTGAAGTGCGATGCGGAGACCAACCCTCCGGAGCTTCGTGAGTCTGGACAAGTTATTACCGAAATCGGCCTGGCGCCGGCGGTTCCCTTTGAATTCATCGTAGTCAGATTGATTCGAGGCAGCCGCGGCGCAAGTGCATCCGGCAATTCAACCACCGTTACAACAACATAAGGAGGAAGAAAACCATGGCGAGTACAGATCCATTTCGCGGATTTAACTTCAAGCTGGAGATTGACGGGATCACGCGGGCAGGGTTCCGGGAATGCTCCGGGCTGGACGCGACGACCGATCCCGTCGAGTATCGCGAAGGCCCCGATAAAGGCAATACTCCGCGTAAGCTAACGGGCCTGAACAAGTACAGCAACATCGTCCTGAAATGGGGCACCACCGACGATCACAGCCTTTGGGATTGGCGCAAGACAGCGATTGACGGAAAAACAGAGCGCAAGAACGGTTCGATCGTCTTGATGGATGAGGCCGGCGAAGAAAAGAAGCGCTGGAATTTCAAGGAAGGCTGGGCTACGAAATGGACCGGACCAAGCTTCAACGCAACCACCTCCGATGTTGCAATAGAACAGCTCGAAATCGCACACACGACGCTGGAACCGGCCTAAGTCATGCAGACGGAATTCCCATTCACGCTTCCGCGCGGATATGTCGATTCGGAGGGCAATATCCATCGCGAAGGCATGATGCGGCTGGCGACAGCCTTCGATGAAGTTGGGC
>Ga0302325_10018033_pt1 | contig 14891 bp, 14 predicted proteins | sample Palsa_T0_2_FD_201948 | JGI IMG/M metagenome (GOLD analysis project Ga0302325, IMG submission 201948) | Peat permafrost microbial communities from Stordalen Mire near Abisko, Sweden - Palsa_T0_2 | ecosystem: Environmental > Terrestrial > Soil > Palsa > Peat permafrost | place: Sweden: Abisko... | reverse complement strand
AACGCTGGGCGCGCAATTCGGCTTTTCTGAATGCAGATGTCACTATTTGTCTCATCTCGGAGAATCAGATCGAGCTGAACCCGAGCATCGTTCAGCACCCAGGCGTTTCTTCGATTGGGATTCCGCTACCCGACTATGCCGATCGGCTGGAATTTATCCGCTCGCAATTGAAAAATCAGGAATTGCCCGCCGGCTCCGAAGTAAACGATGAAACCCTGGCCAAGCTGGGAGCGGGCTTGAAACGAGTTCAGTTGCAGAGCCTGATCTCCCATGCAGTGCAGAATCGGCAACCGCTCACGCTAAAGTTTCTCTCCGACCGTAAGAAGGATTTGATTGAAGCGGAGTCCGGCGGTCTGCTGGAGTTTGTGCAGAGCCGATTTGACCTGTCCTTTGTGGCCGGAAATGACCAAGCCAAGCGCAAGTTGCAGGATGCCGCCAAAGCCATCCACGCCGGCAACACCGATGTCCTGCCCATGGGATACGTAATCTGCGGACCGGTGGGTACGGGGAAAACCTTCATTACCACTTGCTTTGCCGGCGAAGTTGGGATTCCGGCGGTGACACTGAAGAATTTTCGCAGTATGTGGCAAGGGGTAACGGAAGGAAATTTGGAGCGGGTCCTGACCCTGCTCAAGGCCATGAGTCCGATCGCGGTGATCGTAGACGAAGCCGACGCTCAACTCGGAGACCGTTCCAGTTCCGGCGATAGCGGGGTTGGCAATCGTGTGTTCGCCCAGATCGCGCAGTTCATGGGGAATACCGAATACAGAGGCAAGGTGATCTGGTTTCTCCTCACCTGCCGCCCCGATCTGTTACCCGTGGACCTGAAGCGCCAGGGTCGCGCCGAAGAACACATCGCGCTGTTTTATCCCGACACCCAAGAAGAGCGTCTCGCGCTGCTGCGCGCCATGCAGCGCAAAGTCGGCACGAAGCCCTTCCCGGAGGATGTAGAAACCTTCTTCCTGACGCGGGCCGGCAACCTGTCGGGAGCCGATATCGAGGCGGTCCTGGTGCGCAGCCACATGAGGAGCAGCCTGCAAAACAAGTCCGTCATCGATACCGAAGACTTGAAAGCAGCCCTGGAAGATTTTATCCCGCCCTACTACCCGACCGAAATCGATCTGCAGAATCTGGTAGCCGTGCTGGAGTGCACCAGTAAGAGCCTGTTACCTCAGAAATACCGAGATATGGACCGCGCTGATTTGATCCGTCAGACCAACGAACTCCTCGCGTTGTCACGAAAGGCGTAACTAGAGCGGGCAAGCGAGTGGTTGTGGAGCGTTCCCTCTCCTCGCCCGGCCACGATACTCCGGATGGGCGAGATCGCGCGTCCCTGGGCCCGATCCCTTTAAATCACAATTCCATCCATGCGGAACGCCCGGCGCGTTGGTGTAAAGGGCGGAATCGGCTGCGGTTGTATCAGCGGAGCATTACCAGCCCAAAAGCTGCGGAAATCTCTCTTTTCACCAGTGCGATAAAAATGCAGCAGGTATGCCTGGTCACAGGCAGTGTAGTCACAAAACCATCGGTCGATATCCATTATGCCGATCTCATGGAGCATCGCGAGCCCGTAACAGGCGGCCTCTCGTTCATAAGCGACGACCGCGGGAATCAAATCCTCATTCACGGGAGGTTGATACTGTCGGCCTATTTCAAACAAAGCAGGGTTCAGGTTCCACTGGACGGTGTGTCCAAAAAGGTGCGCCAGTAGAAACAGTCTCTGTTCTGGAGTGACCGCGTAGTCGATATCGATTTCCGACCCGTCCAGATCCCCCGTCAGCGGATCGGGGATATCCCGAGTCACGACGCAAATTCCATAGACGTTCTCGAGGTGCTTCTGGACCCGCGCGGAATATTCATCGAACGGAGTTTCCATCGATCCATTGTATGCAATGGGTGCCCGTTGGCAACGCGCAGTTTCAATCGAAGCGCGGCCCAAACACGGTGTAGCCTCAATTAGCAGGTGGGCAGCCGTGGCCACTCGATGTTCTGCTCACGGAGGAACCGGTCCGGCGCGGTATAATCCGTTCCGTTTTCCAAGCTGCGGAGGAACCTTGCTCCGATCTCGAATGATTCGTCTTTGCATCTTTGTCCTCACGTTATGCGGGAACTGCCCGGCGCAGCGCGAGCCCGTGCTCAAGCAGATTGATCTCCCACATGCTTATTACTATCGCGAAATGTACCTGCCTCAGCTCACTACCGGGCCAAGCGCCGTGGCCTGGTCTCCTGATTCCCGGGCCCTGATTTACTCGATGTCAGGATCGCTGTGGCGGCAGGAAGTGGGGAGCACAATCGCCAACCAACTGACTGCAGGGCCAGGCTATGACTACCAGCCCGATTGGTCGGCGGATGGGCGTTGGGTTATTTTTGTGCGCTACGACCATGATGCCGTGGAGTTGTGGGTGCTCGACCTGCGCGATGGGCGCGCGCGACAGCTTACGTCGGGGGGAGCGGTGAACCTCGAACCACGGTTCTCTCCCGACGGAAAACGGCTGGCGTTTGTCTCGACTTCCTACAAAGGCCACTTTCACATCTTCGTCGGACGATTCGAGGACGGCGAATTGAGCGACCTTCAGCAACTCACTCCTGAGAATGTCAGCCCGCTACCTCGCTACTACTACAGCAACGTGGACCACGAGATCAGCCCGGCGTGGTCGCCTGACGGCTCAGAGATTCTGTTTATTTCGAATCGGGGACACATCCACGGTACCGGCGGCTTCTGGCAGATGAAGGCCCAGCCCGGCTCGGAGGCGCACGAAATCCACTACGAAGAAACAACCTGGAAGGCTCGCCCTGATTTTGCGCCAGACGGCAAGCGCATGGTGTACGCATCGTATTTGGGACAGTCGTGGCACCAGCTTTGGGTCCTGCCAGCGGCGGGTGGCGACCCGTTTCCGATTTCCTATGGCGATTACGACAACATCAATCCGCGGTGGTCGCCGGACGGCTCAAAGATCGCGTTCATCTCGAACCGCGGTGGCAATACTTCGTTGTGGATCCAAACGATTCCCGGCGGTGCGCAAAGCGAGATCATCGCTCGCGAGCGAAAGTACTGGAAGCCGATGGGAACATTGCACCTCCGAGTTACAGACCCCAGCGGGAAGCCGGTCGCGGTGCGAGTCTTCGTTACGGCGGAAGACGGCCGGGCTTATGCGCCGGATGACGCCTGGATGGAAGCAGACGACAGCTTTGACCGCAAGGAGGGTCGGTTTGAAGCACACTACTTTGACACCAAGGGAATCTCTGCCATTACGGTTCCATCTGGAAAAGTGCAGGTGGGAGTCATGCGCGGCTTCGAATGCCGGTTCGAGGAACAAAGCGTCGAGGTTGTGGCGGGAAAGACTGCGGAAGCCACGGTTTCACTACGGCCCATTGATTGGCACAGTTCCGATACGCGGTGGGTTAGCGGGGACGCCCACGTCCACATGAACTATGCGGGCACCTATCGGAACACACCGTCGCATCTGATTGAACAGGCCGCGGCCGAGAATGTGTCGATCATTGAAAATCTGGTGGTCAATAAAGAGCAGCGTTTCCCGGATATGGCGTACTTTTCTCCGAAGCTTGATCCGGCCTCCAATGAAGATCACTTGCTGCAGCACGCGCAAGAATTTCACACCAGTTACTGGGGACATCTCGGGCTTTTAATCTTGACGCGGAATCTGATCTTGCCGGGATATGCCGGATATCCCAACACCGAGGCAGCCAGTTTGTTCCCGGCGAATGCCAATGTGGCTGATCTGGCACACGAACAGGGAGCGCTGGTCGGGTATGTGCATCCGCTCGACAGCGTCCCGGATCCCATGAAAACCGCGGTCACGTTTGAGCTGCCCGCCGATGTCGCGCTCGGCAAGGTGAACTACATCGAGGTTGTCGGCTTCTCCGACCATAAGTCCACGGCAGCGGTCTGGTACAAGCTGCTGAACTGTGGTTTCCGCTTACCGGCCGCAGCCGGAACAGATTTCATGGGAAACTACGCCTCACTGCGCGGGCCGATCGGGTTGAACCGGGTATACGCGGAAGCTCCCGCCGGACCGTTAAAGCTTGAGCCGTGGCTCGAGTCCATCAAAGCAGGACGGACTTTCGCGACGAATGGACCCTTGCTGCGCTTTGAGCTCGGACGGAAGACGCCGGGAGGAGAGGTCCACCTCGACAAGACGCAGGAGGTCTCTTTCCGGGCCGCGCTCGGTTCCATTGTGCCAGTGGATCATCTGCAGATCGTCTGCAACGGGAAAGTTGCCCGCGAACTCGAGCTCAGTGCTGATCGCACGACGGCTTACGCCCAAGGCCAGGTGGCGATCGAAGGCAGTGGCTGGTGCATTCTGCGGGCGTTCAGTGATAAGGCGGAGTATCCGATTTTAGATCTGTACCCGTATGCGACGACCAGTCCGGTTTATGTGTCTGTGACGGGCTCCCCGCTGCGCAACACCGAGGATGCGGCATATTTCGTGGCGTGGATGGAGCGGCTGATCTCGGCGGCGCAGAGCAGCGCTGCGTGGAATACTGACGCGGAGAAGCAGGCGGTTCTGGCGAACTTTCAAGAGGCTAAACAGGTATATGAAAACATTGTGAAGCCAGGACAATGACAGACTGTTACGCCTGCTACACCGATGAGCAAGTGCGCCTTGTGCTGGGCGGGAACGGCGCGAGAGTGCTGAGGATATCTGGCACGCCGAGGGATAACTCACGGATGGTCGGCAAACCTCACCCTACCTTATTACGAGGGGTGGCGCGTCATGCATTCCGAATCTGCCTTGCGCGAAAACCAGTGAAGTACAACTTGGCTTCGTGTTTTCAAGAGTCGGGTCACGAGGGCGCAGTTTCAAACGCCGTAACGACAGCGTAGAATTTGTGCCGATTCCATGGAGAGGGACAAACAATGCGCCGCTACCATCACATCGGAATTCCCACTACTGAAGTGAAGCCTGGCGAGACTCACTTGAAACACCTGAAACTCTTTGTCGTCAGCCACGAGAAAAGCGAATTTGGCGTGGAGTGGATGCGTTTCGAAGCGGACGCGGCGGTCCCCGATCTGGTCCGGCAAGTTCCGCACGTCGCGTTTGAAGTGGCTGATCTCGCCTCCGAGCTTGCTGGCCGCGAAATCCTGATCCCCCCCAACAGCCCATCCGACGGCGTCCGCGTCGCGTTCATAGTCGAAAACGGCGCGCCCATCGAACTGCTCGAATTCACCGACCCAAACCACCCTGGCCGCCGCCAGCAGAGCAAGATGCTGATATAAACACCCTCCATCCAAAGCACCTCTTAGAGCGAAGGCGAGCACTTCACACCTTTCAAGAGTGGCCAGCTAACGAACTGAGTTCCATCGCGTCAGCCTTTTCCAACCCCCGCCTCCAAGCCAACCTGACTCCCCGTTTGTCGGCTTCTAACCGGGAACCAGGCGGTAGTTGATGAAAAATCGCGTCTCACTGACCCCGGTCGGGGTCGGCCAAATTCTAACTGAGCGAAATCGCCTGTACTCAACAGTTGGCCTTCCAAACTGGCTCGCTCTACTCAGCGGCAATCGAAGCGGCAGCGGAGGCAACAAACAACAAATTTAGTCGGCCGCTCGCAGGAAACTGTTTCTCGCTGAGCTAACATACACGGCACCAACAGCATTCCAACTTTGGTACTTTTTCGTGACGATTCTCCTGTTTACAGCTGCGCCAGAATCAAACCTAGTTGGCAGGTTGCGGATTGTCTTCTGCTCGAAGTCTACTACCTCCCCGTGTCCGTCTTGATGTGGTTCATCAAGTCGTCGTCCCACTCGTCCGTCCAGCCCAGCAAGCGTTTGGCAAAGTCGTAACCCAAGTCGGCGAAAGCAATTGGGGACTTATCCGGAGTGCCGTGAGGGTCGATCAGAAGCGTGTAGCCTACGGGAACAGGATGTTTCGCCCCGTCCTTGTCAGTGTAGCTGATGTCCCCTTCGTAGGCGCAAATCCACAGGCCGTTTCATACTGCCCGAACGTGTTGGCACGTACTTCCACATCTGTGCCTCGTAAGCCGAGAGAGCCCACTGCCGGGGTCGATCCCTGATATGCGCCCGGCGGCAGGGTCAGGAACTTGACAATCTTGCTCTGCGGGTCGTTTTCTGGTACCTCGGAGTGGAAAAACTTTCCTGTCACGAACCGAAAGACACCATTTATCAATTTCGCATTCATAGTGGACGTGTTGGTGTTGGGGTCATAGACGTAGTTGTCTAGCGTCATGTCCGAGTTCGGACCGAGAGTAAAGACCGTTTCGTCAGGGAGCAGGAAATGCACCACCGAGTGCTGGCCAGTCTCGATGTGTGCGTCGAGCATGTTGAGGCTGGTGCAGGTTGGGTTGGAGTCACCGCAGTTGGTCGTGCGTCCGTCCTTTCTCGTAACGACATACGGACCTGAACTCTGGATGGCAAGCGGGCTCCAAGACTTTCCCTCGATGTATGGGAGGGGGACGTAGATGCCGTCGAGCGTCTTGACCGTGTGGTCTGACTTCCTATGGCATCCAATGGTGCCGTTGAAGAACGGAGGAAGCGGGCAAGTGTATCCCTTTTCGTCCATGATCCCCCACTCCATATTGCGTATGTGGGGTATTTCGGAGTCCGGCGTCTGCGGGTTGTTTATCATCTGCTCAAACTCGGTGTAGGCAGCGTTGTCATTGTGCAACGCTTGCATACACTCTGCCCGTTTCTCTTTCCAGTCGAAGAAATCATCATCCGTCACTGCCAATGCCTGGCTATACAGTTCCACGGCTTTCGTGCAATCCCCGTTGCGCTTGAATTTCCAGGCTTCACGGGCTAATTTATTGCCTTGCTTGAGTTCTTGATGCCGTTTATCGTAGGCTCTCTTTTTCTCCCAGTACTCGCGGTTCTCCCTGTCTTGGTCGGCTTGGCACTGCGGACCGCAGCGGTTCTGCGGGGTCGGTCTTTGCTCGACGGTGGGATGGCTGCAATCGACGCCAAGCTGTGCGCAGGCGCTTTGACCGTGCGCAAACGCGGGAACAATAATCAGTACCGCAAGCAAAAGCAATGTGTGTTTCACACTACGCCCTCTTTCGAACCACAAAAGTGTTTCCCCAGTCGCTCCGCGCCTTCCCGACTCAAATTGGCTATCGCTACAGCATGGTTTCGCCGCCTCCAAGCTGGATCAAATTACTTTCGTAAGCTATCGAGGCAGGGAGTTGGCGTAGTCAAAAAGCCTTAACGCCTGGTTTCGACACCGAACTCCAGGCGTATGCCAGCCGCCCCGATTTTCGCTTGTGCGCCGGTCACAGCCGGTAGTATTGTCGACTCGTGCCGCCCATAGGAGCGTCCCAATGCCACAACCTCACCATGTTCTAATCCTGCTGGCGGGGTCAGCGCTAATCGCGTGCGCAGTCGCGGCCCAAGAAGCGCAACACGCTCGCGTCGATAGCCGCGATTTTCGCATTTACCAAATCTACCTGGCGGGAACTCCAGGTAAGCCTATTTCCGTCAAGGCAGGTGTCGAACGCATCGAATCAATGGACGGGACAAAGGTGGTCTCCAAGCACTGGGTAGAGGAGTGGGTACGCGACCAGGAGGGCCGGGTGTGGGGACGTGTCCGCGCGCCTCGGGAAGAGCACCCGGGGAAACTTCCGCCCCTTGCGACCGTCTGGTTGTATGACGCGGCGGCCAGAGAACAAACAGTCTGCTCGGTCGCGGACAGAGAATGTAGGGTTTCCGAATACAACCCTCCTTACCCAATCTCGTTACTTAACGTAGGGGGCAGTTCGACTGTTTGCATAGAGGGAGTATGTCAGGCTCCCGGACAGCATTACCGGGTCCGGTGCGGCGAGTTGAGGCTTGAGCAGACGTTTCTCGGAGAGTATTCGATTGGCGGGATCAGCCTGGGCCGCGCCCGCATCATGTGCTACGAACCGGATGGTTCAGGTGCGGGCGTGGATCTGTGGCATAACTCGGAGTTCGACATTGACTTCGACGTCGTCAACGTGCCCCTAAGAGAAGGCGCGACGTACTATCGGATCGAGCAAATCTCTTCGTCTGTGCCTGACGACCCGAAGTTCTTCCAGGTTCCTCCTAGCGGGTATTCCTCTCAATAGGAGTAGTCGCCGATCCATTTGAGCGGACGGCTGGCGACACATCCCGATAGCACTTTTTGACTTTGGTCGGAAGTCGGACCGATTCTCGGTGAGCGCAATCTGCTAACAGCAGCTTTCGGCATCCAGTTTGTTATACTAACTCGGAAATTCCGGTTGGAGGTTTTCATTGCGAATCCACGCTTTGAGGATGTTGACGCTTCTGTTGGTGTATGTGGCGGCAGTTCCCTGCCGGGCACAGGATAAAGTGACGATTCTTTACGATGCGTTCGGGGAATCGAAGGAACTGACGAAGGATTGGGGATTTTCCGCGTTTGTGGAGCACAACGGAAAGCGTATTTTGTTCGACACGGGGAATGATGCCGCAATTTTTGAACACAACGTGAAGGCGCTGGGCGTGGACCTGACGAAACTGGATTTTGTGGTGATCTCGCATCGGCACGCAGACCACGCGACGGGTCTGAGATATGTGCTGAAGGTGAATCCGAACGTTACTGTGTATGTGCCCACCGATGGGTCGAATGGATTTGGGGGAGCGCCGATTCCGGCGACGTTTTTGCGGGCAGATGAGAGCTTACCCGCGAAGATGCGGTATTTCGGGGGAACGGATCCGGAACATTTCACATTTGGCAAGCTGTATGACACGGCGAATTTCGTGTTGGTGGATCAATTGAGGGAAGTATCGCCGGGGATTTTCCTGGTGCGGACAGTTTCGCAGAAGAAAGGGACGCTGGAGCTGCCGGAATTGACGCTGGCGATCAAGAGACCGAACGGATTGCTGCTCGTGGATGGGTGCTCCCACGCGGGGATTGAAGCGATTTTGGAAGCGGCAAGCGCGGTCGATCCGAGAACGGAGATTGTGTTTGGGGGATTGCACCTGGTGACGACGCCGGTGGAAGAGATTGATGTGCTGGTGGAAAATTTAAGGACGAAGTGGAACGTGCAGAGGATTGCGCCCGGACATTGCACAGGCGAGCCGGCGTTTGCGCGATTGAAGAAGGCGTATGGGGAAAACTATTTGTATGCCGGGTTGGGGACGAAGATCGAGCAGTGAGAATGGCGCAGACCCAGGAACGGGGCAGGCTGGCGTACATCTCTTTAACACGTTTTGACCCGGACGGGTTGTCGGGCATTCTTGGTGAGTGTGACCGCTCTGATAACAACAGTTATGTCGTAAACGTTGGCGTGATATAAAGAAAAAGCCGCCCAGACAACAGGCGGCATACTTTGTAGGGAATCTTCGCTTACGCTGTCTCAACTCCGCGGGGATGGTAGGTTTCTCGCGCCGTCGAAGTCGGCGATTCGCTTTTCCATCCCTCGTTCCGTTACGCCGTCGCTACCATTGGCCGCGGAGTCTCTTGGCTTACCTTCCACTCAGGCGGGGCATCGTTTTGTCCTTCAGTCGTGGCTCGAAGGGAGTTCCAACAGGCTGGAAGTGCAGCTCACCCCTTCCGCGTTCGCGCCGCCGAAGGCTCCCTGATCATAGCCAGTGGTGAACGGTTCGGTTGTCTTGCTGCGCGTCAACTGGATGTAATCCGATCCGATGTTGCCGGGACCGAACCAATCTGGGTCGGCGCTGGACACGGCCACGGTGAGTGCCTCTCCATTGCTCGAAAGGCAGCCGGTACCGTACGTGGTCACGATGACGGTGGAGGCGGTCTTGGTAAAACCTGTCCACGGAGCGCATTTGCCCTCCGCCGGTATGGCAAAGCCCGGTCCGATGAAGGTTGTGCCGCCGTTGCCAAATCCGCCACCGGTAGCGATGCAGTAGTTGGATGCAGCGAAACCACATACCGGGGTCAGCAGCGCGAGCAGCAAAGAGAGTAGTGACTTTACTCGAAACATAAGGATTCCTCCTCCTGAGAGCCAGATTGCGAAAGGAACAATTTCTTGCTCCTATAGATGAAATCGGAAAAGGCAGGGAAAAGACGACAGGGGAGGGCGAAGATTTATTTTGGTCGCTGCGGGGCTGCGGGCGAGGCTATCAAGCACTTGAAGCAGCCATGCGTGCTTTGGGCAGTTTCTCGGCAGCAGGATCGGGCCAAACCTCTCAGCGAAAAGGACTTGCACGAGGTTTTGGAAGTCAGTTGATGAAAAACGCCATTGCCTCATTGCCTCAATAAATGAGCGACATGCAGTTTCGCACGCTCAAACAAAGGGTCCAATAATGCTGAAGCGGAAAGCGAACTGATTCAGAATCAGTTGCTCGAACGCAAAACGCGTCGAAACTATTGGTTCGCACTTCGTAATCAGAATATGGAGCGAGGGTTTTTTAGAAAACTGGTTTCCGTTCAATTGCAAAGGTCTGCCCACGTATCGTTGTCATGCGCTATAGCCGACCAGGATTCAAACCCGATGTTGGCTTGGGCAAACCAGGTTGTAGTGCCGACTGTCCCGCTGGCACTTGGCGAACCGAAAAAGACGGTCCCAGAGGCTCCGTCATTCCGGTACAGAAGCCGTTCTCATCCCGAACATTCATCAATTGGGCTGGCGGGCGCGCCCGGCGTTTGATTAAGACTAGGTCATCCGGCCGCCCAGCAGAGAGAACTCTGTGTTCTGGAGTTCAGGCAAATTGAACGCGAAGGGGATTTTTCCCTGGAACCAGGGCTCCACTGTATGCCGATCGGTGGAGATCACCTCCACCGGAGACGAACTGGCCAGGGTTGCCACGCGCAAGTCTGCGATCTCGCCAAAACCTGATCTCTGCCGGATCTAGTTCCCAGATAGACGGAAGTCAGCGGCCCGACCACGAAGACGATGAGTTCCCTGCGGGGTCAGCATGCGGGTCTAGTATGCATACGCCCTGAGGAACACGAAAACTACCACTCCGCTGACCGACACATAAAGCCATATGGGGTAGGTCCAGCGTGCAATTCGGCGGTGCATCGCGAACCGGCCCGTCAGCGAGAAAAAGAACGTGGTGAGGACCATCGGCAGCGCGACGATAGAAAGAATTACGTGGCTGGCTAAAATGGAAAGATACAGCACACGCACCGGACCGTGGCCGGGAAAAATCGTGTCGCCGTGCAGTGCGTGGTTGACGATGTAGCTGATAAGAAAAGCAGAAGAGAAAGCGAAGGCCAGCAGCATGCTCGTGCGATGGGCTTCCCTCTTGTGATTCCTGATGAAGTACAAGCCCGCGCAGAGAGCAATCGCGCACAATCCGTTCAGAAGCGCGTTGAGGGCCGGCAAAAACATCCACCGCCCGGCGAAATCAGCGGGCGCAGGATGCACGTAGAGCAGCCAGAGCAGGAATGAGACCGCGAGGCCGCTCACCACGACAATCGCTCCTACCACCGGACCCGTCCGAATTTCAGCTTGTTCCATGCCCACAATTAAATCACATCAATTCTGAATTGCGGGCAGAGCCCGCATAGTTTTAAACGATGCGAGCGACCGCGAGTCGGTTACATGAGATTGTTGCGGACAAATCCTGTAAAATCCATTTGTTGGACAAGCTCCTGCACGGATACTGTGCAGAGTTTGCCAGGGCTCCCAGCGTGGAGGAGACTCATGCGGATAAATCGCCAGAATCTGAAGTGGTCAGGGAGGATGATGTTGATTCTTCTGCTGGTCGGAGTGGCAGAGATTCTGGTCGTCCTCTTCGTCCCTAAGCCTCTGCCATGGGTGGCCTTGATTCCGGCGCTTATTCCTTTGCTCACAACCTTTCTCATCATTCTTCCCATGGCCGGGGCCGAGAAGCCAGCCCCCCCGAGCGTCTGATAGTTGGCGTAAAAGTGCGCCGTGCAAAGGCGCTGGATTGTGGGCGTAATCACCTGCTAATGATAGTTGTTTCCTGTCTCTCGCGTGGGGATCAGCCGATGCACCTGGGGGAACAATGAACTGCAAATCTATTGGCAGAGCGCTCCGATGTCTTGGGCCGATCTTAGTGTTAGTGGCAGGTCTTTGCGTGCCAGCAGCTATTCGCGCCCAATCCGGGTCCGCAGCGCCGTCGGGACAACGCAAGACCAGCACGCCTTACACCGGCGACCTCTCGATTTTCGATGCCCCCGGGCGTGATGAGCGCCTGCAGATCAACCGCGTCATGGATATGCTGGGCATTGAGCCCGGCAAAAACGTTGTCGACATTGGAGCTGGATCGGGTTGGTTCACGGTGCGCGCCGCGCTCCGCGTCACCCGCTCGGGCACAGTTTATGCTGTGGACATCAACCCGGAGGCAATTCAATACATTGACCAGCGCGCGAAAAAAGAGCAACTCCAGAACGTAAAGACAATCCTCAGCACACCTGACGATCCGCAGCTCCCGCCCGACAGCATCGACGCCGTGCTGCTGCTCAAGACCTACCACGAGGTAGCTCATCCGATTGTGCTACTCAGAAATCTGAACTCATCGCTTAAACCGGGAGCCAGGATTGGCATCATCGATCGTAATGGCAATGGAGAAAATCATGGCGTCAGTAAAGATGTGGTCGTTCGGGAAGCCGCCCAAGCCGGATACGAACTGCGCGACTCACAAGATTTCGTGAAAGGTGACGGCATGGATTATTTTCTGATCTTCACGCGGAAGCCGAACTAGGTTCTGCATCGCCAGGCCACTGGGCCAATGTGCGTTGTGTTGTTTCTCGACCGGCGTCCGCACACCTACGACTTCTTCCACTCTGATGCAGCGAAATCTTCCTTCGCAATTCCACCTTCCGGCGTTCACCTCATCGACCAATATCAACATGTGCACTGTTACTTTCAGAAGAGTAATCCCGGCCCTTATGTTGCCTACGGGTATTGGCCAAAAGAGCCCACACAGGAAGAAGACCTGAAGCCACCGAGCCTAGTCTTTTGGCGGAGACCCCGTTCTCTTTTCGGAGGGGTGGAGTGATCGTGCGCACGGAATGGGGATAGTTTACCTAACCAGACGATTTCGCTTCGTAGAGAAACATTTGGCGAATCTGCCGCCGACATAAATCGCCGACAAGGCCCGAGAAGTGCTATGGCACACCGGGGCGCATGAGGCTCGCTGCGCTGGAAGAAAGGCTGCGCTGGAAGAAAGAATGAGTACTGCAGCCTGATCAGTCTGCCCGAATCTCGGCCCACGGTGGCAGTCACTTCTTCAGTGTCGCTGGCTTAATCGTGTATGCTGACCTACGAAGTGAGGGTTTTCCCCTAGGTATTTTCGTTGAATTCTTCTTATCTGTCAGTAGGAACCCGCAGTGAACTTCTTGGTAGGCCCTTAAGTACTGACTCGGGAGTCAGATAGCTCTGCTTTGTTCCGCTGCGACCCGAATAATTTACCTACCAGGCCTTCCACGTGGGGTGACGCGGGCGATCCGCAAGTCTTTGAAAACGGGAATGATTTGTGCAATTTGGCAGGGTTGGTAACGTGGTTGCCCTTGGTTTTCTAGGAACACGCGCCTTCGTCAAGGAGGGTACTTGAACCTATGAAACAGCGATGCGTATATATAAAGCAAAACTCTGTACTGTTCGCGCTCGCAAGTTTGCTTTGGATTGTTCCATCTGTCAGCTCTCAGGCAGTGCCACCTTCTGCAGTGACGCCTGCTCCCCAAACACAATACCCCAGTCATGACAACCCAGGCCACGATAACGGTATCACTAGGCAGGAGTTGGCGAGTTTCGATGCTTTCCTGGACGGGCATCCGGAGATCGCCGAGCAATTGCGCGGAAATGCGTCTCTGGTGGACGACCAGGAATATGTTCATAGCCATCCTGAACTGCAGGTGTATTTGCAGGACCATCCGCGGGTTCGCGAGGAATTGACGGAAAACCCGCGCATCTTCATGAGAGAGGACGAGCGCCTCAACGGTCGGGAATTGGCTACACTTGACACATTCCTGAACAGCCATCTGGAGATCGCGGAGCAACTGCGCAAAAATCCGAGCCTGGCAGACAACAAAGAGTTTCTGCAGAATCATCCTGCGCTACAGCAGTTCTTGCAGGAGCACCCAGCAATACGGGAGCAATTCAACCAAGATCCGGACGCCTTCATGAGAGACGAAGACCGTTTCGGCCGGAGGGGCGATGGCGCGACCGGGCGGGAATTGGCCGTGTTCGACGCGTTCCTGGACGGCCATCCAGAGATCGCAGAGCAACTGCGCAAAAATCCGACCCTGGCCGACAACAAAGAGTTTCTGCAGAATCATCCTGCGCTGCAGCAGTTCTTGCAGGACCACCCGGGAGTGCGGCAGCAAATGGCACAGGATCCGCGCATCTTCATGAGAGAGGACGAGCGCCTTAACGGTCGGGAACTATCTACTTTTGACACATTCCTGAACAGTCATCCAGAGATCGCGGAGCAACTGCGCAAAAATCCGACCCTGGCCGACAACAAAGAGTTTCTGCAGAATCATCCTGCGCTGCAGCAGTTCTTGCAGGAGCACCCAGCAATACGGGAGCAATTCGCACAAGATCCGCGCGACTTCATGAGAGATGAAGACAGGTTCGACCGGAGAGGCGACCAGGTCAGCCGCCGGGGGCTGGCCGACTTTGACGGCTTCCTGAGCAGTCATCCTGAGATCGCGCAACAACTCTCGAAAGACCCATCGTTGGCCAAGAATGATGAATACCTGCAGAACCACCCGGAACTGCAGGATTACTTGAAAACCCATACTGGCGTTCACGAACAGCTGACGGAGAACCCGCAGGCCTTCATGAACTCCACGAAGCAGTTCGACAACACCGGAACCAAGCACGAAATGATAGACCCGAAGCCAAAGCAGTAGCTTCCCGAGGGTTGCTGCTGGCTGGGAGGCCACCTTACTTGGCCTCCCAGCCGATTCTACGGTCGTGTTGTTCGGGGGGGGGGCCCCCCCCCCCGTGACCGGGCTGGGAGGGGGCGTAATGAACGGTGACAATATGTAGAAAGT